>Ga0180216_1000947_pt1 | contig 27531 bp, 26 predicted proteins | sample eDN3rd37CBELigMG_FD_128879 | JGI IMG/M metagenome (GOLD analysis project Ga0180216, IMG submission 128879) | Enriched Miracle-Growth compost microbial communities from Emeryville, California, USA - eDNA 3rd pass 37_C BE-Lig MG (version 2)... ... | reverse complement strand
CCAGCTGAAATGCATGCTGGTACTGTGAATGAAATGTTAGATCAGCTTGTCAAATGGTCAACAGCATTAAAAAGCGTTAGATAACGGGATTTGTCCAACAGCCAGAAAACCTTCATACCCAGAACTCGTATTTTCAAAGGTATAAGGTTTTCCAAATTCTAGTCTTCTAAAGTCTTGTGCTCGTGCGACATGTGTTCACGCCTATAATTAGCGTTTGAGAAGTAATTTGAGCAATCTTATGATTTTGGTTATAATTCATTTTGCAGCCTCCTGATAGGTTAAGTTGGTCCTTTTTTGCCGGCAAGCTTAGGACACAATTTATGATACCAGGAGGCTTTTTTATGTTCAAATTTCATATTTCTTCATTACAGGAATACTGCCCGTTTAGCTTAATAAAGAAATCAATTATTAAATTCCCTAAATTTCTGAATTCCCTACCTCCAAAGAAAAAGGAGATTTCTATTAAATAAGGTCTCCTCAGTCCGATTACATAAAAAAGAAAAGACCCCGTTAATACGCTAAGTCCTCTAATTCGCAAACCATTTAATCTTACTGATCATTAGGAATCAACAATAGTACGCGGCCTACCCGTTGAGTCCCGTACAATTAATCGACTGGGTAACACGATTTCCCGATTCGAGGAATCATCGCCGTTCTTAATCCGTTCCAGCAATAAATAAGCAGCATTTTTCCCCATTTCAAAAATAGGTTCAGCCACGGTCGTTAAATTTGGAGATACCCATTCAGATAGGGCAGTATTATCAAAGCCTATAACTGAAACATCACGCGGGACAGATAATCCCCTTTCCTGAAGCGCCCGGTAAATTCCGGGAATCATATGGTCATTGATCGCCAAAATAGCTGTTGGCATTTCATCTAATTTAAAGAGTTGGGTTGCAGCAGCATAACCGTAATCACCAAAGGGTTCACAGTATACAAAAAGGGATTCATCGCGCGGAATACCATGTTTGTCTAGCGCTGAACAGTACCCTCTCATCCTTCTGTTTAAGGAATTTAAAATGTTCCTAAACCCCAAGAAAGCAATCCTCCTATGACCAAGCCCAATTAAGTGTTCGGTAGCTTCAAAGGCCCCTTCCTCATCCCTGGAAGAAACACTGTCAATTCCCTTAATACCATTTTGAATTGAAACGATCTTTATGTCTCTGCCAGATAATTTATCAAAAACCGATTCATTAACAAACGTGGACATAATGACAAGCCCCTCAACCCGACGCCCGACCATCAAGTCAATATATTCTTGTTCTTTTTCCGAATCCCAGTCCGTGTGGCAAAGAAATGATGAATAGCCATTCTCCTTCAGAACGTATTCAATGCCAAGAACAACATCAATAAAGTAGAGATTCCTTATATCTGGAACTAACAACCCAACGGTCCTGGATCGCGTTTTCAATCCCCTTGCCAACCCGTTCGGGGTGTAGTTGGTATCCTTAATAATCTTATCGATTTTACTTTTCGTTTTTTTACTGACCGGACCACTGTTATTGATCGCCCGGGATACTGTACCTACTGATACACCAGCCAATCTGGCAATATCCTCAATGGTTATATTTTTGTTCACTATAAACCTCCCCCTAGTTCAAGCAACCCTTTTAAACAGCAAAGAAGTCTAAGTCTATATGATTAGGATATCATAGGTTGGAAATAGAAGTAAGATTCCGTTTCATTTACTTATTGATAAAGAAAATAATAAATAATATAAAGATAAAAGAACACATTACAGAATTCAACATTCGACGATGGTTAATGCCCTTGGAGATAAACTTAAAGAACCCCCTAGTGTCTGTAACCCGGTAGCGCGGCTTGTAGATCTGCCCTAGCATACGGTACGGGATTTTAACCTTTTTGCATACGCGCTCCAAATGGGGATAGACATCTGCATCCCATTCCTGGATGATCATGTAGTATTTTCGTATAGCAGCCGCCAATTTCAATCTATGATCTCCACGACTAACAGGATGTTGGGCGACGCCCTCTTCCATATGATGCAAGAACAGGTCCATGACCCGTTTGGAGGCTTTTTCCTCATGGTTCATTTCTAGCCAAGCAAGGATGTTTCCTGTTAGAGAAAATAGAGTTTCCATTGGTGTACCGGTTAGGATATTTTCATTTAGTTGATGGGGAATTTCCTGGATTAATTGTTCATATTCTTTATTTATGCGGGAACTGCCCCATTGAAACTTGACAATCCCTTCTTTTAAAACCCCCATTTGTGTACTCCAAAGAAGAGATTCCGCTAGTTCACTTAATCTTCCCAAAGGGCCGGGGAGATTTGCGACCAAAGGGTGTTTCTGATTAAATACAGTAAATTTACGGCTTAAGGCGTTGGCTTTTACATACCCTTCCGTCCGTGCTGTTTCAATGATTAAATTGGAAAAATACTTTGCCCAGTCCAGGGTAATTTGCTTTCGTTTTTCGGTAAACTCAACTGAAAAAGAGAAGGTGTGTGGATCGATGTTTTTGATTTCATATCCTATTTGTCCGGTGTCCTGCTTTAGCTGAATCAACAAAGCCTCAAGGGTTGCCCACCCCCCTTTTCCCATACCGAGTTTTTCTAAAGAAATCCTATATTGAGGGGCCAAAGAGGGGAAATGGCGTTCTATTTGTTGTTGAAGTCTAGACCATACTTCCTCTAGTTCATCCCCGGATAGTGAACGCCAATGTCGAAGTAAATTATCCTCATTTTCCGCACCGAAATTCTTTATCCATTCATTTACAATCTGTCCATTCACGGAAGGGTCGGTTTGTTCTGGTAATAATTCCGGCTCAATAGGGCGTGGCGAAGATAAAACTGCCGAAGCCCTTTCATCTAAAAAGAAGTCATGGGAAAGATAGCCCTTTCCCCATGACTTCTTTTCAACCTCCTCATTATTCGAAAACATATAATAAACATCATTCTCTTTGCCCGGAAAAGCAATAGCCGGAACACAGTGATCTTCTATCCTTTGAAAATAATGAGTCAAGTCTTTCACCTCTTTTACTTACCTGCTAACATAGGCAACTGCGCGGATCGGTGATCCTGATCCATCCTTGATTTTCAATGGGAACCCGAAGAAGAATGAAAAGGGTGGTAACTGATCAAGGTTTTTCAGGTTTTCCATAATTAAAATTTCATTCCCCAATAGGGCGTAATGGGCAGGATTCTCTGCTGCATTAAAGGCGTCAATGGCTAATGTGTCGGAACCAACCACCTTTACTTTTTTCTCTACCAGATATTCTGCTGCTTCTTTGCCTACACCTGGCCAATTGGACATGAATTCTTTGTCATCCGGTCTTTTCTTCCAAAGTTGGTCCCAACCGAAGCGTATAAGAACAATATCTCCCGATTCAAGATTTCCATTCTCTTGTTCCCAATCCTCAATATGCTTTCGGGTTAAGATTCCGTTCTCCCCCAAGCCAGTGGCCTGAATGGTAGCGGCTCGTCCATAAAAGGTAGTAAGGGGGACCTGTTCAATACCATAATGGGCTTCCCCTTCGGCGATGAAATGAAGCGGGGCATCTACATGTGTACCGGTATGTTCACTCATAATCAGCTGGTAATGGCATGCGACATTTCCAAACTTGTAGGATTCAACGAGGTTATGGAAATACCTTGCATGTGTAGGCCAGGCGGGGATATTTTCCTCTAGGGTATGGCTGAGATCGATCACTTCCATTTCATTTAACAGTTCTCTTAGTTGATTCATTTTCTCTCTCATTTTCATTCTCCCTTTCTATTCATTGAAATTTAAGAGGGAGTGCATCACTCCCTCTAGTGCTTTTACCTAGTGAGCTACATTTTTCCCAGCTGTTTCCTTTAACATTGCCATTGGAATAAAGGCCAGTGCACAAGCAGCTGCAAGCATAATATAATTTGCTGTCCATCCTAGGTTATGAATGAACCATCCAGAAATTGGCGCGACCAAGAAACCGGATAGACCAAAAGCAATGGCAATCATTAATCCCATACCGGAGGCAGCTGCTTTTGGCACAGAGTCGATTAACAAGGCATAGGCAACCGGGAATGGCGAGTTACGGAATAATCCCCAACCAATCAGGATGGCCCATGCGCTTGCCTGTGTATCAATGAAAATACAGGCTAATACGGCTACAACCCAACCTACTCCAATAATGCGAAGGGCAAATTTTCGGCCCACATGGTCAGAGTAAGTACCCCAAAATGCTTGTCCAATCCAGCCGGTAATTCCAGATGCCCCGGAAACAACAGCTGCTGTTGCTAAATCCAAGCCGACTCGTTCTGTCAGGTGAAGGGTCATAAAGGTGGAAACACCCAATTCTGCAAACAAGAATAAGAAGATCATGGCAATACAATAAGCTACATTACGGTCGGCTAGTGCCAACTTGACTACCTTAAACGGATTTTCAACCTTAGTCTGTTTCTGGTCTTCTTCATCCACAGGAACAGTCATTCCATTTTCGCGAATCCAGCTATATACCTTTTCTTCGTTTTTTCTTGAACCAACGATCAACTGCAGAATCATAATCGGCAGACCAATAAGCGGAATCCAAAGGAACGCATCACGCCATGTTCCCACCATTAAAATAGCACCCATAAGAACAGGACCTACAAATTGTCCAAACGGGAAACCGGTATGGTGAACCCCTACGGCAAATCCGCGGTTTTCCTTTTGCCACCATTCCCCAATAATCGCCACGTTGACAGGTTCAGAACCCCCGGTTCCGATTCCCATGATGACACGCCAGATGTACAAGCTGGACAACCCTTTTGTAAAGAAGGTGGCAATCCCTGATACAACGGCTACGCCGATTGCAACAACCCAAGTCATACTGCGTTTATGTCCTTTTCCATACATATCGGCGATAATACCAAAGATCAATGCACCCGCGAACGTACCAACAGAACTTAGAGAATTAAGCCAACCGGCTTGAACTTCTGTAAGCCCGTATTCTTTCATAATCGCTGGAAGCACGGTTGGCAATAGTTGACGATCAATAGACGTTAGTAGAATTGCCAAGGTTGTAATTAGCAGCATCCACCAGGAAATGGGGTGTGCTTTCGGCAACCAGGAATTCTTTGTTCCCAATTCATTATTTGCGGAGTATTTTGGTTCCATATGGACCTCCTTTATTTTTGTCGTTGCTTAATTTTTTGCTATCGCTTTTCACTAATTTCTGCTAATACCGTAACTGGCGCACTATCAATCCCCTGCACAAACAACGGGACAGAGAATACTTTTTGAATTGTATCCGCTTGCAACCCGCTAAAATTTAAATCTTCAATGATGCAAATATAGTGATCGTGGTATTTTCCGAGCAGATATTGATGTGCTAGCACACCATCTCCCTGGTGAGAATAGGAAGCTAGGGAAATCCAATCCATAGCAACCGCTTTCAAATTGGGGAAATAATCCATCATATATTTGCAAGCCTCCGAATGGATCGCTGGTCCTTCAACAGCGTAGCCTAATGGGTTCTCTGTCCGCTGGCTGGAAAAACCGCTGCGGATCATTAGCAGGTCTGCCTTTTTTATCTGCTCCTCATAAGCCTGCAAATCCTCGACTGTCACCATTTCCTTGTAGGTTTTAGGAATATCAAGCAATAAAGGCCTTTCAAAAATGAATCGTTCTAATGGCAACTCTCCCAAACGGGGACCTTCATCATTGAAATGCCTGGGACCATCCATGTGCGATCCAAAATGATTAAACAACATCATTCTAAATTCATTGCAATTCTTGCCCTCAGAAATTAGACCGTATGGTTCCACCTTTATGGTTGGATTACCGGGCCATCCTGGAGCCTGTTCGGTTAAATCATAAGACAATCTTTTGTACATGCGCTCCCCCTCCCTTTCACAAACTTCAAGGATTTTAACAACAGGAAGAATTATAATGGAAACCTTTCCACAAACTGACGTGTTTCTTATTCGATTATGAATCCTAAAATCCAAGAATACCCTTCTTTTTCCCTTGGATTTTTCACTTTTTGAACACTGGCCAGTGCTATAAGATTGATTTGAAGTAATTTCCATGGAAACCTTTCCACTTTTATTATAGATAAAACTTTGAAATTTGTCATTGGTTTTTTTAAAAGAAATTGAAAGATAAATTCCAGAGTAAGCCATGAAACCACCATCAACTGGCATGGTAATACCTGTTACGAAACCAGACATATTTTCATCTGCCATCCATAAGATTGTCCCTAAAAGATCATCTGGTCAGCCAAATCTTCACATCGGGGTATGAGAAATGATTTCCTCGGACCTTTTCGTTAGGGAGCCATCCTTGTTGGTAAAAAGTGTTCTGTTTTGCTCAATTAGGAAAAATCCAGGAGCGATCGCATTCACCCGAATTTCGGCCTTGGCAGCACCTATACCGCCTTCATCTTTTTGTATGCCCCCTCAATTCAGTCAAAAATGGGTTACAGTTACCTTTTAGTCCTATCATGGACCCTCATTAATAGGGTCCTCATAAAACGTTCTGGTGGGTTCTTTATAATTTAACAACTGCCTTAATCACCTTCGATTCCGGTTTCAACCAGCTTTCATATTGATCAATCATATCGTCGAAATTACTCCGGTGGGTGATGTAGGATTCTATATCTACTTCCCCGGCTTTTACAGCTTCCATTACATAATCAAAGTCCTCACGGGCCGCATTGCGGCTTCCCATAAGGGTGAGCTCTTTTTTATGAAAATCTGGATCTGAAAACGTAATGTTCGATTTCACTAGCCCGACATAAATCAATTTCCCGCCATGTGCCACATAATTAAACGAATCCGTCATGGACTTGACGTTTCCTGTCGCATCAAACACAACTGTTGGAAAATCTCCATCGGTAATATCGGATAGGGATTGCATTGGATCTTGCAGGGCATTGACTGTGTAATCTACACCTGCCCATTTCTTACAAAAAGATAGTCGTTCATCATTCACATCCATAACAATAACCTTAGCCCCTTCCTTTTTGGCAAAAGTCATCACACCTAATCCGATCGGTCCTGCGCCAATGACGAGAACGAATTCCCCTCGAAGGTCCCCAGCACGTCTTACCGCATGGGCTCCGATACTCACTGAAGATTATTTAACATAATTAAAAGCCCTATCTGCTAGTTTCAGAAAGGGCTTCTCATTTACTTATGGTACGGTTCACCCTTATTGATCTTAAACCCACGATAAATCTGCTCGAGCAAAATTAAACGGACGAGTTGGTGGGGGAAGGTCATTTTAGAGAGGGACATGAGTTGGTTGGCCCGCTGCAGGACGGCTGGGGTCAGTCCGAGGGAACCTCCAATGATAAAGGCGATGGAGCTTTTGCCGTAGGTCGGAAGCTGGTCGAGTTGGCTCGCCAACTTTTCGGAGGACCATAGATCCCCTTCAATCGCCAGTGCGATGACATGCGTGTCCGGTTTTATGTGGGATAAGATTCGCTCTCCTTCCCTAACCTTTACTTGTTCCATTTCAGCAGGGCTAAGATTTTCCGGTGCTTTTTCATCATTGACCTCCACCAACTGGACCTTCGCATAAGCGGAAAGCCGCTTTATGTATTCATCGATCCCCATCTTTAGGTATTTTTCTTTCAATTTTCCCACAGAAATTATTGTGATGTGCATGACAACCGAAAACCTCCCGATTTTATATCTATCCAGATTCGGAATTCGGACTGAAAATCAGTTTATCATCTATCTCAGTCCCAATTAGACCCAAATTCGGACTCAAAACACCGCTCTCCACCAATTTCAGTCCCAATTACCACCATATTCGGACTCAAACTCCCACTCTTTTTCCGACACAGTCCGAATCCGATACAATATGCCAGAAAAGGTAAAACCACATCCGATCAAAAACACCACAGCGCTCCAAACAGAGACATTATCCACAGAATTTATCCACATATCAACAACCTGGTGTTAGTGTTGTTTAATTCCGTCTACTTTTATCGATTACCCACATGTGGATAACCTTTTATACAACTAAAAAAACAGGCGCTTCGTCGCAAAAATCGCAGCGCGCGGGTACAGTCCAAGCAGTAAACGATGTTTCCGCCAACTTATATAGGTCTGGCGCATCTTCATATTCATCTACGAATTCATCGATGGCGATCTCAATATGCTCTCTGCAGCAAACAAACATCTTGTCATTTCCTCCGGTTCCTATCAATTCATGCATTCATAGTATGCACCTTTCTTCATTCACAATAACCAGGCCCCAGCTTCAAAATAACTGGGGCCAAGTATAATCTACTCCCAATAAAGCGGAAAGCTTGTTGACATCTTTTTTCCATCACGATAAAAGGTGACTTTAACGGACTCGCTTTGGTTTTTCTTATATAAATATTTCCGCAGGCTGGCAGAATCAGAGACCTTGGTATCATCTAAGGCTACAATGACATCATAAGCCTTTAGACCGGTATCACGGGACACACGCCGAACAACGTCCATCACGACAATTCCTTCGGTCACGTCCGTCGGAAGGTGCAGGGTCTTCTCCCAATGATAAGATGGGATAGCCTGCAGATCTTTTGGATAGATCCCTAAATAAGGTCGCTTTACCTTACCATAGCGGATCAAATCCTCCATGATCGGCTTCACATCGTCAATGGGGATGGCGAATCCGAGTCCTTCAATCCCTTCCCGCGAGATCTTCAGACTGTTAATGCCAATCACATCGCCGTTGATGTTAATCAAAGCGCCCCCGCTGTTCCCTGGGTTAATCGCCGCATCGGTTTGGATGACATCCAATTCCCAGTCATTTTGTCCGTCCTCATCAACATCGAGAGGCATGCTGCGGTCAACGGCACTGATAATGCCCTTGGTTACGGTTCTTGAAAAGTGTAAGCCCAGCGGATTCCCGATGGCAATGGCGGGTTCACCGACTTGCAGGGATTCGGATGTACCAAGGGTAGCGACCGTGATCTTGCCTTTTACGGGGATTTTCAAGACGGCAAGATCTGTCAAAGGATCTGACCCCATCACTTGACCGGAAACACGGCTTCCATCGGGGAGTGATACTTCGACTTCCTTGGCTCCTTTGATGACGTGATAATTGGTGACAATCTGAGCCTGCTTTCCATCACTGGAAAAGATCACACCTGAACCTGTACCGCTCTCCACTGATTGAGAGCCCTGTGACCAAAAATCTTGCATATCTTGTATATTGATGATCCCCACCACTGCATTTTCCGCTTTCTCTACAGCAGCGATCGAATCTGACTCCACTTTAACCTGAACAAGCTTTTGCGTCACTTCTTGATTTTCCAACACTTTAGCTGGAGCCACAGCAGTCGATAACACCGGTGCATCGGGAACTGCTCTCTCTGGTAAGGTGATATAACCCGATTCTATCATTGTAGGAAGAGACTTTAGAACCATCAATCCACCCAGCGCCGCCGAAAGAAAACAAGTAAACAAAACGAAAAAGATGCCAAAACGTCGCGACTTCTGCCTTCTATAATAACCATCCTGATCATCGTAGTATCCCATTTTTCCTCTCCTTTCTTCCCACGAGGGTATAGGATTCTATTAATAAGGCTATTCTGAAAGTATACCCATTCATAGAAAGGATGAAACCTATGAAACCAACTTATCATCCCTTTAAAGAAGTTGAAATGATCGCCCAACTTGCTGATCTGAAGGATGTCGATTATAAAAATACCCTTGTTATTACAGCGATTGTTGAACTGCTCGTAGCAAAAGGGATCTTAACGCGCAAGGAAATTCTGCAAAAGGCCGAGGATTTGGAAATGGAGCTATCCCTCGACAGTTTGGCCTTGGAGCATTCCAGATTTACCAATGACTAAATTTCGTCCATCGGTGTCGGCTTGGTTGGGGAGGTATCGAATAATTTAACATCCTTTTCGACGACATATCCGTTCTCTTCTAAGATATTTTTTACGGTCAACCGAGCAAGCTCCGTCATATTATTATCTTTACTTAGATGTGACAAGTACACTTTTTCCCCTGAACCGTTTAAAACTTCACTCAATGCAAGCCCGCTGTCCTCATTGGATAAATGACCGACATCGCTTAAGATACGACGTTTGACATTCCACGGATAATGACCGACGCGAAGCATCTCCACATCATGATTCGACTCAAAGATATAGGCCTGGGAGCCCTTCACTTTATCCTTGATCCGCTGACTGACATAACCCAGATCGGTGGCCAGGGTAAGCTTTTTCTCCCCTTGATAAAAGCAGAATCCCATGGGAAAAGCCGCATCATGGGAAATTCCAAAGCTCTCAATCTCCAAATCGCCGAAATGCTTGACTTCCCCTTCCTCATAGAGAAGTTTTTGTGATTCAGGGACCTCGCCGATTAACCGGTCCAACTCGGCCCACGTTTTCTCATGGCTGTAAACGGGCAGATCGTATCGCCTAGCTAGCACCCCTACCCCTTTGATGTGATCCGAATGCTCATGGGTGACCAGGATCGCATCGATGCTTTTAGGATCCACGTCAACTTCTCTCAATTGAGCTTCCATCTGCTTTCCACTTAGCCCTGCATCAACTAGAATCCTGGTTTGATCTGTTTCTACCAAAATGGCATTTCCCGTACTGCCGCTTGCTAATATACTAAATCTCATTTTGCTTCCTCCAGAATGACTTTACTTCTTCGGTAGAGACGGTATCTTCTCAATGACACCGGTGATTCCATTGACGTAATCAATTTTCCCCGCATGCAAAATTCGCCATACAGGTGCTAACACCTGAATTTCCGCATCATACGTATGACCAAAATAACCTAAATCAATGGCGTCAATGGTTTCCCCATTTTTAATAAACCCATTTTCAATTAACGTCCTTGCTGCTGTCAAGGAGGAAATGACTTTCTTTCCAGACCCTTTGTTTACCACCTGATAGTAAGACTGCTTATAGCCTGTGACCCGTTGATCTACCAGCCTCAACTCCAGTGTTGCTCCAAAAAGAGGAAAGGAATTCCACTGCTGCAAATAACGAATTCTATCACCGGTTGGAAAAGCCGGATCCAATTCATACTCATCCAAAAAGAGAACTTGCCCCTTCAATCTATTTTTCAACGAATCCCGTTGATCTTCGGGCAGGGGAATCGGCTCATGAAAGCGGGATTGAAACACATTTCCGATGATATCTCCCGATTGATTTGGCAGTGTCTGAACCTGAGTAGCCCGGAAGTCCGCATATTTAATATTTAAATAGTTCATCACAGGAGTATCGGTGGGTGCTTCCACCTTCAAGGTAATTCCTCTGGCCTGCATAACATCCTGCAAGTTCGTTGATCCGCTGAGAAACTGTTCCCCAACTTCAACCCCTTCTTGCCTGCCGCTCCATAGTTGAAAAGCCAGAAAACTGTCAAGCAGAAGGAACGCTAGGATGAGCAGGGTTTTGGCTCTTCTCCAATCCATCAGCTTCCTCCTTCTGTTCCGCATCGATAAAGATCGGTTCCTTCTCTTTCCCCCGTAACTTCACCACCCATGCAGGGGTAAAACGAATATGGTTATCATTGATAATCGACCGATAGCCGAGCTGGAACTCCTCTACTTCCTTCAGATTGATGTCACGCTCGGCCAATCGCTTAATCGCTTCTTTTCCGGAAATAATCGATATATCCTCGTGATGAAAAAAGGTGTCAACATTGATCAAGGGTCGGTGCAGAGAAGAAATATACGACTGTTTGGTAACGACCTCAACTAACCCTAGCATCTCCCCACGTCCGGCATAAATCGGGTGGGAACCGATATATTGACGAAAACTATAGGATTCCTCGTCCTGCAAATTCTGGATGCCTTCTAAAATGTACTCACCATTCCAACCGCCATGTTCATTCAGAAAGTTTAACACACTATGAAAATGGCTTTGACTGGAGGGAGAATCGACCGAATCAGCCATTGGATCTTGAAAATGCAGGGATCTTTGGTTTGGGGTGATCTGCACCCCTTTGCTTCCATCCGTATAAATGGTCGTCCCATCCCTTTCCGTCACTTGCCGAATCAGCGTGGGATCAACAAACAGGGATTGAATCATCTGCCAGACGGAGATCGGCTGATAGAAATATTGGAACTCCTTCATGACGGATGGTGCGCTTGGCAAATAAAGATACCTGCGTTGTTCCCCATCATCCACGCCATAGGCCGTTTGTTCCGGCAAGGCGGTCCCAAGGGAGAGATAAAACTGGGTCAGATCTCGGGAGGTAATCGCTGTCCTCGCTTCCAACTGTTTGCCCTCTTGATCGGTAAAAATCACATAGGTTTCCTCTTCATCCTTGTCTATATAAATCAGAATGCGCTTTACTGCGGACAAACCTTCCGCTTTCCCACGAAACGTGAAGATCTCTCCCATGATATCCATCGGTACGGCCGTATGATAGATAATCTCCAAAGCCTTCCGTTCCTTCATCGTTTGCTCCCATTCCTTGAGGCTTAAGCGAACCGGTCGGAAATTAAAGAAATACCACTTTTCCATTTCTCGTGAAATAATCCGATAATGCACGGTTTCTGGAAGTGCCGATGTAAACTGTTCTTGTCCAAGATGAAAAACAATTTGCTGTGGTTTAACCAGCTGATGTAGTTCCTTCTTCACCCCAATGGGCTGCCGTTCCACATATTCAGCAGGATGCAAATAATCATATTTGGGTTGGCTGTTAATTAAAAACCACGACAAAATCAGACTTATTACCACAAGAAAACTCAATACGACGGTTTTCGCTTTATCGACCCACACGGTTCTCTCCTCCGGTGTCATTAATCAATCGGCAAAGTGATGGTCACTTTGGTCCCCTGCTGTACTTCACTTTCCAGCTTGATTTCACCTTGATGGGCAGAAATAATTTCTCGGGCAATAGAAAGACCTAGGCCCGTTCCCCCCATCTCACGTGATCTCGCTTTATCTACCCGATAAAAGCGCTCAAAGATCCGAGTTAAATCCCGTTTTGGAATACCCACACCTTGGTCTTCAATTCCAATTTGAATCATTTCCTGCACGGTTTGAACCTTTACTTTTAACGTCGTATCGGGGTAGGAATACTTCACCGCATTCGACAAAATATTGTCAATCACTTGGGTAATCCCATCCCGATCAGCCTGGATAAAGGGCATCCAGGTCGGAAGGTCCATTTCCACCTTGATCTGCTTTTGCTCAAATTGCACGGAAAATCGTTCAACCGCGTCCATCACTAATTGCCCGACATGAACCGAGGTTTTTCGCAGTTCTCCTTTTTTTGAATCCAACCGGGAAAGCTGCAAAAGATCGGTCACCAAGCGAATCATTCTTTCCGTCTCATTCAAGGTGACCCGAACAAACCGCGGAGCAATCTCCGGATCGGTTATAGCTCCATCTTCTAAAGCCTCCAGATAGCTTTTCAAGGTTGTAAGCGGGGTCCTGAGCTCGTGGGATACGTTGGCGACAAATTCCTTACGATGATGTTCCAGCTTTTCCTGTTCCGTAACATCCTGCAAGACGGTGATAATCCCTTTGCTCATTAACTCACTTCCCTTGAGCTTTCGAGAGGTGGCTTTAAGAATAATCGGATCTTCCTCCCCTTCGGTTTTCACCAAAAAGGAGCCATTTCCGTGGATCAAAGGTTGTGCCTCTTCTATTGAAAGCCGCAGGACATCAGCCAAATTTGTCCCAAGCACCTGGGATTCTTCTACCTGCAGCATTTCACAAGCTCTTGCGTTCATCAACAGAATGTTTCCGTCTTTATCTGCGGCTATGACACCATCGCTCATATTTGTCAGAATGGAGCTAAGCTTTTCTTTTTCCTCTTCATTTTGACTGAGGGCTTCCCGCAGCCGCTTGGTTAAATAATTAAAGGCCTGTGCTAACTGACCGATTTCGTCATCGGAATACACCTTTACCTGTCGGTTAAAATCACCTTCAGCCATAACCGCAGCTTGCCTGGTAATCTCTTTTACCGGCTTGGTAATCGTTCTGGCCAACAAAATCCCCAAACTCCCTGTCATCAACAGGGAAATAATCGTCGCCGTTAACAAGATGCTATTGATTCGCCGCAGCGTTTCATACATTTCTTCCATCGAGGCAACCATATACAGGGCACCTAGGGTTCTTAGACCATTTTTTATGGGGATCGCCAACACCCTGACTCTATGCCCTGTCTGCGGATTGATTTGCGTATCCTCATACCTCGTACCAAGCAGGGCGAGATTGACCTCTTCGCGGGTATTTTTTTGTCCGATAATCGTTCTTTCCTCTTCCGTTGTGGACAGTACAACCCCGTTGCGATCGATCACCTGAACCTCGGTATCCCTTAATGCCAAGAGATTATTGACTAGAAAATCAATATCCTCCTGGCGGTTATCTTCGACTTTCTCCTGATCATTCTCCATATCCAAATCCAAATACCTTTGCAAGTTAACAGCCAGCAAGTGGGACTGGGTATTGAGTGTCTCGGTAAAATTATTGACATAATACTTTTCCACTTCGCGAATGAAATAGGCCCCGATCACCTGCATCGATACGAGGATCAGTAGAATATAGATAACAACAACCTTCCATTCTACAGATTTAAAAAGTGTAAATCTCATAGCTTTTAGCTCTCATATAAAGGGTTTCGAAACACATAGCCTAACCCTCTGCGGGTAATAATGTATTCCGGATTGCTTGGGTCGCTTTCAATCTTTTCCCGTAAGCGGCGAATTGTAACGTCAACGGTTCGCGCATCGCCGTAATAATCATAGCCCCAGACAGATTGCAGCAAGTGATCTCTTGTCATCACTTTGCCAGGGTGGCTGGCAAGATAATGAATCAGGGTATATTCCCGTTGGGTCAAATCTACTATATTCCCAGCTTTTCTTACAAGATAGGAAACCGTATCAATCTCCACTTCCCCAATCTGGATCACATGGTCTGTGGATTCGTCCCTTTTACTGGTTCGGTCCATCCGGCGCAAATGGGCTTTCACCCGGGCAAGAAGCTCCCTTGTACCAAATGGCTTGGTCACATAATCATCTGCACCAAATTCCAAACCGAGCACCTTGTCGATCTCGGAATCCTTAGCAGTTAACATAATAATCGGCATGTCATGCTGCCTGCGAACGGTTTGGCAAACTTCCATTCCATCCTTTTTCGGAAGCATGATATCTAGTAAAATCAGGTCCGGTGATTCTTTTCCTACCAGTTCAATCGCTTCCTCACCATCATAGGCGCAAACCACCTGATACCCTTCCTTTTCCAAAGAGAACTTTAAAATATCTGCAATCGGTCTTTCATCATCGACAACCAAAATCTTTTTCTCCATGGGCTTTCCCCCCATCCTGTCCTTCTTTCTATCATACCATGCCAAAACAATGAAGAGAAAAAAAAGAAAAAGGCTCACCCCAAAAAGTCAGGTAGTATTGACCTTTCAGGTTAGCCTTGTTTTAGCCTCGTAAAAATTTGATTGGATTGGTTATTTTACCGTTCTGTTTAATTTCAAAGTGTAAATGGGTTCCTGTTGAATCCCCGGTAGACCCCATTACACCAATCTTTTCGCCTTTTTCTACGGTATCTCCAACAGATACGGAGATTGAGCTCAAATGACCGTATACTGTCTGATATCCATTTCCATGGTCGATAATCACACAATTCCCATAATTACCGTTCCACCCAGCAAGTGTCACCTTGCCATTGTCGGCTGCTTTAATCGTTTTGTTGGAAACTCCAGAAATATCAATTCCTTTGTGCAGTCTTCCCCAACGGGAGCCATAATTGCTTGTGATTCGTCCACCATAGGTCGGCCAAGTAAAGCTTCCATCCCCGCGGTCTGGTTTCACCTTGGTTCCACGCTCTACAATTTTGGGAATGGCTTCTCGCAGCACCTTTTTATCTAAAACTGTCTTTTCACTGACAACCCCATTTTCCTTAATCACCTTATATGTGACTTGCTTCAGACCCTCTTTCCCTTGCTGGACCACTTTCGTTTGGCCACGGTACAGGTCCTCGTTTGCTTCGGTCTTGATCGGATAGTCAATGGGCTCTTCCACTTGCTTTTCAATGACCGTCTGCACGGTTACCTTCGGTTGATAGGCAGTAACAGTAATTTGATCGCCTAATTGAAGCAGGGTATCCTCATTTATGCCTGGGTTGCTACGGTAGATATCCTCCGTTGTAATGTCATACTGTGCTGCAATGCAAGAGATACAATCTCCTTCTTTCACAGTGTGCTTTACTTCCTCGAGTGAACCTTTTACCAAGAGCTTTTTCAATTCATCCTTGGTCAAGAGTTTGCTCGCTTCTACGGATGCTGCTTTCACTTCTACATCCTCTTTAATCTTCACCTGTTCACTATACAGCGGTTTTTTATCTTCTTCAGGAACGGATGCCATTTTCACGGTTTGTTTCTTATCGTTCGCTACAGGTAACGGTCCATATTGACCCAGGATTTCGTTCATTACTGAATCAATTGTTTCTTTGCGATCTGCGTATCCAACCACCTGACCATTAACAATTAAGGCTTGGGCGGCTACCTTTAGCTCGATGTTCTTCTGAAGGGCTGCTAATACTCCTTGGTTATTGGCTCTCCCCCGACTCTCTTCTTCCGTATATTCAATCCGATTGGCTAACTGAACATGATCAGTGCCTAGTTGATGTTTTTCCTCGGTGATCTTCTGTGTAATATACTGTTTCACTACTTCCGGATCATCAATAAGACCAAGTTCTTTACCATCCACCACAACTTGGTATAGGGTTGAGGTATTTGCATTATAATAATGACTAGCTAGTGCTGAACCCGTTGCAAACAAGGAAACCACAAGCAGGCCAGCGGTGGCTTTCAGCTTATTTTTTTTGGCTGCAGCGATGCCTTGGACGATCTTCTCTTTCATCCATGACTTCGCGTGATCGATCGGTACCATTGGTGCCTCCTTCTTTACTGAACTAATGAACTTTTTGTCAATCAAAGGGAAAGCATGTCAATATGTATATTCATAGCATTTTTGGTAATACTAGCTAATTTGACCTAGTTTCACATCTATAAAAATAGCATAGCTTTTAAACTTGCACAAGCATTTTTCTCACTTTTCTTCGAAGTTCCAACAAGATCCGACATGTTTATGGCACTACTTACCAATATTGAGGAGGATTTAACCAGTGAAAGAACGGAATTTTTTGGCTGGATTTACCAATATTGATGATGCTTTAGCGGCAGAAAAGGCCTTACGCCAAGCAGGGTTTGAGGAAATTCAAGTGGACCAGGTTAGCCCTTATCCAGGAGAGGGAGTTCAAGAAGTTATTAACCCGCTGACGGGTAACTTTTCCGGATTGTCCCATATGACGCTGGATGGTGAATTTTCCTCCAAATCCGCAAGCATTCTTGCCGCTACGGACGTTAGCGCAAGTGGAATGTCCGATGGCGACGGGATGATGCCCGAGGTTAACCAGGGGATATTGCTAACTGCAGTTGTTCCGGCAGAGCAAGCGGAGCAGGCAGAGCAGATTATACAACAGTATGGTGGGAATATATAAGATTTGTGGATCGGCTTCCAGGGAGGGGGCCGATTTTTTAGTGGGGTGGGATTCATATACCGAAGGACGTTTTGTCCTTCGGCTGACTACCGGCTAGGTTTTGTCCTTCGTAAACCTTGATGATGACCGTTTTCGCTCTTTCCAGACAGCATTTTGGTCATCATAACCTCGATGATGACCGTTTTCACTCTTTCCAGACAGCAATTTGGTCATCATACCCCCGATGATGACCGTTTTCACTCTTTCCAAACAGCAATTTGGTCATCATACTCCCGATGATGACCAAATTGCCGCATCCAAAGAGAACAGCCAAGTGAAGGCAAGCAAAAAAGGATGGCTTACGCCATCCTCCTCTTCTCTACTATAATCCGTACACACTTTTCACGACATTGGTCTGATCACGATCAGGTCCCACGGAGAAAACCGCAATCGGAATCCCTGTCAAGAAGCTCACGCGCTCAATATAGTGACGCGCATTCTCTGGTAATTCCTCTAAAGTTTTGCAGGAGGTAATGTCTTCTGTCCAGCCTGGCAATTCCTCGTAAATTGGCTCACAATCAGCAAGGGTATTTAGGTTGGCTGGGTAGGAATCAACCACTTGACCCTTATAGTTGTACGCTGTGCAAATTTTTAAGGTCGGGATTCCGGTTAATACGTCGATGGAGTTCAACGATAACCCGGTAATTCCGCTCACTCTGCGGGCATGGCGAACAACGACACTGTCAAACCAGCCTACACGGCGTGGACGGCCTGTTGTTGTTCCGTATTCTTTTCCTGTTTCACGGATATGATCCCCTGTTGCATCCAATAGTTCAGTTGGGAAAGGACCGTCTCCAACACGAGTGGTATAAGCCTTAGCTACCCCTACAACCTGATGGATTTTGGTTGGTCCCACGCCAGATCCAATACAAACCCCACCTGCTACAGGGTTGGAGGAAGTAACGAAAGGATAAGTCCCTTGGTCGATATCAAGCATGACCCCTTGTGCCCCTTCAAACAATACCCTTCTTCCAGCATCAATGGCATCGTTTAAAACAACCGAAGTATCAACCACATAAGGACGGATAATTTCCGCTGCTTCAAGATATGGATCCAAAATGCTTTCTAACGTAAAGCCCTCTGTATCATATACTTTTTCAAATAGGCGATTTTTTTCTTCCAAGTTACGGGACAACTTCTTTTCAAATTCCGCACGATCTAATAAGTCAGCCATCCGTATCCCAATACGTGCAGCCTTGTCCATATAAGCCGGTCCAATACCCTTACCAGTTGTACCGATCTTGTTTGCCCCTTTGCGCGCTTCTTCCACCTGATCAATTTTTAAATGATAAGGCAAAATCACATGGGCACGATCACTAATTCGTAGGTTACTCGTATCTACCCCAAATTCATGTAGATACTCCAGTTCCTTAACAAGTGCTGTCGGATCGACAACCATTCCATTTCCAATCACACAAATTTTATCCTTATAGAAAATCCCCGATGGGATCAGATGAAGCTTATATTTCTTCCCGTTGAACACAATGGTATGTCCAGCGTTATTTCCTCCTTGGTATCTAGCCACCACTTCTGCCTTTTCGGCTAAAAAGTCAGTGATTTTTCCTTTTCCTTCGTCTCCCCACTGGGTTCCAACAACAACGACAGATGACATAACCCTGACACCTCCTGCTCTTTTAAACATTCCTAGTGTACAACCTAACCCCCACCTTGTCAATGTGAAACACGAACAATAGGAGCTAACTCATTTTTATATGTTCGTAATGATGGGTGTCCTTCATCTATCTTAGGTTTTACACTCTCCTTTTTTTTACACATCAAATTTAAAAAACTTTGGGTGGGCGTTATCGGTATCTGAACGGGTGCAGTGGTACGGAAGTATGTTAATAAATAAGTGGAGAAGGTCAATAAACCTTATTATTTACCTTTTAGTTAGACGACTTCGTTGGAAAATCTCCACTTAACCTTTGAAACAAGCTTTAGTGGACTTTCTCCAACTATAATGAGGATTTTTATCCCACCCAGTCAGGTAAAGTGGAGAAAATCCAATTATGTATCAACAGCCAGGCCAAATTTAGACTGTAGTCGGGATGATTTGCGCCTGTCAGTCCGAATTCCCGCATGATTCTAACTAGGGCTGGTAAATTAATAAGATTGGCTTTATGAAATGGCCAGAATTCGAAACATGATCGCTCACAAATAGCAGAAATTTTTTCCGTTATTCTAAAAGATCTAGTTTTAAATAGTGATATAACGGAATTTTTTTCCGTTATATAGTTCTTTTCCTTAATTGTGGGGGGTCAAAACCTCATATAGCGGAACAATTTTCCTTTATTTGATTAAAATCCAGCCAAAGATCAAAGATAACGGAAAAACCTTCCGCTATCCTTAAATCCCCCGGCGGATGGGCTCCCCATTTCTAAAAAAAAACACCGATCAACCCATCGGTGCCAAATCTCAAATCCTATTTACGCTTCCTGATGCGTATTATCCAAGCTCACAAACTTATTATACTCCTTCAAGAAGGCGAGCTTCACGGTACCTGTAGGACCACTTCTTTGCTTTCCGATAATAACCTCGATGACGTTTTTCTCTTCTGTTTCCTGGTCATAATAGTCTTCCCGATAGAGAAAAGCAACGATGTCTGCATCCTGCTCGATCGCACCACTCTCCCGGATGTCAGAGAGCATCGGGCGTTTATCCTGCCGCTGTTCCACTGCCCGGCTTAACTGGGATAAGGCGATAACGGTACAGTTTAATTCCCGCGCCAACAGTTTCAGAGATCGGGAGATCTCGGATATTTCCTGCTGACGGTTGTCGCCCCCCCGACCAGATATGAGCTGCAAATAGTCGATCAGCACAAGCCCGACATTTCCTTGCTCTGCCTTTAAACGCCGGCACTTGGAACGAATATCATTGATCGTTACCCCTGGGGTATCATCAATATACACGGGTGCCTTTGACAAATTCCCAATCGCCATCGTTAATTTGCGCCAGTCATCCTCTTCTAAATAGCCTGTACGCATTTTCCCGGCGTCAATATTCCCTTCCGCACAGATCATCCGCATCACCAACTGTGCAGCGCCCATCTCTAAGCTAAAGATGGCCACCGTCTCTCCTGCCCTAGCTGCCACATTTTGCGCGACATTCAAGGCAAAAGCGGTTTTCCCAACGGCCGGACGGGCAGCCAGGATAATTAATTCACTACCATGCAAACCAGAAGTCATTTTATCTAAATCCGGGTATCCCGTGGGAATCCCGGTAATATCCCCTTTTTTCGTCGATAGGGTTTCAATCCGTTCGTAAGCGTTCATCAACACATCTTTAATATGTTGGAACCCGCCGGAGGAGCGCTTTTGCGAGATTTGCATGATATTGCGCTCAGCATCTGAGAGCAAAAACTGAAGTTCATCAGACTGATTATACCCATCTGTGACGATTTTTGTCGCAGTGCGAATCAATTGCCGGAGGATCGCCTTCTCCTCAATAATCCGGCAATAATACTCCACATTGGCCGCTGTCGGCACGGCGTTTGCCAGATCAGTCAAATAGGATACCCCACCGACTTCGTCCAGCTGTTTCTTGGATTCCAGCAGTGCTGTAACGGTTACTAGGTCAACAGGCTCAGACTTTTCTGAGAGCTCAAGCATCGCCTGATAGATCCGTTGATGGATGCCCCGGTAGAAATCTTCCGGTTTCAATATTTCACTTGTCGTGACAATTGCTTCTTGCTCCAAAAAAATGGCCCCTAATACGGCCTGTTCAGCTTCGATATTTTGGGGCGGAGTTCTGTCAGCAAGGATATCGCTCATCGATCTACTCACCTCGCCTTTGGGATTTATTATTTTTCTTCAACCACATGAACGTTGAGGGTTCCCATCACATCGTGATGCAGTTTGACGGGAATTTTGGTATAACCCAACGTTTTGATTGGTTCATCCAGTACTAGTTTTCGTTTATCAATATTTAATTTGGCAGCCTTCAAGGCATCAGCAATTTGCTTCGTTGAAACCGCGCCAAACAAACGACCGCCTTCTCCGGATTTAACTGGAATGGTAATCGTAATATTCTCAAGTTCTTTGGCAAATTTCTTCGCTTCTTCTTTTTCTTCTTCCTGGCGTTTTTCCATGCTCTTCTTCTGGTTTTCAAAGTTCTTGATGTTACCGCCTGTTGCTTCGACTGCTAGACCCTTTGGAAACAAAAAGTTTCTTGCATACCCTTCAGAAACCTCAACCAATTGACCTTTTTTCCCTTGACCTTTAACATCTTTTTGTAAAATCACTTTCATCACAATTTCCCCCCTGATTCGTGATAATTCTTAATCAATGTTTTCAGCTGATTCACAGCTTCTTGCATGGAGAGCTCCTTCACCTGGGTTGCCGCATTCGTTAAATGACCTCCACCGCCCATTTTCTCCATGATCATTTGTACATTGATCTCACCCAAAGAACGTGCACTAATCGCAATCATATTATCAGGTCGTTTGCAAATCACAAATGCCGCCTGGATCCCTGACATCGTAAGCAAAGTATCAGCCGCTTGGGCAATCAAGACTTGGCTGTAGGTCTCATCTGAATCCCCGGTTGAAATGGCAAAAATGTCATGGAGGATCTCTGTATTCTGAACAATTTTCGAACGCTTGATATACTGATCCAGTTCCTCTTTTAACAGCCGTTGGACAATTGCCGGCTCTGCCCCGTTGCGCCGCAAGAAAGATGCCGCTTCAAAGGTTCTAGCCCCCGTTCGGAAAGCGAAGCTTTTCGTATCCACGACAATCCCGGAAAGAAGCGCCGTTGCTTCCAAATTGTCCATATTCAGCTTTTCACTTTGGTACTGTAAAAGCTCTGTGACTAATTCACAAGTGGAGGAAGCATAAGGTTCCAAATAGACAAGTACGGGATCTTCCACGAACTCTTCGGAACGTCGGTGGTGATCGATGACCATTACGCGGTTGGTCGATTGTAAAATCTTCGGCTCAATGGTCATCGAAGGACGGTGTGTATCCACCATGACAACCAATGTCCTTCGTGTCACCATCCCCATCGCAAGTTCCGGTGTGATAAAGTAGTCCATCAAATAATCATGTTCTTCCACCGCGGCCATTAGTCGGTCAATCGATGGATTCACCTTGTCTAGAATGATGTACCCCTTCTTTTCATTAGCAAGAACTGCTTTTAGCACCCCTATGGATGCCCCGATGGCATCCATGTCCGGGAATTTATGACCCATGATCAGCACGACATCACTTTCCAAAATTAGATCACGCAGCGCATGCGAAATGACCCTTGCCCGTACTCGTGTCCGTTTTTCTACCGCATTCGATTTCCCGCCATAAAATGTCGTCTTATCCCCTTGCTTGACCGCAGCCTGATCGCCACCGCGACCAAGCGCAATGTCCAAACTTGACTGTGCCATTTCGCCAAGCTTGACAAATTCATCATCACCGGCACCAACGCCAATACTTAGGGTAAGAGGAAGCTTGTTTTTTGCTGTCATCTCGCGAACAACGTCCAAAATTTCAAAGCGGCTCTCCAATAATTGCTGTAATGTCCCCTCATCCATAATCGCTAAAAATTTATCTGAGGCATACTTTCGTATATACATCTTGTATTTTTGCGCCCATTCATTGATTGCTGTTGTGACATTGGACAAAAGCAATGCTCTGCTTTGCTCATCCATCCCCTGTGCTACCTCGTCAACATTATCTAAATGTATGATGGCAAAAACGACCTTTTCCTCATTATAACGAAGGAGCAACTCCCGGTATTCGGTCACATCTGTAAAATAGCAAAGCCTTTCTTCAGGACGGGAGACCACTTCATAAATCTTTTGATTATAAGTGATTTCCGTTTTCTTCTTCCCATTATTTAATTCAGCTAGTTGCGGGATTACATCCAAAAGGTCTTGACCGGAAAGGGATTCCTTGCCTGTGATCTTCGTCATGTAAGGATTAAACCATTCAATCTTTTTATCCTCACTATATAACAAGATCCCAATCGGCATCTCGTTCAAAGCTTCATCTCCGGCCTTCTTTACACGATGTCTGATGGTCGCAATATATCTTTGTAGGTCCCGCTGAAAAGCCCATTCAGCGCGAACAATAAAAACGGCCAAACCGATCAAAGCGACCAGTCCAATAATCGCATAAAACCAATTGTAAATAGATAATAACCCTATAAAAATAATACATAAAATAAAGGCTATTATCATATGTAATCCATGCCAACGTTTGAGGAGGAACTTCTGCATAGATTCAGCTCCTTATTTTGTGCTTATAAAACGGCTCCGCAAATCCATTCCTAAATCTAAAATCGCTATTAAACTTAGTATAAAAGGGAATGGTGGAAAAATAAATACCAAGACGACAGCAAAAATGGGAAGACCTTTGCCCCAGCCTTTATGATAACATATGAAAAAGACCAGACTAAGACCCTGAATGATCAACATAATGTCCAAAATCGGCTTGAGATTCACTAAAACTAATTCAACCCATTCTGGCGGGTTTGAACCTGACAGAAAAACCGATAGAATTAAAACAATAAAATAGTAATACATCACAGATTTTGGCCATTTCCAATCACGAAATGGTGGGAAGGAAGCGGCAGGTGTACCTAGACGGTTTAATATCTTTCGGGATAACCAATGATTGATTAAAGCAAATTGTGCGGACCCGACAATTAGCAACATGGGAACCAATTGAGTAATTTGTTTAACCAGTCCTTTCATCATTTCCATCTGTTTGGGATCTGTTGCCCCCAATTGATCAAGCATGGACTGTGACATTTCCAGAGATTCTTGTAAAAGCGTTTGAATCGATGCAATGGGATTAATTTTAAAGAAGAGGAAACTTGCCAAAATACTCAATAAAAAAAAGATAAGACCCGCTACCGTTCCTCCAAGAAAAACGGCGGTGGCTTTTCTCTGCCTGCGGTATAACGTCCCCATCACAATCCCCAGTACCCCAGCAAAGACAGCACTAAAGACGGAAGGCAGTGCCCCAATGAACAAGGTCAGTAAAGAACTGGCCAGGATCATCAATAGAGACTTTTTCACGTCGTGTCTTGCTGCATAAATCGTAAACGGAACAGGTAAAGCCATCGCTGTCATTATTCCCAAAGGTGTATATAACGTTACAAACAGTAAGATTAAGAATACGCCGCTTAATAGGGCACCTTCCAGCATTGATCGAACACGGTTTTGCAAAGACATCCGCTCCTTGCCTCAGCATATGAATGAAAAAGGGAACACAAAGTTGTGCCCCCTATTTCCTTTTTTTTAAGATTCAGTTGTATACGGTAGCAAAGCGATTTGACGAGCACGTTTAATGGCTCTGGTCAATTGACGTTGATACTTCGCAGAAGTACCTGTTACACGGCGAGGAAGAATCTTTCCACGCTCACTCACAAATTTCTTTAACACGTCAATATCTTTATAATCGATTTTTGTAATTTTATTTACTGTGAAATAACACACCTTACGGCGCTTTCCACGTTTTCCTCCGCGAGGATTTGCCATCTCAATCCCTCCTTCTCAAGTTTTTCTAGAATGGTAGTTATGATTACTAAATTTGTGCAATCATAACACCATCCCTTGTGGTTCTAAGTAGGTTAGAACCGCGTACCAATCCTTTGTGCAATCAGTGGTCTTTTCAAACAGATAATTTCTCTATTCCAGAGGCTTTAGTTTTTACGAATTTTCACCTTGTTTGCCCTTCCCAAATTCAACAACCTTCAAGTTTGAACTTTGAAAAAGTCTTTCTTCAAGGCTCGCATATTTTCTTTCGAGGTCAGTTAATTTTTGGGTAAGGATCAAATTTTGTTCAAGAAGTTTCCGCTTGTCTTCCTTGAGAGACTTATTTTGCTCTCTCAATTTATATAACCTTGTTTCTTGAACCGATTGGGTATCACCCTTTGTCTCCTCAACCTTCTTCTTTGGGTTTAGCTTGTCCTCCATCAAGGATCTGGATTCTCTCACTAGTTCCATTAGGTCTTCCCTGTTATATAGGGTCCTACGGCTAATCTGAGCCTTCTCAGCAACATCTTCAATAGTGAACATCTTTTTACCCTTCTTCAAGGTTTCGAGGGCTTTCGTAACCTTTTCAGTGGTTTTAAGCCTGTTCTTTTCAGCTACAGATAGTTTCTCAGTCATCCAAAGTCACCGCCGCTTCCAAGTCTCCCATATGCAGTTCACGTTCAGCCAACTGCCTACTTAGATCACTGACATAACGCTCAAGGCGACTCATTTGGTATCTTAACTTAGATGAATAGATGCTACTATCAGAGCCTAATGTCTCCAGCTCTTTCTTTACCCTAGTCAACCTCATTTCATACACAGGTAAATGTATGGCTGATGCCAAGAAGTTACCACAACCCAAGCAAGCTCCATCCTGTTCACAAGGCTCACCTCTTAATGGGTGATGTAAGCAAACTCCATGAGGTAATATTTCTACCTTTAAAGCCCTTCTCAACTTATCGAATTGATCTGCAGTAGTACCCTTAAACGGGTTTTCATCTCCTTGTAATGCCTCTAGAACCACAGTATTAGTACTGGCAACTGGTATCTCACCGGTCAAGATTTTCTTTACTGATTCTTGTTTCTTCCCCTTATTTCCGTCATAAGTATCAGTCATCAAAATAGACTTATGGTTCATCATCTCCGCAACATCATGGATCTTCATTCCACTTTTTAAAGCATAGGTTGCAAAGATATGTCTGAAATAATGATGGGTTAAATTCAAGTATTCACCTTTTCCATTCCGAATATCATACTTCTGAACGAAAGGCTTTAATCGATTTTTAGACCAATTTGAATAACTAGCAATCACTGGGGGGGTTCCCTTTTTAGTGCGATTTCTCGCCATGAAAAGATATGGAGAACTAGCTTCAATACGCAGCTCCTTCGTCTTTTCTTCCAGTGCTCGAATAGCATCAACAACAAGCTTATTTGCTGGACTAGTAACTTCAATTGGCTCACCGGTTGTTTTTGAAGTTGTATAAGTGAGATAGTATTCACCACCAATAACACTTAAACAACCTTCCTTAACTGAGATTACCTCTGTTATTCTAAGGCCCATTTGAGAAGAAAGTATAATACTAGTTCCCGTTAAACAGTCGCCTTCTTCAATTTCGATATTTGCATTTCGGATTAGATTATCAATGATCTCCTGATCCGGTAGTACCTTATTCGTTTTACCAAACTTTGTACCTTCCTTTATATCCTTATTCTCAATGATAAGAGTCTGGTACAATGGTTCAATAAAGGTTGTTTCATTAGGTACTTCCCATCCTTTAGTTCCTCCACGAATTAATAACTCCTTAATCACCTGAGCACATTTCCTTTGGCTAACAGCGCTTATTGAGGTAGCCAATTCGTCAGAGGCTTTACCTTTTTCTAGCTTCTTTGCTCTTTTCAAGAGATACTCGAAATACTCTTTAAGAGTGTAGCGATCAAAGTCACTAAAGGAGCTAACATCAGGTCTTTCCAGGTCTATAAAAACCCTCAAATGGCTGAACGCATCCAGTTTTCTTCTCACCGTATTGAAGCCATTCCCGTTGAGTTCAGAAGCTATATACCACTTCAAAGTTGTCTTGATTGACTCCCATTTAGAAAAGGATGTGAAATCTAATTTGAACTTCGCATCATTCCATTGAGGAGCCTTCACAAAACCTTTAAAGTCCCATACGTCATCAGTGAACCGACTATTCCCACACCTGAAATCAAGTGTTCTTTCCTCACTTTGTTTTGTCGGATTATACTCTATAAGCAGCCCTTGAAGTTCAACCTTAGCCAATTCTAGATTCCTCCAATCGTTCTAACTGGGAAATAATCTCCTCTAACGTCCTCTCCGTCTTTTCAAGAAGGTAATCACTACCTACAAGGTTTTCACTCATGTAGCGGATTTTGTCCTCCTTTATTCGTTGGAGATGTTCACGATGGATATCTATAAAATCGGGCGTGGTAATGAACTTTTTGCAAAACAAGCAGGCATTTGGCAATTTGCACTTATTAACCTTATCCTTGATTGGCCTAGCACAAACACCATCAGGAAGTACCGCCATCAGTCGTTGGGTTTGGTTCAACTTCTTACCTTCAGAATCCAAGATTTTCTCAACTTTATCCGTT
>Ga0180216_1000938_pt1 | contig 27714 bp, 26 predicted proteins | sample eDN3rd37CBELigMG_FD_128879 | JGI IMG/M metagenome (GOLD analysis project Ga0180216, IMG submission 128879) | Enriched Miracle-Growth compost microbial communities from Emeryville, California, USA - eDNA 3rd pass 37_C BE-Lig MG (version 2)... ... | reverse complement strand
GCTCGTCTTGCAGGCGCTGGATGATGCCCAGGATGACCCTTTCGTTCAGGTCAAAGTGGTTGGTTGCGCCAAACTCGTCGATGGCCTCCAGAACAAGGGCTTCGTCGTAGCGGCCCCTGAACGACTGCACCAGCCGATTGATGTGGTCGACCACGGAGAGCACGTAGCTCACGAAGAGGTGCTCGGGGTGGCCGTAGCCAGAGACGGACCCGGACCGCCCGGAGCTGCCTGGCCCCTCGCCGTCGATCTGGAGCAGCTCCAGGGTGCGCTCCAGCTGCGCAAAGGCGTTGTTGACCTCGCGCCGCCGCTCCGAGGTGTCGGTGACGGACCCGCCGCGGGCGGCGAGCATCTCGAGGGCACGGCGCAGAATGCGCAGACTGCACTCGACGATCGGCGTGTCGTAGCCCAGCGCCGAGAGCAGGTCCACCAGCCTCGTCTCGAGAGCGCGGCTGGCGTCCAGCTCCATCGTGGACGTGCCCCGCCGGCTGAGCGTCTTGCCGAGCGGTTGAAGGTGCGAGGCCGCCTCCCCGCCCCTGCCGGGGGCCGGCGCGGCGCTCTGGCGGGCCGCGAGGGCCGCCGCGCTCGCGGCGGACAGCACCGGCACGAAGAACTGGCCGGTCGGGTTGAGTTGGCTGAGGCGCTCGCGAATGCGCCCGGTCGTGATCACGACCGACGGCGGGTTCTCGCCGAGCATGTCGGCCACGGCGCACGCGGCTCCGTGCCACTGCTGGGATAGCACAGGGTCGTCCGCCAGCGCCTGCTGGACGCGGGCGTGGCAGAGCATCAGGGCCAGCCGCGGCGCGTTCTCCACGCCGGCGTACATCAGCAGCATGCCGTAGATGAGCTTGCGCAGGTCCTCCACGCGCGTGGGCTCGCGCGCCGACGTGAACACTATGAACTCGGACGGCACGTCGAGGATGCGCGCAAACCGCTCCTGGTGCTCGGGAAGCCGCGCGACGCGCTCCTCAGCCGACAGCGTGTCGACGCAGCTGATGACGATCAAAAAGTCCTTGCCGGTGGCGCGCACCATATCGACGACCTTGCGCTCCGCGTCGCCCACTTGGCTGAAGCGGAAGACGCACAGAAAGATAGCCGAGATGTCAATGAGCCGTTGCACGGCGCTCGGCGCGTTCTGCGGATCGCCAACAAAGCCCGGCACGTCGACGACGTCCACAAGCAAGTCGCTGTCGCCCGTGGAGACCGCCGAGGGCGCCCCGGCGGGCGCCGTGTCGGGCACCGGCTCGCGCAGGCGGAAGAAGCGAACGCGGTCGCTGCGCAGCGACGACACCGACGACACCGACGCGGAAGCCGACGCCGACGCCGACGCCGATCCGGACGCCGCCGTCGCCTCCGACACCTCGGCGCCGAAGAGGCCGTCTACGAGGCTCGACGTGCCAGCAAAGCGAGCGCCGACAAAGGTGATGACCAGCTCGCGCTGCACCAGCTGGCGCAGCCGCGCCAGGCGCGCCACCGCCGCAAGCCATCGGACCAGCGTCGCCCGCGACTCGGGGATGATGCGCGCGTACAGCTGCTGCGCGTCGGCCATCGCCTCGGTGCTGGAGGTCGCCGACGCCGGGCTGGTCGCACTGTACGGCGAGCCGTGGCGCGGCACCACCGGACTGCTGCCGGCGCCCGGGTGCGCGTCGCCTGGACCGCCGTCGGCGTCCTCGAGCGCGGGGGGCCCCGCGCGACCGAGGAGGTGGTGGTCCAGCGACCGCCGGAGGTCTTCCAGGCTGGCCTCCTCCGGCACCATGTACGGCGGAAGGTACGCCTTGAGGCGCCGCGCGATGGCGGCCTCCAGGACCGGGATCTCCTCCAGCTCGCGGTCCGGGTCGACGGCCAGCATCAGCAGCAGCACCTTGAGCATCTGCATGTACTGCTGGCTCGGGCTGTCGCGCATCGCGCGCACGCTGCGGTTGAAGATCATGGACCCGAGCGAGACGGCCAGGGTGCCCGGCAGCGCCAGAATGGCCGTCGGCACGAGCAGCGCGGCGGCGGCAGCGCGCCGCCGCGGGTTCTCGGCGCCGCGACTCGAGGTCAGGACGGCGGTGGCGGCCAGGCCCGGCACCAGCGCCGGGATGGTGGCAATAGCGCCGACGACGGTGATGACACCGCCAAAGACCACGCCCAGGCCGCCGAGGATCCGCAGGAGGCCGCGCACGAACTGCGTGTGCTGCAGGAGCCTAACCGGCGTGACCATGAACTCGACGATGCCGCTGAAGACCGGCTGCATGTCCTGGCGCGCCTGGGAGAGCTGCTCGGGCGTCAGGTTGGCGCGGACAATGTCCAGGGTGTCGGACGTGTTGAGAATGATCTGCTCCAGTTCCGTGATCAGGTGGAGCAGCGGGTGCAGCGACGTCGTCGCCGCGGCTGCGTGGGACGCGGACGACGACGCGGTCGAGTGTGAATCGCCCGCGGCGACCGGTGTCGCCGCCGGGGCCACGACGCCCTCGGCGGCCGCCGACGCCGCCGACGTCGCCGAGGTGGTGCTGCCGCGCCACGGCAGGCGCACTCGCGGGCTGGCGGTCCGGCGCGGGGGGGGCGCCGTGACCAGAAAGTAGTCGTCGTCCATGGCGTCGCCGTCGCCCGCCTCGCACGGCGCGTCGCCGTCGCTGAGGCCGTAGATCATGGCGAGCATGCCGCGCAGGAAGGCGGTCTCCAGGAGCTCGGCGTTGATGCTTGCGTACAAGAAGGCGCCGGGCATGTCGTCGTCGGTGCGGCGCAGCGACGTAACGAGGAACTGCGGCGAGTCACCAAAATCGGTGCGCACGGCGAGGACACCCGATCCCAGGCAGGTGCAGTGCGTCGTGACGATGCGCGCCTCGGTGCGCGAGTGCGCCAGCACCGCCATCGGGGCGTCCGCGTCAAACTCGAACCCATTCAGCAGGATCAGCGGGGCGACCGCCGCGGCCTCGCCGCCGACGCCGGCCAGGATGTTGGACGAGCGGCCTAGGACGGCCTCCAGGCTGTGGCCCGTCAGGTGGACAAACGTCCGCCGCGGCTGCCCGTCGCGGCCGCCGCCCACCATGGTCACCGCGCACTTGTGGATCTCGGGCGCCAGCGCCGTGAGCTGGTCCACGCGCGCGTGCTCCGCGGCCGGGAACGGCGGCTGTGGGAGCAGCCACCTGACGGGGCACTCGTCGCCGGCGTTCGCGCACAGCAGCAGCGGCGCCATGGCCCACCGGTGCGCGTGCGCCAAAGCGTGCAGGGCGCTGGGCGGCGCCGCGCCGGCGCCAAACAAGCGCGCCCGCACCGCGGCCGGCGGCACGGGCCGGAGCGACGCCGCCGCCGCTGGTGCCGCCGCCCGTGGCAAAAAGATCGAGACGCCAAGCGCGCTGAATCGGCCGTCGCTGCCGGCGGCGTCCGCCGCAGCGTCCTCCTGCGCGATGCGCGCGACCTGCTGGTTGGCGGTGGCCAGGAGCTCGCGCACGCTCGGCAGCGGCGTGGCGGCGGCCGCGTCGGTGCGGACGCTCGTGCTGTCGCCCTCCGCGGCGGCGGAGGCCGGGTCCGTGGCGGGCGGCGGCGGCCGCACGCCAGCGAGCCGAACGACGCTGCGCGCGCACTCGGTTAGGCGGGTCGCCACGTCGGCGCGGTCGTCGGTGCGGCCCGTGTCCGCTGCGGCCACTTCGGCGGCGGCGGTGGCGAGCGCGGGTCCCCAGTCGTCGTCGGCATAGATGGACAAGTGGTGCACGTGCTCGCCGGCGCTACGCAGGTCCGCGGCCAGCGGCTCGGTGGCCACCAGCGGCGCGCCGAACGCCACGGCTTGCACTAGCACCGACGCCGCAGCCGGCGGCGGTGCCGCGGCCACGGCAGGCCCCGTGGCCGCGGCGACGGCCTCGGCGGTCGCGTGCACCACATGGCGCGCCAGGATCGCGGCCATGTGTGCGACGGCGCCCGCCACGGACGCGCCGCAAAACACCAGCCGGCGCGGGCCCACGACGGGCGGGCGGCTTGGCTGGGCCGCCGCCGCCGCCGTTGCTGTGGCCGGGTGAAAGTGGCCGGGAGGCGTCCCGCCGAGGAGGGGCGGCGGGGAATGCGGCGACCGCGCCAAGCCCATGCTTCGCATGGCCTGCTGGAGCGGGTTGCGACGCCCTGTGGGCTCGCCTTGGGCCGCGCCGGCAAGGCCGTCGGCGTTGGCGGCCCCGTGACCGGCATCGCCCGCGGCGGAGGCGGCGGCCGCGGCGCTGCGATCGCAGAGCTCCAACAAGGTCTCGTACGGCAGCAGGCTGGCCACCGACACGGCCGACACGTTGGCGGCGCCGCCGGACGCGGGGCCATCGTGCCCGATGGCGACGGACGCGCCGGGCGACAGCAGCTCGTTGGCGCGGTCCAGGCAGTCGAGAGCCACGACGACTGTGGTTGGGCCGACCGCGACCAGGTAGCGCAGCGGCGCGCCCGGTCGCGACACCGCCGCCAGCTGCAGGTCGTGCTGGCCCAGCTTGGCCAGCTGGGTCAGCTCGTCCAGCACTGCGGCGCGCAGCGCGTTAAAGTCCGCCGCGACAGCCGCCGCCGGCGTGGCAGCCGGCGCGCCGAGGAGGCGCACGGCGTCGAGAGCGGTGAGGCAGGCCGCCGCGCGCCATATGTCCTCCGTGAGGACCGCGGTGCCGTCCTCCACGGCGCCGTCCGCGACCTCGGCGTCGTAGGTGCCCGCCACCAGCTCGTGGCCACCGGCGGCCGCGCGGTAGACGCCCTGGGGCCACACGAGGACGTAGCGGTCGCCGCCGCGGCCGACGAGGGCGGCGACGTGCCTGGCCGGCGCGCCGTCCGCCGGCGCCAGCGCCAGCTGCTGCTGCAGCGCGGCGGCGGTCACCGCGCCGACGCTGTCGAACTGCGCCACCGCACGGGACCCCGGCAGGTGGACCGCCACCTTGTGCCCCGGAGTGCCGCCGCCGCCCGCAGCAGCCGTTGGCGCGGAGGCGGCCGGGCCCCGCGACCGCGAGAACAGCCGCGGCATTCCCCCCGCGCCGTGCCGGCCGCTGGCGCCGCCCGTCGCGGTGCGTGCTCTCGCTGCCGTGTCCTCGGTCGTGTGTTTAGGATGGCTGTCGGTCAGTCCTCGCCGGCAGGGGAACGGGAGCGGGATGCAGGAGCGACGGATGGACGCGATCTTGTTGCCGCGTCGCGCGGCGGCGCGCCTTGCTTCTCGCACACCTCCCCTCCGTCCCTTCCTTTCCAGTTAACGCTGCCGTGTCGCCCCACCCGCCGGCCACCCGCGGCAGCCCACACTACAGCGTCGCCCCCGTCCGGCACAGGCGCCGCAGCCGCCACTGCACGCACCACCCGCCGCCCAGCGCCCGCCAGCGACCTCACTCAACAGCAGATGGCGACCGCCCCACCCCAAGCCCTAGCCCACACCGACGATGCCAGCCCCTCCCCCAAACCCTCGGGCAGTCCCGCCCCACCCCAAACCCTACCAGCACCACCCGCGGCACCGGGTCGGAACGGGGACCCAGGAACCCCCCCACACACACGCGCGCGCGCACTGAGCGATCTCCCAGACCTCTCGTCGATCTGGCCCCCGCTGCCCGCTGCTGCTTGCCGCGCGTTCTGATCGCTGGAAAGGACGCGCACGAGAATGCGGGTCGCCGTCGTTGGCGCAGGCGTGTTCGGCCTCTCCGCCGCCGTCGCGCTCCGCCGCCGCGGGCACGAGGTCACCGTCTTTGACCGCTACGGCGTGCCGTCGCCCCACGGCGCCTCGGTCGACTCGAGCCGCCTCGTCCGCGCCGACTACGGCGCCGACGGCTTCTACACCGACCTCGCGCTCGCCGCGATCGAGCAGTGGCACGTGTGGAACCGCGACGCGCAGGCTGCGGGCTTCCCGCAGCTCTACCACCCGGACGGTGTTGTGTTCTTCTGCAAGGGCAGCATCGACGACGGCGGCTACGAGCGCGACTGCATCGAGCAGATGCGCGCGCGCGGGCGACCTGTGCGGCGCCTGGGGCCCGGCCAGCCGTCGCCCCTGCTGGCGGTGCCGGCGTGGGCGTCGGGCGACCTGACGGCCTACCGGGACGGCTACCTCCAGCCGAACGCCGGCTGGGCCAACGCGCGCGCCGCCGTCGAGTACCTCGCGCACGTCGCCCGGCAGCTGGGCGTTGCCTTCCGCACCGGCGAGGCGGGCACCTTTGTGCGGTACTTGCCGGGCGCGGACGGCGCCAGCGTCGCCGGGCTGGCCACCGCGGACGGCGCGGAGCACCGCGCCGACGTGGTGCTGGTCGCGGCGGGCCCCTGGAGCCCGTCGCTGGTGCCGGAGCTGGCCGGCAAGATCCAGGTGCTCGGCCAGCCGCTGGTGTACGTCAAGGTGCCGGAGGCCGTGCGGCCCCTGTTCGAGAGCGGCCACTTCCCGTCTTACGCGGCCGACATCTCGCACGACGGCCTCTACGGCTTCCCGCCGACCGAGGCCAGCCAGCACCGCCTCAAGGTCGGGCTGCACGGCCGGCCGCACCTGTACGAGGGGCGCACGCCGGACGGCCGCGTCTGCTCGATGCCCGCGCCGCCCGAGGCGCGGGCGCGCCCGGCCGAGGCCGCCGTCGCGACGATCAAGGCGCACATCGACCGCGCCTTCCCGATGCTGCGCGACCAGCCGGTGGACGAGGCGCGCCTGTGCTTCTACTGCGACAGCTGGGACAGCTACTTTTACATCGACCGCGTACCCGGCCGGCCGGGCCTCGCCGTCGCCACGGGCGGCAGCGGCCACGGCTTCAAGTTCGCGCCGGTGCTAGGCGACATCATCGCCGACGCCGTCGAGGGCCGGCCGAACCGCTGGGGCGCGCCGTTCAAGTGGCGCGAGCCGCCGTCCGAGACCGCGCGCCGCATCGAGGCGTGCCGCATGGACACGGGTGGCCAGCCGCCCGAGCGGATCATCCCGGCCCCGTCGTCCAAACTGTAGCCTGCCCGTTGATGTCGAAAGCGGCGCCCGTTGTGTTGTGTTTTTTCACCTGTGTTTCTCTATTGTGTACAGCATTGCATTCTGCATGTGCCCTTAGCCAAGATATGGGCAGAGTTGAGAGTGTTTACGGAGAGGCAAGCCCTTTCTTTTGGTGTGCCTACGAAGCATAATATGCATGCGAAGCAAGAGTAGGCCACTTGCCGCCCTCGGTGAGGATTGTGTTGGGTCAGGGTTTGGGTGACTTTTAGCCACGGACTTTTGTGGTGTAATGCTGGGGCCTTTCGGGACGCATTCGGCCTACTTTTCCCGCGGACACGCGCCCGGCGGAGCACCCACCCAAGCCATGGCGGCCGCAGCAACGCGCCTGTGGCTGCTGCGCGCGCAGGCGCCCAGGCCCGGCCTGCTGCCCCTGCGCAGCCGGCTCCCCAGCGCCGCCGTCACGCGCCCGGCGCGGCCCGCAGCGGCGGCGGCGGCGCCACGCGGCGCCCGTCCCGCGTCCACCGGCTCCGCCGCCGGGACACCCAAGGCCGGGCCGCCGCCGCCGCCGCCGCCGCCGCCCGGAGGCCCCGGCCGGGACCCCGGCCGCGCGTCGACGAGCCGGGACAACGCGTCACTCGGCATGTACACGCTGTCGATCATCATCGTCCTGCTCGGCGGCGCGTACGGCGCCGTCCCGATGTACAAGCTCTTCTGCCAGGCGACCGGGTTCGGCGGCACGCCCAAGGTGCACGGCAAGGCCGCCGGCGCGGGCGGCGCGGGCGACCTCCCCGTGCCCGTCAAGGTGCCCGGGGGGCGGCAGATCCGCGTGACGTTCAACGCCGACGTGAGCGACCGCCTGGCGTGGTCGTTCAAGCCGCAGCAGCGCGAGGTGCGCGTGGTGCCGGGCGAGACGGCGCTGGCCTTCTACACGGCCAGGAACCTGTCGGACCGCGACGTGGTCGGCATCGCCGCGTACAACATCACGCCCAACAAGGCCGGGCAGTACTTCAACAAGATCCAGTGCTTCTGCTTCGAGTACCAGCGGCTCGGCGCGGGCGAGGAGGTCGACATGCCGGCCTTCTTCTACATCGACCCCGAGTTTGAGAACGACCCGCTCATGCGCGACGTCGACACCATCACGCTCTCCTACACCTTCTTCGAGGCCAAGGAAGGCGCCAAGCTCGCCCAGGTGGCGGGCGCCGCCACCTAGCCGCCGGTCCGCGGCCGCACACTGTGGCCGTAGCCCGTCCCACCCCACACAATGCTGCGCGACGTCCTATGTACATGGTATGCGTTTCTGTACAGGTCCACACTCACTGTCGTATAGGTGCACCGCCGGCATCACCGTGGCTCGCGCACCGCGGGCGCCGGCCCCGGCGCCGCGCTGTCCGGGTGCTTGAGCCGCACCGCAAAGACCGGCAGGCTGTCGAGCGCCTGGCCAAACAGAGCGCCAAAACGCGCCTCGGAGAAGCGCGTGCGGGCCGCCGCGCGCGCCGCGGCCGCAATCCGCTGGCGCTCCGGCGCCGGCATCGCGAGCACGTGCCGGATCGTCTCGGCGTACTCGTCCGCCGTCTCGCACAGGTACCCTGCAGACCGCCCACCGGACGATCGCAGAACGCGCCCGCGTCAGCCGACCGCAAGGGCTATGCGCGAGCGCTGAGCAGCATAGCGCCGCACCCACGGCGCGGCCAGGCGCAATCGGCACGACAATGTCGGCCTTGGGCCCGCCCGACAGGTGCGCGATGGGCACCAAGCCCGCGGCCTGGGCACCCCGCCAGCGCCAGGGCCGCGGTGGGTCACGCGGTGAACCGTCGCCCGGGCGTGCGGGGTCGGATGCGAGCGCAGGCCTGCGGGGGGGAGCGCACCATGTACTCGACGACGCCGATGCCGAAATGCTCGTCGCGCATGGTGTGGATACCGATCATGGCGGTCGCCAGGTGCTGGCGGAGGTCGGCGAACGGCAGGTTGACCGCAAACGTTACGGCGTCCTGGGCCGCCGCCGTGCCACCGAGAAGGCAGCAAGCGGTGACGTACATGAGCCAGGTGCTACGCCCGCACCTTTCGCCAGCCGGCGGGAGGCGGCGCACCTCGATGCCGAGCTCCTTGGCCGCGTCGCGCAGCGTGGCAATGCGTGCCTCGTCCGCGGCATTCCGGCTGCTGCCGACGAGGATCAGGCGCACGTCGGCGCGCAGCTTGGGCTCCAGCGCAAACAGGCGCGCGAGCGCTTCCAGCTGCAGCCGGTGGTTCTTCTCCGGCCTGGCGCAGGAGCACCGAAGGCTCAGGCGCGAGTACCGCCCTCCGCTTTGTTAGCACGCATGCGCCCACCCGAGGATGCCGGTGAGGCACGCACCGAAACTGGGCGACGCTCACGATCCAGGGCGACCGCGGCCCGTCGATGGGCAGCAGCTCCAGCGCGCCGGTGTCGCACGGCGGGAAGACAATGTGCGTGCGCGCGGGCACGCGCCACAGCGACTGGATGTGGCCCGCGGTCCAGGACGAGTTGACCATGACCACGTCGGCGAAGGAGCCCATCCACCCGTACAGCCGCGCGAAGGCGCGATAGTAGAGCAGCTTGGCCCACGTCCGCACGCTGCTGCGTGCGATGGTCGAGTCGTTGTTGAACGCGGCCGTGCGCGAACGCACGCGCGCCAGCATGTCCGTGCTGTGACCGTGTGTGCACCGGTCGCAATGGAGGCGGGTGCGTCAGAGTCGCGGCGGCCTGGGCCACCGGCAGGCGGGCCGGCGGCGCCCTACCTGATGGTGGGGTAGTGCACATAGCAGCCCACGCTGCAGCCGCCCAGCACCTTGAACAGCGCGTACGTGAAGGCGTACCCCATGGAATCTGCGCGGGAGCGGCGGAGTGCTTGCGGATTCTATGCAGCATGCGATCAGCTGGAACGCACGGCGAAGGACAGTCCGTGGGGGCGCCGAGGGCAGACCAAAGAAGACATCCGGCACGAGCTGGTTCCACGCCTCCCAGGCCAGCAGGACGGAGCCGAGGCTCTGGCCCAGGAGGGTGAAGGCGGGGTACCGGCTGTCCTCGACGAGGTACCGCTTCCGCAGGAACACAAAGTCCACGGGCTGCGCGAACGTCATGTTGAACCGCTCCTGCAGCAGGCCGTACGGTGCGGAGGGCGGGAACCGGTGCCGTGACGTCAGCGGCGCCGGCGACGTGAAACACGCGCCGAGGGGCGCACCTTGGTGCGGGCGAGGATGTCGGCCGCGGTGGCGTCGACGTCGCCGGTGTAGACAACGCAGCGTACGTCCTTGTACCGCTGCTGCACCGTCTGGATGGCCGTCCACAGCACGCGCTCGCCGCCGCCGCCAGCGTTGCTTTGGGTGGACGACCAGTTCGCCCCCGCCCCCCGCCCGCTGGCGAGGGTCAGTCGGCCGTCGCCCCTGCGCCTGCCCGCTGGATCATCGCGCCGCACCAGTAGGGGTGGAAGAAGCCCACCACGAGCGTGGACGGGCCGTAGAACCGCTCGCGGTGCTTGCGGCTGCTCCTGTCGCACGGGGCCGCAGTCGAGCCAAGCGACCAAAAAGATACACGGCCCCGTTCAGGGCACCGCCGTCCAACCAGCACTGAGCCAGGCCGCACCGCACCTCCGGGCGTAGGCGACCGCGGCCGCTGCGGCGCCGGCCACCGCGACCAGCGCCGCCAGCGCCGCCCACCACACCGTCGCCGCGGCCGCCATGTTCGCGCAACGGCGCAGGCAAAGCCAGCCACTGGACGCCGGCATGTGTTGACTGGCGTTCGAGACCTCAAAGGGATTTTCCTGCCCGGAAGCCCTCAACCTGAGGGTGGCCCTGTGGCGCAATTGGACAGCGCGTCTGACTACGGATCAGGAGGTTGTGCGTTCGAATCGCACCAGGGTCAACTTTTTTTTTCTTTTTTTTACACAGGTAAACTTTGTTCACTGCACACTGTTGTTTGGTTCCGCGCCGCCTGCTAGTGCGCCGGGGCGGGAATCCTTTCTTGTGCACGCAGCGGCCGCCACAGCAACACGCATTACGGGCAGCAGGGCTCACGCCGCGCCCCCCCGACGCACTGTCATCGGCTCCACCCGAGCCGCTGCGTCTTGATCGTACCCTGTGGGGTGGGTCGGTCGTCTGTGATCACACTTGGTTGCTGAGCAGCGCCAACTGCAGACGGCGGCGCTGGCCCTTTGCCTGCCCGCGGCACCGCGGCACGGGCCCACCGCCTGCGCGCCCTCCCTGCACACCCGCCGCACCGCCGGCGGCGTGTGCCGCCAGGGCCATGGAGAATGACCGGCAACACACCCGCTTGATCGAGATGGGCGCGATCGTGCGGCATCGCTGGGTCGTGGTACGCTGCGCCGGCGCGCACGATTGGCGCTGGCGTGCAAATGGCCACCCCTCAGAGGCTCACAGGCCACGGCGTCGACGGGCGGGCGGGCGGGCGCGATTCGGCCATCCAGCTGCACAAACTCGGCCAGGGCGGCTTCGGTACGGCGCGCGGCGCTGCGAGGCCCGGCGCCGCCAAACCTTTACCGCGTGCTTACCCCTGCTGCTTATCGCGGCGGGGCAGGACGGGGGCGGGGGCGGTGTGGGGCAGGCGAGACGTACTCGGCCGAGGACCGGCAGACGGGCCAGTACGTCGCGATCAAGTTCGAGCTGCCGTCCAACCGGAAGCAGGTGCTCCGTGCCGAGGCCGTCGTGCTCGAACGCATGCAAGGCACGATCTCGGGCGCCACCACCGGTGCCAGCTGTGTGTGCAAACTGGCGCACGCGCGCTGATGCCGTTGGCGGCTGGTTTGTTGTTTGGACCCGGGCGCGGCGGCGGCAGGCTGCCCGCACATCTGCCAGTTCATAGCCGCCGGCCGCTTCCGGCACGGGCAGTACATGGTCATGCAGCTGCTGGGCAAGAACCTGTCGGAGCTGCGGCGCGTGCGGCCGAACGGCGTCTTTTCCGTGTCCACCACCGCGCTGCTCGGCTTGCAAATGCTGACCGCCATCGAGTACGTGCACTTCCATGGCTACGTCCACCGGGACATCAAGCCGGTGCGGGCTTTGTCGCCTCATTAAGCCCTGGCCGGGTAGATCGACCCCGGAGATCTCACGGCCGGGGACCATCGCGGCTGCGGCGCCCGGTGCAACAGTCCAACTTTGCCTTGGCCCTGGAAGGCGCCGACACCGCTGGCCGGCTCGGCGTCTGCCTCATCGACTTTGGCCTCGCTCGCCGCTACACCACCAACGCGGGAAACGTGCGCGAGGTGCGCAGCAACTGCGGTGGCGAGGGAAACGCAGGCGTCGCGTGTTGACGGTGCCTTGGACGCGATTGCGCGGCCGCCGTGCGGCCCCCAGCCGCGCCCGTCGGTCGGATTCCGCGGCACGGGCCGGTACGCGTCGCTGAATGCGCACAACGGCATCGAGCTCGGCCGCCGCGACGACCTGTGGTCGCTCTTCTACACCCTCGTCGAGTTTCTGCGGGGCAAGCTGCCGTGGCGCAAGGAAAAGGACCGCGTACGGCGTCGGAGCGCGGGCCCGCGTTCGGCTCCTGCATGCTCGCCGGCCTGACATCGCGCAATGATCGAGTCGCTCGCCGCCGACCGCCAGGCCCTGGTGGCGGAGCTCAAGGTGGCCCGCCACAACGCGTCCCTCCTCGTCGGGTGCCCGCCTCACATGCTGCGGCTGATGCAGTACCTCGACACGCTCGCCTACGGCGTACGCCGCAGCGTTGGCAGCCGATCCGCGTCGGGAACGCAGCTCACCTCCGCCGCAACCACCCGGCCTGCCGTCCGCGCGCGCGCGGCCGTACTACTAGGACACGCCCAACTATTCGTGGATCCGCACTCTGCTGATAGACATGCTGCAGTCCTCAGGCGACCCGCTGACGGTGCCGTACGACTGGGACCGCGTCGACGGCGTCAGCAGCAGTGGCGGCTTCAGCCCCGCGCCGCCAGCGTCGCCAGTGGCGCGCCTGCCGCGGGCTGCGCTGTCTCGCCCGCAGTCGCCGTTTGTCGGCTCGGGCGCGTCCACCGGCGCCGCCGCGGCGCCCACAGTCACAACCGACTTTAACCTCGAGGCGTCGTCGGAGCAGTCCGGGCACAACGAGTCCGAGTCGGACGGCATGCCAGCAGCGGTGGCGGTGGCCGCGGCACACGCCGCACTACCGCTGGACCGGCCGCCGGCTCGGCTGAGTGTGCTGCCGCCCCCGCACGGTGCCATGCGCGGCGCAGACCACTCGCCGCAGAGCAGCGGCTCCCCGCGGGGGCCGGGCCAGCGGCGGCACGCGCGCGCGCGCTCGGACGATTCGCTGCTGCAGGCCTTCCGCCGGCCGCTGTCGCCCGACGAAGCGCGGTGGTACCTGAGCTCGGCCGCGCCGCCGGGGCCGCCAGGCCTACCGTGGGCGGGCGGGACGATACTGAGCGCCGGCGTGGCCGCGGGGGACGCTGGGCCTGCGGACGCCGGCTGGCCGGCGCCGCCGGGCCTGGGTCCCGCGGGCGCCGAGCCCGTGGTGCCGCCGCCGCTGGTGCCACTGTCGGCGCTCGGAACGCACCGGCGCGGCCGCATCCGCGGCCGCGCGTCGGGCATGCCCTCCGAGTGGTCCTCGTCCGGCTTGCACAAGGCGCTGCACGAAGCCCGGACCTACGCGCCGTCGCCGCTGGCGGCGATGTACTACCCCGACCCGATGGCGGAGGAGCCGTGGCCGGGCGGATCCATCCAAGGCTAGCATTGCTATGTGTGCGCGTCGACAAATTCGGGCTGGTTGAACGTCCACTATTTCCTGGCATCGTGCGTGGGGGCCCAAATACGTTCTGCTCCTAATACAGCCTAATGTACAGCCTGTACAGCAAGCAACCGCGTTTTGTGTTCACATACAAGTACAGATATAGCTACAGCGGCAGCATCAATGGCGAAGGCGCCTCGTTGCCCTTGGGCGGCCGATAGGCGGTATCGATCAAGAGGACCTGTGCGCACCAGCAAAGTATGGAAGCGGCGGTGGCGACCGCTGTGAGCCGGCCCGCTCCCGCCTTAGCGGCATCGCCCGCGCAGCGGGTGCGTACCAGGTCGTGCGCCGACCGGTCATCGCCCTGCTCGATCGACCAGTGCACATTGAGCTGCCAAGTCGCAAAGCAACCTGGCGCGACGTACAAGAACCCCCGCTGAGCAAGCTGTCGCCGGCGATGCTGGATGGCGTACCTAGGACCCGTACCTGGTGGTAGATCCGTGCGTTCTCCTCCTCCAGGACCTGGCGGACTGCTTTGAGGACCTGTGGCGCGCAGCCGGCTCCAGCCGGAATGCTGGCGCTGTGAGTGAGCATCGAGTGTGCCGGCCCCAGTGCCCACGCCGCGCGCGGGCCCACCTACCTGGTCTCGGCGGTACAATGCTGGCGCCAGGGACAGGCCGAGCGTGCAAACGCACACAAGGTACCCGGCCAGGAACCACGCCACGCCGTGCGGCACGTCGCGCTCGAGCACGGCATTCACTTTGCCCACGGTGGCCGCAAACTCTTCCGGTGCGACCTGCACACCGATCATAAACAAGGGCCGCGGGCGCGGGCCATGTCAGAGCACGGTCCCGGACGCCAGTATCCCGCCGCACGCAGCGCACCTTGCCCGTCAGGCGCATAGGGTAGGTGGTGTCGAAGCCGTTGCTGAGCCCGAGCAGAAACATATTGCCGGCCGGCGGGACACGCACCGGCGCGTCCGTGGCCGTGATGCGCCGGCTGGCGTCGGCCATGATGGCTGCTGGCACCGCGCCTCACGTCATGACGGTCGAGCCTCCGACGAATCTTTCCTGCCTGCGGCCTCCGGTGCCGTTTGCGCCTACCTTGGACCCAGCTCAATCGCGGCCCTTTGGGCCGTCCTCGTCGTTGTCCTCTTCTTTGTCCGCCGGCGTCGTCCAGCGTCCACCGGTGGCGTCCTCCGTGCGTGGCCTCTGCGATTTCGTGTCTCTTTCAGAGACGACGTTGCTCATCTTAATGCCCCTTTTCACTTTTCCAGCGCGATTAAGCGCGTTGACGCTGTTGAAATCGTATCGCACTGTGCCCTTCTTTCAGAGGCCACCCGGTGAAGCGAGGGCGTTTGGCGGGCGGCACCGCGGCGGACGCGCGACGGCGACGACGCGGACGACGACACTGGACGCCAACGCCAACGACGACGACGGCCACCGCCCGCACGCACGCACCGCCGGAAAGCGGACCTGACCTGCCAGCGACAATGGCCGACGCCGCCGCCCCGGCCAACGCCGCCGCCCCCGCCGCCCCGGTCGCGGCATCGGCGGCCGCGGCGCCGGCCCGCGCGGCGGGCCACACGGCCACGGGCGCCCGCGCCATGTCAGCGGCCGCGTCTGCCGGCGCGGCGGCGGCCGCCGCCGTCGCCGCGGACAAAGCCAGCAAGACCAAGCTGCTCACCGATCTCGCCCAGGAGGTGTCTGTGCTGAAGAAGGTGCGCGCTCGATCGACCGGGCGGGCCCAATCGCGGCCAGATGGACGACGCGTCTCACAGCCTCTGGTCCGCGCATTTACCGGGTTCGCTGCGCAGGCGGTGGAAGCGGTCACGGCCGAGATGGCGCAGGAGCGCCAGTGGATCAAGGAGACGCTCAAGCCGGGCCTCAACCAGATGCGCGCGCAGCTGGTAGGGCCCTAACCGCGAACGCCGCCCCACGCGGCTGAGGGCGCCGCGGTGGCAGCTAATAGGACGCTTTGCCCGCGCACGCGCCTGGGCCGCCAACCGCAGCTGGCCGACATTGATGGCGTCAAGGCAGTCATCGCCACGCAGCAAAAGCTGTTCCAGGTCAGCCACCGTCAGGCCTCTCTTCTTGCGGCATTCCTCGGTATGGCTGACCTGCGCCGCTGCCACCACTGGAGGGGCCTTGCCCCCAACAGGAGAGCTCCAAGGACTTGGACAACTTTCGCTTGACGCTGGCGAACGAGGCCACGGAGCACATGCGCTTCCGCGAAGCCATCGAGGACAAGCTCGGTAGGTCGGCGCTGCCCAGCCCCGGCACGTCGCTTTCCCGTGGCTAAGCACGCGCGCGCAACGGTGCCAGGCCCCACCCTGGCCGGCTGGGGCAGTTCGCGAGCTGGACAAGCTGAGCTCGTCGATCGACACGCGCCTCGCGAAAGAGCGGCAGCACGTGTGGTCCATTCTCGATTCGCAAAAGGTGTGCCCGCCGCCTCCGCTGAGGCTGGTGCGTGCATCGCCATCGGCTGTAACTGGCGCCGCGGGCCTCCCGGTGGCTTGCCGCGTGGTGGCCAGCTTCCCACGCAAACGACGCCGATCGGCAGCAGCGACCAGCTGGAGTTTATGGAGTCGCAGCTCCAGCAGTACGTTCAGAACCAGCTGCGCGATGCCCTGGACGAGCTTCGCCAGGTAGCGAGGACCACCGCGCCAGTCTGCCGGCAGAGGCCGGGCGGGGTGGGATCCGCGCAGGAAAGCTCACGGTGCTGACGCGGCTTGGCCCGGAAGGGTGGCGCGGCCGCGGGCATCAGGATATGCGGCTGCAGGAAGAGCGCTTGGAGCAGGTGGCCTTCCGGGAAGTGCTGCGCCTGCGCGCAGAGCTGTTGACCAAGAACGAGGAGGACCCGGTCGTCGACAAGCCTGCGCGTACGTGCCGCTGTCCCCGGCGTGTGGCGTCCTCCAGCGACGGGCGCCCACTGAGCGATGTGGGTGGTGCCTTGTTGCCCGCTGCGTGGGTATGCTGTCCAGCGTTGGAGATGACGCCCCGCCAGCAGGAAGTGGCCGACTGGCTCGCGAGCCTCGGCCTGGAGGTGTACACGCGCAAGTTCATTGAGCAGGTCGGGCGCGCATTCCTCTGGGGCGCACCGCTAACCGGCAAGAGCTAACCCCGTCGTGCGTCAAGTCGCGCCGGCGCCGGCGCCATGCCGCCACAGGGCTTTGACAGCATGTTTGTGGTGAAGCACATCATCGCGTCCGACGTCGACACGCTGGGGATCGTTCTGCCGGGCCACCGTCGCGCGCTGCTGCTCGCGGTGCAGGAGCTCAACGGCGGGCGCCTGACCATCACACCGCTGGCGGCGCCAGCGGTCCCCGCGACGGACGCGCCCCCTGCCGCCACCGCCGCCGCCGCCACCGCCACCGTCGCCGCCGACGCCGCCAGGCCCGTCGTGCCCGCGCGGCCCTCGCTGCCGACGGCCAAGCCGGCGCTGGCCGCCGACGTGTTCGCGGCGCCGGCTGCGGCCAGCCAGCCCGAGGACGAGGAGCGCCTGCTCAACGAAGTCAGCGAGCGCGCCGCAGCGCCGCTCGACTTTGCCCCCCTCCCGAACGGCGCGCCGGCGCCGGCGCCGGCGCCGGTCCCCAAGCCGCGGCCAGCGCCGCGCACGGTGTCCGTGTCCGAGTCCGAGTCGGCGGCGCCGTCGAGCGCGCTCTCCACGCCCGTGGAACCGGCGCCGGCCGTGACGGTGGCCGCTGCTGCGGAGCCGCCGCAGTCTGGCCCTTCGCAGCCTGCGCGCGATCGCGGCAGCAGCGTTGCCAGCGGCGGGTACACCAGCGGCCACGCCGGCGAGCACACCAGCGACGACGACGACGAGGACGGCGACAGCGATGACGACCGCGCGAGCCGCGCGCATGCGCGCGTCGGCCGTCAGCTGCCCGGCGCGCGCGCGGTGCTGCCGGACGCGGGCAATGCGCGTGCGCGTCTGCGCAAGGTACGCCGCGCCATGCATTTTTTTTTCTTGGGTTGACCGAACTGCCCGAGATGCGGTGTCTCACGCCTCCCTCGGATAGCTAGGTACCTGTGCCTGCACAGTCGGTGCCGCGCCAAACCCGTGCGCCGTCCACCTCTGAGGCCGCACCGCCGGCGCCACAGGCTCAAGCTCCGCCGGCCGCGCAAGCGCCGACCCCGACGGCTGCCCCGCAGGAGGCGCCGGCGGCGCCGGCCGATCTGCCGCAGGACGAGACCGAGGCCCTGGTGCAAAAGCTCATGCTCGAGGTACGCCTAGAGCAGGGCCCAGGTCGCCGCCAGGTTGGGAGCGCTTTGTCCTCACGGCTGGTGCGCGTTCTCGGCTGGCGCTGGCGCCGATCCTGCAGGTGACCCGGCTCGCGGCGCCGGCCGCCGACGGCACGCTCCAGCTGACCTTTGCGACGCTCAGCCGCGACAGCCGCTGCGAGCGCCTGTTTGACGCACTCGGCGGCACCCTGCGCGCCGCTAAGCAGCGCGGCTACGTCAGCTACGGCGGCGACCTCCTGCTGGAAGGTAGGCGCGCGTTGAGGCCGATCAGGCACATTTCCGTGGGCCCTGGGTCTCAGCGCCATCGAGTGGCCGGGCGTGCTTTTCTTTTTGTCGGACGGCCTGTTCCAGGCCGCGACGACAAGGTGGAGATCACCGTGCTGCGGCCGGCGGCCGGCGTCCAGCCGGAGCGCGCCGCGGTGCGGCCCACGCCGCCGCCCAAGCCCTCCACCGCGGCTGCGGCGGCGGCGCCGCGCTCGGATGCCTCGGCCCCCCCGGCGGCGTCGGCGGCCGAAGCCGCGGCGCCCTCTGCGCGGTCCGCGCCGGTCAGCAGCGCGAGCGAGGCCGTGCAGATTGTCCAACGGATCTTCAACGGCGACCCGTCGATCGACTGGTGCGGTCACCTGAACAAGCCCATGCGTCGATCGCCGGCTGTGTCTAACGACGGAAATCAAAGAAACGCGCGTCACGCGACGATGGGTGCAGGGCCCTGTTCAAGTACGCACCAGACCTGCGCGTGCACAGCTTTGGCCAAGGCGACTCGTCCAGCTTTGAGGACGAGCTCGGCGACGGCGACGTCCTCTATGGCTACTTGCGGACGGCCATTGGGTGCGTGCCGAGGTGGAATCGAGCGCGGCGGCGGCTCCCGCACGAACTGACGCCTGCGTCGGCCGGCTCGCTCGCGTGGCGGTTCCCGTATCCAGGGCGGAGCAGCGCACCAAGTTTGTCTTTATTCGCTGGGTGGGCAACTCCATCTCGCCGATGCAGCGCAAGCACGCGATGGAGAACAAGAACCGCATCCTGGACGAGGCCATCAAGGTACGCAAGCGCCGCTGCGGTGAAGCCGTGCGGTGGCCTTCCTGTGGACGTTGTTAACACGGCGATCGCGCCTGTGTTCGTTGGCGTTCCTGTAGTTCTTCCACATTGAGATCATGGCACACAACGTCGACGACATCGCCATGCCGCTCATTGCCGATCGGCTGAAGAAGGCCGGCGGCGCCAACTACGACCCCAAGCAGAACGACGCGGCCGTGGATCCGACCGGCGCCTTTGCGGCGATGAAGGGCGAGGCGGCGCGCAAGTTTGGCGAGATCGAGAAGCAGGGCAACGTGAAGGGTGCGGCGGCACGGCGTGGTGGGCGCGCGCCGCGCTACCGCCGACGGGCTAACGCATCGGCCCGCCCTCGCCGTGCGGTCGCGGCGACGGGCCTCGCAGCGGTGTACGCGCAAGGACCGCTGTCGACCACGCCCTTGGATCTCAGCGTACGTGCCACTACCGTGGGCGCCACGGCGTTCAAGAGCAACTTGAAGGTTTGAGGAACTTTGCACCTAGGACGCTACCTCTTTTTTTTTTCGTAAGACCGCGGGCGGCACACCGTTCTTTTGTCATGTTCAATGTACACCAAGGAGTTACCATCGCCACAATCCAACTGGACTAGTCCAACCTGTACTGTACACCTCCGACGTTGTCTATCCGTGCATCAGCCGCGCAAAGCCGATCTCCTTGTCCTGGAAGAGGGCGGCGAGCACGACGTCCTGCTTGATCTGCGGCTCGGCGGCCTTGTAGAACGCCCGCAGCTGGTCCGGCCGGATGAAGCACGCGAGCCGCCGAAGGAGCCGCGCAACATCGCGGTACCGCCGCATCTGCACCGCCGTGGTCAGCACGACGAGCAGGGCAGGCGACCACGGCCAGTTGCGCTCGCGGTGGTCCCGGCGGCTGGGCAGCCGCGTGAGGATGACGCGCATGAGCTCCTTGGTCGGCCAGCCGTTCCGGAACGCCAGGAGCAGCAGCGTCGTGAGGGTGCTGATGTTGAACCGGCGCTGCCGCACGCCCTCGTCGTACAGGAAGAGGATGGCGATGGTCCGGCGCCGCTGGACGGCCTCCTCCAGGAGGCGCCAGAGCGCGTCCTCGGTCCAGTGCGTCACCGGCAGCGACTCGAGCAGGTTCACCAGGCAGTCGTCCGGGTAGACGCGCATGGCCGTGTACAGCGCCAGGTCCGCGCGCTCGCGGCCCGCCTGGTGCTGGTCGCAGAAGGTCTGGGCGGCGCGGCGCAGAATCTCGCGCCGCTGGCCGTCGGAGAAGTGCAGCGTCGCGAAGAGCGGGTCACGGCCCCCGTGGCCGGTCTGGCGCTCCAGCCAGATGGCCAGCTGCTCGACGTCGTACGCCCGCACGAACGCGGACCGCTCGCTGACGTAGCGGAGCTTGATAAGCCGCTCGGGCGGCGGCTCGTCCTGCGTGAACATGTCGACCGGGTCGTCGGCCGGCGTCGGGTCGCGCGCCGGCAGAATCTCCACGCGCAGCGCCACGGGCGGGTCCGCCGGCGCGACCTTGCTCGCGGGGGTCGGCACCGACGCCGCAGCCGGCGCCGGCGGGGGCGGCGGCGGCGGCGGCCGCGGCGCCGACGGCGGCAGCGGCGGCAGCGGCCGGGCGCTCATGGCGGCAGCCATTGCGGCGGCCGCGGCAGCGCCAGCGGCATCGCTCGAGTAGCTCAGGAGCGTGGCGAACAGCGTGCCTGCCTTTGGCGAGGAGTCGACGGTGGCGGCTCCCCTCCCCACACACGACCGGGTAGGCGTGCTGCTAGCGTGGCCAGCGGGCCGGGGCCGGCCGGGGCCACGTCGGTGCAAGTCACGGCAGGTGGGCGATGCGTCGTCGCGTATCCTCGCCGGGCCTGCGCTTGCCAGTGGGGCCGACGTCACGGCCCGCGGCCGTGGCCATGGCGGCGGCCCAGCCCCGTCCGCTGGGCCGGCCAACAGGCCGGGGGTATCGGCCCTTCCCGCCCGCGTCGTCACATCGACGTCATCGGCGGGGCACCCGCACTGAAGCGAAGTGACGCGACCCGCTTCACGGGCGCGGCACCGCCGCCGGATGCAGGAATCGCGCGCTATCGTCCACGCGCTGTTCGTTCGCGCTATCGTCTCGTCTCATGTATGTGCCAAAGAGGAAGGCTTCGCCGGCGCGAAGCGTGGTAGGTACACGTAAAACACAATAGACACGGGGCACGGGCGCCGCGCCAGGCCGGGTCACCAGGTATCCTTGCTCCAGCTGGGGTTCTGCAGGAACTCGTGCAGGATCTTGGAGCCGGTCTGCAGCAGCGGATGGCCGGCCACCCTGGGTGGATGCACCGCCGCAAGCACACGCGGGCCGAGGCACACGGGCGGCCGCGTCAGCGCGTGTCGCCGCCAGTGTACCTCCCGCTCTCCGCAAGGCGTTCGCGTACGAGTTGATGAACCGCTCCAGGCCTTTCCTCCTCTCCTCGATGAAGACGGGGTCAAAGTTGCCGGTCAGCCGCTTGCCCGGCAGCGGCGGAATGTGCACGCGCGTATTCTCGCGCTCCAGCTCGTCCCGCAGGAACTCAAAGTCGCTGTAGCGCTGTGCGCGCCCCAGGGGGAACGGCAGGCTGGTGCGAGGGCGGCACGGGTGAGCAGTCTGAGCACGGGGCGCGGGCTTGGCCGGAACAGGGGCGACACGGCACGCACCCGCCGTACGGACGACTCCTGCTTCTTGTAAATGGGCAGGTTGGTCTGCACCGCCACGTCGACACCAGCGAACGGCGCAGGGCCAGGTCGTGAGGATCACCGGCGGCCGTCGACCCTTGTCCGGGGTGCCGGCCTGCACGGCACGCACCACCATGCGGATTTCGTAGTCGACGTAGCGGGAGCGGCCCTCGCCGTGGACGACCGGGTTGCAGACCTCAATCTCCAGAAAGTTCTCGGGCGTGCCGTAGCGCTCGTCCGAGTTTTGCGGGCGGTAGTTCAGGCGCGACGAGCCGCCCCAGGCGCGCGGCCCACCGGTCGGCGAGACCTCCTCGATGGTCGCCATGGCTGCGCGCACACGGCCGCCCGCAACGCCGCGTCGCGCCGGCTGGCGCCCCGGTTAGCAGCAGGCTCCAAGGGCGCGCGAAAGGCGACCCGCGCGATCGAAAAGGGCAGCCGGCCCACACCCTTCGCACCGCCACGACGCCGCTGCAGCGTCGAAACAAACGTCTCGCCGTTGTCCTTGCCTGTGCGAACGTGCTGCCGTTGCGTGTCCTGGTCGTCGTCCGCACTCGTCGTCCGCAGCCCAAGCGCGCGCGCGTCGGCTGCTGCCCGTCGCCGCCGTTCGCGCGATAAACACGAGTTCTGCCGCCGTTCTGCCGCCGGCGCTCACTGGCCGCCAGCGGCGATTCCACCCCATTCTGCCCCATTCTGCCCCTCTTCTTTTCTGACTCAAATTCTCCTGCCAGAAGACGATGACGTCATAGAGCAGGCCGGCGGCGCGCGCGGCGGTGGAGGCGAACGCGACGTCGATGCTGGGCGCCCGGCGCCGCTTGGGGTACCCCGCCAGCGCGCTCAGCCGCCTCAGCAGCTGCGGTCGGCCCCGCCGGACCATGGCGGCCATGGCTGCAGCCGCAAGGGCCGGTGCGCCGGCCACTGCGGCCGCTGCCGGCCCGCTGCAGTACGAGATCGTCGCGCGGTGCAGCACGACCAAGGCGCGCGTCGGCCGCATGGTCCTGCCCCACCACGTCGTCGACACGCCTGTCTTCATGCCCGTCGGCACCCAGGGCACCATGAAGGGCCTCACGACGGACCAGCTCGAGGAGCTCGGCTGCCAGATCATCCTCGGCAACACGTACCACCTCGGCACGCGGCCGGTGCGAACCCGGTCTGGCGTACCGCGCGGTTGACTACGGCCGCTGGACTAATCGAGCGGCGGCGTCAGGGCTTTCGATCGTGTCGGCGCCGAACGCCAGGGTCCGGAAGTGCTGCGGGAGCACGGCGGCCTCCACGGCTTCATGGGCTGGAGGCGCAATCTGCTCACGGTACCTAGTCTAGACCGACCCGTGGGTCGGCACGTTAGGCCGACTGCTAACACGTGCGACCCGCCCAACAACCCGCGGGACGGTGCCGCGGTGCCTCAGGACAGCGGCGGGTTTCAAATGGTGTCGCTGCTCAAGCTGGCCAATGTGACCGAGGTGCGCCCAACGCGCCACGACCCCCCGATGCGGTGGCTGCGCTGGCTCATTGGCGGGAGCCGGCTCGTTGTGCCATCTCGCTGCCGGGACATCTGCCAGGAGGGCGTCAAGTTTCAATCGCCGCACGACGGCTCGGAGCTGATGCTCACACCTGAAAAGTCCATCGAGCTGCAGAACGACATTGGTGCCGACATCATCATGGTGCGCTCCGCGGCGGGCCGTGCTCCCTGCCTCGTGCCCCCCGGTACTAAGCGTGATCAGCGGACGCCAAGATGCCCTTGCCCATGCAGCAACTGGACGACGTGGTGAGCAGCCTGGTCACGGGGCCGCGCATCGAGGAAGCGATGTACCGGTCCATCCGCTGGCTCGACCGCTGGTCCGTCGCAGCGCTGCGCTGGCCGTGGGTGCGTGCCGCGGGCGGGGCCTGACGGCGCGCATATGCTAGGGTCGCCCTTGCAATGCGCCGGCACAGCATCAAGGCACACAAGCGGCCGGCGGAGCAGAGCCTTTTTCCCATCATTCAGGGCGGGCTGGACCTGAACCTGCGCCGCATCTGCGTGCAAGGTGTGCAGCGGCCGCGGAGCGCAGCTGCGTGCCACGCGCACGAAGCTGAGCGGGCACTTTCTCCGCTAGAGTTCGTCCTCGGGGACCCTCCAGAAATGACCAAGCGGCCGGCCGCCGGGTTCGCCATCGGCGGCCTGAGCGGCGGCGAAGACAAGGACAAGTTTTGGCGGGTGGTCCACGCATGCACGGACGTGCTGCCCGTTGACAAGCCGCGCTACTGCATGGGCGTGGGGTGCGGCCGCCCCCTCCCCCGGTGCAGGCGCGCGCTGGCGGGCCCTCACGCTGGGGCTCACCCGATCCCTCTCGCCCGCGCCCCCGTCTGCCTGCGCCACAGCTTTGCGGTGGACCTGGTCGTCTGTGTCGCGCTGGGCGTAGACATGTTTGACTGCGTCTTTCCCACCCGCACGGCAGTACGTGCGCCGCGTGGCCACGGTATGTCCGGCACAACTGTGTGACTTACGCCCTGGCCGTCGGGTGTGGACGGTGACGCGACAGCGCTTCGGAACGGCGCTGGTGCCGTGGGGCAACATGGTGCTGCGCAACGCGCAGTACGCGCACGATTTTCGGCCGCTGGACCCGGACTGCCCGTGCTCAACGTGCAAGTACGCGGACGGGCGGCTGCGGAGCGCGCGTGGCATGTCTCTGCGCTAACGCGTCGTGCCGTCGCCAGCGCTATGACTGAGCGCTGCCGCAGACACTACACGCGCGCGGCGCTGCACGCCATCGTCACGCGCGAGACGAGCGCGTGCCACCTGCTGTCCGTGCACAACATCGCGTTCCAGATGAGGCTCATGCGCGACATGCGGACCGCCATCACCGAGGACCGGTACGAGCGCTGCGGCGGCGTTGGCCATTGCCTGCTAGGGGCGGAGCAAAGGTCCTCACGGCGCCGGCTGTGCGCGTGCGCGTGGTCGACCGCGTCCAGGTTCCCCGACTTTGTGCGGTCGTTCATGCGGACGGCGCACCCCATGGGTGCCTACCCCGAGTGGGCCGTCAACGCCCTCGCCGCCGTCAACATCACCCTGTAGACACGCCCGGCGCCCAGCCCGGGTTGGCGCGACATGCACGGGATGCATTGTACAGTCGTGTAAAGATGTATGTACGGCGCATAGCCCACCTCCCTTACAGGCCAGCGCAGCGGCGGCGGGCGGGCCGCCGCGACGCGCGCGGCATGGCGCACGAGGCGAGCGCCGCTTCACTTGGCGACCGGGTTGTTGAGGATGTAGTTAATGGCATCGGCGGTGCTGAGGATCTTGTCGGCGTCGGCGTCGGGAATCTCCACGCCAAACTCCTCCTCGATCGCCATCACGACCTCCACAGCGTCCAGGCTGTCCAGGCCGAGGTCGTTGGCGAAGCTGGCCTCCTTGGTGACCTGTCCGGCGGCGGCGTGCGCATTTCCGGCAAACGGCGGCACGGCGCGTACGTTAACCGGAGCTAGGCCGGGGGGGCAGCCACAGCTGCCGCTCGGCAGCGGTACCTTTTGCGGGTCGACCTTGCTGAAGCTCTTGAGGACGTTCAGGACGCGCTCCTCGACGACGTTCCGATCGAGGCCAGCCGCGGCGGCGTAGAGCCGCACGGCCTGCGACATGACGGGCATGGCGGTGGGCCGCCGGGCGAGGCCGAGGCCGGCGCGCCGGATGGACGAGTAGAGCTGCTGGGACGCCATGGTGAGCGCAGGCTGCGCCGCCGCGGCCATTCCCGCGCGCCAGCCGGTCGAGGGAGTGAAGAAAGTTAGCAGGCACGCGCAGACGCACGCAACCGGGCGGCACCGCGCTCAGGCTTCAAGGCCTCAAGACGCCACGCACAACAGGACTTTTCCCAGCTCGCGTCTACGCGTGCTCTGTCTCGGCGTCGCGCATCGGTCCGACGCCCCCCGCCTCCAACATGGCCCCAGGAGCGAGCGCGCAGCTCGCGCACGCGGACCGCGCCATGCCACCCCGCGGCTCCCGCCGGTCCCTTGCACTTGTGCGGCCGTGGCCGGCCGTCCCTGTGGCCTCATGCGGGCGCCGCTGCGTCGCCCGTACCTTCGCCGCCGGACCGTCGACGCGGTGAAGAAAGAGAAGCGAAGAGCAGAACTGGCGCGAAAAGGCCGCTCGAGGGGCACCGGTCACATGGAGCGGCGCTTCTGACAGGCGGCGTCTGTCAGAACCACGCTGACGTCATCGGACGCGCCCGGCTGGCCGACCCACCGTTGCTCGCGGAGGTTGGGCGCGCGCCGGGCGTCTTGGACCGCGGCAGCGGCGGCTGTGAGCGCGGCTAGGCACCGGGACACGCTGAGGGGCAGCCGTAGTACAAGCGGGGTGCTTTGGATCGGTCTTTTGCGCGCGTCGGGCGGAAAAGATGGCCGGCGTCGCGCGGGCGGCGGTGGCGGCGATCCAGGTGCCGCCGACGGGGCGGCAGGCGGCCGTGAGCCTGCTGGCGGCGTTTGGCCACACGCACGGCCATGTCGCGTGTCCCGCCTGCGCGGCTGGCCGCGCCGCCGCCACCCAGGCAGGCAGCACGGACCTGCCGGACTACGCCTTTGAGATGGCGGCCTCGAGCATCCGCTACGGCCGAGGCGTGACGAGGTAGAGGCGCGCGCCCAGCCTGGACGCGTTTGGCGCCTGCGCGCTGACGGCCCCCTGAGCAAGGCTACTGTGTGAGCGGGGCGGCCGGCAGGGAGATCGGCATGGATCTGGCCAACATGCGCGCGCAGAACGTGCTGGTCATGACCGACAAGACTGTACGCGCCCGAGGCTAGGTGAGGCGGTCGAGGGCGGGACCGCTCACGCACTGGCCCCGTGTGAGTTGCGGGTCCCGCCGTGGCCGCACAGATCGGCCGCCTGCCCGTGGCCAAGGCGGTGCTGGCGTCGCTGGAGGCGAGCAAGGTGGCGTACACCCTCTACGACGCCGTGCGGGTGGAGCCGTCCGATGCCAGGTGCGGCGGCGCCGCCGCCGTCGGGCCGTCGCCCCCTTTGCTCACCCCTGCTCGCAGCGTCACCGCCAGCGCGGGCCCCACAGCTTCAAGGACGCCATCGCGGTGGCCAAGCGGGGCCAGTTTGACGCCTACGTCGCCGTGGGCGGCGGCTCCGTCATGGACACGTGCAAGGCGGCCAACCTGTACGCGAGCCACCCGGACGCCGACTTTCTGGACTTTGTCAACGCGCCCATCGGCAAGGGCCTGCCGGTGACGCGTCCGCTCAAGCCGCTCATTGCCGGTACCGTGCGCTCTGCCCGAGGGATGGCGGGTAGCATGAGACGCTCACTGCACGAGCCGCCACCGCCGTAGCTGCCCACGCCGCAGTCCCCACGACTGCCGGTACCCGACTTGAGCGCTCGGGCGGCGCCTGCAACTCGCTTGAGCCCAGGCTGATGCAACCGCGTGCCGCTCCCATGCCATTCTTAATCAGGCACGGGCAGCGAGACGACGGGAACGGCGATCTTTGACTTCAAGGCGATGCGCGCCAAGACCGGCATCACGTCGCGCGCCATCAAGCCGACCCTGGGCATCATCGACCCGGACAACACGCAGACCATGCCCCGCGCCGTCCGCGCCGCGTCGGGCCTCGACGTGCTCTGGTGCGGCCCCCAGCCAGCGATGCCCCGCTGTCAGTGGGCCCGCGTCAGTCGGCTGAGCCGAGCTCGCCCGGTCGCTGGGCGCGGGCGGGTGCGGCAGCCACGCGCTCGAGTCGTACACCGCGCTGCCGTACAACCAGCGCCGGCCGCGCCCGGCCAACCCCATCAACCGGCCGGCGTACCAGGGGGCGAACCCCATCAGCGACATTTGGTCCCTGCGCGGTACGTTCGGCCGGAGGCCGCGCATGCCGACAAAAACATGAACCCCTAGTAATTCACGTGCGGCGCGGATTCTGCGCCCCGCACGATTGCTGCAGCGCTCAAGATGTGCATCGACAACCTGCCGGCCTCTGTGCGCGATCTGGACGACCGCGCCCAGTCCGAGATGACGCTTGCGGCCACCTACGCCGGCGTCGGGTTTGGCAACGCCGGCGTGCACCTGTGGTACGCGCGTGGGTGTCGTCATCGTGGAAGCCCTCCGGCTGGGCCGCGCTCACGGTGATCGGTACCTGCGCCTGACGGCGGCGCGCCAGCCACGGCCTGTCGTACCCGATTTCCGGCCTGAACAAGGGGTACAAGCAGCCCGGCTACGAGGTGGACCACCCGCTCGTGGTGCGCTTACGACGGC
>Ga0180216_1000937_pt1 | contig 27717 bp, 36 predicted proteins | sample eDN3rd37CBELigMG_FD_128879 | JGI IMG/M metagenome (GOLD analysis project Ga0180216, IMG submission 128879) | Enriched Miracle-Growth compost microbial communities from Emeryville, California, USA - eDNA 3rd pass 37_C BE-Lig MG (version 2)... ... | reverse complement strand
CCGTCCTCTTCGCCGCCGTCCGTTGCGTCGTCCGCTGCGTCGCCGTCCGCTGCGTCGTCCGCTGCGTCGTCTGCTGCGTCGTCCGCTGCGTCGTCCGCTGCGTCGTCCGCTGCGTCGTCCGCTGCGTCGTCTGCTGCCTCGTCCTCTTCGCCGTCCGCTGCGTCGTCCGCTGCGTCGTCCGCTGCGTCGTCTGCTGCCTCGTCCTCTTCGCCGTCGTCCGCTGCGTCGTCCGCTTGCCACTATTTGTCTGATCGCGTCATCTTTAGGATGCTCCCCACTTGTCGTTGATGGGGATCTCCACCTACCGGAGGCGCGTCGTCGCGGAACGCGCCGGAACACCAACGCGCGGCAACGCGACGCGGCACGCACACACACACGCGACGCACACACGCGACGACGCCTGCACGCCGCCGCCGCCGCCGCCGCCCACCGACGCCACCGACGCCGCGGCCTCGTCGCGATCGCGCTCTTTCGTTTGAAACGCGTGCCGGCTTGTGTCCCAGGGCGGAGATTGCACAGTGTTTTCGCACCACCGGGGGTTGCACTCGCTGACGTCTCGACGGGATCGCGGGGACGCCGCGGTGCGTGCGCGCGCCGGTCGCGCGGGGCGGGGTGCGTTGGTTGGACGTTACGCTGACTGGGGCAGGCGTCCAGCTGGGTCTGGACCCTGTTCGCAGGCCGGCCGCGACACCATGGAGGCCGAGAAGGGCAGCACCGTGCGGTCGTCGTCGCCCGCGGACGGCGTCGAGACGGCGCGCCGCGTGACGGACCTCTTTGCCGCGGTCGTCGGCCTGGTCGTCGTGGCGACCAGTGCGTGCTGTTCTTTGAGGCACCCAGCCCGACGCGGCCCACGGCTGACTTGCGCCGTGTCGCTTGGGTCAAACCACGTCCCCAGCCATCGTCAACATGGCGAGCCTGCCGATGCTCGTGGGCCTCTTTGAGGTGCCGGTCTTCAACATTCCAGACACATGCGACGGCATCGTTGCGCCCTTGAACAGCTGCCTGCTGGCCTACATCAACATGCGCTGGCAGCTGGGCGTCTTCAGCTTCTGGGTCATGTACGCGGGCGCCCGATCGCGCACGACAATCGCTCGGGCGCGGACCCTGACCCTCGCCACACCCCACCCAAGCTGGCGAGTGCGTGCAGGCTGGCGGCGCTCTTTGCGGTCGGCTGGGCCTTCCGCCACTCGGGCGCGGCCGGCGCGCTGCACACGCTCAGCGACCTGATCGCCGCGTCGCCGCTGAAGGACGCCCACGCCAAGCTGATGAAGATCGTGCCGGTCGCGACGTGGTTCTTGTATGCGGTGGCCGAGCGGTTGATTGGGCGGATGCGGCGCCAGCATGCGCTGACCCGACGCCGTGCGGATGGTGCCGTGCTGAGATCGATGCAGCCTGGGCATGTCGACGCTCGGCATGGCCGGCATCCTCGGCTTCTCTGTGTACGTGCGCCGCGGAATGGCGCCTCTCCTACCGTGATCCGTGGCGCTCACAGCATATGGCCGCCGGCGTCTGTGCATGGTGCGCCTTGCAGCGGCATCATCTGCTTCTTTGTCTGCCTGGCGTACATCATCCTGGCGGCGCTCTAAGGGCGCACCCCCCAGGTGTGTCCAGCCTCGCAGTCGTTCTGTCGTGACACAACGCCAATAGTGGTATTTTATTGCGCGCACGCGAATGCCTTAACCCTGTACTGCGATCACGCGAGTCTGTCTGTACATGCAAAAAAGAGTTACAGTGACCATGCTCTGCAGCATAGCTTTACAGTGTGCGCTGCGCCCAGCGCGCCGTCAGTGCCGAGAAAGGCTGAAGGGGCCCCGCCGCCGGCGCCGCCAGCAGGCGGCAAAGCCGAACCAGAAGCCAATGATGAGCAGCGGGCCCAGCGTGGTCGACAGCGCCGCCGCCACGGCGTTCTGATCGGGCGGCGCGAAGAAGAGGTTGATGCTGAGGATGGCAAACGCCATCAGCGAGTAGCGCAGCGCGCCCGCCACGATCCGCTCCCAGTACACCTCGTACAGCAGGCCGGCCTGGTGGGTGGCGGCACCACAACGGAGACGACCGTGGGGCCGCGCTTTAGCCCCACCCCGCCTGCGTCGGCTCGCACGACCAGAGCGTCGCGTACGTCACGGATGCTGAAGATGGCGCTGGGCTGCACCTTGAGCGCGATGATCACCAGCAGGATGTAGGGGAACGAGTAGTCTGCGGGCCCGCGGGCCATCCTGCGCGGGCACGAAGGCCGCGTGAGCTGGCCGCTCCGCCCGCGCGCGCTATACGCGGGGCAAGCCGCGTACAGAGCAGCCCGGCAAAGATGGCGTTGACGAGGGCCAGCACGGGCAGGAAGACCAGCGCGCCGTAGATGGACGCCCGCGCGGCACCGTTGCAAAAGTACACCGACACGGCCACGCGCACCAGCAGCACGAGGAAGATGGAGTACATGAGGAACAGGAAGACGATCGTCCACCTGGGCGCGGCGCACCGCGCCAGCGTAATAGTGCAGCGCTGTTAGCACCCTTCCCTGCGGCGGGGGGGTCAAGCTCGGTCGCGCTCCGTACAGTGGGTAGACGGCCTCGGACGAGCAGTAGATGGGCGCGCCGTACGAGCCCGGGTCGGCAAAGATGGTGTACCAGTCGGTCAGCGACTCGACCGGGCACATGCGTAGCTTGAGCGAGCCTGATCACAGGAGCAGCCGCGCGGAGCAGCCCCGTCGTTGGTGTGAGCGCTGCGGTCGGCTGGCTGTCCAAAGGCGTGGGCGTACCTAGCGGGTGCACAGAGATCATGGCCAGCAGCGCCGCGGCGGTCACCTCCACGACAATGCTGGCGAGCAGGATGAACCTACCCAACGCAGGCACCACCATTAACGACGTGCGCGACTGGTTAGTGCGCCCGGCGCGAGACTACTTCCCAAGCGGCGGTCGCGCGTACGAGATGTGCCGGAAGGGCCGGTACGTCGCCAGCCAGGCGGTCAGGTGGAGCACGCTGACGGTGGCGACCCAGAACACCAGGTAGGCCACCTCGTAGGCGGCCGGCACGGACTCGCTGCACGGCAGGCAGACGTAGCCGTCCGTCCGCGTGCCCGGCGGGCAAATCTGGGGGCGTGGCGCCAACACCAAACAAACGCTGGGCCTTGGGTGAGTGCCGGCCTCCCGACCCCCTCACCACGCCGGCCTGGCGAGGGACGGCACCCCGCACGCTGCGTCGGGCGAGGGCAGGCAGTTGTCGTCGCCGAGCCGCCGGCCGCAGTACCGGCCGGGGCACGCCGTCCACAGGTCGCGGATCACGTCGACGGTGGCGGGCGACGGGTCGCACAGGTCCGGCGCCGTGCCATTCTGCGCCGTCACCGCGACCGCCCCCGCCCCCGCAGCGGTGGCCGCTGACGCCGCGGCGTGTGCCGTCGCCGCCACGAGCGCCAGCGCGGCGAGGGCGGGCGCCAGGGCCGCCGGCCGCCGCCGCTGCCGCGCCGCCGCCATGGGCGCGCCGCGTCGCCTTCGGCCGCTGCGCCGCAAACTGCCGATGACGTCATGGACCAACAATGACGCAGATGCCCCACGAGCAAGTGCCCCGCCGCCGCCAAACGGGTTTCTCACAGCATTTCTGACTAAAAGTGCCCCGCGAGCGACCGTTCAGCCGAAGTGCGCCGCCCGAATCGTGGCGGCGCCCGGAGCCCCGCATCCGCCCGCTTGTGCGCCCTGCACCGCGCGCATCCGCTGCCATCTGGGCATTCGCGTGGGCGCTATGTATGCGTCCGCTTCGTCGCTATCGCAAGGTGCAGCTGGCGTCGCTGCGCACATGGTTTGCTGGGGAAGTATGCCGCTGGCATGCGCGCGGGTGCGGCGGCGGATGCAGTGGCGGCAGGGCGCGCGCATCGTGCGCTGTCAGAAAAGTTTACTCCGCGTTCGTCGCTGCGTTCGCGTCGTGTGTGCGGCCGCCGCCTTTTGAGGAGCCCGCGCCGCCTTCCGCCACGCCTCCCCGCCCTCGGGAAGCACCGGCCGCGCACGCGCACGCACCCGGCGCACGCGACGCTGTAAAAGAACGGGCATCATCAGCGCATGCACTAGGGCGCATCCCGCACGCACGCTCGGCACCCCCCCGACTCGCGCGCGCGCCGCCGCCGTGCGCGCGCCGTTCGCTCGCTCGCCACCATGAGCGAGTCCGTCGACGTCGACAGCATCATCACGCGCCTGCTGGAAGGTGCGCAACGCGGGGAGCGCGCGCGCGCGCGCGCGCGGGATGCGGCGCATGCGCGGAACGCTCACGCGGCTGGCCGGTGCGCGTCCGTAAACATCGTGTATGGGGCGCGTGTGCGCGCACAGTCCGTGGCAGCCGACCGGGCAAGCAGGTGCAGCTGGAGGAAAATGAGATCAAGTACCTCTGCACCAAGGCCCGCGAAATTCTGATCAGCCAGCCCATCCTGCTGGAGCTGGAGGCGCCGATCAAAATTTGCGGTGCGTGCGTGTCGGTGGCGCTCTTGCACGCCTAGGCGCGGGTCGCTGAGCGTGTCCACCGTGGTGGCTGCGTGGACGTGCGCGGACCGTGCGCAGGCGATATCCACGGGCAGTACTACGACCTGCTGCGCCTGTTCGAGTACGGCGGCTTCCCGCCCGAGTCGAACTACCTCTTCCTCGGCGACTATGTCGACCGCGGCAAGCAGAGCATGGAGACCATCTGCCTGCTCCTCGCGTACAAGATCAAGTACCCGGAGAACTTCTTCATCCTCCGCGGCAACCACGAGTGCGCAAGTATTAACCGCATCTACGGTTTCTACGACGAGTGTGCGTGGCGCCACCCGGCGCCGGCGCGGCGATAAGGGCGGCGCGGCCGTGCTAACGCGGCCTCGGCCGTTCTTCCCTGCTGCGCGCGCTTGCAGGCAAGCGGAGGTACAACATCAAGCTGTGGAAGACGTTCACCGACTGCTTCAACTGCCTGCCCATCGCGGCCATCATCGACGAAAAGATCTTTGGCATGCACGGCGGCCTCTCGCCCGACCTGCAGTCCATGGAGCAGATCCGCCGCGTGATGCGCCCGACCGACGTGCCCGACACCGGTACGGCGCTGTCCAGGCCCCGCGCGGCGCCACAACGGGCCGCACGCGCTGACGCGGGAGCAACCGCGTGCGCTCCCCTTTCTTCCTCGCGTGCCAGGCCTGCTGTGCGACCTGCTGTGGTCCGACCCCGACAAGGACATCTCGGGCTGGGGCGAGAACGACCGCGGCGTGTCGTTCACCTTCGGCGCGGACGTCGTGACCAAGTTCCTCCAGAAGCACGACATGGACCTGATCTGCCGGGCACACCAGGTCGTGGAGGACGGCTACGAGTTCTTTGCTAAGCGGCAGCTGGTCACGCTCTTTTCGGCGCCCAACTACTGCGGCGAGTTCGACAACGCGGGCGCGATGATGAGCGTCGACGACACGCTCATGTGCTCCTTCCAGATCCTCAAGCCCGCCGAGAAGAAGGCCAAGTACACCTACCCGGCCGGGAACAACCCGAACAAGCCGATGACCCCGCCGCGGGCGGGGAAGAAGAAGCCCAAGGACAACGCCAAGACGAACTAGGCGGCGAGCGGCGTGCCTGGCGCGCGCCGGCGTGCAGCGGCGGGCGGGGGCCCGCGCCGCGCGCAGCTGCCCACCGCATGGCGTGTCGTGCTCTGGTTAGGGAACAGCCCTTGTAATATCAAACCCATCGCATGTCCGAGAGAAAGTGTGTCCACTGTCTGTTAAGAAAAACTTTGTTTTTTCCCAAACGTATCTCCATACACAGCGAGTGTCGAACTGCGCGGGCCAGTTTATTGGGGGTTAGCGAGGCGACCATAACAGCGCCTCTCGGGACCGGAAGTACTGCATCGGCTACTTGGTCGTGGTCGTACATCAGCATCGACTTTGGCAATACATGCGGGCAGAAAGACTCGGATGACAAAAACGTTTGCGTGCTAAGCAGTGGTGCATGCAGCGGCGCCTAGACTCTAGCAGCGTCCCGCCCGTCTACGAGGGCCGCCGGCCTACTTGGCGGCGAGGCCGCCGGCCAGCTCCAGCACGTTCGGGAAGTGCACGGCGGTGCCGTGGCCGGGGCGGCCGTAGAGCGTGAAGAAGGCCACCACGACCCAGGTGGCGTACGAGGTGATCCACCACGCCGGCACGACGGCGGCCGACACGCGGAAGCTGGCAAAGTCGAGGAAGATGCCGGGGCCCGCGCCGACCAGGAAGAGGACGGTGCCGAGCGCGACGGCGTCCTGGAGCACGTCGTTGCCGTTGCCGGGCCAGTTGACCCGGAGGCCAAAGTACTCGAGCGCCACCGACAGCGCCGCGGTGAGCACGATCGGGTGGCCGAGGAGCACCCAGCTGGAGAGCGGGTTGCGCGGGTTGCGGAGCACGCTGTTGTCGACCGCCTTCTGGTACCCGCCGCGGTAGCCGGGGATGAGCCGGAGGACGGTCGTCGAGAGGACGATCAGGGTCACCGTGGAGACGACGGCGGCCGCCGCGCCGCGGAGGGCGATCTCGAGCCACGGGTCGCCCTTGGCGAGCGCGAGGTAGTTGTTGAAGTGGGCCTCCATGGTGTCGACGGGGGTAGCGCACACGGAGCGCGCCGGTATAAAAACACAAGACGGCGTGAAACGGTGCAGTCTGCCGAAATCGTTTAGGCGCCCCCCGCCAGCAAATCAAAACACGGTGCTCCAGACGTCAGTGGCGTGTCGCCGGTGAGCGCGCGCATGGTGGAAGGGCGCGGGCAGGGGCGGCGCGGCGCGGCACACGGGCGCGATCGGGCGGCGCGGCGCGCACCAGCGAAACGGCAACGGGGAGCGCGGCGGCATGTAAAAGTGGCAGAATCGCGGCAGAATCGCGGCAGAACAGTCTGTCGAACTTGGTGATTCCACCAGTTTACAAGGGCGGAATGGCGCACAGACGCTGCTGCGATCAGCTACTGGACGGCCGTTTCCGCGGTGGCGGTGACCGAGAAGTGATTAAAAAAAGAGATGGGCCCGCGCCTGTAGGTCCTACCCAGACTCGAACTGGGGTTTAGAGATTCAGAGTCTCTCGTGCTAACCGCTACACTATAGGACCTTGAAGCCGCTCTGGGGCGCTGCTCCCATAAGAACCGTTGGGGGTGAGACGGGTGGAATCGCGGCAGAATCCAGCGGAGGCGCGGGTGGAACGGCAGAGGGTGGACACCGGCAGAATTGCGGCAGAATGGTACTATAAGTCCACCCCGCCGAACGGCAGAAGCGCGCGCTTTTTTTGGTGGGCGGCCGACGGCGGCGGCGGCGGCGGCGGCGGACGGCGACACGATGGCGGCCGCGGGCGTGAAGAAGCCGCTCTCGGCGGCCGACCGCTTCCTGCAGCAGATCATGGACGAGCGCAACAAGCCGGACAACAAGTTTTGCGCCGACTGCGACGGTCGCGTACGTCGGAGCGGCGCAGATCGGTGCACCTTTCGGGATCGGGGGGCCATGCGGGTCGTGCAGCGTTCATGGCCGCGTGGAGGTTGGCCGTGAGCTGAACGACGTGCGCGCGCGGGGTGGCCTGCTATGCGGCCATGGCACCGGGCCCCGACTTTGAACTTCCTGGTAGCTAACGACGCCAGGGTCCCGACTGCGCGGCCTCGGTGCGCTCGCAGGTCCCAACGAACTGCGTCCTCAACTTTGGCAGCTTCGTCTGCCTCCAGTGCGCCGGCGTGCAGTACGCAAGCCCCGCCGTGCGTGCGCATTGCGCGGGCGACAGCGCGCTTACACCCGTCTGGCCGCAACTGGCGCAATGCCTCCTACCCAGCCGCAAGTTCTCGCACCGCATCAAGTCGCTCAGCGGCTCGACGTTCACGGCCGAGGACGTGCAAAAGATGACCGAGAACGGCAACGCCGTACGCTGCCGAGCCACTGCGCAATTGGACGCAGGGGACCCATCCTGCTCACGCGGTTCGCTCGCCACCACGACCGCCGTCGCGGGGCCCCCAGAAATGCCGGGAAAAGTACATGGCCCGCTGGTCGCCGTCCGAGTTTCCCATCCCGAAGCAGGGCGACACGGTCAAGGTGGAAGAGTTCATCCGCAAAAAGTACATCGACCAGAAGTGGGTCGACCGCGGCGGCCAGGTAGGCAGGGAGTGAGGGTAATCCAGGCGGTGCGGACGGCTACCGATGCTAACGCTTACGCGCAGCGCCCACGCCGAGCGCGCAATGGCAGGCGGCCAAGCCGGCGCTGACCTCGGCGCCCTCCGCTGCCGCTATCTATGCCAAGGTGGCCAACGAGGTAAGGGGGGGCGTCTTGCGTCGTGACCGGTCATGGAGTCTCCACGCACTGACTACAGCGACCTTTGCCGCTGCCGCTGTGCGCGTTGCTCAGCCGGCCGCCCTGAGCTTTGGCGGCGCGAGCACGACGGCGGCACCGGCCAAGTCGGCGGCGGCGCCCGCAGCGGCCGCGTCCAACGCGTTCGCCAGTTTCCCGACCGACTTTGGCGCGCCCGCCGCCGCCAGCACCGGCTTTGCCAACTTTGACAGCTTTGATGCGTTTGGCGGCAGCAGCAGTGCGGCCAAGCCCGCCGGTAGCTTTGGTGACTTTGACGCGTTCGGCGCCAGCGCGTTTGCGCCGGCGCCCGCGCCGGCGGCACCAGCGGCGCCCGCGCCGGCAGCGGCCCCGAGCGGGTTTGCCGACTTTGGCGCGTTCCCCGCCCCGCCGGCGCCCGCGGCGGCCGCGGCGAGCGGCTTTGCCGACTTTGGCGCGTTCCCGTCGACCGCACCGAGCGCCGTCGCCACCGCCCCGGCAGCGTCCGCCTTGGGCGGCTTCGATGCCTTTGGCGCGCCGCCGCCGGCCGCCGCTGCCGCCGCGCCCGCGAAGCCGGCTGCTGCCCCGGCGGCCGCGCCGTCGGCGTTCTTTGGCGGCGGAGGCGCTGGCAGCCTGTTTGATGCGCCGTCGACGACGACGACGGCCGCCAACGCCGGCTTTGGTGGCGCCTTTGGGGCCCCGCTGTCGCCCACTTCGGCCGCACCGGCCAGCGCGCCCAAGGCCGCCGGCTCGCTGTTTGACGGTGGCGGCCTGCTGACGCCCACGTCGACCACGTCGGCGTCCACGTCGGCGCCGGCTCCGGCAGCGGCTGTTGCCCCGGCCACGAGCAGTACGTAGCGTGGCAGCCTCCGAAGGACCTGCGTCGCCGGCGCTGACCAACCGGGGACGCCAAAGCACTCGGCCGGTGTCACCGTGCGCCACCGCAGGTGACCCGTACGCAGCGTTCCGCGATCTTGACACGAGCAGCGGCGGCGCGGCCGCGCCCGTGTCGGCGAGCGGACCGCCGCACGCGGTGCCGGCCGCCGGCAGCATCTTTGGCGGCGCCGCCGACCTCAGCTCGGGCCCGACGAGCCCGCGGGCCGGCGCGGGTGCGGTGCCCACGGGCCCCACCGCCTCGTCGGCCGCGTCGAATCCGTTCGCGGCGCCCGCACAGGCAGCGCCCGCACCAGCTGCAGCGCCCAATCCCTTTGGCAGCGCGGCGGCGGCCCCGGCGCCACAGCAGCAGCCCCCACAACAGCCGTTTACCGGCGGCCAGTTTGGCGGCGCGGCGTACGCTGGCTTCCCGCCTCAGGGCAACCCGTTCGGCGCCACCCCGGCAGCCGCGCCGGCATCGCAGGGCGCGTACGGTGCCCCGCCGTACGGTGCGCAGCTCCAGGCGGGGCCGTACGGTGCGCAGCCCCAGGCGGGGCCGTACGGTGCGCAGCCCCAAGCGGGGCCGTACGGCGCGCAGGCCACCGGGCAGTTCGGTGGGCCGTACGGCGGCTATGGCTATGGCCAGCCGGGAGGACCGTCGCCCTTTGATCCGAGCGCCCAGCAGTACTACCAGCAGCAGCAGCAGCAGCAGCAGTATATGCAGCAGCAACAGTATATGCAGCAGCAGCAGCAGGCGCAGTACGCCGCGGCCTACGGCGGTGCAACGCCGCAGGGCGCACCTGCCGCCGCCGCGCCGCCCGCGGCAGCAGCCGAGGCGCCCGGCCAGGCACCGGCGCCGTCGCCGGTCACCGCAGCCCCAGCGGGCAAGCCCAACCCGTTCCATCAGCAGGCGCCGAAGCAGAACGGTACGGCAACGGCTGTGCACGCTCGTTCAAACCCTGCTGCGGACGGCGACTAACATAGTCAACGTGGCGCGCCGTGCTCTGGGGCACCGCAGACGCCTTTGACTTCTTGAACCCGCTCGCCGCCGGTGGCCCCAAGATGGTACGTCGCTACGATGCTGAACGGGCAGGAGCATTTGCGCACGCGCTCTAACCGTCCTCGTCCACTCTCGTGGAGGCTTCTCCTCGGCAGTCGTTCTCGAGCAAGCCCGCCAGCGCCTCGGCTCCTGCGCCGGCCGCCGCGGCGCCCGCCTCCAGCAGCGTGCTGGCCGAGTTTGACTCGCTGATCTGAGTGTTTGCGCGTGTGTAGAATGCTCGTTATTACGCGAAAGCCTTTTGTATACACCAACAAGTACTATTGTCACGCACACAAGGTTTATACACCTCTCCTCACTGGCCGTTCTTGATGAAGTCGGCCACGCGCTCGCCGATCATGATGGCCGGCGCGTTCGTGTTGCCGCTGCAGCGTCGGACCCCACCAGAGAAGGGCACGCCCCTGCCACGTTAGCTCCGTTGGAACCCATCCGGCCAGCGCCGCCGGCTGGGCGTCGAACCTGATCAGCGTCGGCATGATGCTGGCGTCGGCGACGCGCAGGCGAGAGACGCCGTACACGCGCAGGAACGCTGGCGCGAACAACACAGCGCAGGCGTGAACTGTGACCCGTCGCGGTTGTTAGATCCCTCTCCCGCCCGGCCTCCGCGCGCTGCTGCAGCGCCAAAGCGTACGGTCGACGACAACCAGCGGATCCGAGGCGGGGCCCATCTTGCAGGTGCCCACGGGGTGGTAGACGGTGACCGCGTAGCGCTTGACGTACTCCTCCAGGTAGGCGTCGCTGCTGGGGTCGTGCGGGATGGTGCCGTCCACCAGCTCCTCGCCCAGGTGGCCCTTGTACACGGGCTGCGCCGCCAGCTTGCGGTCTATCTTCATGCCCTCCACGAGGACGCGCAGGTCGTGCGGGTCGGCGAGGTAGTTGGCGTCGATGACCGGCGGCGCGAGCGGGTCGGCGCTGCGCAGCGTGACCGAGCCGATGCTGCGCGGGTGCAGCAGCGTCGGCGCCATGGTGATGCCGCAGATCGGCTGGTTGGGGTCGTGGACGCGGCTCCAGTCGGTGCCGGACGACGCGATGTACTGCGGCACGTGGCTCAGCACAACGTGGAAAAAGTGCAGCTGCAGGTCGGGCTGGTTCAGCTCGGGCGACGCGCCCGTCTGCAGGAACGCCATCGCCTCCAGCGCGTGCGAGGCCAGGAAGCCCGTCTTGAACAGCATGTACTGAGCGGTGGCCCCCCACCCACCCCGGACAGCCGGGCTGACTGGTGTCAACAACCGTCAGCGCGGTTGCAGCCCGCCCTCGTTTTTGATGCCCTGCGAGGTCGCACCTGGGCGACCGCCGGCAGGAGGCGCCACAGCCGCTGCGGGTCGCGCGTGGCCAGGCCGTCCTTGGCGAGGAAGTGGTGGTTGACCAGCAGGTGGTCGCGCAAGTTCTTGCCGACGCCGGGCAGGTCCACGACGACGGGAATGCCGAGGCGCTCCAGCTCGGCGCGCGGGCCGATGCCCGAGTGGAGGAGGATCGCCGGCGAGTGGACGGCGCCCGCGCAGAGGATCACCTCCTTGCGCGCCATCGTCACCTGCGTCGGGCGATCGCGCAGCTTGGCCTCCACGTTCGAGCCGCGCCTGCGCGGAAACAAGCGCAGACAGGGGCGGACGGGCGTGCGCAAAGGATGAGCGCCCCGCGCGGTCGAAGACGAACGTTGCGCGAGCGGACGCGGCCGCGTACTTGTACGCGATGCCCACGGCCGTGGTGCCCTGGACGAGCACGCGGGTGACGTGCACCTCGGTCACCACGGTCAGGTTCGGCCGGTGCATCACGGGGCGCAGGAAGGCGTGCGACGTCGAGCCGCGAATGCCGTTGTCGATGGTCACCTGGGTGCGTCAGTATATAGAACTGTCCGAGAAACGTGCTCAGGACGTGCGTGGCCCCTGGCGGTCCGCCGCGGCCGGCGCGTGGCCCGATCGTACCTGGCTGAAGGCGAAGCCGTACATGTTGCTGCCGTTGTAGTCCTTGGTGATGGGGTAGCCCGCCTGGCCGCCGGCCTTGACGAAGAGCTCGGCGTGGATGTTGCCCGGGTAGAGCGTGCGCGTGCGCAGCGGGCCGCCCGTGCCGTGGTAGCCGGGCTCGGCGTCCAGCACGTCGCTGTTCTCCGACTTTTTAAAGTAGGGCAGCACCTCCTCGTAGCTCCAGCCGGTGCAGCCGGCGCTGGCCCAGTTGTTGAAATCGTCTGGCACCGCAACGAATGGGAAGAGAGCAAGCCGCCAGCGTCAGCACAGAGGCGATCGTGCGCGCGCGGCCCAGCTCGGCGGGACGTACTGGGGTGGCCGCGCACGTAGATCATGGCGTTGATGCTGCTGCAGCCGCCCAGCAGCTTGCCGCGGGGCCACAGCGACACCCTGGCCGCGGCCGTGCCCCGACCGCATTGGATGCGGCGGTAAGGGTCCAGCGAGCATGGGGACCAACCCGCATCCGCGGCACGCACCGGTTGTGCATGTGTGGGTTCGGCTCGGTCTTGAGCTTCCAGTCGTACTCGCTCAGGTGCAGGTCCAGCGCGCGCACCGGCGTGGTCACCTCCTGGGACCCCGAGGAGGGTACTCTCCGATGTACTCAATATTGTCAGCGCCGGTCCACCGACGCCTCTCCGTCGGGGAGGCTCTGCGCACCTTGGCGGTGTCCTCCACGCCAGCCTCGACGATGAGGACCGAGACCTTGGGATCCTCGGACAGGCGCGAGGCGGCGACGCAGCCCGCGCTGCCGGCGCCCACGATAATGTCTGTATAGCCACGCTACGACTCGCGGCGGCGCAGGTGCTCGTTCAGCAACCCTAGGTGCCGGTCGCGACATAGACGAGCGCGGGGCCGAACGTACAGTCATACTCGGGGGCGATCGGCGTCAGGGCCGTCGCGCGGCTTCGACCAAACAGGGCTGCTCAGTGGATTTGCCGAGTGCGACAGAGAGGAGGTTAGCCTTTTACGGGCAGGCTCCGTGGGCGCCGCCCCTCGCTTCCGCCGCACCAGGCTCCGCCGTCAGCGGTGGCGCAGCGGCGGCCGGCGCGGGCTCGGCCGGCTGAAGCTGCGCCCGCAGCCGCTCGAGGCGCTCCATGGTGACGGTGACGGCTTGTCGGTTGCAGCCAGCAATCTGTGCGGTCGCCAGCCCACTCGAGCGTGGTTTGTTGGCCAGTGAACACGAGCAGTCGCACGACGATTGTCTGCTCTTGCGACCCAAGTGCCTCCGTCTTCGCGCCCGCGACCCGTTCCCACCTCTCACCACCATCCTTTGGCGCACTCTCCCTACGCGCTCCCGCGACGCGGCGGTCGCGAGATCTGCGTGCGGCAGTTGGGCGCCGCATAACACCATTGCTCGTGGGCGTGCGATCCAGCAACGACACCCCTCGGTGGTCTCCAGCCAGCCTTTTCTTCTACTTTTTTTTTTCTGGCGGGTCCGGTCCGTCTTCAGATCCGCCTTGCGTGCCGTACCGCACCATTAGCCGCACCAGGTTCTTCGCGTGCACGCTTCCGAACTGGCGCGTTGTTGTGCGTCCACCGCTCCCGCGTCCACGGCGGGACGACGTGTTCGCGAACGCCCCCGCATCTGCTTCACTGCATGCACTGCTGATCTACGCACCCGATCTACGGTCCGTCAAAGCCCCGCCCGCCGCTTGGCGTCCTTGTCGCGAGCCCGTGCCTGCCACGCCCGCCGCCGCCTGCGGCGGCAGCCGCGTCCACGTCGAAACGGGGTAGTGCGCTTTCCTACGTCCCCTTTCTTCCTTTCTGTCAACACTTGCCATGGCCCACGCGCCTGATCTACGCCTCCTCACCTGATCTCCGTGCCGACGACGGCGCGGCGGTCCTTGTCTCGCCCGTGTCGTGCGCCGCTGCGACGGCGCCGCCGACCGCGTCCGCTGCCCTGCGCCTCCGGCGATGACGTCATCAATGACGTCACCATAGGCACTTGGAGGCCTCGGTTCCTCGTGGGACGGTCGAATTGTGGGGCCTCCACGTGTGATCTCTCGACTAGAGAACTGTGCCTTTTCACAAGGCAGGCGCGGTTTCTGGGGGGTCTGTGACGCCATTTGTGGAGCACGCCCACGAGCCAGTCGGTCGCTGGTGCGGTTGCGGACGACGAGCCGCGCCGCGATTGCCCGTTCCCTGCCGTGTGGACTAGAGAAGGCTGACCGGAAGGCGTACGCGTCTGTGCGGGCGGGTGTGGCCAATGCAGGGCACGCAGGGCACGCTACTCAGCGCAACGGTGCGTTCTGCGGACCGCGCCGCGGCAGCCGTGCCGGCTGAATCGGGGCGCTGAATCATACCGTCGTCGTGGCGATCGTGTCGTGGCGCGCAGGTCGCGCAGGCAGACGGTCACCATGGCGCGGTCGCGGGCGGTGAACCGGGGCGGCAACTACGACAGTGCCGGCGACCCGGACGTGGACGATCTCCGCCGCGGTAAGGAAAGACCGGCGAGGCCGTGGCCCTTGCGGTTCCCCCGTGGTCTCACGCTCTCGGGTCGCGCTGGCCGAGGCGCCACCCCAAACCGCGCAGAGGAGTTTAACGAGTTCCTGCAGGACCTGCGGAGCGGCTTCGCCCGCTACATCGTCCAACCGTTCCTGATGGGCGTCGCGGGCGCGCTCGGCCTCAGCGTCGGTACGGAGCGGCGCCGCCGGGCCGGTCGGGGCAGCCGTGCGCGTCGCTAATCCGCACGGTGGGCAGCGTGCTCGCTGTGGGTGCGCCAGGCTACGCGCTCTTTGACCGCTTCGGCGGCTGGATTGTGCCGGCACGGCGCGTGGCCGTGGCCGCGGTCGAGGCGGGCCCGGCGCCCGTGCCGGACGCCGTGGTCGTGTCCTCCTTGTGAGCTGCGTCCCCTGGACTGGATGTCCTGATATTCGAATAGAGAGTCCGACGCTAGTGCGCGTGCTGCGGACATGTACGTAGGTCGCTGTAGGGAGCCCGTACTCTCTCGTCGCGCCGTAGCAGGCTCGCCCGCCGCGTATGACCGTGCGCCCCCCTCCCGGGGGTGGGCGTCGCATAGGCGATTTGCCAGCCCGTGGCCGGCCAGTGAGCGATGCAGGCGGATAGTCACTTGCACTCGCCGCCCCTCCCTCGCCTTTTTCGCGCTGCCTTCGCTGCGTTACTTCCGCGCCCTTATCCAAGCGCCTAGTGGCACCTCGGGCGTGCTGGAGCTGCAGACATGGACACGCCTGCCACCCAGCCGCCCGGGTCGCCAGGCCTACAGATGCCGACTGCGATGGATGTGCTTCAGGCCGTCCAGCCAGGCACCGCGCCGTGCACGATGCCGCCCGCCACGGTGAGCTGGCCACGCTTGCCGGCGGCACGATCGGCGCCGATGAGCTGGCCGACGACGCCCTACGCGGCGCAGGGCCTCGTGCCCGTGCGTGCGCCCGAGATGGTCACCCAGCCGTCGCTGCTGATGGCGGCAGCGCCGGCGCCGCGGCCACCCGCAAAGGCGCCGGCGAGACGGCCCCGCGTGCCGCGGGCAGCGCCCGCCCGACCTGCTGCTGTTGCTGCGCCGCCGCCGCCACCACCACCGCGCGAGCTGCCCGTGCGATCCCACCTGGGCTCGGCGGAGATGGCCACTGAGCTGGAGGAGGCCATCCTCGTATGCCTCGCCGACCCGGCCTTTGTAGACCTGACGCGCGCCGTCGCCAGCGTCGTGACGTCGCAGCTGCTCACCGGGCCATGACGCCAAAAAATGTACACGGATGTCAAGCGTGCTATACAGCTCTATACATGTGTGCGCTTTAGACGGTGGAGGCAGGCGCGCGGATGGGCATATGGTACAGCTTGGTGCCGCAGGCGTACATCAGGCCCTCATGGGCCTCGCTCGACGTGCAGTCCACGCTCCACGCCATGCCGCCCACGGGCGCGTCCAAGGACCAGCTGCGGATCAGGCGGCCCGTCTGGACCGACCAGCACCGCAAGGCCGTATCCGTGCCCGCTGTGGGTCGTTTGCAGGGCGAGCAACGCAGATGAGGCGACACGTCAGCGGATGCGCGCCGACAGGGGGCCGCGGCCATGGCCGGCTCGAGGAACGTGCCTGAGAACAGCAGCGTGTCCGTGGGGTCGACCGCCAGCTGCGGCATTGGCAGCCCCCCAACGTGGCCCTCGTACTGGTGGACGGGCACGAAGGGCGCCCGGATATCGTACAGCCTCAGCTGCCAGGGGGCCAACCGCCCAACCAAAACGAAAACTGGCTAAGCTCGGCCTCTGTCAGCTGCAAGGAGGGTGCGCGCATGTCGTCGCACCTTGCCGTTGATCGTGGACACGGCGGCGTGGATGTCGTCGGAGCACAGCTGCAGCGCGCCGATGGTCGAGAGCGCCTCGCTGTGGTGGCGCTGCGTTCGTGCTTGCCTCTTGTGGTGCATGCGAGCCGTGGCGTCAGCGCGGGGCGAATCTCTGCTACGGACTCCTATTTGCGGGCATACCGCATGGAGCGGACGCGGGCGCTCCTGCGGTGCGATCTGGAGCAGCGGCGCCAGGCTCGCGCGCAGATCAAACAGGCGCAAGCGCCCATCGCGGCAGCCGGCCAACAAGACTGGCGACTGTGCGCATGCACGGCGTCTGCTAGCGGCAGCCGTTTGCGTATCAGGGACGCGGACGTGGGCCGTCACGCTGCCTGCCGTACCCATGCCGTACCGTTTGAAAGGCCGCGAGACACAGCGCGTCACTGCGATCGGTGTTGAGCCGCTGAAGGGTGATGCCGGCCGGAAACCCGACGAGAGCCGCGCCGCGCGACGTTCCTGGAGAAGCTCCGTCTAGTCGCAACGACGACCGTGACTTGCAGTCAGTCGCTGCAGGGGGTGGAGGGGGGGCATGCCTGGCCCAGCCGTCGACGCACCGAGCGCGACGAGTCGCTCAGCGGACGGAATCCACACCGAGTCGAAGGCGTCCGACACGCCCTTCAGTCCAAAGATCCCTCGGAGGTACCCTGCGGCACGGCGCGGATCGTTCCTCGAGCGTACTGGCGTGAGTCGGTGCCAGCCCACACGGGCAAGGAGAGTGCTCCCCGCCGTGCGTACGGTAGCCAGCTGGCGAGTCGTCTGGATGGAAGTAGGTGATCGCCAGCTGGCTGTTGCGCTCGTCGCCGCCCACCAGATTGCTACACGTCGACCAGGGTAACGTCCATGCGCGCCGACAGCGGCAGCGTCAGCAGCGGCTCGCACCTGGCCGCCCTCGCGCCGGCCGATCCACGCGCCCGTACGCCAGCATGCACTGCCCGCAGCGCGACGCCCTCCAGCAGGGCACGATGCCGTCGTCCGCGATGACCGTGCCCGCCGTGCCCGCCGGCATGTTGGGGCTGCGGAGCGCATGCACGGCCAGGTGGCCCATGTCGGTCGTGCACGCCAGCAGCGGCAGGCCGGGGCACGCCTAGACGTCCACGGCACTGCGGAAAGGCAGGCATAGCCGTCAGCCACAGGTTGGCGGCCAGAGAGGGCAAGGCGCTGAAGGCGCACCCGCAACCGCGTGGTGGACGGCTCGATCTCGGGGCCGCGGCCTCCTGGCGACTGGTCGTGGGCCGGCGCCGTCGCGGCCGCGAGCTCCCACCCCAGCCGCCGTGCAGCGGCCGCCGAGGCGCCGACGGCCGGCCGCTGCCGCCGCCACGGCCCCGGCAGGCGCCCGACGGGCCGGCCCCACGCCAGCGCGGCGAAGGTGTCCAGGCTCGGCCGGGCCTGCCGCTTGGCGACCTCGGCGTCCTGCGGCGGCGCCGATCCACCGGCAGAGCGGGGCGTGTGAGTGGCTGGTGCCCCACCCAGCGGGTCGCGGCCCGGTGCGGCCGCGTACCGACGGCTTGGGCGGCGGGCGGACGGCGGCGCTGTCGGCGCGGTACGGGTGGTCGGCGGCGGTGTTGCTGCGCATGACCCGGAAGTAGCGGTTGCGTTCCGCGTCGTAGTAGTAGCCTGGGATCGCGGGCCGCTGCGGCGGCGGCCGCTGGGCCATGGCGGCGGCCGCGACACGCCGCTGCCCGCGGGTCGGGCAGGGCCGGGCACCCGGGTGCCCGTGCGGGTGGATGACGCAACGCTCTGGAACCATGCGGGCGGCCGCTGCTTCGCCTCTGCGCTGCTCTCCTTCTATTGGACTTCGAATACATACATGGCACAGGGGTCTAAGAGGCGACATCCATGGCGTCGCCCGCCGGGCCCGCGGCGCCGGGCACGGCCTGGTTGAACAGGTACTCTTCCTGGTGCTCCTCCAGGTAGCGCGACGACCGCGCCTGGTCCAGGAAGAGCGTGTACGCGCGCTTCACGTCCTCGACCTCCACCTGCGCCGCCTGCGGTGGCGGCGCGCATCCCGACATGGCCACATGCGGCGGCATCAGCACTGCCTGGATCGCTGCCCGTCGCAGCATGAGCGCTGGGACACGCACCTTGCGCCGGCGGGCGATGAAGCTGGAGGCGGTGATGAGCTGCATGGCGTACCGCAGCGAGGTCTCCTGCCCGATGCGCGTCAGCAGCGCCCGCGCGTCGTCGTTCATGTCCACATCCTCCTCTTGTGCGCTGCAAGGGGGATGGCGGCGTCGGCAAGAGCAAGGATGCAGGGTTCAGCAGGCGGCCGCCGCAATCGAGCACACCACGGACCCGTGCTTTACCGGATGCTGAGGATCTGGCCGATCTCGGATTCGCTGTAGGGCGAGGTGGAGATGATCAGGAGCCGGTCCAGCAGGTCGAGCGGGATGCCGTGCGGCGACCTGTTGTCATCGCGGAGTATTCAGTTATGTGGCATGAGCGCCGTGTCGCTTCGTCCTGCCTTGTTTGTTCGACGCACGCGCCCGTACTTGTAGTTGGTGCCCCGGATGCGCGTGATGCCGCGGTTCGAGGCCATGATCACCACGGGCGCCATGTCGCTCTCCAGGGCGCGGTTCAGGAACGAGAAGCACTCGATGTCCAGCATGTGCACCTCGTCCAGGAACAGGACCTGGTGTGGGCGAACCGCGCGCGCGCGAACGGCACTGGCACTCGCTGAGTACTGCAAAGTTTGGCTTCGCGCTCCTCCTGCCGCCGCCCCGTACGCCAGGCACAATCTCGGCCTTGCCCTCTTCCCGCCACTCCGAGATCTTGGCGTTGATCTGCTCGCGGACCTCCGCCTTGATCTCGCCAGTGTCGCCTGCGGCCGGCGCGATGCAGGGGGCGCGGATGGGGCGCGTTGTGTGAGCACACGGACGGCGCTGCGCGTCCCAACTTCACGCTGCCAGCAGCGAACCCGAAAAGAGCGCCAGGAAGCCCTGGGCGCGGCTGTTGATCACGTCGATCTCGTGCAGGCTCACCGTGTGCACGACCTCGCGGCGCTTCTGCAGCTCGCCCTCGGGACACGGCACAAACTTGACCTGCGCGCTCGCGCGCCGCAAACGAGCACTGCCGCTAAAGCGCGTGAGCGCTCGCGACGCACTGCCATACGCACGCGCAGGTGTGCGCCGCACGTTGGCACCGGTGGCATCGTAGTCGCGCGCCTTGGTGAACGACCGGCCCAGCTTGCTGATCTTGCCCGTCGACTTGTCGATGGTAATCACGTCGCTGCGAAAGCGTCCCCGCGACGGGACAAGACGCAGCGGATGTGTTGGCTTGGGGGCCTAGCCGATACGCCAGGCGTCACCGCCCTGGCGTACCCCGCCTGGACTTTCTCCTTGTGCAGCGCCTCGATCATCTTCTGGCCGAGGTCGTAGATGGTCTCCATGTCCGTCGTCTTGAGCGTCAGCTTGCCCGTCTTGGCCGCCTGTGCACGAGAAAGCACCGAAGCCACGGCATCGCGGCAGGTCAGCCACCCCACCCACCGCTCAGCGGCTGCTTCCTAGCTACACGCGAACGCACGGTGCCGCTGACGGGCCGGTCGATCTGGACTTCGACCACCTCGCCCTCGATGATCTCGGTCTCCTCGCGAATGCGCACGCCGATGGACTTGCGGAACACCTGCGTGAGCGCTGCGTTCGTGGCGCCGAGACAAGCGCAACCTTGCCGGGGCCCAATCAGGTCGACGTCTCAGCGTTGGTGGCTGCCGCAGGGCACGCACCTTCGGTCTTGCTCATCTCGAGCGAGAAGACCTCGGAGGCGGCGATCATGGTGAACGGTACGTCCGGCCCGAGCGCCTGCGCCAGGCCCATGGCGATGGCGGTCTTGCCGGTGCCCGGCTGGCCCGCAATGAGGACAGCGCGGCCCGCGATCTTGCCCTCCTCGATCATGCGCAGGATCACGCCCGCCGCTGGTCACCGCCAGACCAGGTCAGAGGGGCGGCCGGCAGGACGTAAGCGGCGAGAACACTATGCCCATGGCATCGCCGGGCGGGCTGCGTACCGCGCCGGGCGGCCTTTTGGCCAACCAGGCCCTGCGAGGCGTCGCGCGGCTCCAGCTTGTCGTCCAGGCCGAGGCCATGAATGTGCGAGTGCGCGCCTGGCGTGCCGGGCGCGGTCATGGTCGGGCGCCAGCGGAAACCCATGCCGCAGTGAGCAGGAGCGTCCGCGGCGGTCCGCGCAGTGCGGTGGACGCGTACCGATGCGCTCGATGCGGGTGAGGTCCTTGACGGACGCCGCCTTGGCGCCCGCAATGGACACCGAGGCCTGCCGGCGAGGGCGAACGTAAAGAAGGCAGGCAGGCACGGGTGTCAGCAGACCCCGAGCGCCGCGCAAAGTGGGCACGCCGCCGGACGTACCGGTCCAGCCGCCATGGTGCTATCGTCAAACGCCGCCCCGTGCGACGGTGCAGGTTCACGTTCTGCGACTCGCCGGTCCGCCAGCGGGCCTCGCTCTATCCCAGTCGCTGGTCCGAGTCCGTTGTCGCCTCGTCGGTCCCCCACTCTATCTTTGCCCGCCGCTCCCTCGTCCGCCTGCTTCGTCGTCCTCTAGCGTCGTCGTCGTCGTCGTCGTCGACTTCCTCCTCCTCCTCCTCTTCCTCGTCTTCGCCGTCTGCGTCGCCGTCCTGTTCGTCGTCGGCGTCGGCGGCCGCAGCGTGGCCGCAGCAAAAAATGGCGCGAAACTTCTGACAGCCTAGGGTTTGGCCTATACTGTCATGACGTCATCATCCTGACGGGTTCTGACAAACTAGGGCTTGGTGTATGCATGGAGGACCGAGTGCCCACGGCTAGGGTTTGGGGTAAGAATAGCACCTAGGGCTTGGGCTGTGGACCTATGACGTCACCTAAGACGGCCAAAGCGGACGAGGCGACGGCGGACGCGCTGGGCAGCGGCGGCGACGGACGCCGGACGCAGGAGGCAGGGCGCACGACGCGCAGGAGGCGCGAACGAGGCAGCGAGGGCGGCCAGAAAGAAGGACCTAGCCGAGGACCTTGTCTTTTCCTGGTGGCGCTTGGGCTGGCTGGAGCAAGGTGCGCTGCCCGGGTAGCAGATGACGTAGGGCCCGACGCAGATCGGGGCCGGCCTGTCACTTTGCGCGCTGCTGCCGAGCCGTTCGCCGCAGCACGGCCGACAATGCGCCCCGCTCCGGCGCCCGCACCGACACCATGGCAGCGCTCGCCGCGGCCGCACTGGTAGCGCTGTGTGTACCATCGGCCCTGGCGGCCGTCACGGTGCTGTCGACCAACCTGGCCTACGCGGACCAGGTGGCGGCGTTCGGCCCGCCGGTGCCGGACAGCGGCGTCTGGGCGGCCGCGGTGAGCCTCCGCGGCCTCGACCCGGCCGGCGAAGCGTGCGTGCCCGCCGTCGCTGCCATGCAGTTCCAGAGAGCTGCCGCTGACCGAGCCGTCGCCGACACTACTATGCGCCAGGGGACGGCGACAGAGGCTGCGAGCCGTTTGAGTGGAAGCCGCCGTCCGACGTGAACAGCTACTGGATCGCGATGGTCTTAGAAACCTCCAACTGCACCTACACCGACCAGGTAGGCAAGCGGCGGCGACCGCACGAGCGGCGCGGACGTTAGTTTGCCTCATTGTTTGCGTGCCATGCGCGCAATGCCCGACCGCTCGCGCAGGTCCGCGCCATGCAAGCCATGGGCGCGCTGGCAGTCATCGTGGGCTCCAGCGACCGCACCGGCGGGCTCGTGAGTATGCCGGGCACCGGCGACACCTCGGATATCACCATCCCGGCCGTCTACATGCTGTGCGTGCGCGTGGCATTGTGACGCTGACTTTGCCCCGCGTGCTGACATGCGGCGCGGGCGAGTCGCGCCGTGCTGTGGCCTTGCAGGGCGGACGACTTTGAGATTGTTCGAAAGGGCGCAGAGGATGCGTACCCCGCGTTCCCGGCGTATCAGATCGCCGTCACGCCCAACCCGGACCAGTACTGGTCGCTCATGACATTTCTGATGGCGCGCATCCTCGCGCCGCTGGTCATCGTCATCGTCCTGTACATCATCGTTTTCCACTACCGCCATGTCCGCCGCAGCATCGACGCGAAATCCAAGGTCACTATCAGCCCCCCTTGCGTAGGGGCCCCCGTGTTCAAAAACGCTGATGCATTTCATCTGCTCCAGTCATGATCCATAGTTGCGCGGGCGCAGGAGGCGGCGGTGCGCGACTTGCCGACGCGGCGGTACACCCGGCGCCGGGGCGGCGGCGGCGGCGATGCCTCGGCGGGCGAGCGCCAGGCGAGCCCCCCGCCGACGCTGCATGCGCTGGTAATCAACGCGGACGGCGCCGACGACGACGCGCCCGCCGCCGCTGCCGCGCCGGCAGAGGTGGTGGCGATGGAGGAGCCCGTCACCGACCGGCCGCTGCCGCCGCAGCCTCGGCCGGCGGTCTCGCCCGCGGCCGGCGCGCTCGACGTGGACGCGTGGTCGATCCGCACGGACCGCGACGTGTGCCCGATTTGCTTGGACGACTACCAGGACGACGATCTGTTGCGCATCCTGCCGTGCAAGCACGAGTTCCACGCCGCGTGCGTCGACCAGTGGCTCATCCACCGCAAGCGGTACTGCCCGCTGTGCAAGTATGACGTATTCCCCGACGAGCGGTCGCCGCTCATCTAAGTTCCAAGTGTGGAAAGCTGCGTCTGTGTCGCTGTACAGTGTGTGTACTTGTAACGTCGTCGTCATGCGGCCGCCGCGCGCGCCACTGTGTACAGTACCGTCACATCCGGGCCACAGTAGATCCGTTGGACGTGCTTGCCCGCGGCATGTGAGAGCCGCAGCGTGTTGTTCACATCGTCCGTCGGCACCAGCGGCCTGGGCGGCATCAGTGCTGAAACTGCCGCGCGCCCGTTGTCGTTAGAGCGAATCCGTGCAAGACCGCTGACTCTTTCAGGCGAGCGAGGACGCACCGGACGGGCTTGGGGACGGCCATCGCGGCGCGGCTGCCGTTGTTGAGCTCGCCATTGCCGTTGAAGCCCCACATGTACACGTCCTGGCCGCCCGCGCCCGCGGGCGTGTCGGCATACTCCGTGTCCAGCACCGCTGTAGGAGGGGGGTGACAAGCGCGCGCTCGATGGTTCGCGCGGTTAGACTCGGGTGGACAGCCTGCCCTCCGCTGGTTCACGGGCTGACTGCGCGTACCGGCGAGGTGGCGGCTGCCGCAGCTCAGGTGCTTGATGCGGATCACCTCGACCTGCTTGGTGGCCTCGTTATAGAAGCGGTGGTTGCTGAGCTCGCGCACCCTGACCGGATCGCCCTTCATGTGCGTGAACTGCACAGTCCCGCGCCCAGGCACGGGGTGCCGCCACCGGTCGGCTACACGTCACGGATGCCCACGCCGGCTCTAAAAACGCCTGCCTACCGTGTTGTTGCCCAGCTGGCCGTACTGGCCGTGGCCCACGGTGTAGACCTCGCACGCCGTCGGCGACTCGAGCACAAACGCGCTCGTGTCGCCGCCCGCGGCCACCTTGGTGCACCGCAGATCCTTGGGCAGGCCGCGGACCTACTGCGCGCAGAGCTGGTCACGTTGCACTGGGGCGTGAGCCTCCCGAACGCGCGCCGCGCTTTCTTGGGCCTCCAGCGCGGCACCGACCGGCGTGGGCTCGGCGATGACGGCGGTCTCGTCCTTGTACTCGCCCTGGCCGATCTGGCCCCAGCGGTTGCAGCCAAAGCCGTACACGTGCCCCTCGCGGTCCAGGACGAGCGTGTGGTTTGTGCCGCAGGCCACGTCCGTCGCCGGTGCCGGCGTAGGCAGGGGCACCGGAACGAACTGGAGCGGCGCCACGGGCGCCGCCACGCCGAGCTGGCCCTGCTCGAGCGGCGCCGCGTCTTGGGCGGCCGCGTACACCTGCAATTATGGCGTGTAAAAGCGAACCTTGGCCGCGCGTGAGTCGGGTTGGCACAGTCCACACGCCTTCGGTAGATCGGCTGGCCTACTTTGCCAGTGGCCGTCAGCGCCACCAGATGCCGCGCGCCGGCCGCGAGCTTGACGATCCTGCAGGACGCATCAAAGATGATGCTCCTCGCTGCCTCTATCAGCGTCGCAAAGGGCAAAGGACAGCACGAGCTGGCCGTACCCCGTACCGGTCGGAGGGTGCGGCTGCAGGCGGAAGCGTCACGGGCGTCAAGGTGGCGGGCAGCGGGGGCGGCGCCGGTGCGCGGAGGCCGAGGCTCGGCACCCACGACCACGCCCAGTCGACCCAGCCCTGTTGCGCCGGGGCAGGCACTGCCGCGGGTGCGGCCGCCGCCACGGCCGCCGACGGCAGCTTGAACACGCGTCCCTGTGGACGTGCCAGGCGAGGGCCCGTCCGGTGGGCAGATCAGTGCAAGCCCGGCGCAAGGTCCAAGTCTCGCCCACCCTTCCGTACGTGCGCGTCCAAGGCAAAGGTGCTGTCCTTCCCACAGACGACCTGGACCACGTCCTGGCCCGTGACGGTGGTGGCCACCAGCCCGCCGCTGACATGGGCGCCCCACTCGTACACGGTGCCGCGGGCGTCCACCACGGCTACATCAGCCACGGGAAGAGCGGCAGTGAAATTGTTCAGCACTCGCCCGCGCCGCCGGCTCCGCACCACGCGCCTGCGCACCAGCACGGCGGTCGCTGAAGGCGACGGACCGGAAGGCGGTGCCGCGGAACGCCACGACTTCGTGCGGCCGGTCCACGGCGCCGCGCGGGGCGCCCGGAATCAGCCCGTGGGCGTTCGCGCCCCACATGTACAGGTCGCCCAGAATGGCGGGCTCGCTGCTGCTATAGGACAAAAAAGTTCGAGGAGACGCCAACGGCACGTGGGTCAGCATGGGCACCGGGCATGGTGGCGACGCATGCGTCGGGGCTCCGACCTTTGGGTGGGCGTCCTACGCGTACCGCGCGCGCGCGGCGGGGTCGTTCAAGGGCGGGCGTCCGTTAGCGGCGTCCCGCGCTTCCGCACGCCCGCTCCCCGGCCCACCCACGTACGTGCTCGCTGCCTCTGCGTGGGCCAGGGCGAGCGGCTGGCGGGGCCGGTGGAGCAGCCACGCCGCCCCGCCGGCCGCCGCCGCCGCCGCCGCCGCCGCCGCCGCCGCCGCCGCCCGCGCTGCCGCCGCCATCGTCGCGGTTGACGTCATCGACTTCTGTGGCGAGGCTGCAGAGGTGGCGCGGCGGCGGACGCGCAGCAGACGCCCAGGGCGAGGGCGTGCAGGCTGCTGCGGTAGGGGGGCGCGCGCGGGTCGAAGGCGGGCCACGCCTATAGAAGACCGTAAAAGGTTCCGTGGTGCGTGTCTCGGTCCGCCGCCGCGCCAGAGAGTGGGGCATGCATGCGCCGCACGGCCACGTGCCGATCCAAGTTCAAGGTGCGTGCGTATATGGGTGGGTTTACATGTACAAGGGGGCGCGCAGTACAGTCGTGTTGCGGGAATATAAAATAATGTTACACGCGGCATAAGGTAGGTACTAATATCAACACGCGGGCATGCGGTACGCGACGGATGCGATGCGCGGCTCGTAGGCCGGCGAAAAACGCGGGCTCGCGCTCGGACCGGCGGGGCCCCAAGGCGCCCTCTACAGTTACACTTGCACGGCAGCGACGCCCGACGACGGCTGCATGCCGACCGGCGACTTGAGCGACTCGGCCAGCAGCTTGAGCGACAGGGCGTGGTTGCTGTCCACGCTCAGCGGTCCGCTCACGTTGAAGCGGCGGCGCTTGGCCACGCTGTCGTCGCCGTTCGCCCCGTTTCCTGCGCACGCCGCCGTCGCGTCGGCCGCCTCCTGCTGCTGGGCCGCCGGTGCGGTGGGCTCGGCCGGCCGCTGCAGGGCCGGCTGCTGGTGCGCGCCCTCCTCGGCGGTGCCGGACGGCGCGGCGGTGGCGGCGCCGGTTCCCCCGCCGGCCGCGGCCGCGGCGGCGGCCGCCATACGCTGGCGGCGCAGCGTCGCCTGGATCTGCTGGCGCGCCGTCTCGATCTGGAGCACCTTGGCCTCGAGGAAGGCGATCCACGCGTCGAACGTGCTCGGCGAGACGTGCAGGCGGAACTGCAGCGCAAAGAGCGCCTCGAGCTCGACGCTGTCCAGCAGCGTCGGCGGCACGCGCAGCGCGACCGAGACCTGGTTGCGCCACTGGCTGATGCGCCGGCGGCTCGTGTCGTGGAGGCACTTGCGGCCGATGCCCACGGCGGTGAAGAGCAGGACGAGGCACCGGTGCAGGCACTCGTCCACGCTGGGCCGCGGGCCGCCCGCCGGGCCGTAGATGAAGCCGTGGAAGGTGGCCGGCGACGTGGTGTATATCCGCCGGAGGAAGACGAGCGCAAACGTCAGCTGCGCCGGCGTGACCTGCAGCTGCTGCGTGATGGCGGCCATGCGGAAGCGCATGAACTTGCTGTCCATCGGCGTGAGCTTGACCTCGGCCGACTGGACCACGATGCCCAGCGCGAGCTCTGCCGCGTCCAAGCCGAGGGCAAACTAAAGCAGGGGGGCTGGTAAGTGCACGGCCGGCGCGGCAATGTGCGTCCGCCGGCGGTCGGGACGGCGCCGTACCGAGAAAGGCGGCCGGGTACCGCGCGAGGGCGCTCTGCTCGGCGGGCTTGGCGCCCGTCGCTGCGGCAGAAGGCGCGGGCGCCCGGTTCTCGCGGTCCGAGTCGGACGCCGGCGGCTGGTCGCCCGAGGCCATGCGATCGGTCGGCTTGGCCTCGGCGGCGGCGCGGGCGTCGAGCGCCGCGGCGACGACGGGGTCCACGGCCGGTGCGGTGGCGATGGCCTCGTCGATGACCATCTGCGTCGCCATGGTGGCTGGTTGAGAAGCCCCGGCGACGACCGGGACAGGGCGCGTGGTCGCGCGTACGGCGTCGACGGCGGGCGGTGGGGGCGGTGCGGCCGGCGTTGCCAAGTCGAGATGCTGCAAGAGCGCGCGGAAGATGGCGAGCAGGGTGGCGAGCGCCCACTTGACGCACTCTGGCATGGAGGCCGGGCGTTGACGTGCAGGGCCGACGCAACCACGGCGCTCCCGCCCGGATGCTGCGGCGGAAGAACCGGCCGCTGACGTTGCCACGGCGTGACGGCGGCGGTGGTGGCGCTTGGCAGCTGACGCGATCGGCGTGGCGGGTCGATGGGCTTGGCACGGCGTCGGGGCTGGGCAGGACGCGCCGCCGCAGCCGAGGATCCGAGTGGCCGCGGTGGCGGTGCGGGTGTGTGAACGGCGCGGTGGGTGAGGAGGGGAGCCGCGCGGCGCCACGCGGGATGTTGGGTGTGCCGAGGGCGGCGGCGGGTAGGTCGTCAGGCACGGAAACACACCCGGCGGTTGCGGGGCGGCGGTGCAACTCGAAAGT
>Ga0180216_1000936_pt1 | contig 27741 bp, 31 predicted proteins | sample eDN3rd37CBELigMG_FD_128879 | JGI IMG/M metagenome (GOLD analysis project Ga0180216, IMG submission 128879) | Enriched Miracle-Growth compost microbial communities from Emeryville, California, USA - eDNA 3rd pass 37_C BE-Lig MG (version 2)... ... | reverse complement strand
TGGGGGGGGGGAATGTTTCGGGGCAAGGGGGGGGGGGGGGGGGGGGAACTTTGGGCTGGCGGGTTGGGCCTGGTGGGGCCCCGGGGGGGGGGGGGGACGTCGGCGCGTACCTCTTGAACTGGCCGACCGGTCGTGCGACCACGCCGGGGAACTCGGTGTCCTGCCGTCGCGCAACCCGTGGCCACCGCAGCGGCCCGCCAGCAAGCGTTGCCGTTAGCCCCGTCGGCCGCGAAATACTTCCGCGGCGGCGGCCGCACGCACCATGGAGAGGTACGGGTAGTCGTCGATGAGGTTCCGCATGATCTCCATTTCCTCCTCGAGGTTATCGGCCCACACCTCTCGTATGTGCTTGTCTTTTTCGACGCCGCCGGCCATTTTTGCTTGCTGGCTCTGCTGCCCCCAGCAGAGACCCGCGCCCTGGCCCGCCAGCGTGGCCGTGTCAGCTGGGGGGCCCGCCATCTCCAGGCGCATCTGCGGTGCGCACCCGTCATGAAGCTGGCCCACGCGAAGCAAACGGTTTCGGCGGCCGCAGCGAGCGCGCTGCGGGAACGGTTCGGGCGGTCGCGATCGCGCGCGTCAGCGGCGGGGCCGCTTAAGCGGACGGCGGTTGATTGGGTTCGAGCAAATGTCGCGTCGCGGCTGCGCTCCACACCGTCGAGGGGTTGATCGTGCGCGTACCACGCGCAAGCGCAATGGTTCACTGCCCCCGGTCTCTTGCCTTTACGCGTGCCTCGGGTTGTGCACGCTGCTCGTCGCGGCGCGTTGCTTCCGCCCCGCCGCGAGCGCGCAGTTGGCGCGGGCGTTGGCGGTCGCGCGGCGCCGTTGCCCTCACCAACGCCACGCGCCCAAAACGGCGTGCACACGTACGTGCACGTGCGCCCACACACGCGTGTTTCCTCTTGTTGTCGCCGTGAGCGTGCGCCCCGTGAGCTTCGCTTCCGTGCGCGCTCAGCGTGCGCGTCGGTCCTCCTTCGCGTGCGCCGTCGCGGCCGCTGCGTCGCCCGCACAACGAAGCGCTTTGGCGGGTAAACCATCCTTACCCCCCCAAGCCAGCGCGCCAGCCCTACCCCAGACCCTAGCGGAGGTGTGCCCCTCCAGCGATGTCCCGAGCTCAAGCGGGGCCTCAGACGTCTCCTCCAGCCCTAGCGGCGGCGCCCCTCGTGCCAGTGCCAGTGGAGGCGACGGCAAGGGGCGGCAGGCGACGGCAGGACGGCAGAGGACGGCACCGGCCACGACGACGCCGAGCAGCGTAACGGCGGGGCGGCGACCGCCCACGAGCGTGGGCAGAGCGGCACAGTGAGGGTGCCGCCGGCTGAGCGTGCACAGCACACTCGACGCGATCACCGGCGGCGACGGCCGGCCGGCCGAGGGCAGGCGACCATGGAGATGTACGGCGGCGCGCTACGGCCGAGCCTGCCCGGTGTTAGCTCTTTGAGCCAGCGCTGACACGGACGCCACCGCCCTCTGGCCGGGGCCGCTTGCGTGTGCGGCAGCCACGAGGTGACCAACGCCATGCTCAGCAACTACGAGGTGCTGGCGCTGCTGCGGGAGCAGGACCAGAAGCGCGCGGCCGCCTCGCGCTCCCGCAAGGGCCAGCCCGCCCCGCAGACGTCGAAGTTGCCGCAGAACCTGCTGACGGTTGAGTTTGAGGTGCGGCCGCCGGCGCTGCCGCCGCGCATGGCCGAACACGAGCGGCAGGGGCCTAACCGCGGCCGCTGGGCACAACCTCCTTTGGGTGGGGTGGCTCCCAGGTGAAGAAGCATTTGAACCGGGGCGCGCTCAAGCAGCTGACGGCGGAGGCGCTGCACCAGCTCATGCTGGAGCTGGCCAAGTTCCCCCTGACCAAGGCGGAGAAGCTCCAGATTGTCAACATGCGGCCTGCCTCCAAGGTCGAGCTCCATGTGGTGCGTCAACGCAGCCGCAATGCCCGCCCGTGTGGCCGAAGGGCGGCAGCTTGGCCGGACGCTCACGTTGAGTGCATGCGCTCTTCGTATGGCTCGGACGCAACTAGATCATCGAGGAGCTGGACGAGCGGTTCTCCCCAGAGGATCAGGAGGCCCTCATCCATGCGGTCACGTCGACGTGGAAGCTCGTCAAGTCGCCGACCAAGAGCGCTCCTGCCGCAGAGAGCAGCACGGCCAACGCGGCCGCCGCCGAGAGCAGCGGGGCCGCGAACGGGACCGCCGCGGACATGGAGCAGGACTGATCCCGACACTGTACATAGGACGTACTAGCAATCCTTCCGCACATGTACGATACCTGTACAGCCCCACACTGCATGCGCTACATGCCTCCCTGTAGACGAGGCCTCGCCTGAGCTGGCCGGATTCCAAGGGTTCCGAAGCCAAGCCACGTGGCTGACCCGGCGAACGGAGTTTGCATCCGCCGGACGATGCCTTCGCTTCTTTGTACTCAACCAGCTACGGCATCCAGACAGTCCCTCGCTTCTTTCTCTCTCTATCTCTCTCTGGGTGGCATCCACAGCCCTGGCTTTATAGGCCTGCGCCCTGCCGCCCTGCCGGGGCGCCACCACAGGCGACAGGGACGTTGGCGTGCATCGCACATCGCGCCACGCAGCCACGTGATAGGTGCGATGACGTGGCCGCCTTTTCTCTTTTTTTTCGCGCCATTTTTTTCTTTTTGTGAGCCGCGTGGCCACTTTTCCGACGCCGCCGCCGACGCGCGACTCCGCCGAACGGGAAAAGCGCGAGCCGCCCCTTGGCTGGCACCACCACGCTGCCGACACACGCATCACACACACGGCCGCTGCACCTGCACACGACACCGGCGACGGCGGCGGCTGCAGTGCCTGCGCCACGCCCGCCACCACACGCGCTGCACGCGCATCCCCACACTCGCGGAGCGCCCGCACGCTGGACATCCGGCACGGTCGTCGCTGCCCGCTGCCAGACCGGGCACAGAGAGCACCACGAGACGGTCGGAGGAACGGACGCAGGTGCGGACAAGCGGGGGCATAGCGTAGCACGGACGCGCGACGAGGAAGGACGTGGGGCGCCACCCCGGGTAATATTCCGACGGTGGACCCCAGCCAGAGGCCGCGTGGGATTTGGCAGCGTCGGTGACCCCTGTCACGGGCGCTCCAAGGGTAGGAGGCTGCTGGCGCTTGCGTGAACCGCGCTTAGGGCCCGGACGACGTGCGTAGTAGGCGAACCCTTGCGGGCGTTTTTGTGCGGGTTTCCCTGGGACGGGGCCGACCGCGTCATTTGCCGCCGTACACGTGGGAACCGCGACTCCCGCAGCGGCACGCGCGGCGCCTGCATCCTCTCCCCTGGGCGCCTAGTATGGCCCCCGTATCGACGGAGACCGTCGTGGAAGCGGCCGCGCCGATGTCGACCTCCGTAGCCGCTGTGTCCGCCGCTGAGGCCGTGGCTGCGCGCGAGCCGACCAAGATGGCCGCCGCGACGTCCGTAGCACCGCCCGCGGAGACGCCGGCCAAGGCTGCCGCCACCGCGCCCGCGGACGCGACGCCGGCCGAGCCGGTCAAGTTGGAGCCGACGCAGGGCTTTATCCAGCGCCGCGTCCCGCCCGGTACGAGTTCCGGCCGCAAGGTCGGTGGTGCGTCTCTGCAGCCGGTGCTCATGTGCGCGCGGGCCGCTTCGTCGTGGAGTCAGGTGCCCGGGGCGGCAGAGGGCGAGGACCTGCATACGTCGGTGCTGAAGCAAGTGGAGCTCTATTTCGCCCGGGAGAACCTGGCGAACGACCCCTTCCTCGGTAGGGCTGGCGTCCGGCCGCGCAGCCTGGCGATAGCGCACCACCCTCTCCTAACGTACCTTCTTCGTGGGCTCCGTCCCGATGGCGCGCGACAGTGTCCCGGATGGATGCCAACATGGCCGTGCCGGTGGACGTGGTGCTGGAGCTCAAGCACGTGCGGAGCCTCACCGAGAGCGCCGACGTCCTGATCGCGGCCATCAAGCAGTCGACCCAGGTGGGCTCCCCTTTCAGTTTCCGCAGCATGTGGTCGACCAACAGTAGATGGCTGAGAGATGCCGCCGCTGCCGCGTTTGCGGGCGATGGGCCGCCGCAGCTGGTGCTGGTGGAGGACGGCAAGATGGTCAAGCCCAAGGACAAGGTGCAGCGCACCACCATTCTCCTGCGCGACATCCCCGCGGACGTCCCCGAGGAGGTGCGATGCACCCCGCCGGATCGAACCGGTTTGGCGTGCGGGGCGCTCGGCTCACGTGGGCGCGTAGCGCGAACGACGTGGGTTGGCACCGTGGTGACCGCAGGAGGTGCGCTCGATTTTCGCCGGCGACGACTGCGCGGCGATCAAGAGCATCCGGCCCGACATTGGCAACACCTGGTTCGTCTCGTTTGAGAACGAGGACGACACCCTCAAGACCTTCTTCGTGATCCGAGAGCGCAGCTTCCGCGACCAGCCCGTCCGCGCCGGCATCAAGTCGGAGAACCTGCTGCGCCCCACGTACAACCCGGCGCCGCGGCCACCCATGACGGCCATCCCCATGGTCCCAACCGGGCAGTACCCCGCCGTGGGCGGCAAGGGCGCCTTCCCCGCCCCCGGCACCGTGCTCCCCGAGGGCTTCGTGCCGCAGCCGTACGGCTTCGTCCCGTACGGCCGGCCCGGCGGCTGGACGCCCCGGCCCAACGGGCCGCGGTCCTTTGGCGGCGCTGGCGCGCCCGCCGCCGACGGCGCGGCGCCGGCGCCGAACGGCGTGGCGCAGTTGGGCGCGCGGTCGCACGGCGGCGAGCGCCGCAAGGGCGGCGCGTCGTCGTCTTCACCCACGTTCCCCGCGACCGGCGGGCGCGGCGGCAGCACCGGCGGCCGGGGTGGCCACCGCGGCGGGCGCAGCGGGGCCGACGGCAAGGGCGCCGCGGGGTCAGCAGCAGGGGCCGACGCCCCCGGCACGGGCCGCAAGGCGTCGACGTCGGCGCCGTCGGGCGGCGACAGGGCCGTCACCGCCGACGGCGACGCCGGTGCGCCGCGCTACGGCCAGCACAGCGGCAAGAGGAAACCGGGCGGTCGCGGCGGCAGCGCCGCCGGCGGCGCCCCTGGCGCGCACGGCAAGGCGCCCAACGGGCAAGTGCCCGCGCCCAAGCAGGCGGCTGCGCCAGGTGCGTGGGCGCATTGCGCGCCGCCTTTTGTCGTAAAGACCGTCGCGCTCAATCTGCTCCGCTGGCCCCTTTTTTTGTTGCTGCCTCGCAGTGGTCCTGGAGCTGGAGAGCTTCCCGCCGCTGGCCGGTGGCGCCGCCCCCCTGACGGGTACGTGCGGCGGCGCCGAGCGTTTGCCAGGAGCGCGCGTGCTCTTTCCTGACACTGTTTGCCTATGCGGTGATTTTTCGGGGCGTGCCTGATGCACAGTGCCGACCGCAGCGCCGGCGGTGGCTGCACTGCCCAAGGCGTACGCAGCGGTTGCCGTCGCCGAGGCGCCCAAGCCGCCGCCGCCGGCGGCCCCCGCCCCGGCTCCCGCCCCCGCCCCGGCCGCCGCCCCGGCCTCGGCACCGACAGCAGCCCCGGCCGCTGCGCCGGCGCCGGCTGGCGAGGGCGAGGGTGCCAGTGGCGCGCCGACGGCGCCTGCGGCCGCCACCTCCACAACCGCCGGCACCGCCCCGGCCCCTGCGCCCCGCGGTGCGCCGGCGGAGCGCCCGCCGCGCGGCCCGGCGCCGCACGGCCCCCGCGAGGGGCGGTATCGCCCGGTCGACCGCGACGCGCCGCGTAGTGGGCCCCCGCACCGGTCGCCCCGGCCGGCGCCTGCCGCCGACGCCGACGCCGACGGAGCCGCCGATGGCGCCGGCAGCGGCGCCGACAGCAGCTCGTGGCGGAAGAAGGAGACCGAGGCCGCGGCGGACGATGAGGGCGAGTGGACGGTGTACGCGCCAGACGCCGTTGGGGTGCCCGGCCGCCGGCGCATATGCTCATTGCCGCCCTGGGGGCCGCACATGATGGGGTGTGGTGCGGCGTGGGACAGGGTGACCGAGAGCAAGCAGCGGCGGCCGCGGCGCCGTGAGCCGTTCTCGCGCGAGCGCGGCGAGCGCTCCGCGCCCACCAGCGGCTTTTACCGCAGCGGCCCCCGCCACGAGCGCGGCGAGCGCGCGCCGCGCGGCGCCGACCGTGCCGGCGACGCCGCGGCCAGCGCGGCTCCGGCTGCGGCGGACAGCCCGGCGTCGGCCTCCGCCGACGCGCCGGCCGCCCCCGCTGCGGCCGAGCCCGCTGCGGCCGAGCCCGCTGCGGTCCCCAAGGCGGAGGGCAACGGCGCGGATGCCGCCCCGGCGCCGGTGGCCGAGGCCAGCGCATGATCCCTGCGCCAAGGGCGGTGCGAACGCGCACGCGCAGTATCACTGGACATGGGCTGGACCCCGGGTGCGCGTATTTTTTCCGCAGGTTTTGTGCCATCCTTCAACTGCACGCATGCAAAAATGACCTTCACGCAATTTTGACGATGCATTTTACAGCAGCTTCTACACACTTGCTTTGTATTTACACTTCTTTCCGCGGGGTTATGGGGGAAGAGAGAGAGTGGGAGAGATGCATCGACAGACTGTTGTGCGCCGCGGGCTGAGTGGCCGCCACTTTAGGGAGGCGTGGGGAGAACGGGTGCGTCTTGTCTTTCTGCACGGTCACTCCGTACTAGAGCTCACGAGCACAAGTGTAAACCCAAAGTTACTGCTATACATAAAGTTGCTAAAGCCATCCCTGTTCCTCGCCATGCACGCTCTACCCTCTCACCGCCTCCGTACGGGTGCTGGCCGTGGTGGCCCGCTCGCCGCCCTTGGTCAGCCCTATGGTCGATGACGTCATCGCACTTCTTCCGTCGTCCACGCGGCTGCCGGCTGCGCGGGGAGCCTGGACACCTCGACGTCGGCGAGTGGGCCTACGCTATTGCAGAGCCTCGCCTCCGGCCGCAGGACCGGCCGCCGCTGAGAGAATGTTCGCGGCGCTGCGCACGTGGACGGCGGCCGCCGGCCTCGCCCGGCGGTCCCTGGCCACCGCGGCCACCGCCGCCGCGCCGTCCGCTTCCGCCGCAGCACCGGCGGCGGCCAAGGCGGCCACGGAGGCCGCGGCAGAGGCCGCGGCGACGGCAAGCAAGCGCAAATACGTCGTCGCCAACCTGCGGCTGCGGGCGTTCGACCCGCTGGTGCTGGACAACTACGCGCGGTTCATGCAGGCCGTCGCGCAAAAGATGAACGTGGGCGTCAGCGGCACGGTGCCGCTCCCGCGCCGGATACGCCGGTTCACCGTGCTGCGGAGCCCGCACATCGACAAGAAGAGCCGCGAGCAGTTTGAGATGCGCATCTCGTCGCGCCTCCTGCAGGTCTACAACACGGCGCCGGAGACCGCCCTCATGTACATCAAGTACGTCGAGGAGCACCTGCCCTCGGGCGTGGCCATGCGCGTCACCGAGGTGCAGCACCTGCCGGTGCCCTTCGTCTACAAATGAGCGGGCGGCCGGGGGCTGGACCCGCCGCCCTTGCACCTGTACAGAAGCAATAAACTGTTGGACCTTCTATGTTGGTGCAAGCCAGACGCTGTACACGGCGCGCGCACGCACGCACGGCTGGAGGGAGCACACACGCACAGTTCGCACTCGGTTTTTCGGCGTGCTGCGCGCCGACAGCAGTACCTATAAGACACAGCGAGCCTTTGTACAGGGTAGTGTAATCTGCTCGGGGTGGCGGGCGCTGCAGCTACGCAAACAGCGCCGCCGGGTTGCGCTCGACGGTCCAGACGACGGGCGCGTCGGTCTCGACGACCACCTCCAGGTCCGCCAGCGCGTTCGACGTGCTGATCAGGCCGCCGAACGAGCACATGGCACGGTCTGCCGTCGCTTCCCGCCAGCACGCGAGCAGCCGCCAGGTCAGGGCGGGCCACAATTCTTACGCTTCTGCCGGGCGGAGGCGCAGCGCACCGAGGTTCCACTGCAGCCCGCGGGTGGAGATGACCGCGGGGCCGGCGCACGGCATGAGGCCGCACGTGGGCCCCTCGTAATTGGGATCCACCGCGATGTGGTGCTGGCCCTAGAGAGCGATGCGGCGCGAGCATCCAAAGCAGCGCGCCCAGGCCCGCTGGCGTCAGGCCGACGGCCAGGCGGGGATCCGCATGGGTCATCGATAGGAGAGTGCGGGCCGTACGCGGTCCAGCAGGCAGGCGATGTTCTCGTCCGAGATGAGGAAGATCTGCCGGTGGGACTGCGTGTGCTGGTGCAAAAAGTGCACCGTATGCATCATGTGGTCGAAGCGTCCGCTGAGCGCGCCGCAGATGAGCACTGGGTGCGTGGCGGCGTTGGTGCGCCGCTCCCACGCCTCCAGCTCCTCCATGCACTTCATCAGGTCCGTTGTGTCCTGGTTCTGGTCCATGATGATCGGCACGCCCTGGACGGCCCCATGCGGCAGGTCACCGACCGCCACCACCGGGTGAGCAACGAACAGCGCCCGGGCCGGCGCCGTGGACCGGGGGGGAGGCGCACCCGCTCCCGGTAGTACTGGGCGACGTCCTCGCGGATCGAGTCCAGGTCGCCCTTGATGAACGACGGCAGCAGCCTACGCCAAGTGCGCATAAAAACGAGGTTGGCGGCTGGGACCGTCAGACCTGCGCTTCCGACCGTGGTCGGAAGGTTGGGCTGGGCGACGCACCGGCCTCGGTCTTCTGCACTCAGGCCATCGTAGAGGCGGTTGGCGCCGCCGTCCGCACAGACACGCACCGACGCTGCGCCGGGGACGCTCAGACCGACGCGACGGTGCACGTCAGCGCGAGGGCGTCGACCGGCTGGGACTGATTGGGCGCCACGACGCACCTCGCTGCCACAGGTGCCGGAAGCCCGCCACCAGCGGCTGGTTCACGAGGATGAGGGCGAAGAAGGGATCCGAGTTGTCGTCGTCGGCCAGCTCGACAATGGACGGAAAGGGCTCGGGCGCCGCCGTGGCGGCTGGCGCCGGCCCGGCGCCGTCGGCCTCGGCCGAGGACCGCTTCGCCCCGCGGACCGTGCGGCCGGCGGCGGCGGCCGCCGCGCGGAAGAAGGCGGACGGCGTCCACCGCATGGCGGCGGGGGCGTGGTTCTCCGAGATGGACAGGCGGCCGGCCATCGTGGGTGGGTGGGCGGCCCGCGGGGCGCTGCGGCGGCGCCGACGTGTTTCGCGCCAAACAATCCGGTTTCCAGAAAGTTCTGTGGGTTCCGATGAAACTCTTTCCAGAAAGTTCTGGAACGTTCCATTGTGAACTTTTGGCGCGAAACATTTGAACTAAACATGTGGCCGCTGCGGCGGGTCGTTGCCGCTGCGGCGGCGGCCGCCGCCGCCGCCCGACCGGCAGCGACAGCGGCCGCTGGCGCCGTCGCAGGCCGCGGGGCGGTGGCCGCCGGCACGACGGCGCATCGGCTCGGCCGCCTCGCCCGGCCGACGTCGACGTGGGTCGTCAACTACGCCACTGTCGAGGGCGCCGCGCTCCTGGAGGAGGCCCGCGACGTCGACGCTGGAGCGGCACCCACCGCGGCCCGGAGCGCGGGAACCAAGCGGCGGCGACGCGCGGCCGCGGCCGCGGTCCCGCCAGCCGCAGAGATCGGCCCCCCGGCGGCAGCCAGCCACGACGGCGCCACGCCGCCGCCGCCGCCACCACCACCACCACCCGAGCAGCAGCGCGTGAGCGAGCCGCCGCCGCCGCCGCCGCCGCACGAAGAGCACGGCACACCCCTGATGAAGCAGTACCTGCAGATCAAGGCCGCCTACCCGGAGCACATCCTGCTCTTCCGGCTGGGCGACTTTTACGAGATGTTTTTCGACGACGCGGTCAGGTATGGCCGCCGCCCTGGCGGTGCAGGGAAGGCTTTTGCACGGCGCTGACAGAGGCCGGTCGGCTCGATTTGCCCGTGCCTCACTGCCGTGCAGGGCGTCGCAGGCGCTGGACATCGTGCTGACCAAGCGCGGGCGGTATAAGAGCACCGACGTGCCGCTGGCCGGCATCCCGCACCACGCGCTTGACGCGTACCTCGAGCGGTTCCTCAAGCACAATATGACCGTGGCCATTTGCGAGCAGCTCGAGACGCCGGAGCAGGCCAAGCAGCGCAAGAGCAACGTGCTGCGGCGCGCGGTCACGCGCGTGGTCACGCCGGGCACGCTCATCGAGGAGCGGTTCCTCGACCCGCGCGCCCACCAGTACCTCGCCGCCGTGGTGGCCGGGCCCCAGGGCCAGGTCGGCGTGGCGTGGGTCGACATCTCCACGGGCGAGCTGCGGCTGGCGCCGTCGTCCATCGCGGCCGTCGCCAGCGACCTCGGCCGCATCCAGGCCAAGGAGGTCGTCGTGGACCGCTCCACGCCGGCCACCCTCGTCGACGCGCTGCGGAGCCACCCGCAGCAGCTCCTCGTCTCTCTGGTGGACGCGGCGCAGCCGCTGGCCATCGACGAGACGCCCGGTGCGGCGGCACCGGTCCTGGACGAGCACGGCCTGGCACACCAGCTCTTTGAGACGGCGTTTGCGGGCGTGGACCGCGCCGAGTTCACCCCGCTCGAGCTGGACGCGGTCAGCTTGCTGTTTCACGTGCGTCGCGGAGCGGTGCTGTGCGTGGGAGCCGGCTCCGGCGCGGGCTAACAGGAGTGGCTTGGCGCGGCCGCAACGCCGTGGGTTTCGCCAGTACGTGGTGCGTACCCAGCAAGGGCGGCTGCCGCGCATCCAGCGGCCCGTGCGCTTCCTCTGGTCCAGCACCCTGCGCATGGACGCCTCCACACGGTACGACTTGGATGAACGCCGCAGCCGCGGCACGCGGTGCGACCTGGGCCGCTCATTCGAGTTTGGGCGCCGAGAACCCTTGTTATGTGGCCGCAGCCGGTCCCTGGAGCTCATGCAGTCCACCTCGGGCGACCGCCGCGGCAGCTTGCTCTCCGTCCTCGACGTGGCGGTGACGCCGGGAGGCGCCCGGCTGCTGCGGTCGCGGCTGCGTACGCGCTCGCCCGGGGCTTCCAGCACGAACGGTCTAGCGCCCTTCCTAATGCAGTCGCGTTCCTCTGTCGCGCGCACGCATCGACAGAGGCACCCTCCACCGTGGTGACGACGATCAACGAGCGGCTGAACCAGGTGGCGTTCTTCCACGAAAACCCGCACTGGTGTGCCGACGTGCTGGCCCGGCTCAAGGTGCGGCCGCGGCTGTGGCCGAGGTGCCTCTGGGTTCGCTGGCTGACGCCGCGTGCCCTCGCCGTGCCAACCCTTGGTGCGGGGTCGCAGAAATGCGCCGACATTGAGCGCGCGCTTCAGCGCCTGGCGCTGGGCCGCGGCGGGCCGCGGGACCTGCTCGCCATCGCAGACACCTTGCGCGAGTGCGGCGCGCTCAAGCAGGCGCTGCTCCGTATGTGCCTGCGCCGCTGCGTGGCTGCGCTACTTTGAATGCTCGCTCACAGCAAACTTTCCTCGCCGGCTTCCATGGATGATACCCCCCAGAATTCGGACAGGCCGCGCCGGACCAGCTCGCGCCGCTGCAGCCGATCCTGAGCGCGATGGCGGACCTGGCGGCGCTCGCGGACCAGATCAAGTCGGCGGTGGCCGACTCGGCGCCCGTCGCCGCCGTGGACGGCGGCTTTGTGCGCGCCGGGTACGACGGCCGCCGAAAGCGACGGGGTCGCCGTTGCGCCTCGCGCATCATAGTGACACCCGCGACGTTGCGCTCATCATTCGCTTCTCGCGCTGCCAGGTACAACGCCGAGCTTGATCGCCTGCGGTCGCTGCAAGAGAACGGCGAGCGCCACATCGTGGCCCTGCAGAACCAGTACCGGACCGAGACCGGCGTCGGCTCGCTCAAGATTCGGCAAAACCGCGTGCTGGGCTACTTCATCGACGTGCCAACGCGGGGCGCCGAGATGCTCAGCGAGAACCCCGCGTTCCGGCGCACGCAGACGCTCATGGACCGGCAGCGCTTCGTCACGCAGGTGCGGCGCGGCGCGCAGCGCAGTCGAACGACACCGGCGGGCGGACTAAGCCACAACGCGGATGGGTGCGTTGCTCCACCCGCCTGCCAGGCCTTATTGGAGCTGGAGCGCGACATCTCCCAGGCCAACAGCCGCGCCCTGGTGCTGGAGCTCGAGATCTACGACCAGCTCTGCAGCCAGGTGCGTGGGCCGGTCTCGCCCTGCTTTACCCGTACACCGAGGGGCGCTGAGCCCTCGATCGATCACAGGCGCTGAGTGCGCCACGCCCTGTAGCTGTTCATGCGCACCAACGACATCATGGCGATGGCGCGCGCGTTGGCCGAGCTGGATGTGGCGGCGTCCATGGCGCAGCTTGCCCGCGCGCGGAGCTACTGCCGGCCGACCTTTGTCGAAGGGTACGGGTGCGGCAAAAGGGCGAAGAGGGGGGCGCCAGCCGCCGCCTCCCCACTAACGGGGCGCGACATCGCGACTGGCCGCGTGCGGTGGGCCTCCCCAGCAACGTCTTTCATGTCGTCGGCGGGCGCCACCCGGTCATCGAGGCCTTCCAGGCCGACAAGGCGCAGCACTTTGTACAGAACGACTGCCACCTCGGCGGCACCGAGCCCCGCATCTGCGTGATTACAGGGTACGTGCGCACGCAAAACGAAGGCGTCCAGGACGAGCCGGCTGACCCTTGCCCAGTCGCCACCGAGCCGCTTGGCCGTGTAGGCCCAACATGGGCGGCAAGAGCACATTCCTGCGTCAGAATGCGCTGATCGCCGTGATGGCGCAGATGGGCGTCTACGTACCGGCCACCTCCGCCACGCTCGGCGTCGTCGACCAGCTTTTTAGCCGCGTAGGCGACGAGCGCGGGCGTATGAAACGATCCGTTGTAGCTGGTGCAGCTAACACGAGATGGACGTTACGATGCCCTGCGCCCGCGTAGGTCGGCGCCTCGGACGACTTGGTGAACGACCGCTCCACGTTCATGGTACGGTGGCCAGCACCACCGTGTCGGTGGCTCTGATAGAATGACGCCCCAATTTGTCACCGCTTGCGCACGCGTTTTGGTTTGATCAGGTCGAGATGCAAGAGACCGCCGCCATTCTGCACCAGGCCACGCCAGCGTCCCTCGTACGCGCGGCGGCGCACAGGCAAGTCGATTGCATGGTTGTTAATCTCTCCCGTTTGCCGGGCATCCCGGCGGCCGGGCCGCAGGTCATCATGGACGAGGTCGGCCGCGGCACGGCCACGCACGACGGCACCGCCATTGCGTGGGCGGCGCTGGTGCACCTGCACAACACCAACCGCGCGCGCACGCTTTTCGCCACGCACTACCACGAGGTGTCGGAGCGGGCCGAGCGGCTGCCCGCCGCAGCGTGCTGCCAGACGCACCTGCACGTGAGCCCCCAGGTGCGTGCCGGCAGGGCGCAAAACCCCGGGCCGTCCACCAGCCCTCCTCACGGGACGGATGGGCCGCTGTGTGTCCTTCGCTGGGCTGCAGGATGGGTTCTTGTACACCTACCACATCACGCCCGGCCGAGCGGACAAGTCGTACGGCATCCAGGTGGCGCAGATGGCCGGGCTCCCCACCGACGTAGTGGCGCTGGCGCGCGCCACGCTGGACGAGCTGGAGGCGCACAAGGCCGGAGCGGCGGCCCCGCGCACGGCGCCGGCCACCACGCCAGTGCTGGCTCCGGCGCCAGCCGCGCCCGCCGTGTCGGCGGCGGAGGCCGAGGCGCTGCGCACGCTCCGCGGCCTCGCCCTGGACACGTTGTCGCCGCGCGCGGCGCTGGACGTGCTCTACGCGCTCAGGGACCGGCTCGGCGCGCCGACCAGCTAGGAATCCTCGTGTACAGCTTTTTGATGCGCACCCTGCTCGCATGTACAGTGCACGTGTATATATTTTTTGCCAATGCAACGCGCCCGTCCGCACGCCGTGCCCAGCGCTTGTTGTACAAGGAGAACGCGCTGCACTGGGGTTTAGTTCATTTTTTTGTAAGATGAAGTCCGTTTAGAACTTGGCGAACTTCTTCTTGGTCGACTGGCTGGCCTTGCGGTCAATGCGCAGCACGTTGAAGCGCACCGTCTTGGAGAGCGGCCGGCACTGGCCGACGGTGACGAGGTCACCCTCCTCCACACGGAACGCCGGCGAGCAGTGCGCCGACAGCATCTTGTGGCGCTTCTCGTAGCGGTTGTACTTGGGCACGAAGTGCAGGTACTCGCGGCGGATGGTGATGGTGCGCTTCATCTTGGTCGACTTGACGACGCCGGTGAGGATGCGGCCGCGGATCGACACGTTGCCGGTGAACGGGCACTTCTTGTCGATGTAGGTGCCGTTGATGGCCTCCTGCGGGGTCTTGAAGCCCAGGCCGACGTTCTTGACCCAGCGACCGACCTTGAGCTTCTTCAGCAGGGCCTGCTTCGAGTTCTGGAAGACGGCATCCTGCTTCTGGTAGGCACGCTCGGTCTGCACCGCGGAGAAACAGCACAACGAGGGAGCTGCTGCGGTCCCGTTAGCACACGATCTGTCGGACGACGCATGCGGCGGGAAAGAGAGAGAGAGAGAAGGAGGTCCAGAAGGGAAGAAAGTGGAGGGAAAATTAAGAAAGCAAAGGAGAGACGACGCCAGGAAAGGGAAAACAGCGCGCTCGGTCCGGTCCGTGCGACACTGCGGATTCGCGCACGCCGCATCCACGGCACAGCACGGCGCGGCGCGGCGGCGGCGCCGCAGCCAGCGGGCACGCGGCCCGTGTACTTTTTCCGCGACTTTTTCCTCCTTCGCCTTCATGGTTCGTCCAGCTCGGCCGGCGAGGGAAAAAGCGGTCCCAGCGTGCGCTTTTCCGTGCTCTCCCCGCGATCCATGCGCGTCGTTCGGTGCGGCGGCACGTGGTGCGCGCGGTGTGCGGGGCGGGTGGGCGGCGTACCTGGGCGGAATCGGCCATGGTGGCGGGCGCACGGGCGTTCGTCGGCGTCGGCCGCCGCGAAAAAGACGAGAGAGAAAAAAAGCGAGCGAGGAAAAAAAGTGACCTGTCGCCCGATTCTGCCGCGATTCCGCCCTTGGCCGCCCCCTCACCCGCCATAGCGCCACGACGATTCTGCCGCGATTCTGCCGCCGGCCTCCTGTCACCCGATTCTGCCGCGCGTCCACCCCGGCCACGCCCGCACTGCCTCCATAGCAGGGCCACGATTCTGCCGCGATTCTGCCGCTCTGACAGCCCGACCGCGGGGTCGCCTGCACGAAAACAGCCCGAGTGTCCAGCGAATCACCCCCATCAGGCGCCCTTTATAGTGGAGGCCTCTTCTTTTGTTCTCCCGCGGCATAAATGGGTGAAGGGTCTTCATCCCCTTTTCTCTGGCTTGTTGTAGCGCCCGCATCGCAGTGTACAAAAGGTAGAACGTCTCTATCGCATGTTTTGCTGGGGCGCCGCCCTATCGCCCCGTTGCGGGCCGGGCAAGGCCGAGCGTCTCTGCCGCATGTGTTGGGCCCACGTGGCGCGGTGGTCGCTGATTGGCTGGGGCGCCCTTCAGCCGCCTCACTCTGCTACTGCTCCTCCTCCTCCTCCACCGTTGCTCGGCGCCGACGCCCCGCCCCACCCCACGCCGCAACCATGGCGCCCGTCGCTGGTGACTACCGCGTGCGCGTACGTACCCCCCATCCCCACCCCCCTCGCTGCGCACCGCGGCCGTCGCCGCAGTGAAGCGAATGCTGACGCACCTGGAACGGGCGCCCGCACCCGCTCTCGCCACTGCGGATGCTGCGGCGCATGCAGGACATCACCCTCGCGGACTTCGGCCGCAAGGAGATCGAGCTCGCCGAGGTCGAGATGCCCGGCCTCATGGCCACCCGCGCCGAGTTCGGCCCGCAGCAGCCGCTCGCCGGCGCGCGCATCACCGGCTCGCTCCACATGACGATTCAGACCGCCGTGCTCATCGAGACGCTCAAGCACCTCGGCGCCGACGTGCGCTGGTGCTCGTGCAACATCTTCTCGACCCAGGACCACGCCGCCGCGGCCATCGCCGCCGCCGGCAGCGCGGCCGTCTTCGCCTGGAAGGGCGAGACCATCGAGGAGTACTGGTGGTGTGTGGAGAAGTCGCTGTTCTGGCCGGACGGCTCGGGCCCGACCATCATCGTCGACGACGGCGGCGACGCCACCCTGCTGATCCACAAGGGTGTCGAGTTCGAGGCCGCGGGCGCCGTGCCGGACCCGGAGAGCACCACGGACGCGGACCTGAAGGCTGTGTACCGCATCCTGGGCGAGAGCCTCAAGACCAACCCGAAGCGCTACACCAACCTGCTCAAGGACCTCGTCGGCGTGTCGGAGGAGACCACCACCGGCGTCGCGCGCCTCAAGCAGATGGCCGCGCAGGGCAAGCTGCTCTTCACCGCCATCAACGTCAACGACTGCGTGACCAAGTCCAAGTTCGACAACATCTACGGCTGCCGCCACTCGCTGCCGGACGGCATCATGCGCGCCACCGACGTCATGATCGCCGGCAAGAAGGCGCTCGTCGCCGGCTACGGCGACGTCGGCAAGGGCTGCGCCAGCGCGCTCAAGGCCGCCGGCGCGCGCGTCGTCGTCACCGAGGTCGACCCGATCTGCGCGCTCCAGGCGTGCATGGAGGGCTTCTCCGTCGTCCGCCTCCAGGACGTCGTCGGCGAGATCGACATCTTCGTCACCGCCACTGGCAACCGCGACATCATCATGGTCGACGACATGGCGCGCATGAAGAACAACGCCATCGTGTGCAACATCGGCCACTTTGACAACGAGATCGACATGCACGGCCTGCTGACGCGCAAGGACATCAAGCGCGTCAACATCAAGCCGCAGGTCGACCGCTTCGTCTTCCCTGACGGCCACGCCGTCATCGTCCTCGCCGAGGGCCGCCTCGTCAACCTCGGCTGCGCCACCGGCCACCCGTCGTTCGTCATGTCGTGCTCGTTCACCAACCAGGTCCTCGCCCAGATTGAGCTGTGGAAGGAGCGCAACTCGGGCAAGTACGGCAAGCAGGTCTACCTGCTGCCCAAGGTGCTCGACGAGAAGGTCGCGCGCCTCCACCTCCCGGCCCTCGGCGCCAACCTCACCGAGCTCACCCCGACCCAGGCCGCCTACATCGGCGTGCCGATCAACGGCCCGCTCAAGCACGACAACTACCGCTACTAGACGGGGGGCGCGCGCGCACGCGCGCTCGTTGTGCACCCGGCGCCCCGGACGACTAGAACTTTTGGTCACGGCAAAGTTTGCCCGCTTAGTCAAACTATTATGACAAGTTGTGTGGGCGCGTCCCGCTCTTGTACAATTCACACTGGCTGAATCGATACCAGCGCGATTTCCAACGCACGCGCAATAAACTTAACGTGGTGAAACGATGATTAGGTTGGGTGGCTGTTCGCGGTGGTCGCCGTGTGACGGGCAGCCAGGTAGGGCTTGGGGTACGACTATGGCCACGTGGCTACCGCACCCCGCCCACAGTGTCCACTGTGGGCGCCAAACGCCACGTGGCCTCATGGGGACGATGGGCGGCGACGGCGGCCGCGGCGCCGCCGCCGGGCGCGGGCCAGGCCGCGGCCACGGCCACGGCGGCGGCCGCGGCACCGCCCGCGGTCGCCCCGGCCAGATCGCCCAGTCGGCCAGCGACCCACGCGATAGCCACCACGCCAACAAGGGCACCAAGAGCGTCTACGCCGACGCCGCCTGGGTGCTCGACCAGCTCGACGCCGCCAGGGCGTCGCTCAAGACGCTCGTCTACTCGGACAACGTCCGCAACACGCGGGGCTGCTACGCCATTGTCTGCGAGACCCTCAAGTACCGCGCCGCCCTCACCGAGGCGATCGCGGCGTCGGGCATCCTCGAGGCCGCCCCGCGCCTCGCCGCGCGGCCCAACGCCGCGCTCGTCCTGGCCTACGACCTGCTGCTCGGCCGCGGCAGCGTGGCCGGCTCCGGCGCGTGGCAGGTCGACTTTCGGCGGCACGCCACCGCCGTCCAGTCCGCCTGGCACGCCGTCCTCGACCGCCACGGCGTCGGCCGCGCCGGCGTGACCGTCGACGCGCTCGTGCCAGCGAGCCTGCGGAGCGCGCCGTGGATCCCGCGGTGGGCGCGTGTCAACCGGCTGCGCCGCAGCGTCGAGCAGGTGTTGACGTTCCTGCAGGAGGCCGGCTACGCCGTCGTGCCGCCGTCCACGCCGCTGGCGGCGCTCCGGGACGGCGGCGGCGGGCGGTGGGTGCGCCGAGACGACCTGCTGCCGGACCTGCTGGCGCTCCCGCCGACGGCGACGACCCTGGAGGATGTGCAGGCGCTGCACGCCGACGGGACGCTCATCTTCCAGGACAAGGCGTCGTGCCTGCCGGCGTACGCGCTCGGCGTCAACCGCGGCGTGCGGCACGCCATCGACGCGTGCGCGGCACCGGGCAACAAGACCAGCTGCCTCGCCGCGCTCATGCGCAACGCCGGCCGCATCACAGCGTGCGACGTCAGCGCCACGCGGCTGCGCACGCTCGCGGCGCTGACGCGGCGCGCCGGCGCGACCAACATCGAGCCGTGGCACGGCGACTTTCTGGCCGTCGACCCGGCCGACGCGCAGTTCGCCGACGTGACTCACATCCTTGTCGACCCGTCCTGCTCGGGCTCCGGCATCGTGACGCGCCGCCTGGAGGACGCCGGCCGCGACGCCGCCACCGCCGCCGCCGAGGCCGACGGCGAGGCGCCCAGCGCGGACGCGGACCCGGCGCGCCTCGCCAAGCTGGCCGAGTTCCAAACGTCGGCGGTGCTCCACGCGCTGAGCTTCCCGGCCGTGCAGCGCGTCGTCTACTCGACGTGCTCGGTGCACGTCGAAGAGAACGAGGCCGTCGTCCAGGCGGTGCTCGCCGCCGCCCCGGACTTTGCGCTCGCGCCCGCCTTTCCCAGCTGGCCCAGGTACGGCATCTGCGTGCGACCGGCCGTGGGTGCGTGCGCAATACACTCACAGAGCTGAGCTGTTGGTGGGTGAGTGCGGATGACCCAGGCGCGGGCTGCCCCGGTTTGAGGGCGCGGAGCACTGCGTCCGCACCGACCCCGCGGAGGACTGCACGATTGGCTTCTTCCTCGCGGTGTTTGAACGGCGGCCTTCCGACGATGCGCACAAGCGCTCCAAGGGGAAGAAGCGTGGCCCCGCCGTGGATGCGGAAGCGGCCACGCTGGAGGAGCCAACCGCAGCCAAGAAGCGCAAGCGGTCCAAGCAGCAGCCGGCGCTTGACCACTGATCGGGCGTGGCGTGTACAGGTGCATCGCGTGTATTGCTGGCTTTTCTGTACAGTGTAATCTAGTTTGCGGCCGCTTGCAACGCGTGGGACTGGCGCTCGGCGGTGGCGAGGTACTGCTTCAAGGCGGCGTCGAGCTGCTGCAGGTGGGCCTGCAGAGCGGCGCGCGTGCCGTGGGTCGCGGTGGCGCCGTCGTCCACGGCCGTCCGCAGGGCCGCGAGGAGCTGGTCCAGCAGCGTGTACGGGAGCCACGCGGCGCCGGCGTGGTGCACCCGGGCGCCGTGCTTGCGCAGTTGCTGCAATTCGTCGCAGCACACAGCATGCGATGGCAGCGCACGTCATCAGCCCCCGCAGGGGCGCCAGCCTTCTGCCGGTCGGCACCCGCGCGTACGGTGTCAATGATGTTGCGCGCCAACGCGGCGGCCTCTTCTAGGTAACCGTAGCGGAGGTACAGCCGTAGCAGGACCGTGGGGTCGCCCTGGGCACCGTCGCCCGGCTGTGCACGCGCGAGACGGGTCATCACCACCAGACCGGGCGCTCGTTAGCGTTCGCCTGCGCCCAACGCATCGCCCTCGGCCAAACGCACCGCGTAGAAGCGGGTGAGCCAGATGGGCAGCGCAACCTCGCGGCCTGCGGCCAGGATCATGCCGGCCACCAGCTCGTGGCAGCGGTAGAGCGACGTAGCCGCATCGTACTTGTCCAGGTACGAGCGCAGAATGCTCCACAGCCGGTCGGCGGGCGCCTGGTCCAGGCCCGCGTAGTCGTCGCCGAACTGGCCCAGGTTCGCCGAGGCCGCCACGCTGCATGCACAAGACCAGAGGCACGGTACGGCACAAACGCAGGAGGGGTTGGCACATACACAGCACGCACACAGTCGGCATTTGCACGCCAGCGCCGTCCGTACCTGCTGTCGTACGCCGCCGCGAGGCACTTGCGGGTCAGGTCCTCAAAGACGGTCTCCAGGCCAGCGCCGAAGGTCGCGGCCACGCTGACGGCGGTCTCATGCAGGCCCGCCTCCACCAACAAGCTGATGGCGTCGCGCGCGTCCAGCGGCGCCGCTGCCACGGCGCGGTCAAGCGAAGCAGACAGACTCGGTGCGGTCAGCGCAGCTGCCTGGGGGGCCACCCTACGAAACGCTGGCCGCACGCACTGGTCTCTTGCAGGTGCGGGTGCGGCCCGATGAGCAAAAGGTGCGCCATGGCCAGCGTGTACTCCTTGTGTACGTCCCCGAGCTCGCGCACGCTCGGGTGCGCCGGCGCCCACGACCGCGCCGCCGCGCTCGTTTGGCTGCTGTCGTCCATCGTGTTTCCGAGCTCGCGGGCCTGGCGTTTCTGGAGACCGCGGCGCCCCACACTTTGCTGATGCACGCCTTTCAGCTCCGGCCGATCTGTTCGTGGCGGGATCCGGGGCCTTCGTCGTACCCGGCCTTCGGGGTCCAGGACCTCGCCGACAGGGCCGGCGGCCACGGGGAACCACTGGTCCCGCGCCGGCACGAGCCGCAAGGCGTTCAGCGCCGCCAACAGCGCCTTGGTGTGCTCCGCCCACACCCGCAGGTTCGGTCGGGTGGCATCCTGCAGCAGCCGCGCCGCGTAGTGGTACATGACCTTGGCCGCTGCCGACACGTGCGCACCTTGCACTATCGTCACGGCCCTCTATGATCAGCCGCTGACCTGGGCCCGCTTTTTGTCGCGCGTCCGAGCCGGAACGTACCGTTGCGGTAGTCGCTGCGCCGGACGTGGTGGGCGTACAGGATCTTGTAATAGTTGGGCCGCAGGTCGACGGTGACGAGCACGTTGCGCGCCTTGAACGCCAGTGTGCTCTCCAGCTCGCCCTGCAGGCCCGCGAACGGCAGCGACGCCAGGAGCTGCGCTTCATCGTTCTCGCAGACCACCGTGATAAAATGCCGCAGGCCATCGATTCGCCGCTCGACGTCGGGCTGCGAGATCAGCGCGAGGTAGGCGTCCTCGTAACGCTGCAGGTGCAAGGCGTGGCGTGCGACCTGTGACCACAGCAGGCGGGCCGCGTCGTTGTGCGGCGAGTGGCGCTATAGGCGTAAACGGCACGCCACACGTGCGGCTTGAAGTCGCGTTAGTGCCAATCCAGTCTCTCTCGGCCAGCGTTTCACACGTCGCACCTCGGCTTCGGGGAGGATGGCGAGGCCGCGGCGGGCAAACGCCAGCGCCCGCTCCGAGTCGTGGTGGTCCTCGAAAAACTGGATGACGCGCTGGACGTAGGCAACCGCGCTGGCGAGGTCGCTGGTGCCTGCGGCGCGCACAGCCCCAGCGTGCGCGGCGCGCTGCCAGCGCTGTGTGAATCCGGTGTCCTCTTTTCGTGCTTGTGCCAGGACGGAGGCCGCGCGATGTACCCTGCGACTGAAGAGCGCGCACAAAGCTGTCCTCGGCCTTGCGCGGCTCGCCGCGCTTGAGGTAGGCCCGCGCCTGCTGCTCCAGAATGAGCGGCAGCGCGGCGCTGGCGGTGGCCGCCAGCCGCGCGAGGTGGAGCACCGCGTCGGCGCGGCCGAGGGTGTCCAGCACGCGCACCGCAGCTGCAAGCGTGGCCGCCGCGTGCGCCTGGTGCGTCACGATCCAGTCGGTCGCCAGCGCGCCGTGCCGGGTCAGGCCCTCCAGCAGCCCGCGCTTGGCCGTCGCCAGCGCGGCGGCGATGGCCAGCGGTAGGCGCCACACGGGCGCCCCCTGCGATGGCGGCCGCGCGTCCTGCAGCCACACGCCGAACGCGCCCGCCGGCGCGCTGCTGGCTCTCCCTGCGCCGGGTCCAGCCGACACCTGCATGGCGGAGAGCTGCAGGGCCACGACGTCGTCGGGGCTGCCAGCGCGGTCCGTCGCCGCGGCTGCATCCTATGCAATGTGCAGGATCGATGGCGGTTCAATCGGGACAACGAGCTATGAGCGCAGATTCACAGGCAGGCCGGTCGGGCATGGGCAGGCACGAAACGGACCTCGCAGAGGTACTGGAGGACGTAGGCCTCCAAGAGCGCCTGGCGGGCCGCCTCCAGGCAGGCTTCGAGCGGGTCGGCGGCCAGCGCGGCCGTCGCGGGGTCGACGGCGGCCGTCCCCGCCGCCGCCGGCAGCTGCGTCGCCAGCAGCACCAGCAGGTAGACCAGCGTCGCGACCTCGAAGCGCGCACCGACCATCTGCACGACGGCATCGGGCAGGAACGCTGTCAGGCCCGCAGTCCATGCGGGGCTGCTCGATGCGCCCGCTAGGGCTGCGGCAATCACGTCCGAGGGGACGACCAGCGCGCGCAGCGCCGCCCGCGCCACGTGCTGTACTCCACTACCACCGACGGCGCCAGGTTCATGCACGTTAGTGGCGCCCTCGCCGGCGTGCGCAACGCTGCATGCTGCAGCTGTACCAGGACGGCCGCAGGCGCGTCATCGCCCAGCAGCGGCTGCAGCTGCGTCAGCAGAGCGCCAACGGCCTCCGCCACGGGTCCGCCGTCGGCCGCCAGCCAGCGGTCCACCAGCACGTTGGCGCCATCGCGCGGCGCCAGCAGCACCGGCTCCGTGAGGCTGCCGATCAGGTCGCGCTGCATCGCGTGCAGGACGGGGCCCGGCACCGCCGTCGCGACCTGCGCAGCCCAGTCTGCAAGCAGCGCGAGGGCATCTTTGAGCGCACAGCCACCACCCGAGAAAACAGCAAGGGTGCCCGGTGTCAGACACGGTCCTAGCGGCACCGGTGGGCCGCGGGTGGGTCGAACCGTACCGCGGTCTGCGGACTGGCGGAGGGTGCTGTGCAGCTGGGTGAACTGCGCCGAGGCGGTCAGGCCCAGCCGCGCGACGTCGACCTCGCCCAGCGCGGCCCGGTGCACCAGCTCCGCCGCTGAGCGTTCATCCCAACCACCCGCCAACGACATCACCGAGGCGTCAGGTCAAAGCGGCGGGGGCCTGCCGTGCGCCCGCCAAATAGAACGATTGCGGTCGACGCACCGTCCACGGCGCGCACCACGCCGACCTCGCCGCGGCGCAGGACAAACACTGCGCCGGTGCTCTGGTCTGCCGCGATCGCCACTGCCTGGTGCGCGCGGCACGCGGCCAAGCGGCACTTGCGCAGGAACGCCGCCCACTCCTCCAGCACGACGGCGTGCAGGTCGTCGGCCGCCACCTCGACGGCGACGCCGCCGCCGGCCGCCGCCGCCACGGCGGCGTTGTAGACGCGTGCGTGGGCGGCGTGCAGGACGCCGTTGACGACGGTTTGCCGCAGCGACAACGGCGCGGCCGTCGGGGCGCGCTGCGGCGCGCGGTACTCGGCCAAAGCTGCGTTCGCGCATTCAGCCATGTTGACCGCCGTTGCCCATGTGAGGCCACTGACCCTTGCCCACTGTGCGCAGGACGGCGACGCAGTACCGTCCAGGATGGCCTGCGGGCTCAGGACGCCCGGCTGGAAGAGATGCGCCAGGTAGACTTCGCTCGCGTCCAGCGGCGCCAGCGCCAGCCGCCCAGCCACATCCGGCTGCGTGTCTTCGTCCCGGGGCACCGTCGTGACGCGCAGCCACCGTGGCCGCGAGGTTTCTACTTTTGGTCAAAGCCCTCAGCAGCCACGACGAAAGGACTCGTGGTTGTCAGGATCGCGCTTCCGGCCACCGCTACGTGGGCATGCAGCAGCCCGTGTCCGCACCGACGAGCTGGCTGTAGTGGACGGCGCCGTGCTCGGACAGAAGCCACACCGCACGCGCATCCGCGGCCATGTCGACCACGTCGCGCGGCGCCCCCAGCACCTCCAGCTCCAGCGCGGCGCTCGTAACCCGGCCCTCGCTGTGGCCGTCCCCACGGCCGCCCCGGCGGCTCTGTTCACGTCGCATTAGCACGTCGCTTCCACTACCATGCTGACGCACGTGCCGCAGCCGCACCCGTCGGTCGCAAAGGTGAACGCTGCAACGGACGCCGCGTCGTCGCCGCTCTGCTGGCCCTTGCCGTCCGCCGGCACGTAGACCAGCAGCCGCGCGCCGCTGTCAACCGGCCAAAACCAGCAACCTACCTTGCACCCCTCCCAGAATGAGCCTACATCCTGGCCCATTGTCCGGTTCACGGCCCGTCCCAACGCGCCGTACGCTTCGTCCGCCGTCGGCGCAAAGGCCAGCCGACAGCGCGCGCCGACGGACCGCGCGGCCGCGGTGCCGTGGCCGTCGTCCAGGTCGGCCGCGAGCAGCTGTTGCTGCGTGCGCACGTGCCACAGGCGCAGCCGCAGGTCCGCGTCGACGGTGGCGACCACGCCGTCGGCGCCCACGCGGCTGCCGCGCACGGCCACCACCGGCGGAGGCCGCGCCGCCAACAGGCCCGATACCAGTCGGCCCAGCCGGCTCCCCTGGAAATGCGCGCCGCGGCGGCAGCGACGAACCTCGATGCCGCGTCAGGCACGGCGTGCCGCAGCGCGCGAACCAACAAGCGCGCGCTGGCCTGCCCCGCGTACCTCGACGAGCTCGGCCTCTTCGACCACCCCGCTGTCGTACAGCCGCGCCAGCAGCAGCGCGCCAGTGGCGGTGCCGACGGCCAGCGTCGCCGCGTCCACGGCGTCGGCGCAGACAGGCCGCACGCCGGCGTGCAGCGCAAAGACTTCGTACCAGCGCGGATCGGCCTCGCTCAGCTGCGCGGCCAGGTCGCCGTGCTTGACGGTAATCCGGAAGACGTAGCGGCCGACTAGCACATGGCCGACATGCGCCGTGGGCGTAGCCGCCCACCCCACCGTGGGCGTCACGAGGCCAGGAAAGATGAGCTGCTTGCGCCCGCGGCCTGCACGGGCCCACATCCACGCCGGAGGGGCGGGAGCAACTGGTCAGACGCGGCCTAGCGCGCGCACGATTCGCACACAACCGGCCACGGCGCCGTTACTTGGCCCGAGCTCGAACAGCTCCAGCGTGTGCTGCGACGCGCGCCAGAAGAGCGGGCCGTGCGGGGTGGAGAGCACGCCGCCACCGGGCCGGCCGCCCTCGCCGGCGGGCAGGTCGGCGGTTTGGAGGCCCGCGGGGTCCCAGCCGTCCGGCAGCTGGAGGTGCAGGACCTGCAGGCTGGCGCCGGCAGCCGCTGTGGTGGCCTCGCCCGCGGGCACGGCCACGGTCGTTTCGGTGAGCCAGCCTTCGGCGACGGCGGGCGGCCACGCCGCAGCGCCCGCCGCCGCCACCGCTGCGCCGCCGGCCGTGGCGTCGTAGTAGTGCGCCATGGTGGTTCGCCGCGCTGGCGCCCGGCCCCCGTCCGCTTTGCGGCCGTGGGGCCACTGCCGCTGCGTCCACTGAAGGCACGGGCGGGTGGTGGGGGGCGGGGGCGGGACTCGGGGCAGCCGCAGCCGCGAGGCAGGCGAGCTGCTGCTTGGGGGGGAGCGGGGGCGCGTCGGCCGGCGTCGGCCTGCGTCGGCCGCCGCTCGGCGTCGAAAAGCGCGCCAAAAACGGCCGGTCCCTGTCAGAAACTGTCAGGACGCTGTCAGAAGGATCTGAGACGCCCGCCGCCGTCACCGAGCCCGATCCCATCTCATCCGGCGTCGATGCTGCGGTGTGGCAAGCGTACAACGTAGGTGCATGTACTGAATCACATGTATTGTGCTTATCCTTCACTGACTATAGGTATCCGAGACGAGCTGTACATGTCTAGAACGCCCTGCTTCGGCGCCGGAGCGGGGGAAATCACGGCTGCGGCGCCAGCGGGTTGTACGGGTCGTCGACCAGGTCCGGCGCGGGCTCCTGCATGATCGGCTCGAGGAAGTAGAGCAGCTCGGCCTCCGCGGCGGAGAAGCGGCCGTGCGCCGTGACGCCATCGTAGTCGTCGTCGTCCAGGACGTCCGACTCGGAGTGGTCGGCCGTGGTGCCGCTCTCCAGGCTGCGCGCGTCGGCGCGGTCGCTGGCGGCGGTCGCCATCTGCAGCAGCGCCGTGGCGGTGGCGTCGCTCGTGGCGGTGCCCGCGGCCAGGCCGCCGACCTCGGACGAGGCGGTCGACGCCATCGCGGCGCGGCCGCCGGTGGCCGACGCCGAGACCAGGTCCGCGGCGCCGTAGCTCGGCCGGCGGGCGGCGGCGTTCTCGGCGTGCTTGAGCAGCGCGCGGCGCTCCTGCTGGTGGTGTCGGAACGGCAGCCAGCGCAGGAGGTCTGGCGCGTCGGCGGTGATGCGGTTGATCTTGTACCACGCCACCGAGACGACGACCATGCCCAGGGCTGGGAAGATCAGCGCGGGCGACGAGCGCAGCGAGAACCAGCCGAGCATGGTGAGCAGAAAGATGAAGACGCCGATAAAGTAGAGGCGCTTGACGCGCGGCCACAGCTGGCCCTGCAGCTCCAGGCGCGGGCGGTGCAGGAAGATGATGTTGTGGCGGTGGACGATGGCGACGACGGCAAAGTAGGCCACCGTGAAGATGAGGATGAAGGGGTACATGACCGAGAAGGTGAGCGAGATGGCGACGACGATGAGGTCCCACCCGAAGCGCGGGCCGTAGTCGATCGTGGAGCGGTACTCGACGACGTAGTCGTTGGTCGCCGCGGGCCGGCCGAGCGCCTTGAGTGCAAAGAAGAGGAGGATGTGCGGCCGCAGGAGGTCCATGGTCACGTAGCAGAACTTGACCAGGAGGTACTCAATGAAGAAGGGGCCCTGCGCCGGCAGGGAGGTGGCCAGCAGCTCCGCGAGACTCACCTCGCCTTCCAAGATGGCCTCGAGCTGGGCCAGCGCCGAGCCGGCAATCGTCGAGACCAAAAAGACGTTGAACACCAAGAAGAGGTAGAAGCGGCCCATGATGGCCTCCTCGGTGACGAGGTTGCGCAGGTGGCCCTCGCGCACCGCGGCGCGGCGGAGGATGGGCGGCACCGCCGAGAGGAGGAGCACGAGCAGCAGCGACGGCAGGTACGCGTTTAAGAACGCCTCCATGCCGGGGCCGAGCGCGTCGAGGATGGGGTTGAGCCACGAGAACACCGGGCTCGCTGCCAGCTCGCGCAGGTTGCCGAGGCCCTGCGCCGAGACGCAGTGGGGCGCGGGACCGCCCCGCATCGACACAAAAAGAAGCGTTAGCGCGGGCGCCGATCCAGCGGCTTTACCGCACAGCACAGGCATACCTGGACGAAGGCGACCGGGACCGACCAGAAGAAGGCGAGGAAAACCACGAGCGCCCACGAAAACGCGCGGCGCGCGCCGAGCTCGACGCTCTTGACGTGCAGCCAGCCCCAGTTGACGTCCCACCGGCTGGACGGCCGCTTGATGTCCCACCGCTCCAGCGGGGCGTTCTCCTTGATGCACTTGGCCGCCTCCTCCGCGCTTGAAAAGATGACGAAGCCCACGCCGGACAGCGCCGACGCCGGCTTCGCCTGCCGCTCGCGGATCTGCTTGCGGACGCGGTGGAGGCGCCGCCGCGCGCGTGCGATCAGCTCAATTTGGTTGCGGCGGCGCGCCTCCGCGGACAGGCCGAGCGTCTCCTGCGGCCGGCAGCTGCTGCAGCTGTACCAGGGGCGCTTGCCGCCGCCGTCCTCGCCGGCGGCCGCGCCGTCGCTGGAGAGCATCTTCTCCTCGAGCTCGGCCTCGGCCAGCTCGCGCGCGTCCTCCTCTTCGGCGCGCCTCAGCGCGCCCTCGGACATGAGCCGGTTGCCGTCCGCGTCCATCACCGTCAGCTCCGTGGTGGAGGCGGCGCCCGCCGTCGCTGTCGCCGCCGCCGCCGC
>Ga0180216_1000935_pt1 | contig 27760 bp, 25 predicted proteins | sample eDN3rd37CBELigMG_FD_128879 | JGI IMG/M metagenome (GOLD analysis project Ga0180216, IMG submission 128879) | Enriched Miracle-Growth compost microbial communities from Emeryville, California, USA - eDNA 3rd pass 37_C BE-Lig MG (version 2)... ... | reverse complement strand
TTCGAATCCCCGTGGGGACGCCATGGAAGGCCGGGTGCACCAGCACCCGGCTTTTTTTCGCCCGCTCGCCCGCTTTTGGCGCCCCCGCCCGCCGACCCCCATGTTTTCCACGTGGTCGTACGAACGGCGATCGGTCGGCGCCTGCCTCCGCCTCCGAGACTTGGCGAACTTCCCGTGCGCGCCGGGGTGCGGAGCTTCGCGCGGAGCTGGGTGCGGGAGCTCGTGCCCCTGCTCGGTTCCCGCAAGCCCGCGCCCAAGCGGCGCCTCTTCCTCATCTTCCTGGACGGTCTCGGAGGGAGCACCCTAGACCGAGCGATCGCGGAGGGAAGCATGCCCTTCCTCGCCCGCTTGCTCGAGCATCCGAAGTTCCGGCGGACGGAGGGCTTCTCGGGCATGCCCTCGACGACCACCGCCTTCCAGGCGGGACTCTTCTACGGCCTGCGCCATCCCGACATCCCCGGCTTCTCCTGGTACGACCGGAGGAGCGGACAAAGGCGCCTCATGGCGACGCCACGCCACGCCATGGAAGTGGAGGCCGAACTCGCGAAGCGAGCGGGGCCGGGTCTCTTCCACCGGGGGACGACCTATCTCTCGATCCTCCGCGGAGGGGCGCGAAACTTCGGGAGCACGGCGGGCCTATGGCCTCTCTTTTCCGGGCCTCGCTTTCCCCCGCTCATCCCCGGCGACTTCGTCGGCGGAACCTGGGTCCACGTGTGGACGGCGACGAGGGTCTTCCTCCGCCTGCTCACCGAGATGCCGCTCCTCCTCCACGACATCCTTCGCTTCTCCGGCTGGACGCGCTGGCCCAGCCTGGAGGGAAATTACATCCTCAACCAGATGGTCGTGGCCAACCTCCTCCAGGAGATGGGGAGGAGCCAGGTCCTCTTCGACCTCGTCCGTGGTGTCGAGCGCATGTTTCTCTGCATCCACGACTACGACGAGGTGGCGCACCGGAGGGGCCCGGAGTGGGCGAGGAGGACGCTGGGCAAGATCGACCGCCGCCTCGAATACGTGGTCTCGGTCGCGGCCGCGGTCCCCGACCCGCCCGACGTCTGGATCATCACCGACCACGGACAGATCCCGGCCATCCCCTTCGAGGGAATCTTCGGATGCACGCTCGACCAATGGATGGAGCGCACGGAGGTCGAACCCCTTCCCGAATCCGTCCTCGAAGCGGTGGGGCGACCGCGCCTTCGCCCAGGCCGAGAAAATGGAGACATGGTGGTCGTGGACAGCGGGAACTACGCGCACGTCTACCTGTCCAAGGAGGGACCGCTCGATGCCCGCGAGATCGTCCGGGACCACGCCCACTCCCTGAGCCGGGCGCTCGCCTGCCCGGGCATCGGCATCGTGGCCATGCGCCTGGGCGATCGAGCGATCGCCTTCGCGGGAAGTCGGCGGGCGGATCCCGACGAGCCGCGGACCTTGCCCGCGGGGGTCGAGCCCCGCGCATTGCGCGCATTCCTCGAGGATCTCCCCAAGACGCCCTCGGCGGGAGACTTCGTGCTCTTCGGAAGCTGGTTGGACGACGCCTGCGTGGCCTTCACGCGTGAATACGCCTCCCACGGAGGACTCTCTCCCGAAGAAACGTCGATCTTCCTCGTGCACCCGGCCGGAATGGCGAGCGAAGTCTCGGCGGTTTCCCACGGAGCCGATTTGCATCCACTGCTTTCCGAACTCTACGGCCACGAGCCGGACGACCGCCCTCCATGAAGCAAGCGGGAACGACGAAGAAAGGACGCCTCGGACGCAAGCTCCTGGGCGCCCTCCTCGCCATCTCGATTTCGACGATCCTGATCGGATCCGCCTTCTTCCGCCCTTCCTTCGAAGGCGGCCTCCGGCTGGTCCCTCGTTTCCCCTTCGAGGCGTGGCTGCGCGACCTCCCCTCCAACCTCTGGTGGGTGGGACTCTTCGCCCTCTTCTCCGCCTCGATGGCTCCCCTCCGCGGATGGAGGTGGGGTTTCACCCTCCCCCGACCCTCGCCGCCCTACGCGGACCGCTATCACGCGGTGGCTCTCGGCCTTCTCGGAAACAACGTCATCCCCGGCAAGCTCGGCGAAGGCCTGCGCGCCCTGGCGATGACACGATTTTCTCGGAATCGGGGCCGTGAGATCCCTTTCGCCCAGAGCCTGGGGACCATCCTCGTCTGCAAACTCCTCGACCTGGTCGCGCTCCTCATCCTGGTCGCGGCCTCGCCGAACGGGCCCTTCTTTGGGACCAACGTCTTCGGCGGCGGCTTCGTCGGCGCGGCCATCGCCATTCCGGCGCTCACCTTCGGCCTGCTGGCGGTCGGCCGCTGGGCGCCCCGCCTGGCCGACACGCTGCATCGCAACGACCGCGCCCCCCGGCTCCAACTCCTGCTGCGGGAACTCGCCGTCGGCGTGGCGGCCAGCGGATCCCCCAAGCGCCTCGCCCTCGCCCTCCTCGCCACGCTCGTCGCCATCTCGTCGGTCGCCATGGGCTACACCACGGCGCTCTGGGGCGTGGGCGTGGACGTCGATCCCTTCGCCGGGGTGATCCTCCTCGCCGCGGTCACGCTCGGCCAGAGCCCTCCCGGCGTCCCCGCGGGCCTGGGGATGTACTATCTGAGCAGCTCGTGGGCGGCGCGACTGCTCGGCGCCACCGGGGAGCAGGCGGCGACCATCGCCGTGCTCACCCACCTGACCACCGTGCTCAGCCACCTGGGCGTGGGCACGGCGTCGGTGGTGATCCGCCGGATCCGCCTGCGCGACTTCCTCCCCCGCCGGGGCGAATCGCGGCTCCCCGCTTGAAAAGCCCGCCGAGGGATGACACCAAGGTCGGCGATGAAAGAACTCGGCTGGTTCGTCGTCAATCTGGTCCAGGGCCTGCTCCTCGTGGTGTGGACCCTGGTGTGCTGCGTGATCGTCGTCGTCTCGCGCCTCTTCGGCCGCGAGCTTCCCCTCCGCGTCCCCCGCCTGTGGTCGTGGCTCCTCCTTCGGCTGGGAGGCGTCCGGCTCCGCGTCGAGTACGAGAGCGAGATCGATTGGAAACAAGCGCACGTCTTCGTGATGAACCACCAGTCGATGGTGGACATCCCGGCCGCCTTTCTCGCCATCCCCGTGCCCATCCGCTTCATCGCCAAGCGGGTTCTCGCCTTCGTCCCCTTCCTCGGCTGGTACATGAAGGCCGTGGGGATGGTCTTCGTGGATCGCTCGAAGACCGCCAAGGCGATCGCCAGCATGCAATCGGCCTCCGAGCTCCTGCGGAAGGGGGCGAGCATCATCGCTTTCCCCGAGGGGACCCGCTCGCCCGACGGTCGCATCCGCGCCTTCAAGAAGGGAACCTTCATGGTCGCCCTCGAGACGGGGGCGCCCATCGTCCCCATCGCCATCCACGGGGCCCGCGACGTCCTCCCGACCAAGAGCTTCCGCGTGCGCCCCGGCACGGTCCGGGTGAAGGTGGGGGCGCCGATCCCCACGCGCGACCGGACTCGCGAACACCGGGACGAGTTGATCGCCCGCGTGCGCACCACCATGATCCGCATGCATCGAGAGCTCGGCGGCCCGGGAGGCGACGAAAGCCGACACGTGGCGCCGCGCAACGGGGCGATCGGGAACGAACGGGCTCCCGCCTCTCCGAGCGAAGCCACGAAGCGCTCGGCCTGAACCCGCTCCATCCGGGGATCTCCCTACCTACCTTATGGGGGAAGGGAGCATCGTCACCGATGGGGAAGGACAACCAGGACTACTTCAAGAGAGCCGGAAGGTCCGGGGGCCCTGCGGGGCCCTTGCGACTTTTTCGCGAGCAGCTCGGGAAGCAGCAGGCCGAGCTGGCCCGCGGCGGGGAACGTGGCTTTCCCCGTCCACCGCCCGCCCCGGTCGCGCCTCCGCCCCCCTCGCCCGAGGTGTCCCGGGGCCCCGTGGAGCCCCGCGAGCCCGGTGAATGGAAGGGCGTTCCCAATGGAAGGACGGAGATGGAGGCGCAGCCGGCGGCTCGAGAGGCGAACGGGCTCGCTCCCCCCGAGCCGGGGGAGGAGAGCCTCGGCCAGGAGGCCTCCGAGGATCGGGGCTTCGGCCCCCCGGCCAGCGAGGAATACGTCGGGCCCCTGCCCGCGCCCGTGGCCCGCGTGGTCCGGCGCTTCCCTCGCTCGTTTCGAACGCTCGCGTGGCTGACCAAGGGTCCGGCGCGAAGATTCGCTTCGCTGGCGGACCGCATCGAACGGACGCTCGAAGCCGGGAGGCCGTAGTTGGGCCTGACCCCGGCCTTCGCGGCCTGGAGTCGGATGGGAGCGGTCGACCGGCCGCCCCTCCCCTCCGGCAGGCGCTTCGTGATCGTCCACCTCGACGGCGTCTCCCGTAGGGCGCTGGAGCTGGCGATCCGCGGCGGATTCATGCCCACCCTCGCGCGCTGGCTCGACGAGGGCGGTCACGTCCTCCTGCCGACGCTCTCCGGCGCGCCCTCCTCCACGCCCGCCTTCCAGGCCTCGCTCTTCTACGGCGAGCGCGGCGATTGTCCGGGATACCAGTGGCACGACAAGAAGCGCGACAAGCGGGTCCGGATGGACGACTCCCGGGAGGTCCACCGCTTCGAACAGAGCCTCGGGAAGAAAGGCCACGGCATCCTGCGGGGCGGCTCCACCTACTTCTCGATCATCGGCGGCGAGGCCGAGGAGCCCGCCTTCGCCATGAGCCGTCTCGCCTTCGGCTTCCCCTTCGGCGGTCACGACGACCCCGACAAGAATCGTTGGGACCGGCTGGCGAGCTGGCTCGCGCACGCGGTTCCCCTCGCCCGGAGCACCGCCAAGCTCTTCGAGTCCGGTCCTTCCGAGTTGCTCGAATCGGTCGCCTGGTCCCTGGAAAAGGGAACCCTGAAGAACGAGCCGAAATACCTATTGCACCGCTTCCTCCTCGCCGAGCTCGGTCGCGAGCTGACCACCTACCTCACCGTGCTCGACGTCTGCCGCGGAGTGCCGGCGATCTACTCGGTCTACGCCGGCTACGACGAGGTGGCGCACCGCCGCGGCCCCTTCTCCATGGAGGCGCTCGGCGAGCTGACCCACGCCGACCAGGCGCTGGCGCGGATCGCCGAAGCGGTGCGGGCACGCCCCGAGCTTCGCTACGAGCTCTTCGTCCTCTCGGACCACGGGCAGGAGGCCACGCGCCCCGCGGAGGAGATCCTCCACGGCACGAGCCTCGCCGGCTGGCTCCTCGCCTGCGGTCCTTCGGGCCCCTGCGAAGGCGTGCACGCCCTCGCGGGCGCGACGGAGGAGTCGGCCTGCGGAACGCTCTTCTGCGGCCACGCCCCGGGGCGCATCCAGGCCGGGGGCGGCGAGGAGGGGCGCCCTCCCCTCGTCGTCGCCGACGCCGGAGATCTGGCGCACGTCTACTTCCGGGACATCGAGGAGCCGCACGAGCTCGACTCGTTGCGACGGCGGTGGCCGGCCCAGCTCCGGGCGGCCCTCTCCTGCCCCGCCTCCGGGATCGTCGCGGTCCGCGGCGGACGGAGCGGCTTCGCCTTCGTCCGCGGACACCGGGTGGATCTGGCGGAACCCGGATCGCTCCGGGGACTCGTGGACGTCGACTACGGCCCCGAGGTCCTCCGGCGCTACCTCGTGGAGATGCTGGCCACGCCTTCGGCGGGCGATCTCGTGGTCTACGGGGCCGGCGTGCCCGGCGGGGACGTCGCCTACGCCTGGGAGTTCGGATCACACGGAGGCGTGGGGAGCGGCGGCGTCGAGTCGTTCTTCGTCCATCCGGCGCACATCGATACCAGCCACCTCCGGGACGCCGGGCCGCTCGAACTCCACGACTTCTTCCGCGATCGCTTCCTCACCGTGGACCATGCCGAGGCAGATCACCGTCGCGACCTATAACATCCACGGCTGCGTGGGGACGGACCGCAGATTCGACCTCCCGCGGATCGCCGAGGTGATCCGTTCGCTCCGCGCCGACGTGATCGCCCTGCAGGAGGTGGGCGACGTGCGGGGACGGGGTCCCGCCGGCGACTACGCCTCGGAACTCGCACGCCGCACCGGCATGACGGCGATCTACCAGCCGACCATGCTGCGGGGAGAGCGAGCGTACGGAAACGCGATCCTGTCTCGATTTCCCGTGGAGGGGAGCCGCAGCTACGACCTTTCCTACGGCAAGCGCGAACCGAGGGGCTGCATTCGCGCCGACCTCCTCTTGGACGGCCGCCGCTTCCACGTCTTCGGCCTGCACCTCGGTCTGACGCGGAGAGAGCAGCGGGCGCAGGCGGGCAAACTCCTCGGGGCGGACATCCTTCGCGGCGCCGCCATCTCCTGGCCCATCGTCGTGGCGGGCGATTTCAACTTCTGGTTTCCCGGTCCCATCGCGCGCATGGTGCGCCGGAACCTGACGGACGTGGCGAGCGTGCTCAGCTCCGCCCAGCCGAGCTATCCCTCCCGCCGGCCCTTCCTCCGCCTGGACCGGATCTACGTGGACGACGCCTGGGAGCCGCAGCGAGCGCAGGTGATCCGCAACCCGCTGACGGAGCTGGCGAGCGATCACCTCCCCCTGGTCGCCACCCTCGAACTCCGGGCCCCCACCGGCACCCCGGGGACGGAGGCGGGCACCGTCCGGCGCGGAGACCACCCGGATGGGGATTTCTCATGAGGGTTGGGGAGGCTTAGCTTTCCTCCTTCTTCGTGGCGAGGACTTCATGGCGAACCGTCACACGCTCTCCACGCACCCGGACCGCGTGCGCGAGCGAATCGATGCATCGCGGGAGGAGATTGCCGAGTCGCTCCTCGCCCTGCGGGAGCGGCTTCGCATCCGCCACGACTGGCAGGGCGCGGTCCGGCGCCACCCTGCGGTCGCGCTCGGCGCCGCCTTCGCGCTCGGATTTCTGGTCGCGCGGCTCTCATCGCGCAAGAGGGACGAAGAATGAGCCAGACGTCGAACGGTCCCTCGGGACCGGGTGGAAACGAACCCGGGTCCGAGAGACCAAAGATCCAGCAGTTCGCCCATCACGCCGGCGCCCAGGCCGAGCACATGCGGCAGGCCATGGACGACCTCAACGAGCGCACCCGCGCCTTCGTTCGGGACCGGCCCGGCGCCGCCCTCCTCGGCGCGTTCGCCATCGGTTGGCTCGTCGGAAAGATCGCCTCCAGGTTCTCCAGGTGATCGGAAAGGGACCGCCTTGAGGCCACCGGAACAACCGCAATTCCAGGACAAGACGATGGAACGGCCCGAACGCCACCTCATCGACCTGCTGTCGGAGCTCGGCGAGACCGCGGTGGAGCTCTACGAGCGGATCGATCTGCGCCGCGAGATGGAGGAGCACCCCTACCGCACCCTCGGCATCGCCGCGGGCATCGGGTACGTGCTCGGCGGGGGACTCTTCACCGGCTTCACCCGTCGCATGGTCGGGCTCGGCGCGCGCGTCCTCCTCCTCCCCCTCGCCCAGGCGACCCTCGGTCAGCTCATCGGCGAATTGGAAGAGGGATTCGACGAGGGGAACCAGTAGGGGCCCGGCTCCTAGGCCCGGAGGATCTCCTTCCACACGGCATCCCACCCCGTCCCGTCCTCCGCGGAGAAGCCGACCACCGGCAAGGAGAGGCGCCGCTCGATGGCCGAGAGCGTCGGAATCCGCTTCGCCTTGGAGAGCTTGTCGAGCTTGGTCGCCACCACGATCGCGTGCCGCTCCTTGGCCCGGAGCCACTCGATCATCTGGAGGTCGTCGTCGGTCGGTCCGACCCTTGCGTCGACGATGACGACCACCCCGACCAGGGGCGCCCGGTGCTGGAGGTAGGTCTCGATCATCCGCGCCCACTGGGCCCGCTCCGCCTTGGAGACCTTGGCGAAGCCGTAGCCCGGTAAATCGCAGAAACGGACCTCGTGCTGCCGGCCTCCCGCCTGGATCACGAGGTCGAAGAAGTTCAGCGTGCGGGTCCGGCCGGGCGTCGAGGAGACGCGCGCGAGGCCCTCCCGCTGGGCGAGACGGTTGATCATCGTCGACTTGCCCACGTTGGATCGGCCGACGAAGGCCACCTCGCGCCGCCCGTCCCGGGGCCAGTCCTCCCGCCTCGAGGCGCTCTTGGCAAACTCCGCTTCCAGTACCCGCATCTTTTTCGTATGCCCCTCTCCTCCCCCCCTGTACCACATCGGGGGAAGGTACGACTCATGTCCGGACGCAAACTTCGGCGCATCGGCCTCACGGGCGGCATCGCCTCGGGAAAGAGCGAGGTGTCCCGGCTCCTCGCCGCGAAGGGGGTCCCCGTCGTGGACGCCGACGCGCTGGCGCGGGAGGCGGTCGAGCCCGGAAGCAGCGCGCTCGCCCGGATCGCGGAGCGCTGGCCCGAGACGGTGCGCGACGGCGTTCTCGATCGCAAGGCGCTCGGCCGGATCGTCTTCGCCTCCGACTCGGAGCGAAAGGCCCTGGAGGCGATCCTCCATCCCTGGATCCGCCGGGAGGCGTGGCGCCGGATGGACGAGTGGCTGGCCGGCGGCGCCCCCTGCGTGATCTACGAGGCCCCCCTCCTCTTCGAGACCGGCTCCGACGAGTACCTGGACGCCGTGATCCTCGTTGCCGCTCCCGAATCCCTCCAGCGCGAGCGCCTGATGCGCCGCGACGGGCTCGACGCCGCCGAGGCCGATGCCCGCATCGCCGCGCAGTGGCCCCTGGAGGAGAAGCGGAAGCGCGCCACCTTCGTGATCGAGAACGACGCCGACCTCGACGCCCTGGCCCGAAAGGTGGATGCGCTCTGGGAGCACATCCAGGCTTGCGGATTGGAGACCTAGTACCCACTCTCCCCGCCGGGGAGCGCGATGGGTCGGAACCACCTGGTCACGGGCTTTCCCTCCTTCCTGGGAAAGAGGGTCGTCACGTCCATCCTGGAGGCGGAGGGGGATGCCCGAGTCCTCTGCCTCGTCCCACCCGAGGCCATCGAAGGGGCCCGAAACGAATTCGGGGGGCCGAACGGGTCCCGGGATCCCCGCGTCGAGTTCCTCGTCGGCCAGGAGACTTCCATGCACCTCGGGCTCTCGGCCCGCGAGTACCGGCGATTGCGCGAGGAGGTCCACGCCATCCACCATCTGCCCCGCCTCGGGACGAGCCCCGAGCGCCGGCCGAATGCGGACGCGGTCGACAACGTCCTCGAACTCGCCCAGGACTGCGCGAGCCTCGAGCGGTTCCACCACTATTCGGTCCCGCCCAGCCCGCGCCCCTCCACGGGGGCGCTGCTCCCCCTCGCCCTCTCCCCCACGCCCGAGGCCCTGCTCGCCCGCATCGAGGCGAAGGTGCGCACCGCCATGCGCCGGCTGCCGGCCACCATCTTCCGCCCCTCCCGCCTCATCGGCGACGCGCGGACGGGCGAATTCGTGCCCGGAAACATCCCCCTGGAGCTGGCCCTCCGGCTGGCCCTTCCCCCCTTCCCGGTCCCCCTCCCCCCGCCGGGCTTCGGCGCCGCGCCCTTCCAGGCCGTGCCGGCGGATTGGGTGGCGCGCTCCGCGCTGCGACTCGGCCAGCGGGAAGAGACCCTGGGCAAGACGGTCCACCTCGTGGACCCCGAGCCCGTGCCCCTCGGCTGGGTCTGGAGAGAGGTGGCCCTCCGCCTCGGCCGGAGGTCCTGGGAGCCGCTGCGCTGGGTGCTGGGGGTTCCCCTCCTGGCGAGCCGTTTCGTCCGGCCCGAGGATCGGCCGCGCGAAGGGGAGGCCTGGCACGGCACCGCCACCGAGGAGCGCTGCCCGTCGCTGCGCACCTACCTCGATCGTCTCCTCGGCTGGGCCGAAGCCCAACTCGCCAAGGGGCGAGGCGTGACGCGGAGGCGCGATCCCTTCGAATGAGCCCTCAGACGATCTCGATCACCCCGTCCTCGAGGAGTTCCGCCAGGATCTTGGCCGTCTCCATGCGGCTCATTCCGCTGAGGGCGTAGAGGTCCTCGACCGTGAGGGTTCCGTCGATCTGCGAGAGCAGGAATCCGGCCCGGTGATCGATGTTGAGCCAGAGGATCTCGTCGGGGCGCAGGACCACCCTCGGCCGTGAGCCGACCGAGCCCAGCTTCGACTCGTAGAGATGCGTCAGGGTCTTGCGGTTGCTCGCGAGGTAATCCTGCGCCACGGGGTGATTCGGCTGCTTCTGGAGCACCTTCTCCACGAGTTGGAGCGATCCCGAGAAGTCCCCGAGTTGGTGGAGTTCCTCCACGGCCCGCATCAGGACGGCGATCTCCTCGTCCTCCCCCGAAGTCGAATCCGGCTCCTTCACCCGCGGCGGCGGAAGCGGCGTGGGCGCCTGGGACCTGGACGCCCCGGAGGACGTCCGCGGGCGCTGGATCATCTCCAGCAGCCGCTTCGCTTTCTCATTCGCGGGATCGAGCTCGAGGATGCGGGAAAAGCAGGCCGCGGCCTTCTCGTCGTCGCCGAGGACGTGATGGCGGAGGCCCTCCTCGAGTAGCTGGCGCGCCTCGTCGTTCACCCCCGGCTCCCCCGCTGATTGAGGATGGACTCACAGAGCTCGACCGTCTGCTCGAGCCCCGCGAGGATCGCCTCCGGCGTTCCCTTGGGAAGGTCGTGCCAGTCTCGCGCCGCGCGAAGACAGGCCTCCGCCTTGGCGAGCGCCGCCTCCCCGAAGGTGCTGGCGAGGATCTCCTCCCGGATCTGCGGAAGGAGCCGCTCGCCCTTTTCCAGGAGCAGCCGGATCGTCTCCCTCTGCTGGCGCCCGAACTCCGTCTGCGCCTCCGCGATCTGGTTCTCCTCCTCCCTCGCCACGATCCGCTCGAGTTCCTCGCTGGTCAGCCCGCCGAAGGAGCGGATCTGGATGGACTGCTCGAGCCCCGTCTTCGTGTCCTGCGCCGAGACCGAGACGATCCCGTCGGCGGAGATCTCGAAGCGCACCTCGATCTCCACCTCGCCGCGGCGCGCCTTGCGCAGGGGCGAGAGGACGAGCTCCCCGAGGACCTCGTTTTCCGAAGCCCTCGATCCCTCCCCCTGGAGCACGAGGATCCTCGCGCTCTCCTGGTCGTCTCGGACCGTGGTGAAGAGGTGGGAGGCCGCGGTGGGGACCGTCGTGTTGCGCGGGACGAGGACCGAATTCCACCCTCCCGCGATCTCGACGCCGAGCGAGTGAGGCGTGACGTCCAAAAGGAGGAGATCGCTCGACCGATGGACGAGGGCATGGGCGTGCAGGGCCGCCCCGAGCGCCACCGCCTCGTCGGGATGGATCCCCTTGGAGGGCTCCTTGCCGAAGATCCGGCGCACCAGATCGCGGACGAGGGGCATCCGCGTCTGCCCTCCCACGAGGACGATCTCGTTCACCTCCGCGGCATCCACCTGGGCGTCGTCGAGGGCGCGCCGGACGATCCTCCCCGCCCGCTCCACGAGGTCCTTCGTCAGCTCCTCCAGCTTCTCCCGCGTGAGGCTGCTCTGGAGGTGGAGGGCGGTTCCGCTCGACGGATTGGTGAAGAGGAAGGGAAGGTCGATCCGCGTCTCCTGCACCGTGGAGAGCTCGCACTTGGCCTTCTCGGCGGCGTCGCGCAGGCGCTGCATCGCCATCTTGTCGCCACGTGGATCGACGCCGTGCTCCCGGACGAAGCTCTCGACCATCCAGTCGACGATCCGGAGGTCGAAATCGTCTCCTCCGAGCGAGGTGTCACCGGAGGTCGCCGTGACCTCGTAGACCCCCTCCATCATGTCGAGGACCGAGATGTCGAAGGTGCCGCCGCCCAGATCGAAGACGACCACCTTCCCGCCTCGGAGCGCCCGGCCGACACCGTAGGCCAGGGCCGCAGCGGTGGGCTCGTTGATCACCCGGAGGACCTCGAGTCCGGCCACGATCCCCGCGTCCCGCGTGGCCTGGCGTTGGCTGTCCGTGAAGTAGGCCGGAACGGTGATCACGGCCTTGCGCACGGGGACGCCGAGGTAGGCCTCGGCATCCAGCCGCAACTCGCGGAGCACCGCGCCGGAAATCTCCGGGATGCTGAGGTTCTCACCGTCGATCTGGACGCGGACGTCCTCGTTGATGCCGCCGCGAACCAGCTCGTAGGGCAGGTACTCCTGGGCCTTCTTGACGAAATCCGAGCCGAATCGGCGGCCGATGAGACGCTTGGCTCCGAAGATGGTCCGCGAAGGATTGATGATCGCCTGCCGCTTGGCGATGGCGCCGACGAGGCGTTTCCCGTTTGCGGAGAAGGCCAGGACCGAGGGCGTCAGCCTCTGTCCCGTACGCGATGGGATGGCGACGGGGCTGCCGTCCATGACGGTGGCGACGACGGAATTCGTGGTCCCCAGATCGATCCCGATGGTCGGCTCGTTCCCCATCTGACGTATTGCCCCTCCGCACCCCTCTCGGCGGCCGAGCCATCCCCTCTCCATGTGTAGCCGCAGCAGGAAGGAGGCAGCGTATCGGCGGTGCGTTGCTTCGTCAACGTTCGCCGCTCGGCGGACCACCCTCCTCGAGGAAAAAATACAAGGTCCCGAGAGCACTCGCCGCCGCCCCCGTCCAGAAGATCGCACTCCACGTCCGACGGGTGTCGATGGCATCGGCGAGGCGGCTCGCCCTCCTCCCGTCGTCGACCGTGGCGTAGCTTCCCGGTCCCGCCTGGAGCCCCTCGAGATCGGATTGGGCCGCGCTCGCCTCGAGCGTGAGCCAGGTGGCCACGGCCGTGAAGGCGACGGCGGCGCCCACGGAGGCCCACTTCGCCACCGGCCGCCAGGAGGGCTCGACCTCCCGATGGACGAAGGAATCGGCTGCGAGGGAAAGCGGAGCTCCCGTTGGCGAGGGAGTCGGAGCGGGGAGGAGGATCGCCTCGGCGAGCTCGCGGAGCGCGGAGTCGAGGTCGCCGGCCTCGAGCTTGCGGGACCATGTGCCCACCTCTTCCCCCGAGGGGCCGAAGGCCCAGACCCGCACCGCCTCCTCCTCGAAGCGCCAGGCGAGGAGGCGGTCGGCCCCCACGCGCTTCGCGAGGCTCCGTGCATGTTCGACGGCCTCGTCCACCTGCACGGCCTGGACGTGGGTGCTGGCTCCGGCCGCCGCGGCGGCTTCCGCCGCGAGGGCGATCGTGAGTCGCGTCTCCTCCCCAGGGCGGATCCGGATCTCGCGGGCGAACGAGCGCCGCTCCTCCGACGGCCCGAGGCCGCGTAGGACGAGGGTGTATCGCCCCGGCGCCAGCGCGATGGATTGCTGGGTGGTGCCCACGGGCAGGCCCTGGAGCCATATCTCGCCGCCGTGGCAGCCGGTGCAGTCGACCACGAGCCACCCCTCCGCGCGGGCGGAGGCCGCGGCGCGGACCTCGTCCCAGAGCTCGACGACCGGCCGAGGGCTCGCCCGGCGGATGGGCTCCGGGAGGACGTGCATGGGGGCGAGCGGGGCCAGGACGCGCGCGGCCTCCTCTTTCTCCCCCGCCCCCTGCAGGAGGATCAGGGCCAGCAGCAGGCGAAGATCGCGTCCCATCTCGAAGGGGATCTCGCCGCGATCGCGCTCGAGGGCCGCCAGCGCCTCTTCGAGCTTCCTTCGGGCCGCATCGTACTCGAGCTGGAAGAAGAGGAGTTCCGCCTCCGTGGTGGCCCTCTCCACCTCCTCGCGGCCCATCGTCGGGGCTCCGAGCCTCGTCGCGACCTCCTCGAGGGGAAGCACGCGCTCCCCCGGAGGCAGTCGTTCCGAGAGGGCCTCGAACGCCTTTCGGAGCTCGGCCTCCACCGGAGGCTCCTCGGGACGCACCAATCCGACGAGGGCCCATTCCTCGGCCGAGGCGGCCGCCGGAAGCAGAAGGAGCGCAAGGACGAGGACTCTCACGGCTCACTCCGGAACGGGATTTCCAAGTGGACCGTGACGACTCCCCCCAAGACGTCCTCGGCGCGAAAGACGTAGGAAAAGGTCTTGCCCAGCGCCTGGGCATTTCCCTCCACCACGAATCGCCTCTGGCTGTACTCTTCGACCGTCATGTCGTAACTCGGATCCGGGAGGTCGTTCGGGTCGAAGAAGAATTGTCGTTGGAAGGGATCGCCGTCGGGGTCCGAGACGTCGATGTCGATGCGCTGGAAGAAACGCCCCTTCGGCATGGTCTTCTCCGCTGCGGCGAAGAAGACGTATCGGTCCAGGACGGGGGGACGGTTGCCGAGTTCGAGGACCGCCTCGGACGAAGCCTTCGCCCCGTTGACGTCCTGGGCCACGACCGAGACGAGGAGCCGTCTACCGAGCAGCTCCGGGCCGCCCTCGATTTCGATCCTCGGATCGATCGTCTTCGGGTCGACGATGAGGAGGTCGGGCTCCGGCGACCTCCACAGGATCGAGTTCGGGTCCGGCGCGTCACCGTCCGGATCCTCCCAGAGGGTGACGGTCCCGGGATTCCGGTACCATCGGAACCGCCCCTCGGAGAGATACTCGTGGTGGAGCGGAGTTTCGTCGTGCGCGCGGAGAAGAGGCGGTCGGTTGGAAACGGAAACCTCCGCCGTGGCCGACGAGAGGGCGCCATGGGGATCCCGCACCACCACCTCGATCGGATAGGTCCGGGCGATTGGCGAGAGGAGGGGCGTCACCAAGATGAGCTGGGGGGAGGGCCCGAACCCCCCCTCGAAGTTCACCTCGCCGTCGAAGGTGTCGTCGCGCAGGAACCAGTCGTAGGAGAGGGGGCCCACGTCACGGACGACCGCCTCCAGCTTCGCGAAGGCCCGGCATACCTGCTCGTCGCACTGGTGCTCGACGGCCGGCGGCACGGCGATCGTCTCGATCACCGGCGGGAGGTTCTCGGCCCGAAACGAAGCGCTCGCCTCGCCGACGTCGAATCCGTCGTCGGCCCGGACCCGGATTCGATGCTCGGAATCGAAGTCGTCCTGGGGCAGGAGGAGTTGCGCGGAAGCTCCCTCCGCCGAAAACTCCCCCGGTCCCTCGTAGCTCCACTCGATCTCGAAGGGGTCGCCGTCCGGGTCGACGATCTCGGCGACCCAGTCGACGAGTTCGCCGGGTTGGAGACTGGCGGGCAATTCGAGTCGCACCTCGGGCGCCGAGTTCTGGGGGGCGATCGCGATGGTCTTGCTCGCCGGGCGGCCGGTGGGAGAGCGCGCGAGGAGGGTCGCCTCCAGGCTCACGTGCGGACGGACCACCCGAATCTGCAGTTCGTCCTCCGTCTCCGGGGGAAGGATCTCCGCGGCGTCCGGAGGCTTCAGGAAGAGCTCGATCGAGCTGCCCTTCGGCAGAAGGGAGCCGCTGGTGTCGAGCTTCACGACCTCGCCGACGCGCGCTCGATCGCTGCTGGCCACCACCCGCAGACGGGGTAAAGGGTCGAAGATGCAGAATCCCTCGGAACACGTCGCATCCGCATGGCAATCCGCTTGATTCGTGCATCGATGTACGACGGTTTCGGAGCAGCCCCCCAGTAGCAAGAAAAGCGAAAAAGCCAGCCGGAAGGTACGCATGCCTACCTCTCTCGCTCGCCCGCGCCTCGATTCGCTTCACGACAAGCGTAACAGGATCTCGGCGTAGCGTGAAAAAAGGGCGCAGAAACGCGCAGGCAGCCCGGCTGGGCAGCAAGAATCGGACCCGCGGCGCGTGGCGGTTTCCTGCGAAGATTTCGGGTATCGACCCGGCCCTTTCATCGGGCCGGGCCCGTCACACGGTCTCGCGAATCGCCTGCTCGAGCGTCGCCACCGCCTCGTCGATCTGGACGTGCTCCACGACGAGGGGGGGAGCCAGCCGAACGACCCGCTCGCCGGCGGCGTTGACCAGCACGCCGAGCTCTCGGCAGCGGGCGATGGTGGAGGCCGCGGGCTTGGGGAGTTCGACGCCCCAGAGCATCCCGAGCCCCCGAACCTCGACGACCTTCTCGGGGCCCAGCCTGCGCGCCATCTCGTTCACCCGGCCCTCCAGGTATTCGGCGGCCGTCCGGGCCCTCTCGAGAACTCCCCCCTCCAGCAGCTCGTCAAAGACGGCCGAGGCGCAGCTCGCGGCCAGCGGATTTCCGCCGAATGTCGAGGCGTGCGTGCCGGGGACGAGGGCCTCGGCGAAGCGCGCCGTCGTGCACATGGCGCCGATGGGGATGCCGTTCCCCAGGGCCTTGGCGAGGGTCATGACGTCGGGCGTGACCCCGTAATGCTGGTAGGCAAAGAGGCTCGTCGTCCTCCCCATCCCGGTCTGGACCTCGTCGAAGATGAGGACGACGCCTTCTCGGTCGGCGATCTCCCGCAGCCCCTGCAAGAATTCCCGGGTCGCCGGGCGGACACCCCCCTCTCCCTGGACCGGCTCGACGAGGATCGCCGCGGTGCGGGGACCCACCTTCTCCCGGACCGAATCCAGGTCGTTGAAGCGGGCGTGGAGCACACCCGGGACCATCGGCTCGAAGCCCTCCCAGTACTTCGGCTGGCCGGTGGCGGTGACGGTGAAGAGGCTGCGGCCGTGGAAGCTGCGCTCGAAGGCGACGATCTCGTAGCGGTCCTCGCCTCGAATGCGCTGCCACCTCCGTGCGAGCTTCAACGCGGCCTCGTTCGCCTCGGCGCCCGAATTGCAGAAGAAGACCCGCTCCGCGAAGGAATTCGCACAGATCCTCTCGGCGAGCTCGATCTGCGGGGTGCTGTAGACCACGTTGGATGCGTGCCACAGCCGCTTGGCCTGCTCCCCGACGACCTCGACCAGCCGCGGATGGCAGTGGCCGAGTCCCACCGTGGCGATTCCCGCGATCATGTCGAGGTATCGCCTGCCGTCGGCATCGTAGACGTGGCAGCCCTCGCCGCGAACGACGGCGATCGGCTGTTGCTTGTAGTTGCCCACCAGCACCGCGCTGGCGCGTTCGGCCCACTTTCCGTTCTCGCTCATCGATCTCTCCGGCAAATCCTGGATGAGGAAACGCCCGGGTCGGCGCCCGGGCGTCTCTCGGCTCGAAGAAGCTACCTACCGGCGTCCGGCCTCAGGGGACCGGCACGCAGACGCCGATCGGATCGGCCTGCGGGTGGCAGAAGAATCCCGGATCGCAGACCCTGACGGCGCCGGGGCGGGTATCGCAAATCGCGTAGCAAGCCGTGGTGGTCGACCCGGTGCAGGTGGCGCCGGACTGGCACTCGTGGGGAAGCTCGCAGGGGCTCCCGAGGGCCGTATTGCCTTCCGGAGCGCAGTAGCCGACCGTCGCTCCCGAGCGGACGTCGACATAGCAGACGAAGCCCTCCCCGCACTCGCCGAAGACCAGCGGATCGCAGCGGTCCACGCACTGGAAGCTGCCCTCGTCGAGCGCCATGCAGGTCTGGTCGGACGCGCAGAGTTCGCCACCGCACTCGCAGAGACCGGTCGTGGGATTGCACTCGAAGCCGGGCTCGCACTCGACCTTGGAGCAGATGCTACCGCCCACGCAGCGGCCGAGGTAGCAGACCTCGTCGTCCGCACAAATCGGGTAGTCGGGCCCGATTCCGCCACAGCGGCAAGACCCGTCGTCGGGGTCACAGACGCTGTCTCCAGGGCAGTCGACGTTCTGGCACTTGTTCTCGCCGGCCTTGCAGACGAACTCGCCGTCCTCGAGTTCGCAGGACTCGCCGTTCTGGCAGACCTCCCCGGTGATCGTGCCGCAGTGGCAGGCTCGATCCTCGGGGTTGCAGACGTTGTACCCGGCGCAGTTCACGCCCTTGCAGGGATCCTCGACGCAGACGCCGTCGTCGCAGCGCTCGTTGTCCGCGCAGACCTCGCCGCCGCACTTGCAGTGTCCGTCGGAGGGATCGCAGGTCTGGCCTTCCGGACAGATCAGGCCCGCACAGGGGTCGGGGACGGTGCAGCGATTCTGCCGGCAGACCTCACCCTCGGAGCAGGTCGAGGTGCCGCACTTGCAGACGCCGTCGGTCGGGTCACAGGTCTCGTTCTTCTCGCAGACCACACCGACGCAGCGGTCCTGCGCGCAGAAGGGGATTCCATCGCCGGTGACCTGGCAGACCTCGTTCGACTTGCAGACGATCCGGGAATCGTCCGTACCGCACTTGCAGATGCCGTCGGTGGGGTCGCAGGTCGTGGCGGGGTCGAGGCACCTGACCTCCTCACAGAGGTCCGGCTCCTTCGTCTCGTCTTCGCTGCACGCCACGCCGAGAGCCGATCCGAGGGCGCTCAGGGCGGCAATGGCCAGCCATCGATGCAGGGAGTTCATCAAATCAATCCTCACGGTGAGTGAAACCGTCCAGGGGGCGCCGCCGGGGAGCGGCGCCCCGCTGGGAAAGGGGGAGAACGGTCAGTTGGACTCCGCGGAGCGATTGCGTCTCGAGATCAGCGTGCCGAGCAGGCCCAGCATCGCCACCGCGAAGCCCATGCCGGACGCGGGCGAGGATCCGGTCGCCGAGGATCCGCAGCCCTCGTCGGCCTTCTTCTCCTCGGTCTCGGGAGCCTCGGCCTTGGCCACCGTGATGCCGAGACCGGCGGGGCTGACTCGGCCGGTGGGGGTACGCAGCTCGAGGAGGAGCGAGTAGTTCCCGGGCTCGGCCGAGGGGCTGATCACCCCGCGGATCCGGTCGCCCTCCAGCGCAAGCCCACTGGGCAGGCGCCCCTGGAGGATCGAGATCGTCGCCTCTTCGCTGGTCTCGATCTTTTCGTCGACCGAGGCCCCCTGCAGGAAGGTCCCGAGGTGGCTCCGCACGAGATGGAGATCCTGGTTTGCGACGTTGAAGGCCCAGGTTCGGCTCGCCTGCATGCCCTGGTAGCTCGCGGTCGCAGTGACCATGAAGGCGCCGAATTCCTCGGGGATACCCGCGATGCAGGCCATGTTGCTCTGGTTGACGATGCCCAGGCCCCGAGGCAAGCCGGTGACGGTCCACTCGAACACGGCACCCGTCGGCCCTTGCGCCTGGATGCAGTAGGCCAGGTTGTTATCCGGGATCCTGACACCCACCGTCGCCGCCGGGAGGATCTCCGTCGTGATTTCCAGGGCGTGATCGCCGGTGACGAAGATCGCGAGTTCCTGGATGTCGGTCGCACCGCGGCTGTCTTCGACCACCGCGAGGAAGCGGTGGGCACCCGGCTCGACGACCCTCGGCACGTTGACGAGCTCGAAGGGCTCGACCGGGGGGCAATGCTGGGTGGTGAGGATCACACCGTCCGGCGTCATGCAGAAGCCCGGAGGCAGCGGCATTCCCACCCCGTCGATCGGCAAGGCGGTCCACTTGTAGGGAGGCTTGCCCCCGTTCGCCTTCAGCTCGACCGGACCGTAGGGCTGGCCGGTGGCCGCGGGTGGCAGCACGTGCTGCGGGATCGAGAGCTTCCCCTCGGGGGCGAGGACCCGGAGGGAGAAGGTGCGGCTGTGCACGATGGCGCCCGAGCGGACCCGGACCGTGAGGACGTAGTCACGCTCCTCGTCGGGGATGCCGCTGAGGTGGCCCGTCTCCGGATCGAGGTCGAGCCAGGCGGGGAAGCCCTCCACCTTCTCCCAGTGGTAGCCGCCCATGCCGCCGGAGGCCCAGAGCGAGTGGTTGTAGCGGACGCCCACCGTGCCGGTCGGCAGACAGCAGGTCTCGATGCGGACGGTGGGATCCAACACGCGGAGGAGCCGCGGGTAGATGAAGATGTTGTTGCCCTCGGACAGCTCGGAGATCTTGTCGTCCGGGTCGGCCACGACCCCGAAGTAGTAGTCACCCGGCGGGGTCCCCGCGGGAACGACGACCGTGTCGTACCGCTGATCCACGCCGTCGGTCGCATTCCAATCGGCGTCCAGGATGCGGCGCTCGACCCAGCTACGGCCGAGGTCGTCCGAGGAACCGAGGACCGGGACCGGGATCTGCAGCGCCGAGAGCTCCGGCACGTTCGAGATGTAGTAACCGTACTCGAAGGTGGTCGAGAGCGTCCCGCTGTTCGCGAACCGCCGCTCGACGTTGAAGGGATTGCCCGCGTAGACCTCGAGCACCGGAAGCGGCACGGACATGTTCACCGCCCGGATGTCGGGCCGCGGCCACTGGCACATGTAGCGCTCCTCCTCGAGGTCCAAGGGCCAGTAATCGCCCTGGTTCAGCGCAGGGGCGCCCTCCGCGTTGGGGAGCAAGGTGGGCATCAGCATGGCCGGATCCGGCAGCTTGTCGTAAGGCTCCGGGCCCGTGACGTCCGGACTGAGCTCACGCTCGGTCACGGGGATGAAGTTTTCGAAGGTGTACTCGTGGCACTCCCCATTGGCGAGGAAAGGAGCGCAGGCGTACTCCTGTTCCGCCTCGACGGCCATGAGGAAGGGGTTGCGCAGGCACCTGAAGCCCGCATCGCAACCGTTGTTCGGCAGGCTGTCTTCCGGATCGCAGGGCCGCCAGCAAGCGCCGTATGCGCAGATTTCACCTTCCTGGCAAAGCGAGTCGTCGTCGAACTCCTCCCACACGCCGCCCGTCTTGCGCACGCCGATGCAACGGGGAGGGATCGTCGCCCCGATACCGGCGTCGAACTGCTTGGGACTCCCTTCGTGCGCGAAGGCGAGCTCCGGACGGAAGACGAAGCCGTCTCCGTTTCCGCCGATGTTGCAGATCGTGGCCGACCCGCGGAAGGGCTCACCCAAGACGCAGCCCATCGGCTCCTCGTAGTGGAACGTTTCTCCGGGCAACGTAAGGAAGGGCAGAAGCATTTCGAGCTTCTGGGTGCCGACGTAGAAGGCCCTCTGCGGGTTGGCGTTCCCGGAATGCTCGATGTCGACAGCAAGGTACCACTCGATCGAGTCGATCTGGCCCGAGAAGGGGACCATCACCGTGATCGTCGCGTCCTTCGTCTGCCCAGGGGCGATCGGCTCCCCGATGACCCCCTCGGCCGCATCGTAATCGGCCGCCCCGGGATGCATGATCTTCTTCCCGCTGGGGCTCGCCATCTTGAGCACGTTCGCCGGATCCTCGGCGTCGACGAGATAGACCGTGAACCGGATCGGATCGACTCCCGGATCGGCGGTCATGTTGCCGTCGTTCCGGATGGACACGTTCACGTTGAAGACGTCCATGGGCTTCGCCTGGGCCGGATAGCCGGAGATCCCGCCCTTGAGGTCGGGCCCGAAGAAGAGGAGCCTCGGATCGCAGGTCCAGTCGTTGTTGCCGCCGGAGGGCTCCTGCTGCGGGGTCATGCCGTGGAAACCATGGACCGCTTCCACGCAGAGGTGCAGGGCGTAGCTCGGCAGTTGGTCACGGTCGATCTCGAGCCGCGTCTCGACGTTCGGCGTGTTCGGATCGTCCATGGTCACGTCGAGGACGTGGAACGGATCGGGATGGCCCTGCAGGATCTCGCCCTCGCCCTTGGTGTGGTCCCCGCTCTCCTTCAGCAGAGGGGTGTCCGCCATGGAGGTGTACTGCTTCATCGTCGGGGAGAGGTAGATCCGGTAGACGACGGGATCGGACGTCGGATGCTCCGAGATGTTCATCAGTTGGCCCTCGATCGTGACCCAGGCCTTGGCCTGTCCGCTCGAGGTGTCCACACCGTGGGTGATGGAGTCGGGGTCGATGAGGGAGATGACGTCGGCCTTGTTGTTGGGCCAGGTGGGGTTATCGAGCCAGACGCCGTACTGGATGACGGTATTCTCGGGGAAATCCGCACGCTTGCACGATCCGCCGCCGCACTCGGGGATCGCGTTGCTGAATTGGGTGCCGTTCTGGTTCTTGATCCCCGCCCGGACCCCCGTCTGCCAGTCGGCCGGATCGTCGTGACCGATGGTGAGCGCGCCGTAGCGGAGGTGGATGACGCTCGAGTTCTCGAAGACGACGATCTGCGCGGTGAAGCCCACCTCGGACTGCTGCCCGGACTGCGTCTTGGCGTAGCAGTCCCACTCCACGCGGAACTCTCGCTCGGGTGCGATGCCGAGCGTCTGAACCTTGATGCTGCTGTCGTCGTTGTCGCAGTGATGATCGCCCCACCAGACCGCGATGAGGTTGCCCGGCTGGTTGGAGCTGTTCAAGGCCGCGGGGAGCGCCTCCGGGTTGGCGGCGGGGATCGGATCGGTGCCGTTGTACCCGAGGGTGACGTACCCCTTCCTGCCCACCCTCACCTCGTTGAAGGTCTGCCCGTAGAGCTGGAAGTCGAATCCCAGACTGAAGGTGGTATCCGACTCCACGACCTGCACGTTGGCGCCCTGCAGCTTGGTCAAGGGCTCCTTCCAACGGAAGGGCCCCGGGGCCGCCTCGCCCACCGACGGCAGGACCAGGACCGCGAGGGCGAGCGCCCTCAAGACGTAGCTCCTCATCATCACTCCCATACGAGACGCCTCCCTACGAGCGCCCCAGAACCGGGGAATGGGAAGGGTCTGCCCCTCCCGAGACTCCACGAACGCGAATCGACCGCACGGAGGCCTACGACTTTCCCTCGGATGGCTGGACGCAGTCGGGGGAGGCGCCGAGCGCGACTTCCGGCCATGCGACTGGCCCGCCCTCTCGACTTCCTCCAGCAACATGCTCCAGCTCTCCGGGAAGTAGTCCGGTCCCACACGCGATTCCAAGGTTCGATAGCGGATCGGAACAGGAAGGGCCCCTTCATGTCAAGCCTCACGGGCCCCGCCCGGCACCCCCTTCTCCTCTCCTGGCCCCATTCTCGGAATTCTCCAGCCTCCTCCGCCTCGAAGGCGCCTCTCCGGGCTCCGGCCGGGGCCCCGGCGGGCGCACCGCGGGCATCCCTTCGATCCGAGACGTCGCGTCTCGAACGGCCTCGTTTCCGTTTCGGCGGGACGGATTGGGAGAATTTCTTTTGCATCGAAATGTGTCGATGGTAAAGGCGGTTGCGGTGGAGGTGACCCGATCTGCCTTCTTGGTGAACGAAGGTCGGGTTCGTTGTTTCGCCTTGGCGGAAAGACTAGGATACCCCCCGCCAGACCAACAGGAGAGTTCACATGGCACGAAATGCCGCGAATCCACTCGCAGAAGCCCTGGACAAGCGCATCCGAGCGATGGTCGAGGAGGCCCTCCAGACCGTGGTGCGCGACGAGGTGCGCACGGCGCTTCGCGAGGAGCTTGCATCGATTTTGGGGTCGATCTCGGGCGAGATGCCCGCCCCGGCCGCTGCCAAGCGGCGGGCCGCCGGGCGTCCGACGAAGGCCGCGGCGACCCGAGCGACCAAGACCAAGACGACGCGAACCACCAAGGCTCGCGGGGCGGCCGCCGGAGCGGAGAACAAGTGCGGCGTGGCCGGTTGCAATCGTCCTTATCGTTCTCGCGGATATTGCGCAGCGCACTACCAGGCGGCGCGCAAGTATGGATGGCCGATGCCCTCGCCCAAGGATTTCGTGCCTCCCCCGCGCCCCTCTCGCGGCCGGCCCCCGAAGGCCGCGACGGCCTGAACCCGGCGCACGTCGCGCAGACGAAAGGAGCCGCCTTCGCGGCTCCTTTTTTTCGTCCGAATTCACCCGTTCTCTGCGACGGTGCGAGCGATCGATTCCTTGAGCGAAGGCGTGACCGATCCGGGCCCCAGCCAAACGCGCCAGAGCTTGCGTGAGATCAAATCGTCGTCCACCCGATTCGCCTGTCCGGAAATATCGATCACCAGCACGGAGCCCTTGGTGTGTAAGAGGATCCGCTGGCCGTCTTTTCCGTCGCCGGGAATGGTGGCGATCAAACGTTCCACCCGATCCTCGGGGAGGACCTCCCCGAGCGAGTCGCGAAATGCGCTTGCGATTCGATCCCTGGAGATGTCTCGCACGAGTTGCATGATGACGAGCTTGTCGGCCCGCGCGGCTTCGAGATGTTCGAAGAAAGCGGAATCGCGTTCGAGCGCCTTCCGGAGCTCCGCGCCGCTCTTCCCGGGATGCTTCTCGGCCACGTATCCGCCGACGACGTCGTCGTAGCGTTTCTGGTCGATGCAAAAGGCGGCCGCATAGGCCTTGAAGAAGAGGACCTTGCGCACGCCGGCACCGATACACCGATAGGTGGTATCACCCACGCGTGTCGTCACGTCGAATCGCGTTCCCGTCGACGCGTCGACGACATGGCGGGGCGCAGGCGTCGATTCGGGCGGTTTCTCGGCGGATTCGGTGGCGAAAAATGCGAGGACGAGTGCGGCGAGGAGATTCGAGCTCATTGGCTCATCGTATCGCCAACCGCCCCCTCCAACAATCCGGGGAGCTTCTGGGTGAAGGCGCCCCGGGACAGGACCAGGGAAGCACCGGCCTCGCGCGCGGCGCGGATCCGCTCGGCCTCGTCGTGGCGGACGAAGCCGACGACGGCGAGTTCCTCCGAACTTCCGCGAAGCTCGCGGACCCAGGCGATGGGATCGCCGGCGCCGTCCAGGTCCACGATGGCGAGGGCCGGCCTCTCCGCGGAGTTTCTGGGAGGATGGTCGGGGAGGCGCTCCACTCCCCATCCCAGCTTCCGGGCGACGGTCTCGATCCGGGAGGCGAAGAAGAGATCCCGGCAGGCGAGGAGGAGGAGCGGGGCCTCGCGGCTCACGCCTTCTCCTCCGGCGCGCAGAGGATGCGGGCCGTCCCCCCGCTCGAGACCTCGAACTCCCGCCCGACCTCCAGGCGATCCCGCTTCACGTAGCCCAGGGCCTTGGGAGCCCCGCCCTCCGGATCGGGATCGACGACGCTGGTCAGATGGCCGACGAGCTTCCCCTCCTCCGTCAGGGTGTCGCCGGGCCGGGCACCGGGAGCGACCTCCAGGCGGACGAGCTTCCGCCTCACCGCTCCGCGATAGGTCGCCTTGGCGATCACCTCCTGGCCCACGTAGCAGCCCTTGGTGTAGCTGATCGCCTCCTGGAGGTTGGCTTCCAAGGGGATGGTGTCCTCGCCCAGCTCGCGTCCCCAGCGCGGGACGCCACGGAGCACGCGGGCGGCCTCCATCGCCGCCTCGCCCACCGGGCCGCCTCCCGCACGACGGGCCTCCTCGACCAGCGCCCCCCACGTCGCGGCCGCGCTGCCGGCCTCGCACCAGATCTCGTAGCCGGGGATCCCGAAGAGCGAGGAGGCGACCACGAGGACCCGGCCCCGCGGGGTGTCGAGCCAGCCGTTCTCGTGGAGCGCCAGCTCGGGGAGCTCGGTTCCGAGGGCCGCCTCGACGGCGGAGCGGGCCTTCGGCCCCCATGCCCCGAGGTCCAGCCACTCACCCGTGACATCGGCGAGTTCGCAGTCCTCCGAGATCAGGAATTGGTCGAGGTGGGTGAAGACGGAATCGCGCGCTTCGGCCGGGAGATCGACCCAGACCTCCTCCTCACCGAGCCGGAAGAGACGGCAGTCGCCGAGCATGCGCCCGCGGGCGTGGACGACCGTGGCGAGGTTTCCCTGCCCGGGGCGGAGCCCGTTCACCTCGTTGGTCACCATGCCGTGGAGGTACGAGGCGGCCTCGGGGCCGGCGACGCGGAGGAGGCCTCGATGCGAGAGGTCGGCGACGCCGACGGCGCTCGTGAGGTGGCGATACTCCTCGTCCCGGGTCCCGTAGCCTTCGACGCGCTCGACGCCGCCCTCCTCGGAGAAGCGAGCGCCGAGGGCTTCGTGTTCCGCGCGCAGATTCGGTCGACTCGTCATGGGGCTGCATATAGAGCCCCCGACCGGCCCCCGCAATCCCGGGCCGCGGGCTCAGGCCATCGCCGCCTTGAGGGCGTCCACGTACTCGCGGATCGAGGCCGTACCTCCGAGGTCGCGGGTGCGCACCTTGCCCTCGCCCAGGACCTTCTCGATCGCCGTGCGGAGCCGCTCGGCGGCGGCGTGTTCCCCCAGGTGGGAGAGCATCAACTCCGCCGAGAGGAGGATGGCGGTGGGATTCGCGACGCCCTTGCCGGCGATGTCCGGGGCCGTGCCGTGGACCGCCTCGAAGACCGCGGCGGTATCCCCGATGTTCGCGCCGCCCACGAGTCCCAGCCCGCCGACCAGGCCAGCGCAGAGATCGCTGATGATGTCGCCGTAGAGGTTCTCGAGGAGGAGGACGTCGAAGCGGGAGGGGTCGAGGACGAGCTGGGTGCAGCAGGCGTCCACGATGACGTCCTCGAACTCGATGTCGGGATAGGCGCGGGCCACGTTCCGCGCGCTCTCGAGGAAGAGGCCGTCCGAGAGCTTCATGATGTTCGCCTTGTGGACGACCGTGACCTTCTTCCGCTTGTGACGGCGGGCGAACTCGAAGGCGAACTTGGCGATGCGCGTGGAGGCCTTCTCGGTGACGATCTTGATCGCCTCGACCACGCCGGGGACGACGATGTGCTCGAGACCCGAGTAGAGCCCCTCGGTGTTCTCGCGCACGACGACGAGATCCACGTTCTGATATCGGCTCTCCACGCCCGGGATGCTCTTCACCGGCCGGAGGTTTGCGTAGAGATCCAGCGCCTTGCGCAGACCGACGTTCGCGCTGCGCGAGCCCCGGCCGATGGCCGTCGCGGTGGGGCCCTTGAGCGCCACCCCGTTGCGCGTCACCTGCTCGAGCGTCGCGTCGGGCAGGTTGCTCCCGGTGCGCACCTCGACCTCGGCGCCCGCATCGGCGCGCTCCCATTCGATCTTGGCGCCGGTGGCGTCCAGAACCTCCCGGGCCGCCTCCACCACCTCGGGTCCAATGCCATCGCCAGGGATGTACGTGATCTTGTGTGCCATCTTTCCGGTTCCCTCGTGCTCGGCCGCCCCTCTAACACATTTTCGAGAGGCTTGCTCGGCCCCCATCCCCCGGCCGTCCGGCCCCCATCCCCCGGCCGTCCGAAAGGCGACAGCGCTCTCGGCCAGGGGTTGCGTCCGCTTGACGGGGTGGTGGGCCGCGGTTAGCTAGTCGGCGGGCCGTGCGGTTGGCGCACGCATCCCTTCTCGGCACGCATCCACACGGGAGGACCGACATGTCCAAGTACGAGGCGAAGGATTTCAGTTACCTTCTCGGGAAGGTCGAGGCTTTCTCCGAAGCCCAGCTCAAGGCGCACTTCGGCCTGTACCAGGGCTACGTGAACAAGCTCAACGAGATCCGCGAGAGGCTCGGCAAGGCGGATCGGACGACGGCCAACTACTCCTTCAGCGAGTACTCGGAGCTCCGTCGACGCGAGCCGGTGGCCTACAACGGCACGGTCCTGCACGAGCTCTTCTTCGAAAACCTCGGCAAGGATGGCGAGGTCTCCCCGGATCTGAAGAAGGCCATCGAGGAGAGCTTCGGCTCCTTCGACGCCTGGGTGGCCGACACCCGCGCCTGCCTCGGCTCGGCGCACGGCTGGGCCCTGCTCGTCTACGACTGGAACTTCAAGAAGGTCCAGAACGTGCTCGTGCAGTCGGAGCACCACGTCGGCCTCTGGCCGAACATGAGCGTCCTCGCCGCCATCGACGGCTGGGAGCACGCCTACATGATCGACTACGGCACGAAGAAGCCCGACTACATCTCCAAGGTGATCGACTCCATCAACTGGAAGGTGATCAACGAGCGCTTCTCGAAGATCCACCCGCGCTGAGCGTCGCCGGGACGAGCGCTCGGATCGCATGCGAACGGCCTCCGGATGCGGAGGCCGTTTTTTCGTCCGCCCTCCTGCCGAGCGAGCATGCCCCTGGGGCACCGCCTGAGGCTTCCCGATCCGGACGACCCTGCCGATCGTTTGCTGCGGCGGCGGTGCCGCTCGAAGGAGGGATGGGAATGAAAAGGAGCAAGCTCTTCGTGATGGCCGGGATGCTCGCGCTCCCAGGTCTTGCGATCGCCCAGGGAGACATGGAACGGCAACCCGACATGGAACAGCAACCGGGGATGGAACGCTCTCCGGGCCAGGTCAGCGCGCAGATGTTCAAGGACAAGGACAACTTCGACATCGAGGGCACGGTCGCGTCCGTGGACACGATGCAGCGCCAGATCACGGTCCAGCGAGAGGGGCTGCCCTCCGTGGAGCTGCAGATCGCCAGCGACACCGAGGTGAAGGTGAACGGGGAGGAATCCAGCCTCTCCCAGATCCAGCCCGGCGACGAGGTCCGCACCGAGTTCAACCTGGCGCAGAACCAGCCGATCGCCGTCTCGGT
>Ga0180216_1000933_pt1 | contig 27774 bp, 26 predicted proteins | sample eDN3rd37CBELigMG_FD_128879 | JGI IMG/M metagenome (GOLD analysis project Ga0180216, IMG submission 128879) | Enriched Miracle-Growth compost microbial communities from Emeryville, California, USA - eDNA 3rd pass 37_C BE-Lig MG (version 2)... ... | reverse complement strand
GGGCTTCACCTCGGCGGCGGCCGGCGCGGGTGCGGCAGGCTCGATATCCTTGGCGGTGGGGGCCGGCGGCAGCGTGGTATCCGGGACCGGGACGGCAGCATCGATCTTCTGCTGATCGGTCTGCTGGGCGAAGCCGGGTTGGCTCGTCAGCAAGGCCAGCCCGAGGGCGGTGGAGGCCAGCAAACCGTTGAGTCGAATGCTTTTCACCTGTGTCTCCCGAGACTGAGGGGTTTTGCCCCCGGCATATAAGTTCCGCGGGCAATCTATAACCGATAGCCTCGCGCTCGTTACGTTTTTAACAATTCACGGCCGCCGAAGAGGGGGGCTGTGTGGCTATTTTGCACAGGCAGTACGGCGCAGGGCGACCATGAAAGTTGTAGGGAAACGGCGAGGCGATGTTGCGGTTCCCGCGACCATTTTTCCGTTGTCCGATGACATTCGCGTGATGCTCGGGGCGCTTTAACGGGCGCGAAAGGCAGAGCCCATCCCGGTATCGGAAGACGAAGCCGAGCAAGACGCGGCGATCGCGCATAGGCATCCGGCGCGACCGGCTGAAAGGCACGGCGGTTCGAAGCGCACAATCGCCGCGAAACCAAGCTGGCGAAGCCGCTCGCTTAACGATGTCAGGAGCCTGACGGTGTGGTGCGGGCGAAGCGGTCGGCCCGCGTAAGCGCCCGCCAACTCCTTGGGCGCGAAAGCCATACGGCAGATCAACGGCACATAAAAAACCGGGCCCCGTGGGTGGGGCCCGGTAACAGTATCACCGGCGTGGGGGCCGGTACTCTTCCAGAGGGGAACATGCTGCTGCGTCGGCTCATCTGGGAGGATACATCCGGCTCAGCAGCAAGCCATAAGTATGCTGACGATATCGCGCGCCAGCAACGCGGCAGGTCGCATGTCAGCCATGCCGTTTCTGCCGCCGCAGGCGGAGACGATCATCGGTTTGTGCTTATAGCGCAGCGTTTTTTCCGCGCGCGTTCGCGCGCGCGGAACGCGCCCCGTCTCGTTTAGAAGTTCCAACGCTGCGCGTTGGCGACGAGGAAGTCGCGGAAGACCTGAATGCGCGCGACGGATTTGAGTTCTTCCGGATAGACGAAGTACGCATCGAGCGCGAGCGTGTTGGCTTCGCCGAACAGCTGCACGAGGCCGCCGTTCTCCTCGACGAGATAGTCCGGCAGCATCGCCACGCCGAGGCCGCGCTGGCACGCGCGCAAGACGCCGAGCACGTTGTTGATCGACAGGATCGGCGTGCGCGAGCCTTTGCCGTCGCGGCCGACATCGAGCAGCCAGCGGCGGTTGGAGAAGTGCGAGGGCACGGCGCCGCCGAGCAGGATGATGCGATGGCTGTCGAGCTCTTCGTGCGTGCGCGGCGTGCCGAAGCGCTTGAGATAGTCCGGCGACGCATAAGCGTGGAAGTGCACCGAGAACAGCTTGCGCTGGATGAGGTCGGGTTGCGTCGGCTGACGCAGACGGATCGCGACGTCGGCCTCGCGCATCGCCAGATCGAGTTCTTCGTCGGTGGTGATGAGCGTGATCTGGATGTCGGGATAAAGATCGAGGAATTCGCCGAGGCGCGGCGTCAGCCAGTGCACGCCGATGCCGAGCGAGGTGTGCACCTTCAGTTCGCCGTTCGGCCGCTCGCGGCTGTCGGTGAGCTTGGTGCGCGCCGCTTCCAGCTTCATGAACACTTCATGCGCGGTGCGGTAGAGCAGTTCCCCCTGTTCGGTGAGGATCAGGCCGCGTGCGTGGCGGTGAAAGAGCGAGACGTTCAGCTCGCCTTCGAGCGCCGAAACCTGGCGCGAGACCGCGGACTGCGACAGTCCGAGCCGCTCGCCGGCATGCGTGAAGCTGCCGGCCTCGGCGGCCGCGTGAAATACCTTTAGCTTGTCCCAATCCATCGACGAACTGTGCGTTGTCATCGTCATTCGGCGGCCGCCCGTTGCGTTTCATGCGCGGCCAGAAACCGCTCGACTTCGAGCGCCGCCATGCAGCCCTGTCCGGCGGCCGTGACCGCCTGCCGGTAGATATCGTCGGTCACGTCGCCGGCGGCGAACACGCCGGGCACGGACGTCGCGGTGGAGTGGCCGGCCGTGACGATGTAGCCGGACGGCTTCATCTCCAACTGGCCGACGAACAGTTCGGACGAGGGCTGATGGCCGATGGCGATGAACACGCCGTCGATCGCGCGCTCGCTGGTCGCGCCCGTCTTGATGTTCTTGAGCCGCACCTTGTTGACCTTGAGCGGGCTCTCGCTGCCCATCACGTCGTCGAGCACGCTGTCCCAGACGACCTCGATCTTCGGGTTCTTGAACAGGCGGTCCTGCAGGATCTTCTCGGCGCGGAAGTGATCGCGGCGGTGCACGATGGTGACCTTCGAGGCGAAGTTGGTGAGGAACAGCGCTTCCTCGACCGCGGTGTTGCCGCCGCCGACGACGATGACTTCCTTGTTGCGATAGAAGAAGCCGTCGCAGGTGGCGCAAGCCGAGACGCCGTAGCCCTTGAACTTCTGCTCGGACGGCAGATCCAGCCAGCGCGCCTGGGCGCCGGTGGCGATGATCAGCGCGTCGGCGAGATAGACGTCGCCGGAGTCGCATTCGAGCCGGAACGGGCGCTGCGACAGGTCGGCTTTGAGCACGGTGTCGGTGATGATCTGCGTGCCGACGTGCTCGGCCTGCTTCTGCATCTGCTCCATGAGCCAGGGGCCCTGGATGACATCGGCGAAGCCGGGATAGTTCTCGACGTCGGTGGTGATGGTGAGCTGGCCGCCCGGCTGGATGCCCTGCAGCAGGATCGGCTGCAGCATCGCGCGCGACGCATAGATGGCGGCGGTGTAGCCGGCCGGGCCGGAGCCGATGATGACGACTTTGGCGTGAGTGGTTTTTTGCATGGAGACGCCCCCTGGCGGGCGGTTAGGGTTGTTTTCCCGGCATCGCCCCGTGCGACCGGACGGAAAATGCCGGCTTTTTTGCCCGCCTCCGATCTATGGCTTCCCGGCGAGCTATGCAAGATACGCAACCCCCTGGAGTCACAGACTTGGGGCTTAGCCGCCCAAACCTTTGGATTTTGCGCAATAATCTTTCGCGAAACATTATTTCGCGGTATGGATGAGCATGCCGTTCGCAAAGGATTCCGTCTTGCCTGCCCATCTCGATGCAATCGACCGCAAGATCCTCAAGGAATTGCAGGACGACGGGCGGATCACCAACGTGGAACTCGCGCGCCGGGTGGGAATTTCCGCCCCGCCGTGCCTGCGCCGGGTGCGCGCCCTCGAGGAAGCGGGTTTCATCAAGGGCTACCGGGCGCTGCTCGACGAGAAGAAGCTCGGCTACGAGGTGGCGGTTTTCGCCATGGTGCATCTGGCGAGCCAGGCCGAAGTCGACCTCGCGGCTTTCGAGGACTTCGTGCGCAAGCAGCCGCTCGTGCGCGAGTGCTGGATGCTCTCGGGCGAGATCGATTTCGTGCTCAAATGCGTCGCGCCGGACCTCAAGACCTTCCAGGCCTTCGTCGAAAAGCTCACCTCCGCGCCGAACGTGCGCAACGTGAAGACCTCTCTGGTGCTGCGCAACTCCAAGGACGCGGCCATGGTGCCGATGGAGGACTGAACGTCGTCGCGTGACTGAAGGACATCCCCGCCCGACCCTTGCCGCGCTGTTTCTCGTTTTCTTCCGCATCGGACTGCTCAGCTTCGGCGGCGGTCTGAGCGGCTGGGTGTTCCGCGAAGTGGTGACGTTGCGCGGCTGGGTGGACGAAGACGAGTTCATGTCCGGGCTCGCGATGAGCCAGATCCTGCCGGGCGCCAACGTCACCAATCTCGCCGTCTACATAGGTCAGAAGCTGTTCGGCTTCGCCGGCGCGGCGACGGCTTTCTTCGCGCTGCTGTGCGGCCCTTTCTTCGCGGTGATCGGCCTCGCCAGCATCTATGGCGCGGTCAATTCGCTGCCCTTCGCCGAGACGGCGATGGACGGCGTCGCCGCGGCGGCGATCGGCCTGCTGCTCATCGTCGCCGGACGCGGCGCCAGGCGCGCCGCGCGTCATACGGCCTCGCTCGCCGCGCTGGTGGCGACCTTCGCCGGCGTCACCTTCCTGCATGTGTCGCTGCTGCTCGTCGTCGCCGTTGTCGGGCCGCTGTCGGTCTGGGCCGCCTGGAACAGGAGCGCGGGCCGATGAAGGACGATCTGCCGCTCGCGCTCATCCTGGTGTTCGTGCCGTTCTCGCTGGTCTCGCTCGGCGGCGGCACCGGCATTCTCGCCGGCCCATCATCAAGCGGTCGACGTGCATCACTGGGTCACGGCGCGTGAGTTCGTCGATCTGTTCGCGATCTCGCGCGCGGCGCCGGGCCCGGGCTCGATGCTCACCACTTTGATCGGCTGGCACGTCTGGGGCTGGTCGGGCGCGGTGATCGCGACCCTCGCATTGTTCGTGCCGTCCTCGCTGCTTTGTTATGCCGCCGCGCTCATGTGGCGGCGCCACCGCGGCAAGCGCTGGCACACGGCGCTGGAGCAGGGCCTGGCGCCGGTCGGCATCGGCCTCGTGCTGGCGGGCGCGGTGACGGTGCTGCGCATCGGCAGCGGCGGCGCGCTTGCCTGGGTCGTGGCGCTCGGCTCCGCCGGGCTCATGTCGTGGCAGCCGCGGCTGCATCCGCTGCTGATCTTCGCCGTCGGCGGCGCGATCTTCGTGGCGGCCCGCGCGTTCGGTCTCATTCATCTCGGCGCGTGAGACGGCCGTCTTTGTAAATCTAGTTTATCATTCCACGCTATCTAATCTGCGCGACAAGCCGATGCGGCGCCGCACGGATTTCGGAAAAGAAAACGCCGGGCGGAAGGCCCGGCGTTCACGTATCGCTGCGCGGCGATCGGTCGAGGCTTAGCGCCACTCCACCTTCTTGATCTCGTAGGCCTTGGCGCCGCCGGGCGCGTTCACCTCGACGGTGGTGCCCTTCGCCTTGCCGATCAGCGCGCGCGCGAGCGGCGAGGTGATCGAGATCTTGCCGGCCTTGGCGTTCGCTTCCGGCTCGCCGACGATCTGCCACACCTTCTTCTCTTCGGTGTCCTCGTCGATCAAGGTGACCGTGGCGCCGAACTTGATGGTATCGCCGGACAGCTTCGACACGTCGATGATATCGGCGCGGGCAAGCTTGTCCTCGATCTCGGCGATGCGGCCTTCGTTGAGCGACTGCTGTTCCTTGGCGGCGTGATACTCGGCGTTCTCCGACAGGTCGCCGTGCGAACGCGCTTCGGTGATCTGCTGGATGATGCGCGGCCGCTCGACCTGCTGGCAATGCTTGAGCTCGGCTTCGAGCACGGCATAGCCCTCAGCGGTCATCGGAATCTTGTCCACCATTCTATTCTCCTCTCGGCGGGCGCCAGATCAAACTTGAACGTGCAAGCGCGCCGCCAAGCCTTTTCACCCTATGTTTGCTCCGACCTTTCGTAATTCGACTCCGGCGAGGGGTTCCCGCACCGGAGTCTCATGACGAGGGCCGCTTAAAAAGGCCGGGGCCCAGGCGATCTCGCGCCGGGACCCTGAAACCTTCCACTAACTCACACCGACGCGTTCGGGTCCGCGCAGGGCGGATTCTTACGTGCGGTTATAGCTTTGCAGAGCCCGGACCTCGAAGTCCCCCTCGAGATAGGCCTTAATGCCTTTTGCCGCCGCGACGGCTCCGGAAAGAGTGGTGTAGTACGGGACTTTATGCAAGAGGGCGGCATGGCGCAGGGAGCGGCTGTCGGCCAGCGCGGTTGCCCCTTCGGTGGTATTGAAAACCAGCTGGACCCCGCCGTTCTTGATGGCGTCGACGATGTGCGGCCGGCCTTCCAGGACCTTGTTGATCTTGGTGGCCTGCACCCCCTGTTCGGCCAGGAAGCGCTGGGTGCCCGAGGTCGCGATGGTCTTGAAGCCGAGCGACGCGAGCAGCTTGATCGCCGGCAGGATGCGCGCCTTGTCGTCGTCGCGGACCGAGACGAAGACCGTGCCGGACCGCGGCAGGACGGTACCACCGCCGATCTGGCTCTTGGCGAACGCCACCTCGAACGAGGTATCGAGCCCCATGACCTCGCCGGTCGACTTCATCTCCGGGCCGAGAACGGTGTCGACGCCGGGGAAGCGGGCGAAGGGGAAGACGGCTTCCTTGACCGCGCGGTGCTGATAGCTGCTGGCCTTGAGGCCGAAGCTCTTGAGGCTCTCGCCGGCCATCACGCGGGCGGCGATCTTGGCGATCGGCAGGCCGATGACCTTGGCGACGAAGGGCACGGTGCGCGAGGCGCGCGGATTGACCTCGAGCACGTAAATCTCGCCGTCCTTGATCGCGTACTGCACGTTCATCAGGCCGCCGACATTGAGCGCCAGCGCCAGTTCGCGCGTCTGCCGCTCGAGTTCGGCGATCATGTCCTTCGACAGCGAGTAGGGCGGCAGGGCGCAGGCGGAGTCGCCGGAGTGAATGCCGGCTTCCTCGATGTGCTCCATGATGCCGGCGACGAACGTGTCCTTGCCGTCGGCAAGGCAGTCGACGTCCACCTCGGTGGCATCGGTCAGATAGCGGTCGATCAGCAGCGGGCTCTTTTCCGAGACCACCAGTTCCGACGGCTTGTCGAGCGTCGCCGCGAGGCGGCCGACATAGCGGTCGAGCTGCGCGGCATCGCGCACGATCTCCATGCCGCGGCCGCCGAGCACGTATGACGGACGGATCACGACCGGATAGCCCATCTTGTCGGCGATGGCGCGCGCCGCTTCCGGTGAGCTGGCGATGCCGTTCTGCGGCTGGCGCAGGCCGAGCTTGTCGAGCAGCTTCTTGAAGCGGTCGCGGTCTTCCGCGAGGTCGATGGCGTCGGGCGAGGTGCCGAGGATCGGCACATTGGCCTTTTCCAGCGCGCTCGCGAGCTTGAGCGGCGTCTGGCCGCCGAACTGGACGATCACGCCGTGCAGGGTGCCCTTCGAGCGCTCGATGTCGATGATCTCGAGAACGTCTTCCGGCGTGAGCGGCTCGAAATAGAGCCGGTCGGACGTGTCGTAGTCGGTCGACACCGTCTCCGGATTGCAGTTGACCATGATGGTCTCGTAGCCCGCGTCCTTGAGCGCGAAGCAGGCGTGGCAGCAGCAGTAGTCGAACTCGATGCCCTGGCCGATGCGGTTCGGGCCGCCGCCGAGGATGACGACCTTCTTGCGATCGGACGGCTGCGCCTCGTTGGCGAGCACGCCCGCGAACGGCGCTTCGTAAGTCGAGTACATATAAGCGGTGGGCGAGGCGAATTCGGCGGCGCAGGTGTCGATGCGCTTGAACACCGGGCGCACGTCGAGGGCGCGGCGCTTCTGCATCACGGTGTCGGCGTCGCTGCCGGTCAGCTTGCCGAGGCGCTTGTCCGAGAAGCCCATCGCCTTGAGGCGGCGCAGCGGACCGGCCGTGGTCGGCAGGCCCTTGGCTTTGATTTCGGCTTCGGTCTCGACGATGCCGCGGATTTCCGCGAGGAACCACGGGTCGATGCGGCAGGCGTTATGGATGAGCTCGTCGCTGGCGCCCAGGCGCATGGCCTGCGCGACCTTCAGGAGACGGTCCGGGGTCGGCGTGCCGAGCGCGGCGCGGATGGCGTTCTTGTTGTCGGCGTCCTCCAGGCCCTTGGCCGGATCGAAGCCTTCGATCTCGATCTCGTCGAGGCCGGTGAGGCCGGTCTCCAGCGAGCGCAGCGCCTTCTGCAGCGACTCCTGGAAATTGCGGCCGATCGCCATCGCCTCGCCCACCGACTTCATCGAGGTGGTGAGGACGGGCGACGCGCCCGGGAATTTCTCGAAGGCGAAGCGCGGGATCTTGGTGACGATGTAGTCGATCGTTGGCTCGAACGAGGCCGGCGTCGCGCCGCCGGTGATGTCGTTGGCGATCTCGTCGAGCGTGTAGCCGACCGCGAGCTTGGCCGCGACCTTGGCGATCGGAAAGCCGGTGGCCTTCGACGCCAGCGCGGACGAGCGCGACACGCGCGGGTTCATCTCGATGACGATCATGCGCCCGTCGGCCGGGTTGATGGCGAACTGCACGTTCGATCCGCCGGTCTCGACGCCGATCTCGCGCAGCACCGCGATCGAGGCGTCGCGCAGGATCTGGTATTCCTTGTCGGTGAGCGTCAGCGCCGGGGCGATGGTGATGGAATCGCCCGTGTGCACGCCCATCGGATCGATGTTCTCGATCGAGCAGATGATGATGCAGTTGTCTTTCTTGTCGCGCACCACCTCCATCTCGAACTCTTTCCAGCCGAGCACCGATTCTTCGATCAGCACTTCGCTGGTGGGGGAGGCGTCGATGCCGCGCTCGACGATGTCGATGAACTCGGCGCGGTTGTAGGCGATGCCGCCGCCGGTGCCGCCGAGCGTGAAGGACGGGCGGATGATGGCGGGCAGTCCGATGTCTTCCAGCGCCTCGAGCGCCTGCGACAACGTCTTGATGTGGTGCGAGCGCGGCGTCGGCAGGCCGATCTTGGTCATGGCCTCGCGGAACAATTCGCGGTCTTCGGCCTTGTCGATCGCCTCGGCGGTGGCGCCGATCATCTTGACGCCGAATTTGTCGAGCGTGCCCATCTTCTTGAGCGACAGCGCGCAGTTCAGCGCCGTCTGGCCGCCCATGGTGGGCAGCAGCGCGTCCGGGCGCTCCTTCTCGATGATCCTGGCGACGATCTCCGGCGTGATCGGCTCGATATAGGTCGCGTCGGCGAGATCGGGATCGGTCATGATCGTCGCCGGATTCGAGTTGACCAGGATGATGCGGTAGCCCTCTTCCTTGAGGGCCTTGCAGGCCTGGGTGCCCGAATAGTCGAATTCACAGGCCTGGCCGATGACGATCGGACCGGCGCCGATGATCATGATCGATTTTATGTCGGTGCGTTTGGGCATTGGCTGACGCGACTTGTCCTTTGCCGTTTGTCATTCCGGTCGGCGCGCGGCCGCGGACCTGGAATCCAGAGGCACATGGTGAACTTGCGTCTGGATTCCGGGCCCGGCCTGAGGCCGTCCCGGATGACCGGAAACCACGGGGCACACAAAAAAAGGGCGCGCTTTTCGCGCGTCCTTCCCCCAGGCGGGGTGCAGCCCCGCGCGAGGGGTGCTTAGACCAGAATCGCCGGGTAGGGAAGGGCGGAGGGCGCTTAAGTCACATTCGGCCACAGCTGTGTCGAACCCGGTGCGACCGGCGCGGTTATCGGGCTATGGCCATGCTCGACCGCACCACGCGCAGTGCCTCCCGCGCCAATCTTCCCGCGTTCCTGGCGGCCGCCGTGCTGGTCGGCACCTATGCGCTGAGCTACGCCTTTCGCCCGGCCGAGCCGCCGGCGTCGTCCGCGCCACGACTGACCGCGCCGCGCCGCGACTGGCGGTTCTGGCGCGGGGTCCTCTACCGGACCTATGTCGCGTTCAGCGAGGACCGGCTGCTCGCGCTGGCCGCCGGCGTCGTTTTCTACGCGCTGCTGGCGCTCTTTCCTGCGATCACCGCGCTGGTATCCAGTTACGCGCTGTTCGCCGCGCCCTCGACCATCACCGGGCATCTGGCGCTGATGGCCGGCATGGTGCCGCAGTCCGCCTACACCATCGTCGACGAGCAGGTGACGCGCATCGTCACCCGCACCACCGGCACCCTCGGCTTCACTTTTTTCTTCGGTCTCGGGCTGGCCCTATGGAGCGCCAATGCCGGCGTGAAGGCGGTGGTGGACGCGCTCAACATCGCCTATGGCGTCAAGGAGCGGCGCGGCTTCATCAAGCTCAACCTGGTGTCGCTGGCCCTCACCGTCGGCGGCATCGTCGTTCTGTTGCTGGCCATTGCCGGCGTCGTCGTGATGCCGATCGCGCTTTCCTACTGGCCGTTCGGCGATCTGAACAAGAGCGCGCTGACCTGGCTGCGCTGGCCGGCGCTGCTGGTGCTGTTGTTGTTCGGCCTGGCGCTGCTCTATCGCTTCGGTCCCGATCTCGACAATGCGCGCTTTCGCTGGATCAGCCCCGGCGCGGCGCTGGCGGCGTTCGCCTGGCTCGCCGGCTCGTTCCTTTTGTCCTGGTATCTGCGCAGCTTCGCCGGCTATGACGCCACTTACGGCTCGCTCGGCGCCGCCATCGCGCTGATGATGTGGATGTGGATGAGCGCCATCGTCGTGCTGCTCGGGGCCGAACTCAACGCCGAGATCGACGCCGCCGCGGGCGTGCCGGCGCCGGCCGAGGAAAAGCACCTGGTATGAGGGCTGGCGTGCCGCGCTGAAGTGAGGTGCGGCAAAGATTGGAGGCCCGGCCTGGAATCGAACCAGGCTGGAAGACCTTGCATGGCTTCTGCGTCGCCACTCCGCCACCGGGCCGAGGCGAGCAATAAGCCCGCAACCTTGCCGGAAGGTGTACAACCGAAGGCGAACGCGGTTCCGTCGCGACGGGGTTAACAGGCCCTTGCCGCGATGTCTCAAATGCGGGCGATACGCTTTACGTCTGCGGGCGAGAACGCGCGCCCTTTCACGCCGGCTGCGCAAGGAAGGTCATGCGCTGCTGGTTGTGGCCGATGTTGTGCTGGGCGCGTTTGGCCGAATAGCCGGCGGCGCGCAGCTTGGCCAAGGCGGCGGCCTCGTCGTAATGCGACAGGCCGTGCTCCTTCTTCAGCTTGAAGTAATCCGACACGAAGATGCGGATGAGCCCGCCGACGGCGGCCCAGAAGAAGCCGTTGGCGGCGCCGAAGCGCAACAGTGCGAGCGCCGCGGCGGGCGCCGCGAAATTCGGCGGCACGATGTCGCCGAGGATGAACGTGCCGGTCGGCTTCAAGAGCCGGCGGAAGGTCGCGAGCAGCTTGTCGAGCTCTGCGCCGGTCAGATACTGCGCCACCGAATGCATGACGATGAGGTCGAACGAGCCGGCCGGCTGCGCCGCGGCCTCGTCCGGCGTCATCACCGCGATCTTGGGATTGGCGGCGTAGCGCGCGGCGAGCGCGGCGCGCACATTGGGCGCCGCCTCGACCAAGGTGAGATGTCCGCTCGCCTCGGCGACGAGATTGGCCGAGGTCGCCTCGCCGCAGCCATAGTCCAAGACCTTGGCGTCGGGGGAGGGGACCAGCTTGCTGATGTCCGTGGCGATGGTTCGGTAATGAACGTCGCGGTGACGCTCATTCACGTAGATCACGGAATGCTTGAAGTCGTAGAAGCTGATCCAGTCCATCGCCGGGTCCAGATATCGGTCAGGCCGCCGTCCTTGCCGAGCACGGGATCGCTGGCGGGAAGCGGCACGCGCGGGATCGTCTGCAAGGCCTTATCACGTTCCGCGGGATTGTCACCGCGGCAGAGGTTATAAGTGCCCTCCGGCGGATAGCCCCCGACGACCAGGAAGTCGTCGCTGGCCGACAGCCGCTGATGGCCCGTGCCGGCCGGCAGGATGGCGATGTCCCCCGGCTTGAGGTCGAAGATCCGGCCTTGGTGGCCGCCAAGCTGAATGCGGGCGTGGCCGCGGGCGATGCCGAGCGCCTCGTGGATCATGGAATGGTAGTGGACGTAGGCAAAGACGCCGTCCCGCCATAGGCCGCAGTCCCAACCGTTCGCCTTGAAGAGCGTCTCGATCTCGGCGGCGGGATCGCTTGCGTCCTTCAGGTCGAGCGCGCCGGCATAGAGCAGCACGGGCAGCGCCGGGTTGTTCGGCACCTTGCCGTCGTCTTGGAAGAGAAAGGTGAGGGGCTTGCGAGAGACCATGGGGTCTCAACGCAGAGCCGCGAAAGCGGTTCGCGCCTCGCATCGTGCCGCCACCGGGTTTGTGCCGGCGGCTTTTTCTGATGGGTCGTGCGCCGCTTTGAAGCGGCGTCACCGGGACAAGCCCGGTGACGAGAATGTTCAGGCGGAGGTCGTGGCCTTGGCGGCCTTCTTCTCGCGCATCAGCTCGACAAAGCGCTTGAAGAGATAATGGCTGTCGCGCGGGCCGGGCGAGGCTTCCGGATGGTACTGCACCGAGAACACCGGCTTGTCCTTGAGGGCGATGCCGCAGTTCGAGCCGTCGAACAGCGAGAAGTGCGTCTGCTCGACGTTGTTCGGCAGCGTGTCTTTATCCAGCGCGAAGCCGTGGTTCATCGAGGTGATCTCGACCTTGCCGGTCGTGACGTCCTTCACCGGATGATTGGCGCCGTGGTGGCCCTGGTGCATCTTCACGGTCTTGCCGCCGAGGGCGATGCCGAGCATCTGGTGGCCGAGGCAGATGCCGAAGGTCGGCGTGCCGCTGTTCACCACCTGTTGGATCACCGGCACCGCGTATTTGCCGGTCTCGGCCGGGTCGCCGGGGCCGTTCGACAGGAACACGCCATCCGGCTTGAGGGCCATGATGTCCTCGGCCGAGGTCGTCGCCGGCACCACCGTCACCTTGCAGCCGGCGCTCGCCAGCAGGCGCAGGATGTTGCGCTTGATGCCGTAGTCGAGCGCGACGACGTGGAATTCCGGGTTCTCCTGGCGGCCGTAGCCCTTGTCCCAGACCCACTCGGTCTCGTCCCAGGAGAAGCGCTGGCCGCTGGTCACCTGCGGCACCAGATCCATGCCGACGAGGCCCGGCCATTCGGCGGCCTGCTTCTTCAGCGCGGGAAGGTCGAACTTGCCGGCCGGGTCGTGGGCGATCACGGCGTTGGGCATGCCCTTTTCGCGGATCAGCGCGGTGAGGGCGCGGGTGTCGATGCCGGCGAGGCCGACGATGCCGCGGGCCTTGAGCCAGGCGTCCAGGCCGCGGCTCGCCCGGTAGTTCGAGGGCGAGGTGATGTTGCTGTGCAGGATGACACCGCAGGCGCCCGGGCGGGCCGCCATGTTGACGCTCTCGATGTCTTCCTCGTTGGTGCCGACATTGCCGATATGTGGGAAGGTGAAGGTGATGATCTGGCCGGCATAAGACGGGTCGGTCAGAATCTCCTCATACCCGGTCATGGCGGTGTTGAAGCACACCTCGCCGACCGACGTGCCGGTGGCGCCCAGGCCGAAACCCTCCAAAACGGTTCCATCGGCCAGCACCAAAAGGGCCGTGGGTTTGGGCTCCGCCCAACCTGCGGCTGAATTCGTCTCTGTCTGGGTCATAGCCTCTTACTTGCGTATTATAACTGACGAGGCAAGGGGCGGCCCGCGCTGGTGCGGCAGACCGCTTTGGATAATATCCGTGGCGGAAACGGGCGATGGAGGCGGCGGTGACCAAGGCTGCGCGGGAGAATTACCGGGAGGACGTGGCCGGCCGGGCCAATGTCGAGGATACCGCGGACCTGATCGCCTATTACGACGAGCTCGAGCGGTTCGACACCGCGGCGTTGTGGACCGTGGCCAACAAGATCGAGCCCTGGGAGCCGAAATCGAGCTCCGTGCCGGTCCTGTGGCGCTACGCCGACCTGCGCTCCCACGTGCTGCGCTCGATCGAACTGGTCGCCCCGGAAAAGGCCGGCCGCCGCGTGATCTACCTGAACAATCCGGGCCGCCGCGACGTCGCCGCCGCCTGCGGCTGGCTCTATTCCGGCCTGCAGGTGATGAAGCCGGGCGAGGTCGCCTCGGCGCACAAGCATTCGGCCTCGGCGCTGCGCTTCATCATGGAAGGCAAGGGCGCCTACACCGTCGTCGACGGCCACAAGATGACGCTCGGGGAAAACGATTTCGTGCTGACGCCGAACGGCACCTGGCACGAGCACGGCGTGGCCGAGGAAGGGACCCCCTGCATCTGGCAGGACGGGCTCGACATCCCGCTGGTCAATTCGCTCGAGGCGAACTTCTACGCCGTCCACCCCGACCTCAAGCAGGCGGTGACCTACGCGGTGGACGATGCGACCGACACCTGGGGCTCGCCCGGCCTGCAGCCGGCCGGCTCGGACTGGAACAAGGCCTATTCGCCGCTCCTGAAATACGAATGGGAGCCGACCTACGAGGCGCTGACCCGCTACGCCAAGGCGACGGACGGTTCGCCCTTCGACGGCGTGCTCATGAACTACGTCAATCCGCAGACCGGCGGGCCGGTGATGCAGACCATCGGCGCGGCGATGCAGATGCTGCGCCCCGGGGAGAAGACGCGCGCGCACCGCCACACCGGCTGCTCGATCTATCAAGTGGCCAAGGGCGAGGGTTATTCGATCATCGACGGGCGCCGCTTCGACTGGAAGCAGCGCGACATCTTCTGCGTGCCGGCCTGGGCCTTCCACGAGCACGGCAACGCTTCGGCCACCGAGGACGCCTGCCTGTTCAACTTCAACGACCTGCCGGTGATGAAGGCGCTCGGCCTCTACCGTGAGGAAGCCTTCGGCGAGAACGCCGGCCATCAGCCGGTGAATTGATCGCGCATGAAGTCGGTGGTGGTTTACGCCCTGGCGGCGGTGGCGGAGATCGCCGGCTGCTTTGCCTTCTGGGCATGGCTCAAGCTCGGCAAGTCGCCGTGGTATCTCGTGCCGGGCGTCCTCAGCCTGATGGCGTTCGCTTACCTCCTGACGCAGGTGGAGAGCGCGGCGGCCGGACGCGCTTACGCCGCCTATGGCGGCATCTACATCGCCGCCTCGCTGGCTTGGCTTCGCGTCGTGGAAGGAGTAAGGCCGGACCGCTGGGATGTGATCGGCGTGTGCGTCTGCCTGCTGGGCGCCGCCATCATTCTCTTCGGCCCCCGTTATACGACCTCATGAGGTGACCCGTGCTGCGCGACGACATCAACAAAGCTCTGACCGAGGCGATGAAGGCCAAGAACGAGCGCGCCGTCTCGACGCTGCGCATGGTCAATTCGACGCTCAAGAACGCCGACATCGAAGCCCGCACCACCGGCAAGCCGCTCGACGACGCCGCCGTGCTGTCGATCCTGCAGAAGATGATCAAGCAGCGCCAGGAATCCGTGGAGATGTACAAGAAGGGCGGCCGCGACGACCTGGTGAAGCAGGAAGAGGAAGAGATCGCCGTCATCTCCGCCTATCTGCCGAAGCAGATGTCGGAGGCGGAGATGGCCGCGGCGATCGATGCCGCCATTGCCGAGACCGGCGCCGCCGGGATGAAGGACATGGGCAAGGTCATCGGCATCCTGCGCGGCAAGTACGCCGGCCAGATGGATTTCGGCAAAGCCTCGGGCGTGGTGAAGGCAAAGCTGTCGGGCTAGTCCCTATCGCGCTGACGCAACGTGCTCTGACTTCGTCCCGTCACCCTGAGGTGCGAGCCGCGTGAGCGGCGCGCCTCGAAGGGCGACGGGCCGAAGCGTTTGAGCACGCAGCGTCATCCTTCGAGGCTCGCTGCGCTCGCACCTCGGGACGACGCGCCGACGCAAGGGGGGCAGCGCATCCGCTCGGCCCCTCTTTCACGATGCCAAATGCGCAATGAGGGCGCAGACGCAGTGAACGTTCTTCGCTAGAATTTTCCATGGAGCGGCACGCAATCAAGAACGGCCGCCCAGGGAGAATACGCCATGAGGCTTCGCCTTGCCTTTGCGCCGTGGCTTGCCGCGGCTGTGCTGTCGATCATCCCCGCAACAAGCAACATCGCTTACGCCGACGATTATCCGAACCGGCCGATCCGCGTCATCACCACATCGAGCGCCGGCGGCATCAGCGACATCTTCATGCGCGCGCTCGGCGAAGAGCTGCATAAGTCGCTCGGTCAGCCGCTGGTCATCGAGAACAGGCCCGGCGGCACCGGCAATATCGGCGCGCGCGCCTGCACCGAGGCGCCGCCGGACGGCTATACGATCTGCATCATCAACGCCGACAACGCCGCCTATAACCAGTATCTGTTCAAGAACCTTCCGTACGATCCCGACAACCTCAAGCCGATCGTCAACCTGTTTCATCTGATCCAGGTCTTGGTGGTGAACAGCGATCTCGGCGTGAAGAGTGTCGATGAGCTCATCGCGCTGTCGAAGAAGAAGCCTGGTACGCTCAATTATCTCACCGCGTCGCTGCCGCTCGTCGTCTACATGGAAAGCCTCAAGCGCGACAAAGGCGCCGATTGGGTGCGCGTGCCGTTCAAGGGCGGCGGCGAAGCCGTCAACGCGATCCTCTCCGGCACGACGCCGATCGGTCTCATCGGTCTCGGCAATGTCAGTTCGCAGATCGAGGCCGGCAAGATGACGGCGCTCGTGCTGACCAACAACATCCGCACGCCGCAATTGCCCAAGGTGCCGATCTTCACCGACCTCGGCTACACCGGCCCGCCGTCGGAAACCTGGTACGGCCTGTTCGCCCCTCCCGGCACGCCGAAGGAGATCATCGACAAGCTCAACCGCGAAGTCGTGAAGGTGGTCGACAACAAGGAGTTCCAGGAACGCCACATCCTCACGCGCGGGCTCGTGCCGGCGATCGGCTCGCCGGAGAAGTTCGCCGCGGAGATCAAGGCCGTGCGCGCGGTGGCCGGGCAGGTGGTCAAGGACTCCGGCATGGCGCCGCAGTAGCGGCCTGGCAAGCGGAGCGAAGGCCGGCTTCTAAACCGGTTTGACGGCAAGCTGGTCGTGCTCCGCTTGCAGATACAAGATCGTGGCGCGAAGGGCGTCTTCGATAGAGCGCATGCAGTTCGCGCAGAAGTGGACGTCCTTAACCACCGGCGGGAAGGACGGGTCACGGGCGTGCTGGTTTGGCAGGTAGAAACGCGGGGTAGCCAGCAACCTGCTGGCCTGCGGGCCTTCCGCTAATTGGATGGAATATTTGGCTGGTCTGCTGCAGCAGATGCAGAATTCGCTCATGGCGCCCCCCTGTCCTCGGGAGTCAAAGATCATCTGCTTTTGGCGGCAACAGGCAGCGCGCGTGCGGTGCCGCGCTGTGGAAAACACGGAAAAGGCCCATTATTACGGCTTGTGGGCATGGCGCTCAGGGCCTGCCAGCGTTCATGTCGAGCCATAATTCCGGCCCGCGAATCGTGCCGTACTGTCCGTCCGCTTGCCGGCGCCAAAGGCGCTTCAGAATCCATGCGCTTTTCGCCTCAGTTTCTCGAAGAACTGAAAGCCCGGCTTCCGGTCTCGGAAGTCGTTGGCCGGAGGGTGAAGCTCATTCGCGCCGGTCGCGAATTCAAAGGACTGTCGCCGTTCAATCAAGAGAAAACGCCGTCGTTTTTCGTCAATGACCAGAAGCAGGCCTGGTTCGATTTCTCTTCCCACAAGAACGGCAGCATTTTCGATTTCGTGATGGAGACGGAAGGCGTGACCTTCCCCGAGGCGGTGGAGCGGCTCGCGGCCATGGCCGGCGTTCCCTTGCCCAAGGTCTCCCGCGAGGACGAGCAGCGCGAGGCGCACCGCAAGTCGCTGCACGAGGTCATGGAACTGGCGGCGAAGTTCTTCCAGGACACGCTCGCCGCGCGCGCCGGCGCCAAGGCCCGCGGCTATCTCGCCGATCGCGGGCTCGATGCCGCCACCCAGCACAAATTCCGCCTCGGCTACGCGCCGTCCGACCGCTTCGCGCTCAAGGAATATCTCGGCAGCCAGGGCATTCCGGTGCCGGACATGATCGAGGCCGGACTGCTCGTCGCCGGCAACGACATCCCGGTGCCTTACGACCGCTTCCGCGACCGCGTGATGTTTCCGATCACCGACATGCGGGGACGGATCATCGCCTTCGGCGGGCGCGCCTTGGAAAAGGACGTGCCGGCGAAATATCTCAATTCGCCGGAAACGCCGCTCTTCCACAAAGGCTCGAACCTCTACAACGGCGCCGCCGCGCGCCAGGCCGCGCATGACGGCGCGACCGTCGTCGTGGTCGAAGGCTATGTCGACGTCATCGCGATGGTCACGGCGGGCTTTGCCGGCGCCGTCGCGCCGCTCGGCACGGCGCTCACCGAGGACCAGCTCGGCCTCCTCTGGAAGATGGCCGACGAGCCGGTGCTGTTTTTCGACGGCGACAAGGCCGGCGTGCGCGCCGCCTATCGCGCGGTCGACATCGCCATGCCGCGGCTCAAGCCGGGCAAGAGCCTGCGCTTTGCGCTGTTGCCGGAGGGGCAGGACCCGGACGACCTGTTGCGCTCGGCCGGCGCCGACGCGCTGAAGGATGTCGTGGCCGCCGCCAAGCCGCTCGCGGCGATGCTGTGGGCGCGCGAGACGGAAGGCCATCAGTTCGATACGCCCGAGCGGCGCGCCGCGCTGGAAGCGCGCGTCAACGCCGTCACCGAGGCGATCGCCGACGAGTCGGTGCGCAAATATTACCGTCAGGATTTCGCCGAGCGCCTGAGCCAGTTCTTCGCGCCCGCCGGCGGCCGCGGGCCCGCGCGCGGCCCCTGGCGCGGGCAAGGGCAGGGCCAGGGAAAAGGGCAGGGCAATTGGCGCGGCGGCGGTGGCGGCGGCCAGCGTCCCGGCGGCGCCTGGCCGCCTTTGTCCGGCAACGGCTTTCCGCGTCCGGGCGCGGGCCGCGCGGCGCCTTATGTGGTGCTGAGCCAGCAGATGGCGGCGAGCCCGCTGCATCGCGGCCACCGTACGGTGGTGCCGCGGCGCGAGGCGTTGATCCTGCAGGCGGCGGTCAACCACCCCTGGTTGCTGCACGATCATCTCGAGGAGCTGGCCTCGCTCGAATTCCGTCATTCCGACGCCGAGCGGCTGAAAAGCGCCCTCATCGATATCGCCGCCCATACCGCCGCGCTCGATTCCGAGGGGCTGCGCGAGGAACTTTCGCGCCGCGATCTCGACGCGCTGATCGACCGGGTGGCGTCGGCCATTACGACGGCCTCCGTTTGGGGGGCCCGGCCAAATGCCGCCCCGAACGACGTTTTAGTGACGTGGCAGCAGCTTGTTGCCTTGCATCGGCAATGGCATTCACTAACTAAGGAGCTTAAAGATGCCGAGCTTGCGCTCGGCCAGGAGCCCAGTGAGGCCAACTACCTTAGATTGCGCGACGTCAAGGACCGGCTCGCCCAGATGGACGGGACGGAGGCCTTGATCGAAGGCTTTGGAGCCTCTTCCGGTCGGGGCGCGCGTACTTTATAGGGCCTAGCACAGAGTCCGTGGGGACGGGCCTGCGCCAGAGGCATGAAAGAATACGGCCGGCGGAGGGGTTCGGGTCGCCTTCTCCGCACGTGGCCAGGGTTAAGGGGAGCTTAAGCGGGCTCCACGAGACTGAGACCTGATTCGAGGGGCGGCGCCTTTTAATCGAGGCCCGGCCCTTTTTGACCATCCGCAGCGCGCCGGCCGCCGCTGCGGCGTGTGTGTGGGGCCAGAATGGTCCCAGGAGAGGGTAAAGATGGCGAGCAAGGTCAAGGCAACGCAGGCGAAAGAAGAAACCCCGGAGAAGGACGCCGAGGGCGCGACCGATTCGCCGCTGCCGTTGCTCGATCTGACCGATGCCGGCGTCAAAAAGATGATCAAGGCCGCCAAGAAGCGCGGCTATGTCACCCATGAGCAGATCAACGCGGTGCTGCCGTCGGAGGAAGTGACCTCCGACCAGATCGAAGACGTGTTCGCGATGATCAGCGAGATGGGCATCAACGTCATCGAGAACGACGACAGCGCCGACGAGGACGCCGACGACAAGGCGGACGACGGCGACGATGACGAAGAGGATTCGGGCACCGACCTGGTCGAGGCCAAGTCGAAGTCGCTCGCCGTCACCGAGAAGAAAGAGCCGTCCGAACGCACCGACGATCCGGTGCGCATGTATCTGCGCGAGATGGGCTCGGTCGAGCTTTTGTCGCGCGAGGGCGAAATCGCCATCGCCAAGCGCATCGAGGCCGGCCGCGAAGCGATGATCGCGGGCCTCTGCGAGAGCCCGCTGACCTTCCAGGCCATCATCATCTGGCGCGACGAGCTCAACGAAGGAAAGGTCTTCCTTCGCGACATCATCGACCTCGAGGCGACCTATGCCGGTCCCGAGGCCAAGATGCAGCAGGCCGTCGGTCCCGACGGCAAGCCGCTGAACGGCGGCGGCAACCCGGTTCCCGGCGCGCCGCATCTGTCGGTCGTGCAGACCCCGGCGCCGCCCTCGGCGCCCGCGGCCGCGACGCCCTTCAAGGCCGGCGGCGACCAGGAAGAGAAGGATCCGGGCGAGGCCGCGGCCGAGTCGGATTTCGACGAAGACGATATGGAGGGTTCGCTCTCCCTCGCCGCGATCGAGGCCGAGCTCAAGCCGAAGGTGGTCGAGACCTTCGACAACATCGCCGACCAGTTCAAGAAGCTGCGCCGCCTGCAGGAGCAGGACATCGAGAACCGCCTGAAGGCCTCGACCGGCGCCTCGCTGTCGCCGACGCAGGAGCGCAAGTACCGCAAGCTCAAGGAAGAGATCATCGGCCACGTGAAGTCGCTGCGCCTCAACCAGGCGCGCATCGACTCGCTGGTCGAGCAGCTCTACGACATCAACAAGCGCCTCGTGTCGAACGAGGGCCGCATGATGCGCCTTGCCGAAAGCTACGGCGTCGCGCGCGAGGACTTCCTGCGCAACTACATGGGCTCGGAGCTCGACCCGCGCTGGCTCAACCGCGTGTCCAAGCTGTCGGCCAAGGGCTGGAAGAACTTCGTCGCGCAGGAGAAGGAGCGGATCAAGGATATCCGCCAGCTCGTGCACGACCTCGCCGCGCAGACCGGCGTCGAGATCGCGGAATTCCGCAAGATCGTGCAGATGGTGCAGAAGGGCGAGCGCGAAGCGCGCCAGGCCAAGAAGGAGATGGTGGAGGCGAACCTGCGCCTCGTCATCTCCATCGCCAAGAAGTACACCAACCGCGGCCTGCAGTTCCTCGACCTCATCCAGGAAGGCAACATCGGCCTCATGAAGGCGGTCGACAAGTTCGAGTACCGCCGCGGCTACAAGTTCTCGACCTATGCCACGTGGTGGATCCGGCAGGCGATCACCCGCTCGATCGCCGACCAGGCGCGCACCATCCGCATTCCGGTGCACATGATCGAGACGATCAACAAGATCGTGCGCACCTCGCGCCAGATGCTCAACGAGATCGGCCGCGAGCCGACGCCGGAAGAGCTCGCCGAGAAGCTCGGCATGCCGCTGGAGAAGGTGCGCAAGGTCCTCAAGATCGCCAAGGAGCCGCTCTCGCTCGAGACGCCGATCGGCGACGAGGAGGATTCGCACCTCGGCGACTTCATCGAGGACAAGAACGCGATCCTGCCGATCGACGCGGCGATCCAGTCGAACCTGCGCGAGACGACGACGCGCGTCTTGGCCTCGCTCACGCCGCGCGAGGAGCGCGTGCTGCGCATGCGCTTCGGCATCGGCATGAACACCGACCACACGCTGGAAGAAGTCGGCCAGCAGTTCTCGGTGACGCGCGAACGTATTCGTCAGATCGAGGCGAAGGCGCTGCGCAAGCTCAAGCACCCGAGCCGGTCGCGGAAGCTGCGGAGCTTCTTGGATAACTGATGGTCTCTCCCGGGCGCGCCGCGGCGTGACACGCCGCTGCGCAGAACCGGGACTGCGAACGAACGCCAGCGGGCGTCCCCGCGCATAAGCGCCAAGCGCGTCTTGCGCAAAAAGCGGGGACCCGTTTCTTTCTTCTGAAGCAAGCGAAGTTGTCTCAGGGCGCGGCCAGACAGAGAGCGACATGCAACGCGATTTCACCGTTGTTGTAGAGCGCGATGAAGACGGCAATTACGTTGCGTCGGTTCCCGCGATTGCGGGCTGCCACACGCAGGCGCGCTCCCTGGATCAGCTCATCGAGCGCGTCCAGGAAGCGATTGCGGTGTGCCTCGAAGAGGATGAGGCTGCCGGACGTGCGAACCTTGAGTTCATCGGTGTTCAGCGGGTGACCGTGCCGGCATGAGCCGGTTTCCCCGCCTGACGGGCGCGGAGATCATTGCGGCGCTCGCGAAGGCCGGCTTCGTCGATTCGCGCGTCAAGGGAAGCCATCATCGGCTGCGTCATAGCGACGGCAGAGTGACGACTGTGCCGGTCCACGGTGTCGAAATTATCGGCCCGGGACTGCTGGCGAAAATTCTGCGCGACTGCGATCTCTCCCGCGAGGAATTCGAAAAACTGCTTTGAGGCCGATTTCCTGTTGGCGTCGCTGACGCCGCCAAGAGCGCGTGCTGCGCATGCGCTTCGGCATCGGCATGAACACTGACCACACGATGGAAAAGTCGGCCGGCAGTTCTCGGTGACGCGCGAGCGCATCCGTCAGATCGAGGCGAAGGCGCTGCGCAAGCTGAAGCACCCGGGCCGGTCGCGGAAGCTGCGGAGCTTCCTCGATAACTGATGCCGTAGGGTGGGCAAAGGCGCGGCGCGCGCCGTGCCCACCGGGGCGCTGGCAGACCGGTTGAAATGCTGGCGGTGGGCTCGGCGGCTTCGCCGCCTTAGCCCACCCTACAGGTTCAAAAAAACGGCGGGCCGAAAGGCCCGCCGTTTTATGTTGGGGGGTCAGTTCAGGCGCATTGACGCGATCTTAGATCGAATGCGCTCGCGGGCAGCATCGATTTTGTCTGGCGATGTCTTCGCCGATAGTTCGTCGCGGGATTTACGTTGGAGAAAATACGAAATTCGCTCTGCGTTTGCGCCGCTCGGGTGCGGGAGACCCAGGAGTACTCGGTCCTGGCGTAAAAGCCCGCGTTGCACGACCCAGTTTACACCTTCTGTCGCTGCTGGCCCGAGCGGGACCCAGAGTGCGCCCGGGAGTGTCATGGCTTCTTCAGCTAAATACTTTTCGATCATCGAGATGAGATGTGGCGTTATCCTCATCGAAGGGTTGCCTGAATAATTCTTGCCTCCGACATAGACCGGGTATCGCAAGGCGCTCGTGAAATGCACGAGGTCCGCGCGTTGCGACCACAGCTCGGCGGTGCTCATAATGCCAAGCAGAGCGTTCACGCCAACATGATCAAGCATTGCGACCAGATTTGATCGCATCGGGCCGGAGAAGCTCGCAAAAACTTTGGCAGCCTTGGCGGCCTCCGCATCGCTTTGGCCCGCCAACAGGGCGCGGCGTGCTTCGCTCAAGGCGTTTCTTGCCTGCTGCACTCCTGGCGTAATGCCAACAATTACGATGCGGGCTCTCGTTTCAATATGTTCGAAAGGAGCATAGTCGATTGAAATCCCACCTGCCTCACTCAGTCTCAGCTTCTTGCCGAGACTTGTATCCGCTTGGATTTCCGAATCTTTAGCAGCCATCAATGCGTCTCGAAAGTTACTAATCGTTGCCATATCCATTTCCTCTGTCAGTGTTTCCGAAAGCGTTTCGTTCGATAGCCGGCAGTGACGATAGATCCGGAGTCGCCGAGCACTAGGTATGTATTGATGTAGCGCGTGCATTTGCGCCAAGCGTCTGCGGGCAGCTCTCGTTCGATCCGACGACGCGCGGCTTTGTCGAAGAAGATGCGTTCCGCGCCGTGGGATCGCGCCGATGATCCGAATCGCATGAGGAAGTCGATTGCCTCTTGGGGGATCGCCCGTTGCCGGAAACGCCGTTTTGCATGATGGGTTAGAATGAGGTCCGTCATCGGGCGCCCCCATGACCGTCGCTCTTGCGACGCAAGGTGAGTTCCAGCGCCTTCCCCACAAACAGTGGCACGTCTAGGTCGAACGCTTCGGCAAGTTGATGCGCATGCGCTTCGTCGAAGGCGAATGTGCCGTCACGCCAGCTCTCGAATTCATCAGCATTCCACCCTAGAGCGGCCAATGCATTCTCCCGCGTACCAAACGTACTCCAGAGAAGAGAGTCGAGAAGTTTGCCCAGCGCGGGTGCGGATTGAATGTCCCGCAAGTGGTCAGTCAGGAATCGGTCGTCGCTCGGCCGCTTTGGCGACGGTACGAACCCGCGGCGGCCCGTTAGCCAGCGTAAGGCCTCGTCATGTTCGACGCTGACCGGCTTTGAACCTGGGATGGCCCGCAAACCACCTTCACCTTTGTCCGCGATGGCGTTCCGGACTGCGCCTTCGGTCATGTTGGAAAGCAGCGCCAATTCTCGCGTGGTGAACGTGTGGCTTCCAACACCGCTTTCATCCCACTCTAGCTTCCAACGAGCAAAAGCTGCGTCCGCCACCATCTGGCAATAGCCATCGGGTGTCATGAAGCGATGCGTCTCACCGCCTGCTATGGTGCCGCCGATGCGGGGCGTGCCCAACATGAATACGATTAAATCTTGAAATTCGCTGCCGTCGAATGCGGTCAGCACGCTCGGCACGAAGGCGACGTCGAAGCCTCTCGCAAACTTGTCAGCGATCGTGAAGCGACGGAGGTCAACCTTGTCCGCTGGCTCGAAGCAATATTGTCCATCCTCCGGCACTGCAAAGCCGATGAAATCCTCGGCCGCCTTCTCGCCTGCTCCCGTGAGTATGTGATCGGCTTCGTACAGAAAAATCGTCCGAAGTTCAGCGAGCATCTCTTTTTTTTCGAATCGAGCCATGGCTCATCTCCATGCAAAAAAGCTGCGTATATGCGTATAAGTACCCCCGGTAAGGCGCGATGGCAAGCGAAATATTATAAAGACGCAAAATAAATGCGTTCGAAAAATATCAACAATATCAATAGATTGATGAAATCGCGCCGCGCGCATGCGCCGGAAGAGCTCGGTGAGAAGCTCGGGATTCCCTGAAGAAGGTGCGCACAAGCTCGGTACGAGTAGCCGGTTCTGGTCAACCAGGGGCTAGGGCAGGGGCAGTTTTAGAGTTCTCGGTTACGGACAGCGATCGCAGACGCTGTGCGATATCCGGGTAACGCACTCTTCCTGCCTTGATGCTGCGCACACTAGACCTTTAGACCCTTTTGCGAAGGCGGGTCTCAATTCGCCGCTTGCATTTGTTTTTGAGCTTATTCGGGAAACCCCGATATCCGTACTCCCCATGCCCTCCCGCTCCGCCATCGCCTCTGCCCTGCGCCACCTCGCTCCGCGACTGCCGGCGCATGAGTTCTCTGCGGTGGTCGATCACGCCGTCGACAGCCCGGGCCTTTCCGTCGCGTCGCCTGAGAATGCGGCCTGGCTGTCGCTCGTCGCCTATGCCCGCCACACGCTGACCGACTACGACGCGTTGCTGGCGGAGGGCTATGACCGCGACAGCGCGCGCTTCTTCGTCGCCGGCGCGCTCGAGGAGTTGCTCGCTCAATGGGGCGTGCGGCGCAAGCTTGCGCCGGACGACTGAGCCGCTTGGCGGGGGGCACGGCCAAGGCAGCTGCGCGCGCTCCTCGATAACCGACTTCTCTGCGCCCTCATTCCGAGGAGCGCACCGCAGGTGCGCGTCGCGAAAAGGACGAGGGCGGCCATCCTTTCGAGACGCATCGCTGACGCGATGCGCCTCAGGATGAGGCCGGGAGAGGCCGGCGCATGACATCAAAGCGGCGGCCCAGGGCCCGCCGTTGCGTTCGGCCGCCACGAAACCTCCGCGCGGCTCGCCCGTTGTCCCGGCGACAACCCGAAACGCGGAGACGCATTCATGGCAGGCCAACTCGACGGCAAGCGCATTCTCATTCTCGCCACAAACGGCTTCGAGCAGTCGGAACTCGAAGTGCCGCGCGACCGGCTCAAAGCCGCGGGCGCGCAGGTCGATATCGTCTCGCCCGAGCAAGGCGAGATCAAAGGCTGGGACATCAAGGACTGGGGCCGCCCGGTGAAGGTCGACAAGGCGCTGAGCGACGCGCGCGAGAGCGACTACGACGCGATCGTGCTGCCCGGCGGACAGATCAATCCCGATCTCCTGCGCGTCAACAAGGACGCGCTCAAGCTCATCAAGGCTTTCTATGATGCCGGCAAGACGGTGGCCGCTGTGTGCCACGCGCCGTGGCTGCTGATCGAAACCGGCCTCGCCAAGGGCAAGAAGATGACGTCCTACCATTCGATCAAGACCGACGTGGTGAACGCCGGCGCGCAATGGGAAGACAAGGAGGTCGTCACCGACAACGGCCTCATCACCTCGCGCAACCCGGGCGACCTCGAGGCCTTCACCAACAAGATCATCGAGGAGGTGAAGGAAGGCAAGCATCAGAGGAAGGCGGCTTAAGCTCTTCGCCTTCACCTTGCGCCGGTCATTTGCGCCGATCATCTCGCGCCGGTCGTCGTGCTCCGGTCATCCCCGCGCAAGCGGGGATCCACACACACACGGAACAACAGCGGCGGGCAAAATGCCCGCCGTTTTTTTAGGGGCGCGCGCTGGTGCGGCCCTCATCTGCGAATCGCCCCAAGCAAAACCCGAGGCGGTGCCGCGCTACTCCAGCGACGGCGCCTGCGCCGCTCGTATCTTTGCCGCAGTTGCTTCCGGCCGCCCTGAGGTTCACGCTATCGATGCACGGTATCGTCCGACGGTTGTTTTACCGTCGCTGCCGTCGCTTGGGCCACCCCGGTTGGAGGCGGGTCCCGTATGTTCGACATGCTCGAGGAACTGGCCAGGGCAAACGTGCTGTTGCTTCTGATCGGCGTGCTGATCTTCGACATCCCGCGATACACATTCTCGCTGCTGTCGCTCGCGCTGACGGGCGTGGCGAGAAATGCCCGGCGCGGTTCGCAGCCCGCGGGCCGCGCCACGATCAGCGTCATCGTGCCGGCGTTCAACGGCGGCGACGATCTCGACCGGGCGATCGCCGCCTTGCATGCGCAGACCCTGCCGCCGTTCGAGATCATCATTGTCGACGACGGCTCGACCGACAACACGCGCGCCATCGCGCAGGCGGCGCGCAAACGCGGCGAAATCGACATCGTCGTCTGCCACGGCACGCGCTGCGGCCGCAGCGCCGCGATCAATTCGGGCGCGCGGTTCGCGCGCGGCGACCTGCTGCTGGTGCAGGACACGGACACTGTCTTCGAGACCACGGTGCTGGCGTATATGGCGGCCGTGTTCGACGATCCGCAGGTCGCGGCGGCCAGTTGCAACATCGGCGTCGCCAACGAGAACGATTCGATATGGACCGGCCTGCAGAGCATCGAATACCTGATGTCGATCAGCGCCGGCCGCTCCTTCCTCAATCAGATCGAGGCGATCGCCTGCTGCTCCGGCGCCTGCTCGATGTACCGGCGCACCGTCTTCCTGGGTCAAGGCGGGCTCGATGTCGGCCCCGGCGAAGACCTCGAATTCACGTTGCGGCTGCGGCGGCTCGGTTATTCGGTCCGCTTCGTGCCGGAAGCGTGGGCGCTGACGGGCGTGCCGGACACCTTCACGGCCCTGTTGCGGCAGCGGGCGCGCTGGGACCGCGACGCGCTGCGCATCCGCTCCATCATGTATGGCGAGTTCAACCTGCGCCATCCGATCGAGGGGCTGCCGGATACGCTGCAGCGGCTGGACTTCATCGTCTTCGATCTGGTGCCGACGCTGCTGTTTCCGTTCTATGTCGGCTACGTCGTGGCGGGCCTTGGTCCGAGAGCGCTGACGTTTCTCGCCGCCCTCTACGTTCTGGTGCTCGGCATCTCGCTCTTCAATCTCGCTCTCACGCAGATCTTGTTCAACCGCTCCCCGGGCTTGTTCGGCTTCGCGCTCGCGCCGATCTTTCCCTTCTATCAGGGTGTCATCATGAAATGCGCTCGCTTCGTGACCTATTCGGCGGAGATCCTCTTTGCCTCGTCGCGGCATGACGACTTCGTGCCGCCGCGCATCCGCCGGGCGCTGCTCGGCCGCATGTAGGAAGCAGGGCGCATGGCAATGTCACTCAATCGTCTCGATCCCAAGGTGCCCGATCCGGTGGAGAGCCGCCGGCGCGCGGCCGGACGCTTCGTGCGCTTCCTCTACGGCGCCAGCGTCTTCGCCCTGATTGTCTTTTTCGTCGCCTATTTCGGCGCGGGGCTGGTCTTTCTCAGCGGGCCCGGCGTGGTGACGGCGCCGCTGCATGTGATCTCGCTGCCTTACGTCGTCCAGGTGATCTCGGTCGATGTCACGCCCGGCGCCGAGGTCGCCGCCGGCGCCGAGATCGCGCGCGTGCGCTCGCCCGAGTACAACAACATCATCAGCAATTATATGCGCGCGCTCGTCGATCTGGTCGGGCGGGAGGCG
>Ga0180216_1000932_pt1 | contig 27781 bp, 23 predicted proteins | sample eDN3rd37CBELigMG_FD_128879 | JGI IMG/M metagenome (GOLD analysis project Ga0180216, IMG submission 128879) | Enriched Miracle-Growth compost microbial communities from Emeryville, California, USA - eDNA 3rd pass 37_C BE-Lig MG (version 2)... ... | reverse complement strand
GCCGTGCACCAGATCGACATGCTGCAGTGGTTCATGGGTGAGGCAGTCTCGGTGAGCGGCCACATCCGCACCCACACCCACGGCGCGCACATCGAGACCGAGGACAGCGCGTCCGCCGTGGTCACGTTCACCTCCGGGGCGACCGCGACGATCACCGCGACCACCGGCGCGAACTACAACCTCGGCAACCGAGTCACCGTCATAGGCGGCACCGGCGCGATCGCCAGTGTCCTCGAGTTCCCCGAAGGCCGCGAAGGCGTCAACGAGATCTGGACCGTGCCTGGACAGCTCGCGCTCGGCACTGCATTCTCGATCGACGTCCACGCCAACCTGGACGTCGCCGACGTCAATGCAGGTCTCGCCGACTTCCACACCCTGCAGGTGCAGGACTTCGCCGATGCCGTCCTCACCGGGCGTGAGCCCGCCGTCACCGGGCGTGATGCCCGCGCTTCCCTTGCGATCGTTGCGGGCATCTACGAGTCGTCCCGCACCGGACGCGTCGTCGACCTGCAGGCCACCGCACATTCCGCCATGAAAGTGAACCGATGATCACCTCTGAAACACCCACCTCCACATTCGATGTCGTCGTCGTCGGTTCCGGTGCGGGCGGATTGTCCACCGCGGTCGCGGCCGCTCACGGCGGCGCGTCGGTCCTGGTGGTCGAGAAGGCCGATGTGTGTGGCGGAGCCACCGCATGGTCCGGCGGATGGATGTGGACCCCGCGCACCCTGTTCGCACGCGCCGACGGAATCGACGAAGACCGCGCCCTGCCGCGCACGTATCTCGAACACCGGCTCGGCGAGAATTTCGACGCCGACAAAGTCGATGCACTGCTCGACGGCGCCCCCGAGATGGTCGAGTTCTTCGAGACACGTACGGCCCTGCAGTTCGTGCCCGGCGCCGGTATCGCCGACATCCACGGCGATACCCCCGGTGCCGGAACCGGCCACCGCTCGGTCGGACCAAAGCCGGTAAGCCTGCGCACACTCGGCCCCGACGTCGCGAAACTGCTGCGCCGTCAGCTGTACGAGACCTCGTTCCTCGGCATGGGCATCATGGCCGGCCCGGATCTGCAGGCATTTCTGCACTCGACACGGTCACCGAAGGCATTCGCGCACTGCGCGCGCCGCGTCAGCACGCACATGTTCGACCTCGTCACCAAACGGCGCGGTCAGCAACTGGTCAACGGCACCGCACTCGTCGGTCGCCTGTTGCGCTCGGCGCTCGACGCCGGTGTCGAGTTCCGGGTGTCCACTGAGGCCACCGCGCTCGACACCGACGACGGTCGGGTGAGCGGAGTGCGCCTTACGGGCCCCGATGGGGCATACACCGTCGTCGCCCGTAAGGGGGTCGTCCTCGCCACCGGTGGATTCACGCACGATCTCGATCGGCGCAGAGAGTTGTTCCCGCGTACACCTACCGGGCGTGAGCACTGGACCCTCACTCCGCCGACCACCACCGGAGACGGAATCTCGCTGGGCGAATCGGTCGGCGGCCGGCTGGACCGCACACTCGCCTCGCCGGTCGCGTACTGCCCTGTCTCCCTGGTCCGATACCGCAACGGCAAGCAGGGAGTCTTCCCGCACATCATGGACCGCGCAAAACCCGGCGCCATCGGCGTGTTGGCGAACGGCCACCGATTCGTCAACGAAGCGCTCGGCTACCACGACTACACACTCGCCATGATCGAACAGGTCCCCGAAGGGAAGGAAGTCTGCTCGTGGTTGATCGCCGACGCGCGCTACATGAAGTACTACCCCCTCGGCATGGCCAAGCCGTTCCCGATCCCCACCTGGCCGTACCTACGATCGGGATACCTCACCCGCGCCGCCACGATCAGAGAACTCGCCGAGAAGATCGGGGTCGACCCGGACGGGCTCGACAAGACCGTCACCGTCTTCAACGAGAACGCGCGGGTCGGCCAGGATCCGGAGTTCGGCCGCGGCTCGACCGTGTTCAACGTCCGGTCGGGTGACGCCGACAATCCGTGGCCCAACCCGTCGCTGGCTCCGCTCGAGAAGGGGCCGTTCTACGCCGTGAAAGTGGTACCCGGCAGCTTCGGTACGTTCGCCGGCCTGGTCACCGACTCACAGTCCCGCGTTCTGGACTCCGGCGACGAACCCATCGACGGCCTCTACGCCGTAGGAGTGGACCAAGCAAGCGTGATGGGCGGTCACTACCCCTCCGGTGGTATCAACCTCGGCCCCGCCATGACCTTCGGCTATCTCACCGGCCGCCGACTCGCCTCGACCACAGGAGCCTCCCAATGACCGCACCCCTCGGACTCGCCGCCCTCACCGTCCTGGACACCCCGCCGCTGCAGCACATCGACCTCGCCGAACGCCACGGATTCGACACCATCGGCCTGCGGCTGCTGCCGGCCGCGCCGGGCACCCCCGCCTACCCACTGCACGAGGATCCCACCGCGCTCGACGAACTCGTGCGCCGACTGGCGGATTCCCCGATCGAGGTGTTCGACCTCGAAATCATCCGGATCGGAGCCGATTTCGATCCTGGCCATTACGTGCCGCTGCTCGAGGCCGGGGCGCGGCTCGGCGCGAAAGCCGTCCTCGTCGGCGGCGACGACCGGGACCGGGCCCGGCTGACCGACTCCTACGCCCGGCTTGCCGAGCTGTGCGGGCACTACGGGATCGTCGCGAGTCTCGAATTCATGCCGTGGACAGCGGTTCCCGACGCGAAGGCCGCTGTCGAGATCGTATCGCAGGCAGACGGCCCGGCGCGCAGCGTGCTTGTCGATGCGCTGCATGTGGACCGTTCGAGTACGACCGTCGAGGACCTCGCCGCGATCCCCCGAGAATGGCTGCACTATGCGCAAATGTGCGATGGCTCCGATCCTGTTCCGAACGACGACGGCGAACTGATCAGGCAAGCCCGTGAGGAACGACTTGTCCCGGGAACAGGGGGAATCGACCTGCGAGGAATCTGGGCGACCCTACCGGATGGTCTCCCGGTGAGCATCGAACTACCCAACGAGCCGCTGCGACAGAGAATGGGGGACGACGCATGGCTCGACACGATCGTCAGCGCTACCAGAAGGATGATCACGCCGAAACTGACCGTGTGAGCCGGGTACTTGCCAGGGACGGATAAACCAGGCCCGGTCCCTCCGCAGATTCAGGTGTCGGTGAGACGGCGGAGAAGGTGCACGTGGCGATCGGCCGGTGCCCGTCGCGGGCAACTCGCGCATTTGTCGTTGTCCGTGAGGTAGATCAAGCAACACGACCCACGTCGGACGAAGCGCTCCGTGCGGGACTCGGTTTCGATGTCGACGAATCTCGGTGAGAGCATCGGCGGCACCGCAAGTGTGGCAGCAAGTGTGCACGCGTCGTCGACTCTACCCAGAGCGTGGCCCGCGGTAAGGGCACGATTGGCAACGGAGTCGGTGGCGACTGCCCACAGGGCACGAGGTGCCGCACCGGAAACCGCAGCGAGAGAATCGATCACCGACCCGTACGAGGTGGCCAGCGCCTCTGCATAGACAGCGGTGTCGTGCAGAATCCGCCGGGATCGCACGGCACCGAGATACCCGTTGTCGTGCAGGGTGCACTCGAGTTGGTGCAGCTGGGGATCGGGGGCGATGCCCTCGGCGCACAGCATGGTGACGGACGCGGCGACCATCGTCGAACTCGCCGAATACCACCACAAGGTGCCGTTGATACGCGGGTCGCTGCACCCCCATCGGCTGCCCGTGTCGGCGAGGCGTTCGGCGAGCCAGTCGTGATCGGCCATCCGTTCCCCGGAGAACGTCTCACCGAACAGATCGATGGTGCGGGCGAAGTCGCCGAGAACAGGCCTGATGCACCTGTACGCCCCGTCGCGGGATTGCGAATCGAGACCGGTGTCAGCCATCGACGAGTCCGTACAGATCGAGGACCCGCCGGCCGCCGACGGTCCGTATGCGTCCGCGCACACCGAAGACGGTCTCGAGCAGGTCGGGGGTGAGGACGTGCTCGGGTGTGCCGGCATCGACTACCCGTCCGGCGTCGAGTACCGCGATTCGGTCGCAGTACTCGGCCGCGAGGCGTAGGTCGTGCAAGGTGACGAGCACAGCGAGGCCGTCGGCGGCGAGGGTACGGAGGAGTTCGAGCATGCCGAGCTGGTGACGTAGATCGAGGTGATTGGTCGGTTCGTCGAGGAGAAGTACCTGTGGTTCCTGGGCGAGTGCACGGGCTATCGATACGCGCTGACGTTCACCGCCCGACAACTCGGTGACGTCACGGTCTGCCTGCGAAGTGAGAGAGACCTGGGTGAGTGCGCGGGCTACCGCGTCATCGTCCTCGGTGCGGAAGGGTTCGAGCCATCCGCGTCGGGCGGAACGACCCAGTCGAACGGATTCCCGGACGGTCACACCACCGAAGGCAGCTGGTTCTTGTGTGCTCACCCCGATGATGCGTGCCACTCGACGGCGGCGCAGGGTATGAATGTTTTTGTCGTCGAGCATGATCGCGCCTTCGGTCACTGTCAGGGCGCGGTAGCAGGTACGCAGCAGGGTGGTCTTGCCGCTGCCGTTCGGGCCGACCAAAGCGAGCACCTCGCCGGGTGCGACGTCGAGATCGGCACCGTGAAGGACCGTGCGTTCCCCGAGTCGGGCCTGCACTCCGAAGGCACGTAGCCGGGTCAACGGCTGTCCTGACTGTATCGTCGCCACAACATGGCGATGAAGATCGGTCCTCCGACCAGTCCGGTGATGACGCCGATCGGCAGTTCGGTTGTGTTGCTCAGCGACCGCGCCAGGATGTCGGCGAGTACGAGAGCGACTGCACCGAGAAGGCCCGCGGTCGGGACGAGACGTGCGGCGTTGCGGCCGACGAGATAGGCGGCCAGATGAGGAACGAGCAGGCCCACGAATCCGATCGTGCCTGATACCGCGACGGCTGCGGCGGCCAGGAGTGACACGGCAAGCAGGATCAGGACCCGGAAACGTGGGACGTTCATCCCGAGTGCGGTGGCTCCGTCGTCCCCGGCGAGGAGCAGGTTGAGCCGCCGGCTGCACAGCATGATCGCGGTTCCGGTCACGATGAGCACCAGGGTCGGCGCGATGAGTGATCTCCAGTTGGCGTCGCCGAAACCACCAGCGAGCCACTGCATCACGGTGCCGAGTTGGTGCACGTCACCAAGCACCAGCAGTACGAAGGTGACGAGGGAGGAGAACACCATCGACAATGCGACCCCGACGAGAACGATCGCGGTCACCGAATGCGCGCGAAGGCTCACCACGATCGTCGCGGCGAGGGGGAGCAAGGCTCCGGCGAACGCAGCGAACGGCAGGGTGAAGATCCCGAGGGTGCCGGCGCCGAACCCGAGGACCGTCACGGTGGCGACTCCGAATCCGGCACCCGAGGACACCCCGAGAAGGTACGGGTCGGCGAGGGGGTTGCGGGTCACGGCTTGTGCGACGGCGCCGGCGACGGCAAGTGCGGCGCCCACGACCGCAGCGGTCAAGGCACGGGGCAGGCGGGATTCGAACACGATCGCTTCGCGGGTCGCACTCCACCACCGATCACCCCATATGGCGTCGAGAGGAACAGGAGAGATCCGGTAGGCCACGATGGCCCATACGTCGCCGAGCGGGATGGTGATGGTGCCCAAGGACACGGCCGTGGCCACAGCGAGAGCGAGAGCGGCTGTGAGCAGCGTCAACACCGTTGCGAGCGATCTGCGACGATCGCTTCTTCTCGAATCGCTGCCTGTGGGTGACTGTGTGAGTGAAGCGGTCTCGGTGACTGTGCTCATCCGGCGAACGCTTCCGGATGAAGCGCTCGGGCGATGGTGTCGGCGGAGGCAACCATACGCGAGCTTTCGAAGAAGTCATCGAGCGGAACGACGACGAAACGATCGTTGCGGACTGCCGGTGTGGTCGCCATGACGGGGTGGTTCCTCAGGAATGCGATCTTGTCCGCAGCGCTGATGGATCCGTAGTCGAGGACCACGATCGCCTCGGGTTGGCGTTCACCGACGACTTCCCAGCTGGTCGCGAAGTAGGGCTTGGGGCCCTCGGCGGTGATGTTCTCGATGCCTGCATAGTCACCGATCAGGTTGCCGATGCCCACCCCGCCGACGGACAGGGGTTCGGCTTCGCCGGAATCGTAGAAGAATGTTCGGACGGGTTGTGCCCCGGCGGCGTCGAGGCATGCTCTGATCGTGTCGAGGCCAGCGACGATTCCTTCGGTCAGTGCTGTGGCCGACTCCTCGACTCCGAGAATCGCGCCGAGTTGGGCGAAGTCGTTCTCGAGCAGACTGATGTCAGGGAAGCCTTGGCCACAGTATTCGGAGAACAAGAAGGTCGCGATCCCGGCGGCCTCGAGGCTGTCACGTCCGAGGCCGTTCTTGTCGTCGAACGCGCTGCGCATGCCGCCAACTATGAGATCGGGTTCGAGATCGAGGACCTGTTCGGAGGTCGGATACTCCTTTGCGAGCGACGGGATAGCGCGGAACTGTTCTGCAGTCTCAGACAGGGGATCGGGTTGTTCGCCGTAGCCCATACCGACGATACGGTCGCCCACACCCATCTGAATCAATGTTTCTGTGACGTGGTCGTTCATCGAGATGATGCGCTGCGGGGGAGCATCGAAGGTGGCGGTGCGCTCGCAGTTGGTGATGGTCACCGGCTCACGGAACGATTCGGCGGCCTCGGCCTCTGCCGTGGTCGTACCACGGGAGCATCCTGCCGACAGCAGTACTGCGGATGCGATGGAGGTGAGCGCGATGATGCGGCGGACCGATGGGGTGTGGACGAGCATGGGACCTCGTGCTCTGCTCGGGTGGTCCCGGAGCCGGACCCACCACGGCAGCAGGCACCGAAGGGTGCACAAACTACCCTGCTGGACTCCGTCTCGCAGACCACGGCGATGTATCGGAGTCGCGGACCTCCAGGCAGGTATTCGGGCTCACCGCCGGTCTCGACGGTCTACCGTTGCGGGTCAGCGCCGGGTTTCGACCGGACTTCCCCTGCTCTGGGTGTCAGCAACGTTCGCGTCATTATGCACGCTGTCGGCTCGGGTGGGCCACTTCGTGGGCTCACGCTGCAGGTCGGTGGCACTGGAAGTCGGCCTGTGAGTGGCGATGCATCGTGGTGGTGCCGTCTTTCGGTCCGGGGCCGCGTCTGTTCGACGACGACATCGGTGAGGGCCCGAATAGACCCGGCGTGCATGGGCGTTCTCGGACCGGGTCACCCGTGGACGGAGCAAGGTATGTGTCGTTAGGCTACCCTTACCATCATGGGTAAGGGTCTGAACGGAGTCATGGTCAAGGCCTGGGGCGGTCGCGACTACCGCCTCACCGTCACCTCCAGCGAATACGTGACCGACAAGTACATCCGTCTCGGCTTCACCGGCGGCGGACTGCTCGCCGATCACCCGGTGCACCCGACCCAATGGATCAGGCTCTGGATCCCCGATGAACACAGCGACAAGCTGCACCACCGGGGCTACACGCTGGTCGACCAGGATCCGCCCGGCGACCGGTTCTTCATCGAATTCGCCCTGCACGGCGGTCCGGCCTGCCGGTGGGCCGAACGCGCGGCCGTCGGCGACATACTCGACGCAACCGTGCTCGGCTCCAGCTTCGCCCTGCCGCAGGCCACCCCCAGTGAGTATGTGGTCTTCGGCGACACCGCTTCGTTACCCGCCATCAACACCCTGCTCGACGCCATCGGCGACACTCCTGCACGAGTGTGGTTGGAGTGGCAGTACGAGTCGGACCGACACTTGCCGGTGCGCAGCAAGCCTCACCACCAGGTCACCTGGCTGCAGCGGGTGGGCGACGGCAGACTGCTGTGCGATGCAGCGCAGGAGATGACCTGCCCGGACGATGCCTTCGCCTGGGTGGCCTGTGACGGCCACACCACGCGCTCGATCGTCAAGACCCTCAAGCACACTCACGGACTGCCTAAGACGGCCGTGAAATATCAGGCGTACTGGAAGTAGATGGCCCCGAAGGTAGCCCAACTCCCGTCACCGGGGGAAGATGAGCACGGCTTCCGGGAAGCCACCTCCTCCCCGGCCCCGCCAGTGTGATCACCGGCGTGCCAGGGCGGAGGATCCAACACGTGACTGCAGGGACAGGTCCGCTATTGCTCGTGCACGATGACGCCGCGAATGTTCTTACCGGCGCGCAGGTCCTCGTACCCCTTGTTGACTTCTTCGAGTGAGTAGCGTGTCGTGACGAGTTCGTCAAGCTTCAACTCGCCCTGGTCGTACATACGCAACAGTCGGACAATGTCGTATTGCGGGTTGGCCGACCCGAACAGTGTCCCCTTGATCGTCTTCTCGTTCAGCGTCAGATCGGCGCCGGACACGTGCACGGTCAGTTTGGTCGGATCGGCCAAGCCGGTAATGACGACGGTGCCGCCCTTACCGATCACGGCGGTCGCAGCCGCAACCACCTCTTCGTCGACCGTACCTACCAGGATCAGCGCCTGGTCTGCGCCTTGGCCCCAGCTCAGTTCGTTCACCTTCGCCGCGGCTTCCTCTGCAGTGGCGAAGGCATGTGTGGCCCCGAATTTCAGCGCGGTTTCCCGCTTGAAGGGGAGTGGATCGACCACGACCACGTACCGTGCCCCGGCTTGCACCGCACCCTGCACCGCGTTGATACCGAGACCGCCGATGCCGTAGACGACGACGATGTCACCGGCCCGGGCACCACCGGCGTACACAGCGGTCCCCCATCCCGAGGGGACGCCGCAGCCGACGAGAACCGCGGTCTCGAGGGGCAGCCAGTCGTCCACCTTGACGACCGAGTGCTGAGATATCGTGGCCCGCTCCGAAAATGTACCGAGCATGCACATGGCACCGAATTCCAGCTCACCAGAGCGGAATCTGAAACTTCCATCGGGCATCGATCCCTCCAGGATCGTGGCGCCCATATCGCACAGGTTCTGTCGGCCGGTGGCACAGTATCGGCAGGTTCCGCAGTTGGGGATGAAACTGCACACCACATGATCGCCGGGCTTGACCTTCGTGACACCGGGTCCGACTTCCTCGATGATGCCCGAGCCCTCGTGGCCGCCGACGATGGGATAGCGCGGCGGGAGGTCGCCGTCGGTTAGGTGCAGGTCGGAATGGCACAGTCCCGCCGCGGTGTACTTGATGAGTACCTCGCCGGGCCCGGGGCCGTCCAGATCGAGTTCCATGATCTCGAACGGCTTTCCGGCCTCGAGCAGAACAGCAGCCTTGGTCTTCATATGTTCTCTCCTGGTGAGTGCGGGATGCGGCGGGGTCAGAGCGCGACGTTGACGGCTTTTGTCTGGGTGTAGAGGTCGATGGCGGCGCCACCGAGTTCGCGACCCCAGCCGGACTGCTTGTAGCCACCGAACGGCATGGCCGTATCGAAGCCGTTGTACTGGTTGATCCATACCGATCCGGCCTTCAGAAGACGCGCGGTGCGGTGTGCCTTCGAGATGTCACGGGTCCAGATGCCGGCAGCCAAGCCGTAGATCGAGCTGTTGGCGGCGGTGACGATGCCGTCATCGGCATCGAACGGCATCGCGGCCACGACCGGCCCGAAGATCTCCTCCCGCACGACACTGAACTCCGGCTTCACGTCGACCAACACAGTCGGCTCGACGAAGTACCCGGTCTCGCCCCAGCGCCGACCACCTGTCAGGGCCCGCGCGCCGTCCGCGAGCCCGTCGCGCAGATAGCCGGTGACCCGGTCGAGTTGTTCCTGCGACACGAGCGGACCGAGCTCGGTCGTGGGGTCGAGACCCGGGCCGATCTTGACTTTGCTCGCGGCCTCGGCGACTGCGTCGGTGAAGCGCTCGAAAATGGTGCTCTCGACGTACAGGCGTGTGCCGGCGACGCAACACTGGCCGTGGTTGAACAACCATGCGTTGAGTGAGCCTTGCACAGCTGCATCGAAATCGGCGTCGGCGAAGACGATATTCGGGCTCTTGCCACCGAGTTCGAGGGTGACCTTCTTGAGGTTGCCTCGGGCCGCGTCGACGATCTTCTTTCCGACCTCGGTGGAGCCCGTGAAGGCGATTTTGTCGACGTCTTCGTGCGCTGACAGCGCGGCCCCTGCGTCACCGAAGCCGGGTACCACGTTGACCACGCCGGGCGGGAAGCCTGCCTCCTCGAAGATTTCGGCGAGCATCAGTGCGGTCAGCGGTGTCTGTTCGGCGGGTTTGAGGATCACAGTGTTGCCGGCTGCGAGCGCGGGTGCGAGCTTCCACGACGCCATCAGCAGGGGGAAGTTCCACGGTACGATCAGCCCGCAGACTCCGACCGGCTCCCTCAGCGTGTAAGCGTGAAACTGACCGCCCGGCGCAAACGGCATGGAGACGTTGACCGTACTGCCCTCGATCTTGGTGGCCCAGCCGGCGTAGTACCGGAAGACGTCGGCTGCCCAAGCGGTGTCGACAGCCGATGCGACCGCAGCGGATTTGCCGTTGTCGAGAGCCTCGAGCTGGCCGAAATCGGCAGCTCGCTCCGTGAGCAGATCGCCGACCCGCCAGATGAGACGCTCACGTTCGTTCGGCTTCATCGAGGCCCACGGTCCCTCGTCGAATGCGCGGCGTGCGGCTCGGACGGCGCGGTCGATGTCGGCGGCTTCACCGTGGGCGACGTCGGCGAGACGCTCGCCCGTGGCGGGATCGTACGTGACGAACGTGCGACCGGATGCTGCATCGACGAAACGGCCGTCGATGTACAGCAGTTTGGTACCGGCAAGGAAATCACGAACTTTCGCTGAAACCGACTGCTCGGCAACAACTGTCATGCCACAACCTCCTGGGGTGATGCATATGATGTGGAACACATTCATCGTGCCTCCCGAAGAGGTGGCGGAACTGTTCAAGCATTGGACAGCAATCGGTCACATCTTGATGTCGAGAGCCCGGATCCGGCTGTACAGCGTTGTGCGGCTGATGCCGAGGAGGGCGGACGCATGCACCTTGTTACCGCCGCTTTCCTGCAATGCTTCGATGATCGCTTCCCGCTCGGCGCGTTCGCGGCCGCCCAGACGAGCCACCCGAGCGGGTGCACGATACGGTTCGGGCAGGTCCTCGACCCGGATCATCGCGCCTTCCTTGTCGGAAATGGCGCTGAGGACTGCGCGCAGTTCGACGAGATTGCCCGGCCACGTGTGTTCCGACAGCGCTGCCAATGCACTAGGCCCCAAACGAATCTCCGAACGTCCGAGCTCGGTTGAAAGCGCAGCGACGAGCGCCGGCAGTTCACGGATCCGCTGTCGTAGAGCCGGCACCGTTACTTGCGCGCCGCAACGGGCGAACAGGTCCCGGACAGCGGGGCGGACGGTGTCGGCGGGATCGGCGGTGAACACAAATCTCGGTCCGTCAACGCGTGAGGCGAGAGACGCCAGCAGCGCGACGACCGAGTCAGGGGCAAGGTTGACGTGTTCGATCAGGACGTACGTGGGTCCTGTCTCGACGTGCTCGAGCAGCCTCGCAGACCAATTGCGCTCACCTTCGGCCACCACGTGTGCGGCGTCGATGGCCCACATCGGATCCGCCGCAAACTCTCGTGCAGCCCAACTCCGCCCGCTTCCTGCCTCACCGAGGATCACGATTGAGCCGGTACTGGAACGCAATCCGGCCAGGCGGGATCGCAACCGAGAGGTCGCGTCCTGCAACGTAGCCCGCCGACGTACGGGCGCTCGGGTCTCGTCGACATCGAGAAGGAACAGTGCACCGCTTTCGGTGCCGGCCACACGACTGATGCGAAGCTCGGTGTATCCACCGCTGGTGAGCGCGAAGCCGAGTGTGCGCGACCCTCCGGGTGGCATGTCCTCCACAAGTGCGCGCAGCGCCACATGATCAGCCGGCTCGAGTAGTTCGACGGCGGCCTTGTTGGTGAGCATGACGTCTTGTCCCATTGCCGCCACGGCTACGCCGCGTTGGCGGGCTGCGATCTGGAATGCGTCGACGACGCGGCGATCCGATTCGCGTGCCCCCTCGAGCAGACGTGCCTCGATGTCCCGGACGGCCCGTGCGAGGAAAGGCACGAAGAGGGGATTGGCCGTCTTCTCGGTCGAAGTGATGTCGAGGATGCCTTCGATTCTGCGCGTGACCGGATGCACGATCGGGTGACCATAGCAACTGAATTGCCTGAACGGTTCGAGGAAATGCTCGTCGCCGTGAACGATGAGGCCTTGACGTACTTCGAGTGGGGTTCCCAGCGCGTTCGTGCCATATGTCTCTTCGGACAGTGCGACGCCTGGTAGTACCCCGACATCCTCCATTGCGGATCTCATGGCGTCCGAGTCGAACATCCGCGAGACAACACAGCAGTTACGGTCGACGAGGAGGATTCCACATTCCGTACCTGCCAGTTGTACCCGGAGGTCGTCGAGCACCGGTCGGGCGGCCCGTAACAACCGCCCTGCCGAATCCGACGGGTCGAGAAGGGTGGGCTCGGGCACTCGTGCCGGATTGATACCGCTGAGCTGCGAACGCTTCCAGGACAGTTCGATCTCCGGGCGCAAGGTCTGCATCGCCCTTCTCCTTCCAGTTGCATCCGGTCGACCGGTTCGGGTGACAGCGCGAGGTACCGAGTCTGCAAATCCTGCTGATTACCGTCACCGGGAGTCCGCCGACCGACGTCCCGACCGATAGATGTGTGGTCGAATCGGTCGGCGTCGCCCACTCGTCATCGCATGTCCTCTCCATGCTCCGGTCCGATGCAGAAGGAAGAGGCCCACGCCGCCCCTCCAACATACCCACGCAGATGTGATGCAGGTAATAGTGGCCGACCCCAGGTTTCGGCAACTGTCCAGATTCTGAACACTTGAAGCGAGCGGTGCGGGGAACAGTGGCCATTTCGGTGCCTCACTCGCCGAGGAGGGGAAGGCGCACCGACCGCCGCGATCGCGATGTGTTCGTTCACGTTGCGGACCCAGGTGTCCGATAAGTGGAGTGCTGGACGTTCGGGGTCAACTGGGCGATTCTTCCGAACCGATCTTGAATTGCGTTCCGCCGGTATCGCATTCGTTGAATGAGGGAGGTATTCGGTGCCTGGCTGAGCGGCCGCACGAACCTGGATCTCGCGGTAGGGCTGCTGCACAGCCACGTGTCGTCGAGATCGTGTGGCTTGGCGAGCTGACGTACTCGGATCATTGCGTGTCTCTTGGCTGCTCGGAAAGGGGATCGCGGCCCGAATCGACAATCGCTTGCAGCGTGGCGAGGTGCTGCTCGAATGCTGCACGGCCGGCCTTCGTGATTCCTGGCTCTTCGCAGTTAGCAGTGGCATTGATGCCGGCTGGGTATGCTCCGCCGGGAGCGGCGGGTGCAGGCCCACCGTACCCGGCGGCGTTGATTCTCCGGGGTCCTGAACCCGAACGCGATCCGACCGACATGCTTGACGATCCGGTTGTAGCCCTCACTACGCGCATTCGACAACCCGGTGGTGATCGCCAAGATCATCGGTTCCTGCCACGCCGAGATCGTCGCCGCCAACTTTCCGATCTCCGGGACCCGACACGCCGCGCAGAACGTGTAGAACCGATACAGTCTGTCTCGAATCTCATGGTGAAGACCACCACGATCGGTGCAGCGCAACACATCCCGCAGTAATTTCTTGGCGATCCATGCCGCGGCGATGTCTCCGTGTGGATCCGCAGCGGTCAGCTTCTCGAACAGGATCGATCGGTGTTCGATGGTGAGCCGTTCGGAGGCCCGCAACAACCGACGTCGATTGATCCACTCGGCATCACTCTTACGGCCACGCCGACCCCGCTGCGCCTGAGTAACCCGGCGCCGGACGGCATCGACCATCTCGTTCGCCTTCTTGACCAGGTGAAACCGGTCCACCACAGGTCCGCATGCGGCAACGCCTCGCGCACCGCCTTCGCATACACCGACGACATATCGATCGCGACGTCGGTGATCTGCGCCTTCCACGCCTCGTCGCGGGCGTCGAACCAGTCGACCAGCACCGCCGAGGTACGTCCGTTGACCTGCGCCAGCAACCCTTGATCGCCGGTCAGGTCGACCAGTCCGGTGTCCCACCGGTCCACCCACGACCGTTTCCCGGTGTCCGGGTCCGTTTCCCATTTCGTCTTCCCGCGTCGGGTCTCGTCGATCCCGAGCACCATCACCGCCTCAGGCTCGCCGGCCAGGGCGGCGTCGGCGACCACGACGAGATGTTCGTGGACGGTGTGCCAGGCGCACCCGTAGTCGCCCGCAACTGCCGCCACCGATCGGTCCCCGTCGAGGACCGTCTCGGCCAGCAGCGCCTTCGCCCGGGGTGGCACCCCTGGTGTCGACTCGGTGAACACCTTCCGTTCACAGCTGGTGTCGGTGCACAGCCATTTCCGCTTCCTCCATACCAACAGCGGACGGTCGGGCCCGAGCTGCACGTCCCGCGGTCTGGTGGTGACCCAGCCCTTCGATCGGGTCGACTTCTGCCCGCACTGCGGACACATCCCGACCCATTCGGGTGCCGTTGCGATCTGCACGATCCGGCTGCCCTCGACCGTGCGCTGCACCGATTCGACGATGATGCCGTCGAGATCGAGCAGCAATGAACTACCGTGGAGCATGCCTGCGTTCCTTGCTGTCCTGGATGCCTGAGAACACCCAGCTCACAAGGGCGCGGGCCCTTTTTCAATCACCGACACGGCAACGGGGTCGGTCGACACCTGCCCCTACCAACTGCGAAGAGCCGGATTGATGTAGGAACAGGTGACGTCGATGATGGAAGGCCTTCGTCGTCGATGTGTGACTCTGCAGGTGGTCGGCGGCCGCAGGACTTGTCCACGAACTGATCCGTTCGCGGCCGGCGGCGGCGCTGTCGTTGCCGGAGTCGACACGCACTCCGACATCCATTACGTCGCGGTTCTCGGCATCACCGGCACCCGACTCGGTGACTTCTCGGTCCCTGCGACCTCCACCAGCGACGAACAACTCCTCGGCTACATCTGATCGCTGGACAGTGTTCGACTCGTTGGCATCGGAGGCGCCAGTTCATACGGGGCCGGTACCTGAGGACACACGACGTCAAGATTTGCGACATCCTCAGGCTCAGGTAGGAACTCACAGCGACGGTTCGGCAAGTCCGATCCGATCGACGCCTACGCCCGCCGCACAGCAGGCACCGGCCGCTCTTCCTCAGGTCAAGACCGCTGACGGACTCGTCGAGCTCGTTCGAGTGGCAGGCAGTCGCTCGGCGATCGAGGAGTGCTTCCGGAGCGCGAAAACGAGACTGGTCTCGACCACTACCAGGTTCGGGGATACACCCCCTGGTACCGGAACATCACCCCGTCCATGGCCGCGATCGTCTCCCTGACGATCTTGCACCGCGGTATGGAAAAGGACTGCACAACCGGCCTCGAACCGGGTTGCCCCACCGGGTTCACGACCGAGGGTCGGTATAGATCTCAGATTCTTTCTCTGTCAGCGAGATACAGCAACTGTTCAACCGAATTGTCCATTCGATCCGTCATTCGCCCGCACGCCTCCGGCGTCGGTCGTTATGGCGGCGCGTCCATCAGGCGCGAGCGCGATGTCACTTCGCTCGCAGGCATCAAACTGTCGTTGCAGTAATAAGGAGAGGATTGTGAAGTTCCGGTGCTTGCGGATTCGGTCGCGTAACCGATGAGAATCGTTCGGTGAGGTGAGGAGTCGTCAAGTGGATTCGTAGCGGTCGGTGCAGTGCCGCGCCGCAGAGCGTGTATCACAGACCGGTCCTTCGGTCATTTCCGGAGACATCAGGCGGTCGAGCAACACGATTGGGACGGCCAGCAACCACGAGATAGGGGTAGCGAACAATTTGCTTACCACCGTGTTCATCAAAGGACTCCTGTATTGAAGGCGAAAGGGGTTGATGATGCCGATTGGCGACGACTGCCTTCAATGATGTGGTCGTCGACGGATAGTGCCCCGTCGACGAGGGTGGACTCCGTGGGTGGGGTTTGTGATCGGATGAGCTGCTCCGAGGTGCATGGGGGAGTCTCGAGCTCACGGCGATGGTGGGACATGGCTTGGGCGTAGAGGCGTCCGGCACGATACGAGGAACGGACGAGGGGTCCAGCCAGGACACCTGCGAAACCGATTTCCTCTGCGAATCTGGAGTGTTCGAGAAATTCTTCGGGCTGTACCCAGCGCTCGACTGGATGGTGCCGCGGCGAGGGTCGCAGGTACTGAGTGATGGTAAGGATGTCACAGCCGGCATCGTGTAGGTCGAGCATCGTCTGCTGCACTTCGCGAGGGGTCTCGCCCAGGCCGAGGATCAGGTTCGACTTGGTGATCAGACCGAACTTGCGGGCCGCTGTAAGCACGCCGAGGGATCGATCGTAGTCAAACGCGGGCCGGATACGCTTGAAGAGCCGCGGTACGGTCTCGACGTTGTGGGCAAGCACCTCGGGACGAGATTCGAACACTTCGGCCAGGAGATGGGGTTTGCCCCCAAAATCGGGGATGAGATTCTCGACGCCGCTTCCGGGGCTGAAAGCGTGGATTTGTCGCACGGTTTCGGCGTATAGCCAGGCTCCGCCGTCGGGCAGGTCGTCGCGAGCGACACCGGTGATGGTGGAATACCGGAGTCCCATCGTCCGCACGGACTCGGCAACGCGGCGGGGCTCGTCCCGGTCGAGGTCAGTGGGTTTGGCGGTCTCGATCTGGCAGAAGTCGCAACGGCGCGTGCACTGCTGCCCCCCGATCAGGAACGTGGCTTCGCGGTCTTCCCAGCACTCGAAGATGTTGGGACAGCCGGCTTCGGCACACACCGTGTGCAGTCCTTGGCGTTGGACCAGGCTCTCGAGTTCGGTGTATTCGGGGCCCATCCTGACGCGGGTCTTGATCCAGTTCGGTTTGCGTTCGATGGGGGTCTGAGCGTTGCGGACTTCCAGCCGGAGCAGTTTGCGGCCTGTCGGGGCCGACGCCTCGAGTGGTCTTCCGGGTGTGGCATTCACGTGGCGTTCCATTCCTGGGTGAGGTTCCCGCCGAACCGCGGGCCCACGAAAGTCCACGGTTCGGCGAGAGCCACTACATGTTGATCGGACGGCCTAGCGCGGACAGGACCGATTCGTGCATTGCTTCAGACAGTGTCGGGTGTGCGAAGACGACTTCGGCGAGATCGTCGGCAGTCGCCTCCAGGGCTCGGGCGATACCGAAGCCCTGAATCTGCTCGGTGACGTCCGGGCCGACCATATGGGCACCGAGAAGTTCACCGCTGTCGGCGTCGAAGATCGTTTTCACGAAGCCGTCGGCTTCACCGATAGCGAGTGCCTTTCCGGATGCTTGCAGATCGAATTGCCCGACTTGCAGGCGACGCCCGGTCGCCCGCGCTTGCTCTTCGGTGAGACCGAGGCTGGCGACCTGCGGCCTCGCGTACGTACAGCCCGGAACGTAGTCCCGGTCCAACGGCCGGACGTGCTGCACACCTGCAAGCTTGTCCACGCACAGCACGGCCTCGTGGCTGGCCTTGTGGGCGAGGCAAGGTGCGCCTGCCACGTCGCCGATCGCGTATACCCCGAATGCGCTGGTGCGACACCACTGATCGGTGGTGATGAAACCGTGTTCGACCTCGATGCCAAGTTCTGTGAGGCCGAGATCCTCGACGTTGCCCTGGATGCCGGCTGCGACGAGCACCCTGTCCACAGTGAGTTCATCGACGGTTCCGGCGGTCGACTGCACGGTAACGGTGACAGTATCCGGGCCGGCTGCCAGTTCGGATACCGAGGCGCCGGTGTGAATCTTGATACCTCGTTGCTCGAACTGACGCCGTACGTGGCTTGCGACAGCGAAGTCCTCCACCGGCATGATCTGCGGCGCCATCTCTACGAGGGTGACGTCGGTGCCGAGATCCTTGTACAAGCTCGCGAATTCGACGCCGACTGCGCCAGAGCCGATGACCAACAACGATTTCGGCAGATCTGTCGGGACGAGAGCGTCGAAGTATGTCCAGATGCGGTCGCCGTCGGGAATGACACCGGGAACCGGACGCGGCCGGGCTCCGGTTGCCAGGATCACGTGGTCGGCCCGGTATTCGGACACCGTCTCGTCTGCTGTCGTCACTGCGACGACGCCCTTGTCGAGCAATCGCGCCACTCCTTCGACGACATCGATGTCGTTCTTCTTCATCAGGTACCCGATACCGTCGGACAGTCGTCCGGACACCGACCTGCTGAACTCGACGAGGCGTCCCATATCGAATTCCACACTACCGGTGCTGAACCCGAGGGGCTGGAGATTCACCAACGTGTGGGCGACATCGGCGCCGTGCAGCAAGGCCTTGGTGGGAATGCATCCCCAGTTCAGGCAGATCCCTCCGAGCCGGTCCCGTTCGACGATCGCGGTGCGCAAACCGTGCTGCGCGGCGCGGATGGCCGCAACATAACCACCCGGTCCGCTGCCGACGACGAGGACGTCGTATTTCTGTGTCATGGTGTACCTCTCAGACCAGCATCAGCGCGGGTGACTCGACGAAACGTCGGAGTTCGCGCAGGAAGGCCGCGCCGAGCGCGCCGTCGATCACTCGATGATCACACGAGAGCGTGACGGTGAGCATCGTACGGGCAACGACCTGGCCGTCGACGACGACGGGACGCTCCTGGCCGGCACCGACCGCGAGGATGGCGCCCTGCGGTGGGTTGATGATCGCGTCGAATTTCCGCACATCGAACATGCCTAGGTTGGACACTGTGAAGGTGCCACCTTGGAACTCGTCGGCAGTCAGCTTCCCGGTCTTGGCCTTGGTCACCAGCGATTGCACCTCCCCGGAGATCTCGGCGAGAGTCTTGCCGTCGGCATTGCGCACGATCGGGGTGATCAGACCCGACGGCAATGCGACAGCCACCGAGATGTCGGCGCGCGCATAGCGCAGCACCGACTGTGTTGCCTCATCGAACTGAATGTTGACGTCGGGCACCTTCTGCAGCGCCGCAGCACACGCCTTGACGATGAAATCGTTGACCGACAGCTTGACGGCCGGAACGGTCGCATTGATCTCTTTCCTCAGAGCAAGGAGATCATCGATCTGTAGATCGGTGGTGAGCCGAAAGTGCGGGGCGTTGCGCTTCGACTGTTGCAACCGCTGCCCGATTGCTTTACGCATCGTCGTGAACGGAATCGTCTCGAACTCCGCCTCTGCGGCGGGTTCAGGAGCTGCACCGACTTCCGGTTGCAGCCGGAATCGACGTTCTGCCTCGCGGACGTCGGACTCACACACCCTGCCCCTTGAACCGGTAGCACGGCAATCGTGCAGATTGATCCCGAGAGACGCTGCCAGACGGCGGGCCACGGGGGTGGCTGGGACGGTGCTGTCGTCCTCGAACGATCGTCCCGGTACACCTGACCGCACGGGCGACACCGGAGGAGCAACGGTTCCGCCGGCTGCGCGAATCGTGTCGTGGATGTCGGCAACGGAGATCCGGCCCTCCCGGCCGGTCCCAGCCACACGGGCCAGGTCGATCGACAAATCGTCTGCCAACCGGCGGGCGTGCGGAGTCGCGAACACGTCACCGTTCGTCCGTCCTTGCAAAGCCTCGGGAACGATCGTGGAACCAGGACGCTGACGGGATGCGTTGGTCGTCTCGGTCACAGGCACCGATTCGTGGGCCACCGGAGATGGTGGGCTGCTCTCGAGCGTCGGTTGCGCGGGGGCGGGATGCCCGCCCGGTGACCCGCCCGCCTCGGCCGGCGTCGGCGCTTGGTCTGCGCCGATAGCGGCTAGGAACTCCTCGATCTCGGCGTCGGAGACTGCAGCCTCGGCAGACACCGCCAGTACCGCACCGACCGGCAACGTCTCACCCGGCTTGGCGACGATCCGTCGAAGCACGCCGTTGAACGGTGCTTCCAGCTGGTTGGCGATCTTGCTGGTCTCGATCTCGCAGATCAGGTCGCCCTTCGAAAAGGATGCTCCCTCCTCGACCAGCCATTCAGTTACGGTGCCTTCCTCCATGGACAGGCCCCACTTGGGAACTTCGATCAGTTTGATCTCACTCATATCAAGCACTCACGACCTTGCGGACGGCAGCTTCGATCCGAGCGGCGTCGGGCAGCCACGCTTGTTCGAGAACGGGAGAGAACGGCACCGGGGTGTGCGGCGGGGTGACCAGTTCGATCGGTGCCTTCAGTGATCCGAACGCACGCGTTGCGATCAGCGCGGCGACGTCGTGACCGAACCCGCAGCGCGCCGCGGACTCGTCGACGATCACTACTCGGCCGGTGGAGTCGACGGATTCTAGGATGCCTTCCTCGTCGAGTGGCGACACCGTGCGGGGGTCGACGACCTCGACGGAAACTCCCTCGGCGGCCAACTTGTCCGCGGCGGTGTTGGCAGCGTTCACCATCGCCGATAGGGCAATGATCGTGACGTCTGTGCCTTCGCGGGTGTAGTTGGCGACACCGAACGGGATCGTGTACGGATCGTCCGGAACCTCGCCCTTGACGTCGTAGAGTGTCTTGTGTTCACAGAACACGACCGGATCATCGTCGCGAATCGACTGGATCAGCAGACCTTTGGCGTCGTACGCGTTCGATGGGGCGACAACCTTCAGGCCCGGAACGGCGGCGAATACGTTGTACGGTGATTGTGAGTGCTGGGCGGCGGCGGAGAAACCGGCACCGATCATCCCTCGTACGACAAGGGGGGTGCGGGCCTTGCCGCCGAACATGTACCGAAACTTCGCGGCCTGGTTGTAGAGCGCGTCGTAACAAACTCCGAAGAAGTCCATGAACATCAACTCGGCCACCGGGCGGAGCCCGGTCAGAGCTGCACCGGCTGCCATCCCGATGATCGCGGACTCAGTAATCGGGGTGTCGATGACACGGTCGGAACCGAACTCGGTCCACAGACCCTTCGTCACCCCCAGCACACCGCCGAACGCCTCCACCTTCCCCGATTCGAGTTCCGGATTGGTGCCGGCCTGACCACCGCGCAGATCCTCACCGATCTGCACGACCGTCGCATCCCGTTGCATCTCCTGGGCGAGTGCAGCTTTGATCGCTTCGCGATATGTCGTCTTCGACATGGTCATTTCGTTCTCTCCCTCAGTACGACACGTAAACGTCCGACAGCAGGCTCTCCTGCGGCGGGTACTCGGCAGCTCGCGCCTTCGCAACAGCGACGTCGACCCGTTCACGAGCCTCGGCGTCGATTGCATCGAGCTCTTTCGCGGTGACTTTCCTGCCGATGACCTTCGCACGGAACTTCATCAAGGGATCCTGATTCTTGCGGAGCTCGGCGACCTGGTCGGCGGTCCGGTACAGCTGCGCATCGCCCTCGAAGTGACCGTGCCAGCGGTGTGCCGTCGCCTCGATGGTGGACGGTCCACCTCCTCTACGAGCGCGCTCGACGGCCTCGTACGTCGCGTCGTAGACCTCGAAGAAGTCGGTACCATCGACTGTGGTCGACGGCATTCCGAACGAAGCTGCTCGTCCCGCGATGCTCGGAGCACCGACCGCGTAGTCCCGTCCGGTGGCCTCACCGAATCCGTTGTTCTCGATGACGAACACGATCGGCAACTCGAGCACGACCGCCATGTTCATCGCCTCGAATACGGTTCCCTGATTGGATCCACCGTCGCCGGTGAACGAGGCCGCAACGCCGCCATTGCCGAGGGTCTTAGCGCTCAGCGCAGCGCCGATCGCGAGCGAGGGAGCGCCTCCGACGATCGCGTTTGCGCCGAGCATGCCGACCGAGAGGTCGGCAATGTGCATCGACCCACCTTTTCCATGACACAAACCGTCGTTCTTCCCGAAGATTTCGGCCATCATCCCGTTGAGGTCGCATCCCTTGGCAATGCAGTGACCGTGGCCGCGGTGTGTCGATCCGATGTAGTCGGTGTCGTTCAGGTTCTCGCACACCCCGACAGCAATCGCCTCCTGGCCCGAGTACAGGTGGATGAATCCAGGAATGTCACCCGTAGCGTTCTCCTCGTGCAACCGGTCTTCGAACGCTCGGATCTCGGTCATCTTCCGGTACGCGCTCAAAAGTGCACTTTTCGTCAGCGCCATTGTTCTCCTCTGTCTCCAGCATCGGGCCACTATCACTGGACCCCACGCGATTACGGGGCTGCGATCTCTTCTGGCGCAGCAGCTTGTGTTACCCGGATCACGAATGTAAGGAGAACGTGGCGTTCCCTCAACATTGCAGTTGATTGCAGTCGTGGCCGGGGTGACGGGTATGAGCGGGCACGTCCCGAACATTTCGCAGAAGGTGCGTGGTCTTTGTGATGTTCGGTATTCCGAACATCACAAGGGGTTGCCGAAGTCGACGTCGAATCCCGGACTGAGGTACGTGCGCACCCGACGAACCCGATTCTCGGCTGGATTCACGTTCTACGATCGGTCGAATCTCGAGGTTCGAGCAGCGTGCAGTCTGTGCATCCCAGCAGTCTCCGGACGCAGAAACCATCGAAGGTGGAGTGGATCGGGCCGAGGCACCGTCCAGGCGACTTCATGGGTGGAGGTAGGGATACGCTGCGTATGGTGGGACTCATGGGAAGTGGCGAGCGGCGATCCGGTCGGTGCATGACGTCGGTCCGCAGAAGTGATCGACCCCAACGCCTCTCGTCCGGTCTCGATACGAGGAGGGGACCGTTCGAGCTGGGGATTCAGCTCGAACGCGGAACGGTCGATGGCCGACTCCAGACGATCGCCTCCGTGAGAACGACCGCCTGAGTCCATGAGGTTGCAGGCCGAACCCACGATGTCGGAATCAAGCTTAGGGCTTTGTGAAGGCCTCAGAGATATTCCAGGAGTTCGAACTCCAGGGGTTCGCAAAGTCGTGCAGTAATCCTCGGGACGTGATGGGGAGTAGTGGTCTGTTCGTCGTAGCGTGCACTGGCGTGCACCTGAAGACGCAGAAGCAATTGTTGGACAGAGGAATTAGGCGATCTGGTTGTCGTGGGGAACTGGATGGCTGCAGCGCCGTGAGAACAGGTTCGCGTGGTCTATACGGCCACGGCAGAGCGGGTGCGGGACGCGACCGCGGTGATAGTCGACAACCAGGCCAAGGTGCTCTTCAGGTGGGGAGACTCGGATCCGATCGGTCACCGAGCGCGTATCGACCGAGTTGGGATCGGGTACAGTTTCGAGGCTACCGATCGCGGGGACCATGACAACTACACGGTCTTGCCGACCGCGCACTCGCTGCGTTCCTGGGTCACCCGAGGTCGTTCAGGTCCAGCCGGCAGCGAGAGTTTCGAAGCGGGTTCGACGATGCGTGAATACCAAAGCGCGCATGCGTGCACGTCGACGTACTGCAGGGCAGGAGAAGGATGAGCTCAGTCGAGGGTTCGAACCGTGACGTCCTGCGCGAATCTGTATGGGTGAGTGGTCAGAACCGGCCCCAGACTCCTTCGTAGTCGAGAAATCTCGGCACGGACTGCGACCACGTGATCACGGTCCCCGAACAGGACTTCGCTCATTGTGGCGGCATCGATCCCCGTAGGTCCGGCGCTCGCGAGCACCCGCAGAATCTGCGCATGTCGCGGTGACAGGGCACGTGTCCAATCCACGTCTCCGCGCACCGTAGCCCGGGGTTGGGCACCGAGATCGAGTTCGAGTTCGATCGTCGGTCCGTCCTGCCTACGGCGCACTAACCATCCCTCACTGAGTGGCTCGGGAACGCACAAACCAAGACCTGGTACCAGCAAGGGTTTTTCCGCACACGGAGGTGCCAACTGTTCAGGAACACCGATCCCGACCGACTCGACAACCCAACCGTGCCGGTCCAAGACGAGTGCTGGCCCGCCGACGGTGGCAAGCACTGGGGCCACCTTCGCGCGGAGCTTCTCAATTTGGGTGATGTGTTCACGCCATAATATCGACTCCACCAATCTCACCGCCGTCTGCACGAGAGCCATGGTGGCGGGATGGATCGACATTGCCGAACCGCTGATATCGATCACGCCGAGTATGTCACCAGTCCGTGGATCGCGTACCGGTGACCCGGTACACGACCAGTCATTGTGCGACCGTGCATAGTGTTCGGCCGAGAACAGTTGTACCGGTGCTCTCTCGATCAACGCAGTGCCAACGGAGTTGGTGCCGACAACGCGTTCTGACCATTGGGCACCCTCTACGAAACCGAGAGCGTCAGCTCGCCTGCAGACGGAGTGGGAACCTTCCCGCCACAACACGACTCCGTCAGCGTCGGCAAGTACGACGACGAAATTTGCCTCGCCCGCCACCGTGGTCAACGTGCTCCGAAGTTCCGGAAGAACCGCGCGAAGAGGCGTTCGTGTGCGACGAGACTCGAGATCTGCGCACTCTACGACGACGATATCCTCACACCGTGCGGGGCTGACGCCCACTGTCTGTAATCGTGACCACGACCGGGCGACGACTTCGCGTGGCGGCATAGGTGGTTGCTGTCCGGAAAGTACGGCGTCGCGTACCCGATTCAGGACTCGCGCATGCCGCGCGAGGTCGGTTCCGAAATCGACAGCCAGGAGTCGCTGATGAGTCGAACTGGTCATACATATACCTCCAGCTCACCGGGGAGGTTGTGTTCCAGATCCGTAGTCGAACCGGTGGGCTGCTCAGACGTCATGGGACGGACGATTACTGGTCGTATGGTGTGAAACGTTCCCTCATTGTGCCGATCTGGGTAGATCATGCGGGCGCTCGGCATTCGCGAGTCGCGTCATCGTGCTCGATCGTATACATCGGTACAAGGAGGCTGCTCAGCGATAAAGAAGACCGCCGTCGATCAGAGGTGCCTGACCGGTCATGTAATCCGAATCAGGACCGGCAAGATACGATACGAACGCGGCTACGTCCTCCGGCGTCTGGGCTCTTCCGAGCGCAATGCCGCCGACAAATTTCTGGTAGGTCTCGCCCTTCGCAGCGCCGGTCAGTTCGGCGAAACGCTCGTCGATGGTCACCCACATGTCGGTACCGACAACTCCGGGGCAGTACGCGTTCACGGTGATCCCGTACGCCGCATATTCTTTGGCTGCAGCCTGCGTCAAGGCGCGAACCGCAAACTTCGTTGCACTATAGACACCGAGCATCGCGAAACCATCATGTCCAGCGATCGAGGACGCGTTGATGATCTTGCCTTTACGCCCCTCCGACTTGAATCTTTCTGCTGCAGCCTGGATCCCCCACAGTACGCCATCAACATTGACCGCCCAGATCTTCTGCAGATCCGCAGGGCGAACATCCGCGATCGGAGCAACCTGCGCGATACCAGCATTATTGACCATAACGTCGAGACTGCCGAGAGTTTCGTGCACATGGTTCACTGCCGCGAACACGGCATTACGGTCGCTGACATCGGCAACGAATGTGGTTTCCTTTCTGCCGATCCCACGAATCTCGGCGGCAACCGACTGCATGTTGGCCTCGTTCACGTCGACGAGCGCAATATCGTGTCCGTCCCGGGCTAGGCGCAATGCGATGCCGCGGCCGATTCCCTGTCCGCCTCCTGTGACGAGTGCGACGGTCATGTTGGTCCTTCCTGAGATTCGGCAGTTGCCTTTATCCGGCTGCTCATGCGGAGCGTTCTCGAAGCCGTGGTTACGTGCCGCCCGACTGACACTGTGCCTGTCGGCCGCATGCCGTGAGTGTGGCTCGGCGAGGATGGAGATGGCCGAGGGGAAGCTGTGAACGTCAGTACCTGAGATGCACTCGCTGCGGTTTCCGGCTCGCTGAGTGTCGGCCGGCGTCGCCGGGCACCGCCATCTTTCGCCGGCGATAGTGCAGCTGTGTGCATCGATGCCTCCTGATGTCCTCCTGAGGTCTCCGCGATGGTGCAAGTATTCCTATCGGAGGTGGGGGAAGGAGTACAGAGTTGCACAGCGTTGCATCCGTACGGCGGTAGTTGAGCAGCCATCGTCGCCCAGTAATGGAATGGGCCGTGACGTCTCCAACGGCCTGAGCGTCGACTGTGACTCGGGAGAACCGTCCGGTTGCCTGATCGCGGTTCGGCGTACTCGGCGCTCTTGTCCGATTCGACGTGTGGGGTTCACGTGCACACATCGCTCGGTCACCTACTGAGAAGGTCAGTTCGTTGTGCGTACCTCGAGAGACGGTCTTGGTGAAGAAGCGAAGCAGCCCTACCGAGCACAGGGGATGCTGCGGTAGGGCTGCGGCCACCGCGCAGAGGGGGGCGGTGATTTCTCGGGCCGGTGACAGGGATTCGCCGACCCGGGGTACGAGGTTACTGCAGAATCCAATCATCGGAAAGCCCAGTGGGGGTGATGATTCTGCGCTTCGTTCTCGAGGCGCCGGTCTGCACAGGTACAGACGTGCAGATACGCGAGGACTGGAGGAGCACGCGGGGGCGATCTCCTGCAAGGCCGTGAGGGGATCGATGCAAGCGGACGTGTCGAGGCATTGGTAATGAGACGGTTTCAGCGCGGCGCGCGGGTTTCACGTCGAGTGCCGCGACGTGTCTTCAAATTCGCGGCACTTGTCCATGGCTTCTGTCGAGCCTCATGCACCCCCGCGGGGTAACAACTTGGATATCGGTTGCAACGCGCTGCAACTCTTTCAGAATGTGTCGTGAGTCACTACTACTCGAGGTATGAAAGCTGCTGTCTACTACGGACCCAACAAACTGGAAATCGCTGACGTTCCTGAACCGCAACCTGGACCGGGCACGGTCAAGGTAAAGGTAGGTTTCAACGGAATTTGTGGTACTGACCTGCATGAATACTATGCAGGCCCGATCTTCGTCCCGACCGAGCCGCATCCGCTGACCGGTCGGGAACTGCCGCTGACGATGGGCCATGAGTTCGCCGGGACCATCCTTGAGGTCGGCGCGGGCGTCACCGGCTATGTCCCAGGCGACCGAGTGGCGATCGAGCCGATCTACCGATGCGGGCGCTGTGCGCCCTGTCGGGCCGGAACGTACAACGTGTGTCAGCAGATCGGCTTCCACGGCCTGATGTCCGACGGCGGTATGGCGGAGTACACCATCGTGCCGGTCAATATGTTGCATCGACTGCCCGACAACGTCTCACTCGAACTCGGTGCACTGGTCGAGCCGATGGCAGTGGCGTATCACGCTGCGGCACTCGGTGACGTCGGGCCCGGCGACACGGCGATAATCTTCGGCGCCGGGCCCATTGGTATCGGACTGTGGTTCGCGCTGCAAGGCATGGGGCTCGAGTCGGTGTATGTCGCGGAACCGTCGTCGACTCGCCGCACTGCAATCGAGGCGTTGGGCGCCCATACCCTTGACCCGACGCAGGTTGACGTGTCTGCGTTCGTCACCGACGTCACGGATGGGCGTGGAGCAGATGCCGCATTCGATGCAGCGGGTGTGAAGTCGGCAATCGAGGCTGCGACTGCGAGTGTCGGTGCACGGCGACCGACCATCAGCGTCGCCATCTACGAAAAGCCGTTGACCGTACCGCTACTGAACCTGGTGATGAACGAATCCCGGCTCCAGGGCTCGCTGTGCTACACATCCACCGACTTCGAAGCCGTTATTGCGTTGATGGCGCAAGGTGTCTACGACACCACAGGGTGGGTCACCACAGTCAGAATCGATGATGTGATCAACGAGGGATTCGAGGCACTGCACGCGGGCCGGAAGATGAAAGTTCTCGTCGACCCCTCCGATGATATGTAGAAGTCGCCGTCCAGAAAGCATTGAAGCAACAGCCGGGAATGGTCCCGGAGGTATCTCCGGGCTTCGTCAACGATCTGTGATGTTTGTTTTGCCGAGCCAGCGCGGGTTGAACCGATGATGTAGGCCCTCGTGAAACGGTAGTTCGGCTGGTGTCGCTTGCCAGGGTGATGGGACCACCTGATTGCCAGAGGGTAGGGACCACCGTGGCGCGTTATTGAGGATGCGTGTTGTCGGTGTCTTCGTCAACTGTTCCAGGTCGGGTGCGTTGTCGG
>Ga0180216_1000930_pt1 | contig 27783 bp, 23 predicted proteins | sample eDN3rd37CBELigMG_FD_128879 | JGI IMG/M metagenome (GOLD analysis project Ga0180216, IMG submission 128879) | Enriched Miracle-Growth compost microbial communities from Emeryville, California, USA - eDNA 3rd pass 37_C BE-Lig MG (version 2)... ... | reverse complement strand
GTACGGGAGCCGGGCTTCGGGTTACCGGCAACGACAGTGACCTTCATGTGGATCTCCTTTCGGGCGAGGCTTTCCGCCCGTCACCGGATATTCGACCCGACGTCTGTGTCGGGAGTGCGACCGGAATGTGGCGTACATATTGCGCCGTTGCACATCGCCCCCGCAGACCGTTCACCTGCGGAAACTGTGCGACGCGGCAGTGATACCGCGGAAAACTCGATCTATCCGCCGGTGGGGACCGACCGGGCGAGGCGCTCCCGGAACGTGCCCTCCGCGTATTCGTTGCGGGCGAGTCCGCGGCGCTGAAGTTCGGGGACCAGACCGTCGAGCACCTCGTCGAGGTAACGCCGGGTGATGAGGCCTCCCCCACCGTGGAAGAGCAGGAAACCGTCGCCGCCGACGATCTCCATCGCTTCCTCCATGCGGTCCGCGACCGTCGCCGGCGTTCCGACCAGGTCGAGGGAGGTCGATTCGCCGGTGCTTCCGAGGACCTGCCGGAGCGAGGATCCCTCGGTCAGCCGCTTCATCGTGTCGAGGATGCTCTGTGCCCCGTTGGTGGTGGCGTCAGAGGGAATCGGTGCATCGAGATCGTACGTCGAGAAGTCGATCTCGGAGATGTTGGACAGCTGGACGATCCGGCGCAGGAAGTTGTCCGACTCCGGCGAGTACATGCGGTCGCGTTTCGCAGCCGCTTCGGCGTCGGTCTCCCCCAGGATCGGTGTGACCATGTAGAGCACCCGGCACCGGTCCGGATCGCCGCCGCTGCGTTCGATCCGTTCCCGGATGCCGTCCCGGTACTTCTTCATGGCGTCGATGCCCACCGGGACGGAGACGATCAGATCGGCCCATTCGGCTGCGAAATCCATGCCCGCGGGTGATCCACCGGCCTGGCACAGGACCGGCCGTTCCTGCCGACTCATGGGGGCGGACGGGCCGTTCACCCGGTAGTAGCGGCCATCGAAGTCGATTCCGTCGGTACCCGACCACATCTCGGAGGTCACGCGGAGGTACTCGTCGGCGCGGAGATAGCGCTCGTCGTGTTCCCACAGCTTCTCCAGCCCGACGTTCCGCGCCGCGAGGTCCTCGAACGAGGTGACGATGTTCCACCCGTTCCTGCCGTCGGACAGTTCGTCGAGCGTCGCCTGCATCCGCGCCAGCCGATCCGGTGGGTACAGGCTCGTACTCATGGTGGTCACCACACCGAGGCGGCTGGTTTCCTGGGAGATGGCCGCCGCCAGCGGAAGCGGATCGTGTTTGGGGGCCTTCACGGTGGCCTTGAACTCCGCGACCATGTCACCACCGAAGTTCTCCGGAACGACGCTCGAATCCTCGAGCATGACGAAGTCGATGCAACTGCGTTCGAGGGCCTTGGCCATGTCCACGTAGAAGCTGCCGTCGGTCCATGCCCGCGGATCCGGTCCCGCCCAGGGCCGGTTCCATCCGGTGGGCATGTAGTTGACGAACCATCCGAGCGTCATCGGCTCGTTCATACCGGTACCTCCTGTTCGGCGTGATACGGGACGAACTCGAAATCGGATGCGCTCAGACCGAATCGGTCGCGGAGGAGACCACCCCTCGGAACGGGCACGAGCGCCGGGAGCGTTTCGTGCAGCACCTGCCCGAGCAGCCGGTCGGCGGTGAGGCCGCAGAAGGCGTAGCCGTCGGCCGAGGTCACCGGGGGTGCGGCCGCGGCCTCCCCCGCGACTTTCAACAACACGCGATCCGCGCTCGCCCGCGCGGCGGGAATGTCCTCCTCGGATCCGACGACGAGAACGTCGGCGACGTCCGATTCTGCTGCGTTCGGCCGATATTCGGCGAAGCGCACCGCGCGTCCCTGTGGTGGGCGGGGCGCGTTCAGCGGACCGCGGGTGGAGAAGTAGGGACCGTGATAGTTCGTGACATGGACGCAGTCGGCATCCACGTACCGCCCGGAGGGCACGTCCGCGACGAGAGCGTCGGGCTCCCACGAGTTGCCGAGCGCAGCGGTCGCGGCGAGATAGTCGGCGAGCGCGTCCTGCCGTTCCGCCGCGGTCGCGGTGCGGGCCGACCAGCGTCCACTGTCGTCGGAACAGGTGGTGCCGGTGTCGCGACCGGAGACGAACCATCCCGCGCGGCCGCGGGTCAGGGCGTCGAGCGTGCCCAGGGCTCGGGCGGTGAGGAAAGGCGGCTGGCTCCACGGCGAGATCTCCGCGACGAGACCGATCCGCGGCGCACGCCGTGAGGCAGCCGCAGCGAGCAACAACGCCTCCGGGCAGTCCGCCTCGCCGGGAAGGACCACCGCATCGGCACCGGCGAGATCGAGGTGGAGGACGGTGCGGAGCATCGTCGCAGCGTTGCCGGGTTCGAGGAACCACACGGCTATCGGGCTGGTGGGCATTCGACCTCCTCCGAGACGTCGATGAGGAATTCGATGTAGTGCTCGAGGACCGTGGCGGGATCCTGGTCGAGGATGTATCCGCCGCCCTCGAGGGGGACGTACCGTGCGTGTGGGATCGCCCGCCTCGTTTCCGGGACGTAGGGATGGAGCACGTCGGAGGTGCCACACAGCAGGAGCGCCGGGGCCGCGACGGCCTCCAGCAGAGCACCGACATCGGTGGAGAAGACCGCGAGATACGCTTCGTGCCAACGCACTCCGGCCCGGAGCTTGTCCACCACCTCGCGATGCCGGAGGGTGACGTCCGGCGCGAACGCGAGGTCCGCATCGATCGTTCCGACCTGTTCCCAGGCCGTCAGCAGATGTGCACCGTCGGCGGCCGGCGTCATCGCCGTGACCCGGGCGTGCCAGCGGGCACGGTCCTCGGGCGACATGGCCACCGCTCCGATCATCGCCAGACTCGCGGTCCGGCCGGGGTGACGCGCTGCGATCGTCGCTGCGATCGCGGCGCCGGTGTGATGCCCCAGCAGGTGCGCGTGCTGGACACCGAGGGCGTCGAGCAGCGCGATCATGTCGTCGGCCCACCACTGCAGGGCGTACTGCTCACGTGGGGCGAAGGACATCCCGAAGCCCGGAGTGTCCGGGGCGATCAGCGTGTAGCGCTCACCGTGGCCGGCCTCGAGGAACTTCGCGGCGAACGCCTCGTACATCTCCGACGACGAGGCCGTCTGGTGCAGCAGGAGCACCACCTCGGGGCCCGACCCCGCCGTGCGGGCGTGAACCTGCCCGCACGGCGTGTCGACATAGATGCGATACATCATCAGCTGAACGAGCGGAGGTTCTCGCGCAGCGTGGAGTGAGCGTAGTCGGTGCGCAGCAGGCCGCGGCGCTGCAGCGCGGGAGCGACACCGTCGGTCATCTCGGCGATCGACTGGCGGCTGATGGGCTGTCCGTAGATGAGGAAGCCGTCACCACCGACCTCCTGCATGAACTCGTCCATCTGCGCGGCGATCGAGTCCGGGGTACCGACCATCTCGGTGGTCTGGACGCGCATGCCGCTGAAGCCCTCGCGGATGGTGCGGCCACCGAGTTGCTTGCGCCAGACCTCGAGCTGGCTCTGGTGTCCGTTGGTCGAGACGTCGTCCGGGATCGGCTGATCCGGGTCGAACTGGGAGAAGTCGATCTCCATGGTCGCCGCGAAGTGCGCCATCTGGACCTCGAAGTTGTGTTCCTTGCGGGCGTACCAGGCGGCGTTCTTCTCCTTGGCCTCCTGTTCCGTCTCACCGACGATCGGGTACACCACCGAGAACACCTTGATGTCGTCGGGATTGCGGCCGAACTTGGCCGCTCGGGCGCGAATGTCGGCGCGGTATTCCTTCGCTCCCTCGACGCCGTGCGGGATGGTGAGGATGATGTCGGCGTGCTTGGCGGCGAAGTCGCGGCCGCGCGGCGATCCGCCGGCCTGGCAGAAGACCGGACGCCCACCCGGTCCCGGAGGAACGTTCAGCGGTCCGCGGGACTTGTAGAAGCGACCTTCGTGGTGGATCGGATGGACCTTCTTGTAGTCGGCGTAGTAGCCGCTCTCCGGGTCGGCGAGGATGGCCCCGTCCTCCCACGATCCCCACAGCTTCATCGCGACGTCGACGAACTCCTCGGCCATCTCGTACCGGAGGTCGTGTTCCGGCAGTTTGTCGAGGCCGTAGTTCTGGGCGGCGAGGTCCTCGCTGGAGGTCACGATGTTCCAGCCCACGCGGCCACCGGTGAGGTTGTTGAGCGTCGCGAACTGACGTGCCAGCTGGTAGGGATGGTAGAAGGTCGTCGAGGCGGTGGCGATGATGCCGATGTGCTCGGTGGCGGCGGCGAGCATCGAGGCGGCCACGACCGGGTCCATCTTCGGTGCGTAGCGGGCGTGCTTGAGTTCGATCTCGGCGGTACCGCGGTAGATGTCACTCACCATGAGCGAGTCCTCGATCATGAGGAAGTCGAAGCCGGCCCGCTCGAGGTTCCGGACCATGTCGACGTAGAAGCGACCGTTGAAGTAGTTCGTGGTGGCATCGATGCCGCTGTACGGCGACTTCCATTCGGGGGCAGCGAGGTTGCCGAACCAGCCGAGACGGAACGGATCTGCAGTCATGTTCGTGGTCCTTCTCTTCGTCGAACGTGGTCCCGCTGTCGCGGGACCCGGAGTCTGTGCCGTCGGGATCCGACGGCGAGGTCAGTGGGTTGCCAGGAGCGCGTCGTCCGCCGGGGACTCGCACGCTTCGAGCAGCTGCTGCTCGGTCAATCGCGGACCGGACAGTTCGTCGATCAGGCGGCCGTGGTGGAGCACGAGCACCCGATGGCAGACGGCCGCGAGGAGTTCGTGTTCACCGGAGAACACCACTACCGCAGCGCTATTCGTCGCTGCTGCCATCGCGTCGGCGAGCAGGTCCTTGGCCGAGCCGGGATCCACACCCTGGGTCGGTTCGTCCAGGAGCAGGACCTTGGGGTCCAGTTGCAGCCATTTCGCGAACACAACCTTCTGCTGGTTGCCGCCGCTGAACGCGGACATCGGCAGTTCGGGCCGGTTCGGGTGGACGTTCACCTCGGTCATCAGCCGGGCGGCACGCTCACGCATCGCGTTGATGTCCAGCCCTTTCCAGCGCCGGTGCCGGTGCACCACGGGTAGGATCACGTTCTCCTCGGCGGTGCCTTCCACCCAGCAACCGTCACGCAGCCGGTTCCCCGGGACGAGGGTCATCCCGTGGTCGATCGCCTGCCGCGGATCACTCGCGCGCAGTTCGGTTCCGTCCACCACGACGGTTCCGGCGACGGGCTTCTCGTCCCCGGCCAGGAGCATCGGAAGTTCTTCCTGCCCCATTCCCGCGAGCCCGGTGACGCCGACGACCTCGCCGGCGCGGACCGTGAGATCGACGTCCGCGACGCGTCGGCCGGTGAGTCCCCGCACCGTCAGGCGCGGGGCGCCGAACTCCACGCCGGGCGGGGCCGGGTAGAAGTCGTCCATACGCCGCCCGAGCATATGGGCGACGAGTTCGGAGCGGCTCGTGTCCTCGATCGGGACCTCGACGACGTCGCGGCCGGCGCGCATCACCGTCGCGCGGTCGCACACCTCCATGACCTCGGCGAGCCGATGGCTGATGAAGACCACGCCGGCACCGGTGTCCGCGACGCGGCGCATGAGCGCGAGCAGCCGGGACGCCTCGGGACGGGGCAGTGCAGCGGTCGGCTCGTCGAGGATGAACAACTGCTCGTCGGTGTTGCCGTCCATCAGGCGCATGGCCCGCACCACCGCGAGCAGGGCGCGCTCGGCGGGGCTGAGGGTCGACACCTGGGCATCGAGTGGGAAGTCGAATCCGAGCCGGTTCATCAGTTCCCGGTAGACGGCCTTCTCCCGTCCGACCCGCACCGGGGCCAGCAGGCGGGCACCGTACCTGGCGTTCGCTCCCAGGTTCTCGAGCACGGTCATGTCGTCGACCAGCCCGATGTCCTGGTGGATGACGGCGATGCCGTGTTCGTGCGGAGCGTCCACCGGCAGGGTCAGGGTGCGGCCGAACACCTCGACCGAACCTTCGTCCGGCGTCACCACCCCGGTCAGCGACTTCACCAGTGTGCTCTTGCCGCAACCGTTCTGGCCGAGCAGAGCGTGGACCTCACCGGGGCGGACGTGCAGGTTCAGGCCGTCGAGCGCGACCGCGCCGCCGTAGGACTTGCGCAGGCCGACCACGTTGAGTGCCGTCATGTCCGGGCTCCTGCCCGGCGCTTGCCGACCAGCTTGGCGGCGGTGACGGACACGATGAGCGCGAGTCCGTAGAAGACGTTGGTCACCCAGGTCTGCGCGCCGAGCAACTGGAGTGCGGTGATGCCGACGGTCAGCAGGTAGAGGGCGGCGACGGTGCCCCATGCGTTGAACCGGCCCACGGTGATCGCAGTCGCGCCGAGGAAGGCCGCCGCGAAGGGCTGCAGCATGTACTGGGCGCCGACGCTCGGGTCCACCGCTCCGAAGTATCCGGCGAAGCAGATACCGATGAAGGCCGCGATCAGACCGGACACGATGTACGCCGAGGTCCGGATGCGGTCGACGGAGATGCCGGCCAACCGTGCCGCGGCACGGTTGCCACCGATGAAGACCGTGTACCGGCCGAGCGGCGTGCGCTGGTAGACGTACCAGAGCACCACCACGAGCACCCAGGCGTACCAGGTGATCATCGGCAGGCCGAGCAACTGCGAGCGGGAGAAGTTCACGAAACCGTCGGGGACACCGGCCACGATCCGGCTGTCGGTGATCAGGTACGCGAAACCTGCCAGCGCCGTGTACGAGCCGAGTGTGGCGACGAACGAGTCGACACCCACCCGCACCACGATGAGGGCGTTGATGGCTCCGACCAGCGCGCCGAGGGCGAGGGCGGTGAGGATCGCGACGTAGGCCGGATAACCGTTCTTCGTCATCACGGCCACGATCGCCGCTGTCGCTACCATCGTCTGCGAGATGGACAGGTCGAAGTCCCCGAGCCGGAGCACGATCGTCGCGGTGAGGGCGAGCAGGAGCACCAGCGACTGGGCATTGAGCATCGTGGTGAACAACGATGCCGTGCGGAACTGAGGGAGGGTGGCGACACACAGCAGGACGAGCAACCCGAGTGCGCCGACGAGGGCCCAGCGTTCGAACGCCCCGTCGAAGCGGGAGGAACTCTTCGTCACGGGGGATACCGTCTCCGTGAGCGTGGTGTCGGGGGTCGTGGTGGAAGTCGTCATGGGATCTCCTGTTCGGCCGGTTACTGAGCCGAGGACCACGCGGACACGAATGCCGCCTGGTAGTCCGAATATTCGGGCGCGATCGACTCAACGCTCGCATCACCCACGTTGTCGGTGTCGACGACGCGGGTCGGGATCACGTAGCCCGGGGCGCTCTGACCGAGGATCGCGCGGGCGAGGTCGTCGACGGCCAGCCAGCCGATCCAGCCGGCGGGCGGGGTAGCGATGTCCATGTCCTGGCCGGAACCGCCCGCGATCGCGTCGAGGTTCGGCTGCAGACCGTCGCGGCTGAGAACCTTGGCCTTGGAGTTGGCCGCGGCCAGCACGGGGTCGACGTAGGTCACGGCGCTGTCCCACACGGGGAAGATGTAGTCGATGTCGGGTTGCCGCTGCAGCGTGGTCTGCAGCTGGCTGCCGACATCGGTCGCCACATTGGCGACGTCGACGTCGATGATCGTCACGGTGCAGTCGGGGCATTCCGCCTCGATCTGCGACTTCGCACCCTGGGCCAGGTAGTCCCACACGGTGACCGAGGTGGACGAGATGATCGCCAGGTTGCCGGCGCAGCCGCTGTCGGCCATCACCCAGTCGGCGGCCATCGCCCCGTCGGCGCTGAAGTCCGCGGTGAGGTTGCCGTACATGCCCGACGGGACCGCGTCGTCCGGATCGGAGTTGAGGGTGTTCTGCACCGGGATGCCGGCGGCTTCGGCGGAGGCCAGTGCCGACGACACCACGCTCGGGTCGATACCGACCAGGATGATGCCGGCCGCCTTCTGCGCGACGGCCTGTTCGATGCCCTCGTTGAAGCGGTTGGTCATGCCCTGACCGTCGAAGCGGACCACCTTCATCCCGGCGGCTTCGGCGGCTTCCTCGACACCTTCGACCATGTCCACCGAGAACTGGTTCATCGTCACGGTGATGAACCAGATGGTGTCGCCCTGGAGCGCGGCAAGGTCCAGGGGTGCGGTCGGGGCGATCAGCTCGGACGGAGCGGTCGCGGCGGCGAGACGCGCCTGCACGCCGTCGACGCATTCCTGCGCCGAGGCGGAGAGGGTCCTGTCCGAAGTGTCATCCGATCCGACGTCGGTGGCCGCCGTGCAGGCGGACAATGCGAGCGACGCACCGAGGAAGAGGGCCCCGACGGCCGTATGCTTGAGCGATTTCATGCGTTCTCCGGTTCCAGCTACACGCCCGTGATGCATCGCATCGGCCGGGCACGGGATCGAGTTCACGGCGACACCACAACTCGTTCGCCTCAGTGACGACGATCAGTCAACGCGGCATCGATTTCGCCGCCTGGTCTACGCATTTGCGCGTCGATTTCGCCGTGTAACCCTCCCGGGCGCGGCATCCGGTGAGCGATTCGTGCAGGTCGACGGGGTCGGCCGGCCCGAGTTCGATCCGGCACCCGGCCAATACGCCGAGAGCGCTCCCCTATTCGCCGAGGCCGCACTCCCCCGAAGAACGGAAATGCCCGCATTCCTTCCGGAATGCGGGCACGTCCTCCCGAGCCGATCGTCAGGTGCGGGTCACTGCGCCACCCGTTCGGGTGCCGTGCCGAGCGGGAAGGACACGCGGTCGGCCCGGTAGTACGAGAAGGTGTACTCCTGCACGGTCCCCTCCACATCGCGCAGGAGCTGTTCGCGCATGAGTACGGGGGAACCCTCGCGCAGGCCGAGTACGCGGGCGGTGTCCGTGTCGCAGGCGACGGCGTCGATCACGGTGTCCACCTTGCCCAACGGGACGCCGTAGACCAGTGCGAAGGCGTCGGCGAGACTCGGGCAGCGTTGCCACACCTTGGGCTGCTCGTACTGCTCGCGGTAGTAGGCCATCCGCACTCCCAACGGTTCCACGCCGGAACTCGTCACGTGTTCGAAGACGTGCTCGACGAGTCCCACACGGGTGTCGTGGGTTCCGAGCCGTGTCCTGATGGACGGCCCCGACGGCACCACGCGATTGTCTGTCTGCCGCACCGCGAAACCGGGCGGGGTGTGCCACGGCAGGATGTCGTCGACGGGGACCTGGAAGTACTCCTGGCGCACTCGGGTTCCCGTACGCCGGCGCCGCTCCACCAGTCCGTCGGCCGCGAGTTGCTGGAGCGCCTCCCGGACCCGAGCCCGCGGAATGCCCATGGTCTTGACGAGGCGGTCCTCGACGAGTTGTTCGTCGTCGACGAGAAAGCCCGACCTGATCAACGATCGGATCAAGCCGTATGCGCGGCGTGTCTGATTCGTCGAACCTCGCACTGATGAATCGTCGCGACGCATGTCCTGCTGCACTGTGCCTCCTGGAACACCGACCGGGCTCAACGCCCGACGTGCATTTTCTATCCGACGGTCGTTTCGCACGGGTTACGAAGGACTTTCGCCCCACGCATGTGTTCCGGTTAACAGGATCCTGCGGCCGGGGAGCAAGGCGCAATGCGGCCGTTACCGCGATATTCCGGTACGGCAACCATCGACACCCACAGTTCCGGTTGTCGGCCGGTATCCGCATCACGCCGACACGCTGCACGAATCGATATTCCACAAGAATCGACATCGGTCTTCGAGGCCGTCAGGAGCACCCATGGTTTTCTCGGCCACGTTGACCGGAAGATACGACATCCGATTGATCTCGTCGGGCCGCGGGGATTTCCCGGGCTCCATGGTCTTCTGGGGACGGGATCATCTGATACGGCACGAGCTGGATTTCCAGTGTGTTCTCATCACCGGCGAGAATCGCATCGTTCTGGTGAATACAGGATTTCCCGAGGACCTTTCGGAGACGAACGCCGCCTACCGCGCCTCGATGGGGACCGTGATCGGTCGTGACGGGCCCTCCCCGCCGAGTGTGCTCGCGCGCTACGGGATCCGTCCCGAGGACGTGACCGATATGATCCTGACCCCGCTCGGCCTCTACACCTCGCATCACATCATGTCGTTCCCCAACGCCACGATCTGGATGGCCGGAGCGGGATGGGACAGTTTCCGTTCCTGCCCCGATCATCCCCACGACCGTCCCGAGACGACACTGCCCGCCGATGCCGTCTCCTATCTCACCGGTGCCGGTCGCGCTTCACTCCGGTTGATCCGCGACGAGACCACCCTGGCACCGGGCATTCGGGCCTGGTGGACCGGAGGCCACCACCGCGCGTCGCTCTGCCTCGAGATCGACGTCGACCCTCTCGGCGACGGAGGAGGTCCGCGAACGATCGCAATCTCCGACGTCTACTTCCACTTGCGCAACTTCACCGAGAACCACCCGATCGGGATGTCCGAGAACATCTACGAGGTCCTCGCGGCGTATCGGAGGATCCGTTCGGCGAACTGCCTCCCCCTCCCCCTCTTCGACCCCGGTAACCGCACCCGCTTCCCGGACGGCGTGGTCTGCCGCCGCCAGGAGCCCATGCACGCAGCATCCCACCAGGAAGGTTCCCATCCCGTATGACGTCCACCGTTCGCCGCCCTCCGATGACCTATCGACGCGCTGTCGTCGTCCTCGGCGCACTGTCCTGGCTAGGCCCCTTCTCCCTCGACGCCTACACCCCCGCCTTCCCCGAGATGAGCGCAGACCTCGGCGCGGGGGTGTCCACCATCCAGCTCACGTTGACGGCTCTGCTCATCGGCCTGATCCTCGGTCAACTGGCCGGCGGAGCGATCGTGGAGACGTTCGGACGCCGAATGCCGGTTCTCATCGCCGCCGCCTCGTACTGTGTGGCGAGCGCAGCCTGCGCCCTCGCACCGAACGTCGGGATCCTGATCGCGTTCCGCGTGTGCCAGGGACTCACGGCAGCCGTCGCCCTGGTAGCAGCCCGGTCGGTCGGTCGGGACCTCTTCGAGGGAACACGCCTCACCAAGTTCTACTCCCACCTCGCCGCGATGACGACTCTCGCTCCTCTGACCGGCCCCGTGGTGGGCGCGGTAATCGTCGGCTGGTCCGACTGGCGGGCGATCTTCTGGCTGATCACCGCCATGGGGACGGCATGCCTGATCGGTGTCGCGCTCTTCCTTCCCGAGACACGTGCGCTGGCACCGGCAGCACCGGATCCAGCCGGCGGACGCACCCCTGCCTCACTCACGGGGTACCGGACCGTCCTCGCGGATCGGCACTTCGTCCGGTGCGCCGCGACGCTCGCCATGGTCTGCGGGGTTGGGCTCACCTATCTCGCCGGCGCGTCGTTCGTCTTCCAGGAGGACTACGGACTCACCTCGCAGCAGTTCAGCCTGGTCTTCGCTTCGAACGCCCTGGTGCTTCTGATAGGGACACAGACCACTGCCCGCCTCGTCGATCGCATCCCTTCGAGAACCATCGTCTCCTGGGGACTCGTCGCCCAATCGGTGATCGGAATCGGTTGCTGCACCGTCCTCGTCGCGCAGGCTCCGGTCCCCGTGCTGTGGTTCTCCTTCACCCTGCTCATCTTCTTCCACGGGGTTCTGGTGCCCCCCTTGACGGGAATGGCGATGGACCGGCACCCCGAGCACGCCGGGCCGTCCTCCGCTCTCGTCGGTGTCGCCCAGTTCTCGGTCGGCGCACTCGTCGCTCCCGCGCTGGGGATGATGTCCGCCGGAGTGTCCACCGCCCTCGGCATGCTGCTCCCGATACTCGGCGCACTGGCGGCACTCACGTTCTTCACATCCGGGGCATCGGCGCAATACGGCCGACATACAGGAGGAGCCCAAACGCAAAGCAACGCCTGTGGACTGAACTCCACAGGGACGCTGAATTCCACAGAGAGAGGAGCGATCTGATGTTTCACATGGGCTGGTTTCTCAGCTACACGGTACAGAACTGGCGAGATCCGTGGAACGGAAACGGATCGGATCTGTGGATCGAGCCGGAACTCTACATCGAAGCGGCCAAGGCACTCGAACGTGCCGGATTCGATTACATGATGTTCGAGGACGGCTCGTTCATTCCGGATGCCTTCCGCGGATCGATGGAGTACGCACTGTCCAACGCCTCCATCGCGCCCAAGCACGATCCGCTCACCCTCATCGCTCCGATCGCCCGGGAAACCGAACGCATCGGTCTCATCGCCACCGTCACCACGTCGTTCTACCCACCCTTCCTCGCGGCACGACTCGCCTCGACCCTCGACACCCTGAGCGGGGGTCGGTTCGGAATCAATCTCGTTACTGCACACAATGATCGGACTGCCCAGAACTTCGGACTCGAACAGCATCACGAACACGACCTCCGGTACGAGATGGCCGACGAGTGGGTCCGTGCCGCGACCGCACTGTGGGACGGTTGGGAGAGAGACGCCCTCACGCTGGACGAGGCGAATGGCGTGTTCGCCTCCGCCGACAAGGTGCACTACGCGAACTTCGAGGGCACCTACTACCGGACCAGGGGACCGCTGAACCTGCCGCCCAGTCCCCAGTTGCGGCCCGTCCTGTGTCAGGCGGGAGGGTCACAAGCCGGCATGACATTCGGTGCACGACATGCCGACACGATCATCGCCCAGGCCGGTGACGTGCCCACGATGAAGAAGTTCCGCGAGACCGTCCGCGAGCTCGCTCAGGAAGCCGGCAGGGACCCCGACTCGGTCAAGATCCTGTTCCTCGCCTCGTTCGTCCTCGAGGACTCCGACCGTGCCGCACAGGAGAAGGACGCGCAGATGCGGGCGGCCTCGGAGGCGAACATCGAAGCGAACCTCGCGATGTTGTCGTTCTCGAGCGGGATCGACTTCGGCAAGTTCGATCTCGACGCACCCGTTCCGGAGATCGAGACCAACGCTGCGCGCGCCACGACCGCCCATCACCTGCGCAACTCGGAAGGCCGCACCCTGCGCGAGATCGTCAGCACCCGATCCACGGGAGCCTTCAACTTCGTCGGATCCGTACCCACCGTCGCCGATCAGATGTCGGAAGTGGCTGCCGAAGTCGGTGGTGACGGCTTCCTCGTACAGGCGCCGATCATCCCCCGCACGGTCCACAGGATCGCGGACGGGCTCGCGCCCGAGCTCCGACGACGCGGTCTGATCCGCGCCGACTATGACTACCACACTCTGCGCGAGAACCTGCTCGCCTTCTGACCCCCGAGGAGATTGGACTCGACATGTTTCACATGGGATGGTTCCTGAGCACGGGATTCGGCGTCTACGACTGGAAGGGGCCGTGGTCCGGCAACATTCGTGCGGACATCGGCAACCCGGAGCTCTTCCTCGAGACCGCCGCGGCCCTCGAACGCGCCGGATTCGACTACATGATGCTCGAAGACTCCTCGGTCCTGCCGGACATTTATCAGGGGTCCTACGCCCACTCGCTGAAGAACGCCGTCGTGCGATACGACCCGTTGCCCCTCGTGTCCCTCATCGCCCGCCACACCGAACACATCGGGGTCATCGCCACGATGGCGACGAGTTTCTACCCGCCCTTCCTGGCGGCCCGCCTCATGTCCTCGCTCGATCACCTCACCCACGGCCGCGTGGGCGTGAATCTCGTGACGGCGAGCCCTCATGCGGCGGCGCAGAACTACGGTCTGGACGAACACATCGAGCACGACCTGAGATATGCCATGGCGGACGAGTGGATGCAGGTCGTGTCCCGGTTGTGGGAGTCGTGGGAACCCGATGCGCTCGGCACCGACGAGAATCGCACCGTCTACGTGGACCACACCAGGGTGCATCCGATCCACTACGAGGGCCGCTTCCACCGTTCGCGAGGACCGCTCAATACTCTTCCCGGCCCTCAACGGCGTCCCGTGGTGTGCCAGGCCGGAGGCTCCCCCGCCGGCCGTGAACTCGCCGCCGAACACGCCGACACCATCGTCTCGGCAGTCGTGGGGGTCGAGGCGATGAGGGCCTACCGCGAGGACATCTCCGCACGGATGGTCGCTCACGGGCGGGATCCGCACGACGTGAAGGTGCTCTTCCTCGTGGACCCGATCCTGGCCGAGAGCAACGCGGAGGCGCAAGCCATTGCGCAGCGTCGCCGCGAGGCCGCGGCGTCCGACGTGGAAGGAGCATTGGCCGGCATGTCTTATGTGAGCGGCCTCGACTTCTCGCAATTCGATCTCGACGCCCCGTTCCCCGAGGTCCTTTCACGTACCAACGGGCACCAGAGCACCGTCGCCGACTATCAGAAGGCAGGCGAGGACAAGACTCTGCGGGAGGTCGCGCTCACCCGCAGCGTCAAGGACTCCATCCCACTCGTCGGCACCCCGGCGTCCGTCGCGGACCAGATGGCCGAGGCCATGGAGTACGCAGGCGGCGACGGATTCCTCATCGCCTCCGCCGTCACCCGGCGCAATGTCAGCGCCATCGCCGACGGCCTCGCACCCGAGTTGCGTCGTCGCGACCTGATCCGTTCGAGCTACGACTACGGCACCTTCCGCGAAAACCTTCTCTCGTTCTGAACCCGACCCCAAGGAGATCTCATGTTCCACCTCGGATGGTTTCTCACCACCGGTTTCGGCGTCTACGGCTGGAACCAGCCCTGGTCCGGCAATGTTGCCGCGGACGTCGGACGGCCCGAGCTCTTCGTGGACACCGCGCGTGCCCTCGAGCGAGCGGGCTTCGACTACATGATGTTCGAGGATTCCTCGGTCCTTCCCGACATCTACCAGGGCACCTTCGAGAGCTCTGTCAGCGCCGGGCAGGCCGTACGCATGGATCCGCTACCCCTCATGCCTCTCGTCGCACAGGCGACCAAGAAGATCGGTCTCATCGCCACGGTGGCGACCACCTTCTACCCACCCTTCCTCGCCGCCCGGCTCTATCAGACTCTCGACCACCTCACGCAGGGACGGATCGGCGTCAACATCGTGACCGCCAGCCCGCACAAGGCCGCGCAGAACTACGGGCTCGAGAAGCACATCGACCACGACAAGCGCTACGAGATGGCGGACGAGTGGATGCAGGCCGTCACCGCGTTGTGGAACACCTGGGAGAAGGGTGCGCTACAACTCGACACCGAGACCGGGGTCTTCGCCGATCACACCAAGATCAAACCCGCGAACTTCGAAGGCGAGTTCTACCGGACTCGGGGCCCCCTCAATCTGCCACCGGGACCCCAGCACCGTCCGGTCGTGTGCCAGGCGGGAGGCTCGCCCGCCGGCCGCGATCTCGGTGCCGCACACGCCGACACGATCGTCTCCGCGGTTGTCGGCGCCGAGGCGATGAAGGCCTATCGCGACGACATCTCCCAGCGCATGATCGACCACGGCCGCAAACCGGACGACGTCAAGGTGCTGTACCTCGTCTCGCCCATCATCGCGGAGACCGATGCGGAGGCGAAGGAGAAGCAGGCACAGATGCGTGCCGCGCAGGCGGCGAACATCAGCGGTAATCTGGCCGCGATGTCGTACTTCACCAGTATGGACTTCTCGAAGTTCGACCTCGATGCCCCTATGCCGGACCTCAGCGGCAACAACGGGCACCAGAGCACAATGGCGGATTTCGCCAAGTCAGGCAGGACACTCCGAGAGATCGCCGCCAATCATCGAACGGTCGAATCCGTCGAACTGGTGGGATCACCCGCGACGATCGCCGACCAGATGGAGGAGGTGATGGACTATGCGGGCGGTGACGGTTTCCTCATCGCCGCCCCGGTCACCCGCAAGAACGTCACCGAGATCGCCGACGGGCTCGCGCCGGTTCTGCGTCGACGCGGCCTGATCCGCTCGGACTACACGCACAACACGTTCCGGGAGAACCTGCTCGAGTTCTGACGAAAGAAGGGGAAGCGTTGCCACCACGCAGTTTCGAGCAACTCGCCCGAGCCGGCCGGGAGCACCGTCGTGTCACCGCCGCCTCGGTCGCACGACGGAACACCGACGTGCGGTTCGCCTACGAGCAGATCCGCTCGCTGATCCGAGAGGGTCCGGTCGCCGCCGGCACTCTGCTCGAGAGCCGTCTCGTCGACGAGTTGGGAGCCGGGCGCAATGCGGTACGCGCGGCTCTCCGGCGCCTCACCGACGAAGGCCTGCTGGCACGTTCTCCCAAACGAGGAACGGCCCAGACACGTCGGATTCTTCAATGCCGCGTCGACGATGTGCTCCCCGGCGTGACCGGGAACGACGGCCCGGTCACGATCCACCGTCTCGGCCACGAAGTTCATACCGGCATAGGTCCGCTCCGCATCGACTACGGGCGATTGCCGGCCGCAGTCCTCCTCGTCGAACAGCTCGCGGTCCTCGCCGGCGAACCGATCTACCGCCGACTCATCTGTATTCCTCACGACGAACCCGAGGAAGCGTGCGGTGGCGAACAGATCTCGGCGACCATCACGGCGACCTCCGCGGACACCGACATGGCATCCGATCTGCAGATACCGCTCGGACAACCGTTGATCCTCCGCAGGCTCGTCCACACGGACCGGGATGGCGCGGTCCGGCAGGTCAGCTTCACCCATTTCCGTGGAGATCGTGTGGCGATCGTCGACGGAACTCGATGAAGTGACCAGCACCACCGGTGCGGACCGAGTAGCGCAATGGGACCGTTACCGGCGGTACCGGTATTCGAAATGCACGACTCCGACACTCTATTCGCGGCCGCCGGCGAAGCTGCTGCGTGCTCTTCTCCGACTACCGGAACGCCCCGAATCGGAACAGATTCGATCGACAGATCTCACGACCGCGTCAACGTCGACGGGTCACCACATCGCCTCGAGCGAGCACAGGAGTAGGTGACTCATGGCCCCTCATGGATCGACACTGATGGACACACCGAGATCGATGGACATCGAGCCGGGGGGCGAGAGACCCACGGACACGCTCGTCGACATCGAGAACCTGACCGTCCGCTACGGCGGACCCGACAGCACACCCGCCATCGAAGGAATCGACATCCGCATCGACCGAGGCGAGAGAGTCGCTCTGGTCGGGGAATCCGGTTCCGGGAAGACAACTCTCGCGATGGCCATGGCCGGATTCCTGGTACAGCCCGGTATCGCGATCACCGCCGATCGCGCCACCTTCGACGGCAACCCCATACCATTACGACATCTCTCGCGACTGCCGTGCCGCATCCCCGGCATGGCCATGGTGGTCCAGGACGCGATGACCTCCCTGGACCCCGTCTATTCGATCGGGAGTCAGCTGTGTGCAGTACTGCGTACAGCCGAGAAGCGGCCGAAGGCGGAGATCCACGACCGGGCAGCGGAATGGCTGATCAAGGTCGGCCTGAATGACACCCGACGCGTGATGAAGGCCAAACCGTACGAACTCTCCGGCGGAATGCGGCAACGGGTCATGATGGCGATCGCCCTCGCCTCGCAGCCGCAGCTGCTGCTCGCGGACGAACCGACGAGCGCCCTCGACGCCTCCCTGGCCCGCGCCACGATGGAACTGCTCCTCGAACTGACCGAGTCCTCGGACACCTCGCTGCTGATCGTCAGCCATGACCTCCGGCTCTGCCTCGAGTACACCGACCGGATCTGCGTGATGCGGCACGGAGCGATCGTCGAGGAACAACCGTCCTCCCGGATCGAACACGAGGCGCGCCATCCGTACACCATCGGCCTGCTCGAGTGCGTTCCCACCATGGCGACGGCGGGTCGCGACTTCCTTCCGACCCTGGAAGAAGTCATGGCGCACGCAGAACAGGACGTCGCATGAGCTCGGCCGCGGTGGACCCACCCGACCGGGTCGACCTCACCGCAACCGACGTCACGCGAGTCTTCGGTTCGGCGCTGCGTCAGCACACGGCCGTCGACGGCCTCACATTCACCATCGACGAGACCACACGCCTCGGCATCGTGGGCGAGTCCGGTTCGGGGAAGTCCACCGTGTCGAGGATGCTCGCGGGCCTCGACACTCCCACGACGGGCTCGGTGGAGTTCGCCGGGCAACCTCTCCCGCTCCAGCTGCGCAGTCGCGCCGGCCGGCTCGCGTTCCGGCGCGCGGTCCAGTTCATCGCCCAGGACACGACGTCGTCCTTCGATCCCCGTCATACCCTGATCGAGTCCGTCGCGCGACCTCTCGTCACGCTGTACTCCTTCGAACGGAGTCAGGCACTGCGCACCGCCCTCGACACGCTCGAGAAACTGAGCCTTCCGGTCGAACTGGCGAAGCGCTACCCGAGCCAGGTCTCGGGTGGTCAACGCCAGCGCTTCGCGATTGCCCGGGCACTCGTCGTCGGACCGAAGCTGCTCATCTGCGACGAGGTGGTGTCCGCGCTCGACGTCTCGGTGCAGGGCTCGATTCTCAATCTCCTCAAGGAGTACTGCATCACCAACGAAGCGGGGTTGGTCTTCGTGTCGCACGGTCTACCTGCGACCGCGTTCATCACCGAGCAACTGGCGGTCATGCATCACGGCAAGGTCGTCGAGCAGGGGCCCACCCTCGATGTGCTCCGCCGTCCACAGCACCCGTACACACGGTCGTTGCTCACCGCGTACGGGGCGGAAATCGAACAGGTGCAACCGATATGACCAGCATCGCCCTGACTCCTGCCGAAAAGCCGCTGCGCGCGGCGGGAACCGACGCCCCCGAGAAATCGACCCGATCCTCCCACTCCGTCCTGCGGTATCTGCACCGGAACCGATGGTGGATCACCCGTGTACTCGCGCTTCCCGTGCACGTGTTCGTATTCGTCGTCCTCACCTTCCTGCTGGTGCGGTCGATGCCCGGTGATCCGATCCGGGCGATGCTCGGCCAGAATTACACCCCCGAGTCGTACGCCGCGATGCAGGAACGCATGGGCTTGAACGGAACGATGTTCCAGCAGTTGACGAGCTATCTGCACGGAATCGTGAACCTCGATCTCGGCGAGTCGATCGTCAACGGCAGGCCCGTGATCGACGAGCTGCAGACAAGGCTCCCGGCGACACTCGAACTCGCACTGCTCGGACTCGGACTCTCGATTCTCCTCAGCATCGCGGCCTCGTATATCGCGGTCTTCCACCACCGGTCGGTGATCGCACACATCATCCGCGGCTATGCTCGAGCCGCCGGCGCTGTGCCGGAATACGTGCTGGCCGTGGCCGGTATCCTGCTGTTCTACGCGACCCTGCAGATCGTCCCTGCCCCCATGGGACGTCTCGACGTCGATGAGATCGCTCCGCCGACGACCACTGGGTTTCCATTGGTGGATGCGCTGCTCGCCGGTCGCCCCGACGCGTTCTGGTCCACGCTGGCACATCTGGCCCTACCGGTCGTGGTGATGTGCGCGGCGCACTCCGCGTTGCTCATCCGCGTGCTCGTCTCGGCGCTCGACAAGGAGGCCGACGCGACGGCAACCAGGTTCCGGATCGCCTCCGGGGCGAGCACCCGGACGGTGGTCAAGAGCATCTATCGCCGTGCCGCACCGGCGTCCGTCACAATGGCCGGCACGCTCTTCGGATACCTCCTCGGCGGCACCGTCATCCTCGAAACCCTTTTTGGGCTGTCGGGGATGGGAAAGTACGCGCTCGACGCGGTCAACAGCGGCGACGTCGTCGTCATGCAGGGCTTCCTGTTGACCGTCGCCACCCTGTCGCTCCTGGTGTTCCTCCTCGTCGACGTGACCAACATGCTGATCGATCCTCGGCGTAGGCCGGGAGTGAGAACGGAAGGGTGACATGACGGTTCCAGCAACGTCCCTGACTGCCGAGTTCTTTCCGTCGCGCACCGCACGCGTCGTGCAGTACCTCCGCCACCTGCGCTGGGCGAAGGTGGTACCTCTCCTCGTCCTCACCCTCGTCGCTCTGACCTCCCCGTTACTTCTCCGATTCGATCCGGAGGTGGTGGTCGGCCCGTCCTCGCAGGCACCGGACGGCACCTACTGGTTCGGCACCGATTCGTCGGGGCTGGACATCTTCTCACGCACGCTCGCGGCCACCCGCCTCAACCTGACCATCGCGCTGGTCGTCACCGTTGCCGCGACCACAATCGGCTGCATCGTGGGATTGGTGATCGGTATGAACGAGTCCCGGCGGGGTCCCGTCGGATGGGTGTCCCGGGGAGCTGCTCGTCTCGTGGACCTGGTCGAGGCGATCCCCGCGGTTCTCACCGGTCTCGTCATCATTGCGTTCTTCGGCGTGAGCACCGGAACCCTGATGATCGCCCTGTCCGTCGTGCTGGCACCCATCCAGATCCGGCTCGTCCGCACGGAGGTCCTCCGGGTCCGGTCCGAAGCTTATCTGGATGCCGCCCGCAGCGGTGGGCAATCCGAACTCGGGCTGACACTACGACACGTCCTGCCGAATTCGATCTCGTCCGCGGTGGAGAACTGCTCCGTCATCTTCGCCGTGGCGATCATCGTGACCGCGGCCCTCGGTTTCGTCGGCGCCGGCGTGGCACCACCCACCCCGGAATGGGGAGCGATGCTCGCCCGAGGAGCAAGTGACGCCACGGTCGGCCGATGGTGGCCCGCCGCCTTCCCCGCCTTCGCCCTCGGCCTGACGATCGCGGCCGTGTCGGTGGGCTTCAACGAACTGCTCCGTCGACGCAGAGCGTAATCCCCTCCCCTTTCGATTCGTACAGTTCCGCTCGCATCCCCTCAGGAGAGCCCCTCATGCCTACCCGACATCCGCTTTCGTTCCTCGACGCACAGGTCGACCGTCGTACCGTTCTGCGTGGCAGCCTCTTGGCCATCGCACTCGGCACCTTCGGCACGGCGTGCGCGTCGAGCAAGGCCTCCGACCAGAACGGCACCCGAACTCTGGTGGAGGCAATCGCGTCAATGCCCGGCGGACTGGCGTTCGACGCGAAGCCCGGCGGTTACGAGGGATTCGAGTTCACCCAGCTCACCGGCGCAGGCCTCATACGCAATCCGTACATCCAGGATCCGGACGACCCCGGTGCGATGCGCCAGGATCTCTACCGGCACGAAGGTGTCCTTGCAGAGAGCTGGGAGGTTTCACCCGACGGCCGGACCTACACTTTCCATCTCCGGCGCGACGTCGTCAGTCCTGCCGGCAACCCCTTCACCGCCGACGACGTGGTCTGGTCGTACGAACGCAAGTGGAACTCCACCAGCATCGCCCCGTCCATCTCGCTGCCCGCCATCACCGATCCGGCTACCCAACTCACCAGGATCGACGACTACACGGTGTCCTGGACCGTTGCCGAGGCCGGACACGGATTCCCGCTGTTGGCTGTAATTTCCAAGATCTCGGGAGAGATCTACGACAGCACGCTGCTGAAGTCCCATGCCACACCGGACGATCCGTATGCGGTCCAGTGGTCGAACCTCAACGGCAACTTCGGGTTCGGTCCATACCTCATGGAGAGCTACGAGGACGGCCAACAGATCACGTATGTCGCCAACGAGAAATTCGTGCTCGGCAAGCCTCCCGTCGACCGGATCGTCCAGCGCGTGGTCCCCGACGCCGGAAGCCGCGCCTCGATGCTGAAGACGGGTGCCGTCGATATCGCGGTGCAGGTCCTGCCCGCCGATGTGGCATCCATGGCGGCGGATCCCCAGTTCTCGACCTTCGACACCCAAACCAACAACTTCACCTGGGCGTACATGCAGACGCAGACTCCTCCTTTCGACAACAAGGCCGTCCGGCAGGCCTTCGCGCACGCGATTCCCTACGGCCAGATCATCGAGCAGGTCTACCAGGGACGCGCGAAGCCCGTCGTCGGACTCCTCGATCCCAATCTGCCGAATCGGTCGACGGAAGGGCTCGAACCCCAGACCTACGATCCGGATCGATCACTGCAGATCCTCCGCGAGGCCGGAGTCTCCACGCCGGTGAAGTTCACGATCCTGGCGAGTTCGGCCGTCCCGGATCTTCAGGACGTGGCGGTGCAGATCCAGTCGTTCGGCAAGGCGGCGGGCTTCGAGACACAGATCGAGGTCCTGCCCGCCGCCACCCTGGCAGATCGACAGGGAAACAAGGCGTTCCAGGTCCTTCTGCTGCGGGACATGTCGGTGTCCTTCGAATCGCCGCCCTACTCGCTACTCCTGTCGTACCCGAAGAACAATCCGGGTCGGAACATTTCGAGTTGGGAGAATCCGGACTACTACACAGCGGTGGAGGCCGGAATCGCCGCCGGCGACTCCCTCTCCCCGGAGGCAGCGGTCCACTGGAACCAGGCCGAACGGGTATGGCAGGAGGACCGACCCATGGTGCAGATCGCCAATGTTGCTCCGCTGCATGTGTTCAAGAGCGACGTGACGGGATTCGCGCATCGGACGGACAACGTGCTCGACTTCATCGAGATCGATCGGTCCGCCTCATCCTCCCAGTGAGCGGATCGTCGATCGACTCCCCCGACGGAAAGGGCGCAGATGTCACAGGATCCACGAACAACGTCCGGTCTCAGGATCCGCTTCGAGCGTGCCGCGGGAAACCTGCCGCGCTACACGCTCCATCCCGGTGAGCTGCTCCCCAACCCGTTGGTGGACCCGGACCTCCTCCACGAGTTCCGGGTGGAAGAGATGTCCCATCGGATCACGGAGTCCACGCCTCCCATCCGGGCTGCGCTGAGCATCGGAAGGGGTCCCGTCGCTCTTATCGAGCAGCTCGCTTCGTGCGGCGGGACCCCGGTCTATCTCCACGTCGGATACTCGGCGCAGGTCGACTTCGCACGCTACAGCGAGACGATCAGCGCCCTGGACCGGCGCGATCGTATTCCACCGGTGGCCGACTCCTTCGCCGCTCTCTTCGGCCGACCCTACGGCGGCTACCGCAGTGTGATCGAGGCTGTCCGTTGTGACGACCGCACCGCCACGGTGCTCGCCGTCGAGACCGGTTCGACCGTGCTCATGCGCGAGATGACCATGTACGACGCGGACGGGATCTCGCGGCACATCTGCTGGACCCACTATCGTCCGGACCTCACCGCGATCGTGGCCGCAACCGCTCGGAGTCGACGGCCCGCGTGAAGCGTCTACTCCCCCTTCACCGGCTCGGCCCCGTGACGATCCGTCCGCCGACCGCCTGTCGTCGCGTGCAGGTGCGGCGAGGCGACCGCTGCGGTTGACGGGCGCCCGTGGACGAAGGTGACACGATCGGCGCGGTAGTGGTCGAACGCGATCTGAATGGGGCGCTCGTGGGAGTCGTAGAAGGTCTGGTTGCGTACGACGACCGCGGAACCCTCGGCGATCCCGAGGATCCGGGCGGTGCGAGCATCGGCGGTCGTCGCTCCGATCGAGGTATCGATCCGCGACACGGTCCGTCCGAAGAATCGCGCCGCGACCTCGCTCATCGCCGCGCGCCCGTCGTAACTCACCGCTTCGAAGGAGCACCGGAAATACGCCGTGCGGATACCGATCACCGCACCCTTCAGTGCGAACGTGTTCTCCACCATCCGCAGGCGACGATCCGAGGTCGACAGCCGGGTCCTGAGCAGTGAGGTGCTGGGAACCGTGCGCTGTTCGGTGATGACGATGTCCATCTCGTCCGGCGGTCCGTCGGCGAGGCGGATGTCCTCCAACGCGATCCGCACTCCCGTGTTCACCACGATCGTGCCGCTGCGCGGATGCCGTTCGACGACTCCCTCGTCCGCCAGTTTCCGGAGTGCCTCACGGACGGCGGTGCGGCTCGCGTCGAGGTGGGCGATCAGCTGATCCTCGACGAGCACCTGGTCCTCGGCGTAGATGCCGTGATGCACCGAGGCCAGCAACATGTCGTGCACGCGCCGCGAGAGGGTGTTGCGGTTGCCGGCCGAGCCACCCACCGCGCGAGGATGCGTGGCTCGCTCTCTCATGATGACGTTCTCTCTCATACTTCTCGGTCTCCGGAAACTACGGGCCGGTGGACAGCGGAGGTGTCGAACCGGTCGAGGACCGCATCGGGTGGATGCGGTCCTCGACCGGTGCCACCGGATCAGAACTCGTGGATGTTCTCGTTCAGGGTCGTGTAGGTGTATCCGTCGCGGATCGCTCCGCGACGCTTCAGTGCGGGTGCGAGTCCGTCGGCGATCTCCGCGATGCTGTGGCGGGTCATCGGCGAGTACAGCAGGAAGCCGTCACCCCCGACCTCGTCCATGATCTCCTCCATCTTCGCGGCCACGGTGTCGGGGCTGCCGACGAGACCGAGGTCCGTGATCTGGAAGGATTCCGCCGCGACCTGCCGCAGGGTCTTGCCCTCGGTGTCCTGGAAGAGGTTGGCGATCGAGGAGCGCTCGCCGTTGCCCTTGGACAGGTCGATGTCGGCGACCGGGGTGTCGAGGTCGATGGCCCCGAAGTCGATGCGTCCACCGCTCGTGTAGCTCATGTTCCAGAGGTTGTACTCCACCGCGGCATCGGTGTACCGGTACCGGCGCAGCGCCTCGGCCTTCTCCTGCGCCTCGGCGTCCGTGGGGGCGACGATCGGGGTGGCGAGGAACAGCAACTTGATGTCGCTCGGCTTGCGGCCGTGGGTGATCATCCTGCGGTGGATGTCGTCCCGGTAGGCCTTCATGTCCTCGACGGTCTTGCACATGGCCATCTGTGTGTCGCCGTGGCGGGCGGCGAGTTCGCGGCCCGGCACCGAGCCGCCGGCCGAGACGACAGGGATATCGCGCTGCGGGCCGGGAATCGTGTTGAGGGGGCCGCGCGAACGGAAGTACTTGCCTTCGAAGTTGATGGGGTGGACCTTGGTGTGGTCGGCGTAGATGCCGTTCACGTCGTCGGCGACCACGGCGTCGACATCCCAGGAGTGCTGAAGCTGCTTGACGACGTCGACCCACTCCTCGGCCATCCGGTACCGCTCGTCGTGATCGAAATGCTGCTCGAAGCCGAAGTTCTGGGCCACGCGGTCGGTGACCGAGGTGACGACGTTCATGCCCACTCGGCCCTCGGTGAGGTGGTCGAGCGTGGTGTAGAGGCGGGCTGCGAGATAGGGGTGGTATTGGATCGTCGAGACGGTGGGAACGATGCCGATGTGCTTGGTGCGCTGGGTCATCAGGGGCACGAGGGGCATCGGATCGTTCTTCGGTGCCATGAAGCCCCGTCGGAGCGACACCTCCGCGGAACCGTTGTAGCTGTCCTCGACCATCGCCGTGTCCTCGATGAGGATGTAGTCGAAGCAGGCGCGCTCGAGCGAGGCCGCCAGATCGACGTACAGATCCGGCTTCATCCAGTTCCGCATGTTCGCGCCGGTGTACACACCGTCGCCTCCGGCCGGGTTCCAGGGCTGGATGCCGAAGCCGCTTCCGAGAAACCATCCGAGATGAAACATGTCTTCCGCCTTTTCTTTCCGAAACTGGGTGACCGCATGTCGCGGTGGCGTGTGAAGTGTCGTCGGCGAGCGGCGGCGTTTCGGTTCCGTAGCGGTAACGCGCGCGTTGCGCGAGTCCTCGGAGCGGGGTTCCGGAGCGTTCGTCCTGATACGAGACGAGTGCCCCGCCGTGTTGCGCAACCGTGACAGCCGCGCAACACGACGAGGCACTCGCATTCGACGATCTCCCGACGCGGTTCAGCGTGTGGAGCGTGACGCCGTGCGACGCCGCACCGCACCGGACAGCGCGACCGCGACCACCAGTGCGCCACCGTAGAACAACTGCTGGACGAAGCTGGCGACACCGAGCATCTGCAGGCCGACCACCCCGGCGACGAGGAAGTACACCGCGACCAGCGTGCCGAAGGCGTTGAAGCGGCCGGGGACGATCGCGGTGGCGCCGAGGAAGGCGGCCGCGAAGGCGGGCAGCATGAACGACTGGCCGGAGGACGGATCGGCGCCACCGAGCATGCCGGCGTAGACGATGCCGGCCAGAGCCGCGACGAGCGCGGAGGTGACGAGCGCACCGCCGCGGATGCGGTCGACGTGCAGGCCGCTGAGTCGGGCCACCTGGGCGCCGCGCCCGACGAAGAGCAGTCGGCGTCCGATCGGCGTGTACTGGAAGACCACCGCCATGATCAGCACCAGGGCGAGGGCGTAGTAGAACTGCAACGACACCCCGAAGATGCGGGTGCCGATGGTGGCGTCGACGAGGGTGGAGTCGACGCCGGTGACCGAGGTCGAGTCGGAGATCCACTGCACCACACCGAGGACGACGGTTCCGCTGCCGAGGGTCGCGATGAACGAGTCGATCTGCAGTCGCACGACCAGCAGTGCGTTGATCAGGCCGACGACGAGGCACGCGAGCACCGCGACGGTGATGGCCGGCAGCAGCGACCAGCCGTGTTCCACGTTCAGAACCGCGATCGTCATGGCGGCCAGTGACATCGTCGACACGGCCGACAGGTCGAACTCACCGGCGGTGAGCGGGACGATCAGTCCCAGGGCCAGGACGAGCAGGACGGCCTGGGATCCGAGGATGTTCTGCAGGTTGTTGGCGGTCGGGTAGGTCTCTGGTCGCAGCGCACTGAACACGACGACGACGGCGATCAGCGCCAGGACGAGCGCATACTTCTCGAACATGGGCCCGAGAGAGCGGCGGGGACGTGCGGAATCCGCTTCGGGCGAGCTGGTCTTCGCGGAGGTGGTCTTGTCGATGGTGACGGACATCAGGCGCTCACTTCCTGTCGGGTCGAGCCGAGAACACTGTCCGAGATGTGATGCTTGGAGAGGTTGTCGCCGGTGAGTTCAGCGACGACGTGCCCCTGGGAGAAGACGAGGACGCGGTCGCACAGGACCGACAGCTGCTCGTAGTCGGAGCTCGCGACGACGATGCCCGCTCCCCCTCGCGCGGTCTCCCGCAACATCTCGAAGATGCGGGCGCGGGCACCGATGTCCACACCCTGGGTGGGTTCGGCGAGGAGCACCAGTACCGGGTCGGTCTGGAGCCACTTGCCGAGCAGAGCCTTCTGCTGGTTGCCGCCGGACAGCGACCCGTAGACGGCCTGTGGGTCCCGTGGCCGGACGTCGCAGTGCTCCGCGAGCGCGGTCGCGATGTCCTTCAGCGCTCGCGGTTTGACGAAACCCGTACCGAGCACGGGGAGGGTGACGTTCTCGGCGACGGTCAGTTCGGGTGCGCTGCCCTCGACCTTGCGGTCCGGTGGCACGTAGACCACCTTGCGGGCGAGCGCGTCGATCGGTGTCATCGCGGGCAGGTCCACGCTGTCGTCGCCGACCGTCAGCCGCCCTCCGCGGGCCTGCCGCGCCCCGTACAGGGCGGGTAGCACGTCGTCGTATCCGGAGCCGGCGATGCCGGTGAGTCCGACGACCTCCCCGGGCCGTACGTCGAACCCGACGCCGTCCACGGTGGTGGCTTCGAGGTCTTCGACCCGGGCGAGGGCCGGCACGTCCTCGAAGTCGCGGACGGGTCCGGCGACGCGCGGGTCGGCGGAGTCGAGACTGCGTCCGACGATGAGGTCGATGAGCGAGGTCGCCGTGAGGTCGCGGGTGCGGTGCGTCCCCTGCGACACCCCGTCGCGCAGCACGGTGACGCGGTCGGTGTGGTCGAGCACCTCGTCGAGGTCATGGGAGACGAACAGGACGGCGGCCTTCTTGTCGGCGACGATCTCGCGGACGACGGCGAACAGCAGGTCGGTGCCCTCGCGGGGCAGGAAGACCGTGGGTTCGTCGAGCACGAGCAGGGTGCGGCGCTCCCCCAGTTCCTCGGTCGCCCGCAGGATCGCGAGGAGGGCACGTTCGGTCTCGTTCAGGCTCGACACCGGCGCCTCGGGATCGATGTGGAGTCCGAAGCGTTCGAACAGAGCTCGGGCAGTGCGCTTCTCGCGACGCCACGAGATCCACGGCCTGGATCCGGCAACGACCGGTCCGACGCGGAGGTTCTCGACCACCGACAGATCGGGCACGAGGGCGAGGTCCTGGTGGACGAAGCTGATGCCGAGGTCGCGGAATCCGCCGGCCGGGACCGGCAGTGTCACGTCCCTGCCGCGCACCTGCAGCGCGGCGCCGGGGTCGGGGGCG
>Ga0180216_1000926_pt1 | contig 27922 bp, 25 predicted proteins | sample eDN3rd37CBELigMG_FD_128879 | JGI IMG/M metagenome (GOLD analysis project Ga0180216, IMG submission 128879) | Enriched Miracle-Growth compost microbial communities from Emeryville, California, USA - eDNA 3rd pass 37_C BE-Lig MG (version 2)... ... | reverse complement strand
TGCGGCAGCGCCTTGAGCGCCGCCGCGGAGCGCAGCACCGCGTCCATGGCGGGGCCGGCCTCGTAGTCCCCCGCCGGCCGCCGGCCGGTCGTGAGATCTCGTCGTCGAGGGCAGTTCCTGGGACGGCGGGCGCACCGCCGGCCGAGCAGGCCTCTCGCCACTGCGTCGCCGCCTGGTGCTGGCCTTGCCCTATCGCGTCCGGCTGCGGTTGCGCCTGTCTTCGCGTCCCCTTCTCGCCGTCCACGCCGTCATCCGTGGTGTCTACGCCGCGCGTTGCCCGTCGCCGTCCGCGTCGTTCTCGTCTTGTCGGTCGTCGCCGCCGCCGGCGCCGCCGACGCTGCCGCCACCGCGTTTTTGGCGCCAACGTTTTCTATTGGGTGCGCCACCGTTGCGCCACCGCGTGTCCGCGGCCTCGACTGCTCGATCGCGCCCATGGAAAAGTCCGACAATGTTCATACCCCGCATGCGCTCGCTTAGGCTCCCGTGCAGGCGTTTATGACGGCACTTGGGAAGGGGCTTAGGAAGACTTAAAAACAAGGAAAATCAAGAAACGTTCCTGGCAGCGACGATCGCGTTCTGTGGCGATCGCGCGTCTGCGTCGGGTTCCACGGCGCGGTCTCACCGAAACCGCGTCGCCCTGCCGTCGGTTCCTATGTGTGACGCCCTCGCCAACGACTCGCTGCGTGCTGCTTTTAGGCCGTGCAAGAGACTCTAACGGGCGTCCTAGGGACGATCGGCGTGCGCTCGGCGCGGGTGCGTGTGCACTGCGCTCGGGCGTCGGGTGCATGGGCGCTCTGGCTATCAGTCTAGACAACGTCATTATACCTCTCCGCCAACCCAGTTTAACACCGAGTTCAACCAGTTGACTGTCATCGCTGCACCGCGGACGCACTCGCTCACACCGCCTGTGCACCGCCCTCACAGGTGCGGGGCGCCTGCACCCGTGGCGACGTTGCGGCATGCCGCCCGCATCCGGCATCGCTGACATTGACGGCAAACCGCGCGGTTTGGCCTGCCTGCCCGCGTGTCGCACGCGTAGATTGCCATCATGGCTGACGCCGACGCCTCGCAGCCCCTGCTGGGCACCCCGACGACGCAGGCGCCGCCGCCCGCGGCCGCAGGCGCGCCCGCCCCGGTTTACTCGCCGCCGCCGGCGCCGGCGAACGAGAAGGGCGCCTACGGCTACGAGCAGTCGCCGCCGGGCTACCAGGCCGCGCCCGGCGCGTACTACGGCTCGCAGCCGATGCCACAGCAGCCCGTCGGCTACGCCCAGCCGGCCGCGGTGGTCATCTCCGCCGTGCCGCTGCACAACGTGCCCGTGACGATGCAGTGCCCGCACTGCCACGCGCACATCACCACCAAGACCGAGTACAAGTCGGGCGCGCTCACCTGGCTCATGTGCGGCGGCCTCGTGCTCTTTGGCTGCATCTGCGGCTGCTGCCTGATTCCCTTCCACATGGACAGCGCCAAGGTCCGTCTGCTGGCGGCGCGGGTGCCGCCGCAGCTGCTCGGGCGCGCGACCTGGCGGTTAATTGGTCGCCTGCACTGGGGAGCGGGGCGGGAGGGCGGATCGCAGGACGTGCACCACTCGTGCCCGAACTGCAACCAGGTCGTCGGCATCTACAGCCGCATCTAGGCCGGCCCGGGGCACGACCGCCGTACATGCGCGGCCCAACGCGCAAGCAACTCGTTGTGTTTTGGTTAACTGTGCTCTTTTCGTGCTCGCTGTTGTGCTGCTGCTAAACTTTGGCGCGCCTGCCGCGCTCCGGTTTGTCGCACTCGAACTATGCCAAACTTGGTCTTTGCCGCGTACCTGTACACACGCCCCAAAGTACAAACGTGCTATAAAAAGACGAACAACTTGGATCGTGCTTACAGGCGCGCGCGGGGCCTGCGTTTCTCGGGCAGCGGCAGGCTCGCGCGCAGTTCCAGAATGTACTGTACATCGGCGTCGCGCTCGTCCAGTGGGGTGAGCGCCTCCAAGGACGCGGTCCGCGCGAACGCGGCGACGGGCGCGAGCACCTGGCGCGGGATGGCAAAGTTGAGGCTCGGGATTACCTTGCCGGATGTGTGCCGCGCGTTCGACGTGATGATGCCCAGCGGCCGGCCCGACCGCGTCGCCACCACGAGGCCGCTGCACAAACGCAGCCGAGGAGGTCGAGGGGCGCCGCGGGTCAGCCGTAGCGCAACGCTCCGACAAGGTGTGCGTGGCGACGCACCCGCTGGCGCCCTGGTGAACCAAGGCGGACGTCTCCAGGAGGATCGGGCTCCCGCGGTACCGGACGAGCTTGCTGACCACGCCTTCTGTCCAGGACGCCTCCAGACCTGCGCGGTGCACGCGGCGTAGAAGGCGATCAAACGGTGAGCTGCGCTACGCCCCGCGGACAACGACAGCCGGTAGCCGCACGCATACCGCAGCTGGGGCTGTACAGGCCGTGCCCAACCACCGCGACGCCCTGACCGGGGTAGGCCGCGTCCGCATCGTCGTCCGGGCTGCGTGCGGCCGCGCATGCCCACCAGGTTACGCGCGCGTTTGCCTCCAATCACCGCGGGGATAGCTCGAGTATTAAACTGTTTCGTACCCGGCAAAGTCGACGTAGTCGGGCGTGGCGGCGGGGATCTGAACGAGCGCGAGGTCCCACTGCGAGCGGCTGATCCATGCCACCCGCGCATTGCCATGCTGTCCCGCGGACGACAACAAAAAGAGCGCGGACGATCGTGGGCGCCATTGCAAGGGACGCGTCTCCGTTGGCAGAGCGCCGGATCGTACGGAAAGCGTCTGGCCGGCGAGCCGGACGTAGATGGCGGGCGTCGTGCCCGGCGGCGCGTCCGGCCGGTGCTGCGGGAAAGTGTCGAGCACGTGCTTGTTGGTGAGGACGTCTGATCGTCCGGCGCGCTGGCCACCGCGCAGCTAGGTGAGCGATGGTCTGTGGCACGCTCCAGGCGATGACGCGGCGCCGCGTACGTCCAAAGGGGCTGACGACGATACCCGACGCCCACGTGCTGCCGATGTGGATCAGAGCGACGGCCTTGGCGGCCGCCGGCAGCGACGCGACGGCGTCCGCGCGCGCCGCGGCGAGCGCACGCGCAGGCGCCGGGGCCAGGGCGGCCCGGCCCGGCGGCGGCAGCAGGTCGTGCACCGCGGCCAGGACCCGCTGCATTGGGATCACCAGGTTCAGCTCCACGGCCAGCTCGCGGTGCCTGAACGCGATGGCGGCGCGAATCGCCAGGCGCCGGGTCAGTTGCCTGGCAGCCAAGTGGCTTTCTACCACTGTCCCGCGTACCGAAGGGGAAGCATGACCATCTGCGCCGACCGAAACGCCCAGAGCCGAGGCCCACCGACGCGATCAGCACCACGCAATCGGATCGAACATCCGCGACGCGGGTGGCGTACCCCCACGGCCACCAGCAGGCGGTCCCGTCGATCGGCTACGAGCGCGCCCTCGGCGCCCGGCTGGCAGCGGCAGTCGGTGAGGAGCAGCACCGGCTCCTGCCGGCCGCACGCGTCCTCGTCGTCCGGGTAGAGCACGCCGCTCACCACGCCCGTGCTCAGCAGGTTCGACAGGACGATCGGGCACAGCAGCGCGTACGGCGACGCCGCCACCACCAGTTCAGCGCCCCGCTGCCGGGCCCCCGCAGCCCCCGCATGGTTTGCACCCGCTCCGGAGCGATAAGCCGTGATACGATAACTGAACCACGCGCACGCCACGGGCCAGGCGCCCCCACCTGCACCGGCCGTTCCGGGGGCGGCAGGAGCAGCTCGTCGGCGATCGCCAGCGCCGCCAGCGCGGCCGGCGCCACGGCCAGCACGGCCACGCTAGCCACGCTCACGTTTCGCTGCGACCACGGCGCCGTCAGCGCGTCCAGCTCGGCGCCGGGCAGCACCGCATCGCCCGCCAGCCCCGACCAGCCGAGCTGCCACGCGCTGTGGGTGCGCGCGATGCGGGCCACGCCGCGGCGGACGCCTGCAGGCGCACAGGTGGGCATGGCGGCCCGGCCGGCAGTCAGCCACTGACACAGGCCGCGCGGCAGGAGACGTCCGACGGCGTCTGCTACCTGGGCAGTCGCGCACGGCAACGACGGTGGCGGGGATGCCTGGCGCGCCCGCCGGATCGGCCACGTCACCCTGCGAGGCCGGGTCCACGTGCACCGTGACCGACGTGCCAGGGATCGTCGTCGGCACCACCTCGCCGCCCTGGCAGCCGAGCGATGGGCCTTCGCGGATGCCTCCGATGTCAGTGTCCGCCGCGGTGTGCGGGACCTGAAGAGATTTTTCCCACTCAATGAACACGCACGTTGGCCTTGGCGAGAAAGGGCGCCAGCACCGACGCGGAGGTGAGCACCAGGCCCTGCGTCGGCGACACCACGAACCCGGAGGCGCTCAGCGCCACCCTCCCGTGCGTGCGCTGCAGTTAAGGCCGCCCTTCGTCCCCATCGACGTCTGCCGCGTCCTCCCCTTCCCGCGAGCGAGCTGCGTGCATGTGCGCGGATATTCTTTAAGGAAGAACGGGCGGCCGGCGGTCTTGACGTCCTTGGGGTCCGGGCCGTAGGCACATACCACCACCGAGCGTGCCTAGATCGCGCACCGCACCGAGCGGCCGAGCCCAGCAAGGTGAGTCCCACCGTCGGCGGTTGCTGATGCCATCCACCAGCCGCCGCACGCACCAGGAGGCTCGCGTAGCGGCCGTGGTCCGGGTCGGCCGCCTTGGGCGCCATGGCGATCGCGTCGCCCACGCAGGGAGCTCGTGCGCGCCGTTGGCCGTGCTGCTCCGGCGGCGCAGCGGCCGGCAACCGGGTGTCCTGGAGAGGTCGTTGGCAGGACGCCGGCGGCGGGCAGCAAGGATGCCGCCCCGGAAGGAAGGGCGCAGGCGGCGGGCGGCGGGAGCGGTGGCGCACCTCACCGCCTTCGCCGCCATAGGTGACGTCATCAGTTACGTCATCGGCAGTCCGACGGTGACGCGACGGTGCGTGTGCCGTGCGGAGCGGCGAGCGTGGGCGCGGCCGGCGTGGGCCCGCGGGCCCTCAAGCGCCGCAGAGCACGTTTGGACGGGCGTGCAGGCGGCGGTGGCACGTACGGACGCGACGCTGGCTGCCATTCGCGCGGCGAGGGCGGCAGAGGCAGAGGCTTTGGTCCGCCACCGATTTTCTTCGGTGCAGAAAGGCCGACGGGCTAGTTGCGCCCAGACATGCCAGAAGAGCTGCACGAGCTAACCCAGCCGCCGCTGCCGCCCCTCCGTGTCGCTGCACGTCGCGATAGCCACGCACAACCCAACGGGTGTCTTGCCGGTGGCCGCCCCGCCTCGAACCAGAGGACGTGTGCCTTCGCGGGAGGCGGGGGCGACGAGACCATGACGGCGCAGGCCGCGGCCGCCGTGGCGGCGGTCAGCCGCGCCGAGAAGCTGGCGCTGTACCGGGCGATGCTGCGCGCGGCGCGGCAGTTCCAGTCGTACAACTTTCGGCGGTACTTTGTCGCGCGGGTCCAGCGCGGCTTCCGCGAGCACCGCGACGAGACCGACCCAGTGCGGGTCGCCGAGCTGGTGCAGCGGGGGCGGAACGAGCTCGCCATGCTGCGGCGGCAGGCCCTTGTAAATCAGCTCTACACAACCGACAAGCTCGTCGTGGAGTAGCAAGCTCGCTTGTACAGGCTCATGTCACATAGACCTCATCGCCAAGCGGTCGGGTTTATTCTACGCGCGTACAAGGGGCGCGGCCTCCTTCAGCTGGCCGCCCGGATGTCCTTGAGGCGGATGGCCACCGAGTTGCGGTGCGCCTCGAGCCCCTCGACGGCGGCCAGCGTGGTGACGGTGTCGCCGATGCCGTCGAGGCCCTCGCGGCTGATCTGCTGGGCGGTGATGTGCTTGAGGAACGTCGCCGTGTTCACGCCCGAGTACATGCGCGCGTAGCCGTAGGTCGGCAGGGTGTGGTTGGTGCCCGAGGCGTAGTCGCCGCAGCTCTCGGACGAGTACGGGCCCAGGAACACCGAGCCCGCGCTCTGGACGAGCGGCAGGCACCGCTCGGGCTGCGCCACGTTGACGATCAGGTGCTCGGGCGCGTACGCGTTGGCAAACTCGATGGCCTCCTCCAGGCTCTTGGTGCGCAGAATGAACGACTTGGGGATCGACTGCCGCACGATGTCGGCGCGCGGCAGGACCTCGCCTTGCTTGGCCAGCTGCACGGGCGGCCCCGCAGGTAGCGCGATGGGACAGGGTTAGCACGGGGTGCGGCTGCGTGCCCAGCCGCACCGGTTGGACCGCGCCGCCGCCGCACCTCGTCCTCGATCGCGCCGAGCTCGGCGTCGGTGAGGTCGACGGCGCAGAGGACGACCTGGCTGTCGGGGCCGTGCTCGGCCTGCGAGAGCAGGTCCGACGCCACGTACGCCGGGTTGGCCGTCTTGTCGGCCACGACCTGAGAACCAGATGCGAGAGGCCGGCACCGAACCGTGCGCGCGAGCCATCAGCCCGGCGCCCTCCTTCACCCCGCTTCGGCACGGGGAGAAGCCACCATCAGCTCGGACGGGCCGGCTGGCATATCAATGGACACCATGGCGCGGCTGTCGTTCTGTGCGGACGTTCGCGGAGAAAACACTCTGTGTCTGCTGATCAGCGGCCGCCCGCGCGATCACTCCTCCTTCCTGCTCCATCGCCGTCGGCGGACCTGCACGAGCATCTTGGCCGCCGTGACGTACTGGTTGCCTGGCCCGCAAATCTTGTCCACCTTGGGCACCGACTCGGTGCCGTAGGCCATGGCAAAGATGGCCTGTGCGCCACCGGCCAGCACAATGTGCGACGCCCCGATCTGCGGTGGCCGCACGCCGCGCGCGCGGTCCCCCGGTAAGCCAGGGCATCTTCCCACCGCGGGATCCGCGCGAAACGCACCTTCTCGGCGATGTACTCGACCTCGGGGCAGATGCGGCCGTTGGGGCCTGGCGGCGACGCGACGACGATCTGCTTGCAGCCCGCGACCTGGGCCGGCACGCCCAGCATGTACGTCGTGGACGGAAGCACCTGGGGTCGATGGCGCCCCCCCACACCGCCGCCAGAGACTCTGCTGATCGTAAGCGACTCGCTTCCCTCATCTGCCTCGCGTTGTCGGCACCACACGTACGGCGCTGCCGCCGGGCACGTAGAGGCCCACGCGCTCGATGGGGCGGACGAAGCGCGAACACTCGACGCCGGGCATCGTCTCGATGCGCAGGTCCTCCTTGGGCAGCTGCGCCTCGTGGAAGCGGCGCACGTTGCTCATGGCCTGGTCGATCGCGGCCTGCACCTCCGGCCGCAGGACCGGCCGCGGGCGGTTCGGGTCCTTGAGGTCGACCACGGGCGACGCGAGCTTGACGCGGTCAAAGCGATCGGTGAGCTCGATCAGCGCCGCGTCGCCGCGCGTGAGCACGGCCTGGCGGATGGGCTCGATGCGCGCCGCAATGTCGGCCGTCTCGACAATCGGCCGCTGCAGCAGCGCGCGGCGCTGCTCCGCCGAAATGGCGGCGTTGTCAAAGTGCAGCATCCGGATCGCCGCCGGCGTGGGCGCAGTTGCGGGCGCGGCCGGCTTGGCCTCGACCGCCTTGGCCTCCGGCTTGGCGTTGCCCGGCCGGCGCGTGAGGCGGCGGGCGCGCAGGTCCAGCTGGCGCTCAATGTCGGCCAGGGTCACGCCGTTGGCGACGCACTTGACCAGGGCAAAGTACAGGACGTCGGCGGCCTCCCACGCAATGTCCTGCGGCGCCGTCGCGTCGATGAGCTCGCCGACCTCCTCCCGCAGCTTGGCGGCCAGCAGCGCGGGGTCGTTGAACAGCCGCTGGGTGTACGAGCCGGGGGTAACCTCGCGCCTGCGCGCCTGCAGCGTCGCCTCGAGCGCGCCCAGGCCCGATGCCGGGCCGAAACACGTGCGGCGGTCGAGGTGGCAGAACCCTGTGACCGCTCCCCACGCCTGTAGGCAGCGCGTCAGGAATGGGTGAGCTCGCTCAATGAAGCGCCGTCCCGGTTTCTGTAGAGCAGCGCATACCGCTGCCGTGCTGCCGAACGACGAACCGCAGGGCATCGCTGTCGCAGTCGAGGTCGATGCGCAGCAGCTCCTGGGTGGCGCCTGACGTCGCGCCCTTGACCCACAGGCCCTTCTTGCGCGACTGGTACACGCCCTGGCGCAGGCGCACGGCCTCGGCGATGGACTCGCGGCTCGAGTAGACGAGGCCGAGGGCCACGCCAAGCTCGTCGACCACGACGGTCGGGAAGAGGCCGTCGGTGCGGTCGCTCACCAGCGGCGCAGTGATGGCGTCGGCGAGGGAGAGAGCGCCCGAGTACAGCGCGGGGCCCACGACGGCGTCGATGTGGAGCTGCTCCAGCGCGGCCAGCGCCTCCGCGGTCGCCTGGCGCGGCAGCGCGCACGCCAGCTGGAGGTGCGGGAACGCCGTACGCAGGCTGTTCCGCACCAGCTGCAGGAGCGCGCCGTCGGTGGCCGCGCCCGTGGCGCCGGCCGCCAGCAGGAGGACACCGCCAACCAGGCCGCCCAGCAGCTGGACCTCGCGCACCACGGCGTCGGCGGTGCTGCCCAGGGGCACAGCGAGCACGAGCCGGTCGCGGGGCACGCCCTGCAGCGCGTCCGGCGCCGTGCCGGCCTCCACGACGGCCTTGACGGCGCCGGCGTCCAGGAACCGCGTCGCGGTCGCGGCGTCGCGGATCTGCGCGCGAACGTAGGCCGACGGCGTGGCGGCCACGAGCTGGAGCAGCAGCTCGGTGTCGGGCACGCTGCCATCGTCCGCGGGCAGGGCCTCGAGCAGGACGGTGCCGGCGAGCTCGACGTGGCGCAGCCACTGCCGGGCGTCGGCGCGGGCGTCGTTCCGCTGCCGGAGATCTCCGCCCAGAGCCCGCCGCGCGTGGACACGATCAGCCACGGGCAGCCCACGGCCACGGGCCGCATTTCCGCGACAGCAGGGGCGTACCGCACGCGGGTCCTCGGGCCCGCCCTGGACGGCGTGGCCGCCCCACAGGGCGACGGCCGGCAGCAGCGGCATCGTCGGTCGGCGTCACCGGGCACCGCACGTGGCGCTGGTCGTCGCTTTCACTGGCGCTCAGCGCTGCCAACGCGCACCTCATCAAGACGCTCTTTTCAGGCAAAGCTATGACGTCATCCGAAGGCGGCCCGGGCGGCAGGCGGCGGGCAGGCGGGCGCGCTGGGACGGCGCGCTTGCGCGGCGTCGGGCGGGGCCGGCACGGCGCCACCGCGGCGGGGGGCACTGCCCCGACGTGCCTGAAGGCTCGGCGCCTCCGGAAAGGCAGTTGGACTGGTGGAGGTGTCTGGTTACGATGGCCGCCGCGGCCTGGCTGGTGGGCCGCCTTGGGTGTCGCCCAGCGGCGTCCATGTGCCTGAGGCAGTGGCGCTGGACCGGCCTGACGCCCCCTGCCTGCCGCTGGGCGGCCACCCGCTTGGACCACGGCGCCGAGCCGACTGAGCGGGAGCGTGCCGAATGGCGCGAGGTCGAGCGGTGGCTCGCCGGCTTTACCGTCGCCAGCATTCCGCGCGGTACCGTGGCTGTGGAGTGCGCGCCCCTCCGCTGGACAGCATGCGTCTGGCGAGCTGACGCGGTGCCGTCTCGCCGGAACGCTTGCCGGCCTGCGTGCACCAGATCACGTGCGCCTGCACTTTGCACGGAGCCGCGGCCCCGGCGGGCAGAACGTCAACAAGGTCAACTCCAAGGCGGAGATCCGCTTCGACCTGGACAAGGCGCACTGGCTGCCACAGTATACGCGACGGCACCTGCGTGAGCAGGTCTCCTTGCGAGACCCCAGGGTGGCAGTGCCGTTCGGTGCAGCTCCGGCTAACGTCGCCGTGCCGCGCCGCGCCGCGCCGCCTGCCTGTGCACCTATCAGCAAGCGCACCGGATCAACAAGGACGGCGAGCTGATCGTGGCGTCGGAGCGGAACCGGACGCAGTCTGCCAATGTGGAGGACTGCTTCGCCAAGCTGCACGAGATGATTGTCGCGGCCTCCGCGACGCCGCGCGAGCCGACGGCGGAGACGCGCGAGCGCGTCAAGGCGCTGTACGGGCCGGCGCTTGGCGCGTTTTGCGTGTGCTGCCGGCGCTGACCGTGACACGTCGCCTTCGCGGTGGCGGGTGGGGGGGCGGCACCCTGGCAACAGGCAGCGCAAGGAGGATGCGCGGCGCCGAGAGGAGAAGCAGCGGCGGAGCGCCGCCAAGAGCCGGCGGAGCGGCGGCTGGGACGACTAGCGGCGCGACCCACGTGTAACATTTGAACAGGGCACGACTGTACAGCAGCACACACCATGTACAGAGAACGATCGTCCTCACGACAGCCACTCCAGCACGCAGTACAGGGAGACCATGCCAAAGGACTCGACGTCGCGCAGGTGGCCCAGGTCCACCGGGCCCATCTCGCCGCCCGAGAAGATGCCCAGGATGGGCACGCCCGGGTACAGCTTGTGGAACACCTGCGGCTCAAAGTCCTCCTGCCCGTGCATGTTGGCGCCGCGCGCGTAGCACGCCACCAGGAAGCAGCCCATGTACGGCCTGCCCACGGGGATGCACCGCCGCAGCGTCGCCTCGACCTCGTCGCCCGCGCCGGACACCAGCGCGTAGCGGAACGCGAGGCGCGGCCCGTGCAGGGTGAACAAGAGGCCGACCTCGGACCGCGACGCGGGCGCGGACGACACAAAGAAGCCGCTGTGCGACATGACGATGCCGCCCATGCGCAGGACGTGCGGCGCGGCCGCCTGCCGCACCACGTTGATGCCGCGGCGGCTGGTCACGAGTGCCATGGCCAGCTGGCGCGCGGCGTCTGCGCTGCTGGGCAGCGCCGCGGGCGACACCGCCTCCATGGCGGCGACAAAGTCCTTGAGCTTCCAGTAGGCCCGCACGCTGGCGCCGGGCAGCCGGAGCAGCAGCAGGGCGACGACCGGCGCGGCGGCGCCCGAGTCGTCGTCGCTTCGGAACTCGTGCGCCCGGTTCGCGTGGCCCTCGTCGCTGGCGACGAGCTCGTACGAATTGCAGCCCAGCAGCAGCGTCCGCGCCGGCAGCTGTCGCCGCACCAGGCTAGCGGGGGCGGCCCGGGGGCGCGCAGCCGGGCTAGACAGAAAGTGTTGTGAGCCCGCCGGCCCGTGACCGGCACGGCCGCGGTCCCGCTCGCCGCCAGACGCACGTGCACAGGGCGCGGCTGTCGGTAGGCTCTGTCCACAGCACGATCGCCGCGTCCGGCAGGAACGGACGATCCAACCCGCGGTGCAGCAGCTGACGCCCCGGCGCCCCCCCCAAGCGATCTGGCCGTGGTGCTGTCAGCGTGTGCGGTAGGGAACGACGGCACCCGCCCGTGCGCGTACGTCCGTGACGGCGTCCTCCATGTTGGGCTGCGTGGCGTAGAGCACGACGAAGCGGGGCCGCCCGTTGAGCCGCTCCACCAGCTCCCGGCCGCCGACGCACGTCTGCGCAAAGGCGGCGAGCGTCCGCGCGTCGCAGTACGCCAGGATCCGGTCGATGAGCTCCCAGGGCAGCCGCTGGCCGCCGCCGTGGTCTACGTCCATCGCTGCGGCCGCCGCCATGGCTGCATGGTGTGGGCGGCGGCCGACCACGGCAGAGTGCGGACGTCGGACGCGAGTGCGGCGCCAAATGCCATGCACCGCAATAGTGCATAAGCGTGTGCCGCTGTGCCCACTGCCCAGTGACTACCATTCAAACATGCCTGTATTTGCTAAACAAGCTCACCAGCACGTTCATGTGCTACAGGCAGTGGCGGCACGCTATCTGCGAGACACTTCAAGCACACAACGTTCAGGGCGAACAGCGGCAGAGCATCCCGCATGCCGCGGTTCAGTTCTGTTGGCTGTTGGACAGGCTGTGAGCGACCCTGCCGTCACCGCGCTACAGGGACGACAGGCGCTAGGGCGGCCGTCGCCTGCGCCGCCGACAGCTTCGCCACGGAGGAGCTGCGCTTCGCTCGCAGTGCGGCGGCCATGCGCTCGCCACTTCGAACGGCTTCGACGGCGGTGAAACCCGTAGCAAGAAGCACACGGCCCCGGCCTCCCCCGTCGGCGGTACCTGCGCTGGGCGCTGGGGTGGCGTCGATGGCGCTGGACAATAGAAAACGCTGCCGCGGCCACGCCGCGGATCACCCGGGCGGCAGCCAATAGAGCACTTGGTTCCGCCCAAAGAACGGCAGGGCGGCGGTGCGAATGTCGGGGTGCTTGGCCTTCAGGTAAGCCAGCAGGTCCTCGTAGCTCTCCACGGGGCCGCCGTCGCCCGGCCGCCGGCGGTGCGGATGCTGTTGCGCGTACACGCAGCACGGCAGGACGGCAAACGGGCGCCGCAGCGCCAAGGCCACCTCCACGATGGCGTCCGTCGCCTGGTCCGGGTGCAGGCCCACGATGGCGGCACACGCGCGGGCGGCGGCGCCGGCCTCCGTGTCGGCCGCGGCGGTGTCTGGCGCAAAATACTCGCATAGTTGCGGCGGCGGCGTGAAGCCCGGCTGCCGCTGCACCGCCGCCGCCAGCCGCTCCTGCTGCGCCACCGTCAGCTCGCGTGGTTTCTGCCCAGCCGCGCCTTGTCGGCCCCGCGACGTGTGCGTTGGCGATGTTAGCACGGCAGGGGTGCCTTGCGGCGACGCAGCGCGGGCGGGCGCGCACCGGATCAACGAGGACGGCGGGGACGCCATGGTCCAGCGCCAGCGCCAGCGCGACGTCGCCGCGGCCGCCGGCGACGTCCAGCACGCCCGTGCCGCGCCGCAGCCGCTCGGCCGAGAGCGTGTCGACGAGCCACGCCGCAAAAATGGCGGCGCGCTGCTCCCGGGAGTGGTGGATGCGCGTCCGCAGCTCGGCGAGCGACGGCTTGGGCAGCGGCCGCGCCGGCTCGCTGGCGGCGACCGCCGACGCGGCCGCTAGCGCCGGCGGCCGTGGCCGACGCGCGCGCGGCGGCTGGGGCGGGTGCTGCAGCGTGCAGCCCCACGTCCGGCACGCGCCCGTCGCGAGCCACTCGGGGCACGAGGCCATCCCGCATCGCGCGCTCACCGCGGCGGTTCGCGCGCTGACGTCATACTTGCCAACCCACCTGCCAACCCAAGGGCGGACCCGCCGCGCCATGGACGTCGGCCTCGAGTTCCTGCCGGACCGCACGCCGGACCCGGCGGCCCTCGCGGGCGAGGTCCTCCTCGTGCCGCTCTTTGGCCGCGCGGACCGCAGCGACGGCAGCGGCAGCGGCAGCGACGACAACGGCGCCGACGACGACGAGCTCCGCGACGCCGACGCCGCGAACGACGACGACGGCCACGAGGCCGCGCCGGCTGAGCCGCGCACCGTGTACTACTTGGGCGCGCACGCCGCTGCGGCGGAGGGCGGGACGGCCCCGCCGCCGCCGATCCCCGTGCGTGCCCTGCCCGTGGCCAAGCGCGGGATCGCGTACCAGCTGTGGCCGTCCGCGCTGGCGCTGTGCCGGTACTTGGAGGACGCCGCCCGCGACGGCCGTCTGCCGCTCCAGACGCTGCGGTGCGTGGAGCTCGGCGCAGGCCTCGGCACGGTGGGCATCGCCGCCGCCCTGATGGGCGCGCCCAAGATGTACCTGACGGACCTCCTGCCGGTGTGCGCCCACATGGAGGCCAACATCGCCGTCAACGAGCGGCCGCCGGGCGACGACGGCGGCGCCAGCCTGGACGACCGGCCGGCCGCGCCGCCCGGCCCCACGGCCACGGCACTGCCGCCGGACCCCGCGGACCGCTACGGCGCGGCGTGGGCGCTGGCGCAGCGCGCGCGCATCGTGCCGCTCGCGCTGCCGTGGGGCGCGGACGGCCTGCCGGTGTGCGAGGCGCTGCGCGACCACGTCGACCTCATTTTGGCGTCGGACGTGGTGTACTGGGAGCACCTGCACGCGCCGCTGCTGGAGACGCTGCGCGCTCTCATGGCCGGCCGGTCCACGCCCACGCTCATGGCGCACCTACGGCGGCGGCGGGCGGACAAGCACTTTTTCAAGGCGGCCGCGCGGTGGTTCACCGTCAAGCTGGTCGACCAGCAGCGCATCCCGACCTACCGCAAGTTTATTCAGATCTACGAGATTCGCAACCGCCCGTCCAAGGCGGCGCGGAAAGCCGCCGCCGCCGCGAGCGCATCAGCGGCGCCGTGATCAAGCACATGACATTGTACTATTGTCCAGCGCACTGTACAGTGAACGGGTGAGGCACACAACGTGTAAAAAATCATACAGAGAGCAGCAAGGCAAAGAGAACACGAGGAGAACAGTTTCACGTTTGCTGCACGCAGCGCTTGTGGCTCATGTCACAGTAGAACCCATTCGGGCAGCACACCGCGGCGCCGGGGCAGCAGACGGCGTTGGAGTACTTGCAGCACCCGTAGTACGGCGCGTTCTCGGTGCTCTCCGGCCGCTCGCAGCACGTCGTGCCCTGCGCGCACGTCCCGTTCGACGGGCAGATCCAGGGGTCGTTGCCGTCCAGCCGAACCGCGAGGGGCCGCGCCACCGCCTGTGCATCCAGGCGCACCGCGAAGGGGTTGCAACACTGTGTCCGTGTCAGCGGCCCGATCGGCCGCGTGCGCCCCGCCACCCGCAGGCGGCCGGCGTACCTCGGCGAGGCGGGTGCTGGGCACGACGTGCGGCACACACGCGGCGCCGTCCGCCGCGCAGCGGAAGCCCGCCGGGCAGCACGAGCCCGCGGCGGCACCGCAGCAGACGCCGCCCTGCAGCGGGCAGCACGACGCGGCGTCCGCGTCCGCTTCGCCGCCACAGCACGCAGACGTCGGCGGACACAGCGCCGCGGCGGCGCGGCCACTGTGGCACTCCGTCGCCGGCAGCGGCTGCACCAACGCCGCCGACCGCGCCCACCACGGCCGCGCCCGGCGCGTGGCCGTCGTCGGCTGTCCGGCGGTCGCCAGCGCCAGCGCGAACATGGGAATCCACCAGGCGTCAGATTAAGTTGCCGCCGCATTTCTTTTTTACCGGCCGCTGGCGCAGGACGTACCGTGCTGCTCACCGCCACGAGGCACAGGCCCGAGCCGTGGTCGCACACGGCGCCGCTCTCGCAGCAGCCACCCGCATCGCCGCCGTCCGCCGCGGCGCACCACGCCTGCCCGCTGGCACAGCGGGCGCCATCCCCGGGAGCCACGGGCGCCTGCGTACGTCACCCACCGCGCCCCGCTCCCAGAGACGTTAGAATTGAGGCACGGTGGGGGCGCCCGCCGCGCCCTGCCAACCAAACCGCACCGGCCCGGGATGGCGGACAGCGCCGGCTAGGAGGCAACGCGCCCCCGCGGCGTCGCACTCGTAGCCGGCAGCACAGCATGCGTCGCCCGTCGCGCAGCACACGGCGCGGTCGCCGAGCGGGCAGCACATGGATGCGCCGCTCGGCGTCGCGCAGCAGGTCGACCCGGCGGGGCAGCTGCTGCGCCCGTCCGCACAGGCGACGGTGGCCAGCGCGCCCAGCGGCGCCGGCGCCCCCGCTTCCGCAGTCATCGCCCCTGCCACCAGCAGCGCGAGGAGGACCAGCAGTAGCGGCGCGCGGCCTGCGGGCGTTCCCTGCGCCATTGCCGGGTGCCGGGCGCCGTTCCGCGCGGCCGCCGAGGCCTTTTTTGGGGGGTTTGCCTAATCGCACGCCCCCCCGCACGTTCTAGCGTCCGTGTGCTTCTCCGCCGCTACTAGGCTGGTGCTCCTGGTGCTGCCGCACGTGTTTATGGGCACCTTTCTTAGGCACGTTGGGCGCAGCGTCGTCGTCCGTCCGCGGCCTCCGCCCGGCTGTTCATCTCAGTGACGTCATCGCCGCGTGCCACGCGCAGAACGTGCGGCCGCGCGCTGCCACCACCCCCGACCCCGGCGGAGGCAGCCCCCCCCCCCTGCCCCCCACCTTGTCCGCGGTGGGGGAGGTCCTGCGGGCGCACTGCGCCCACAGAGGGCGGAAGGGGCTCGCTGCCATGGCCGAAGTCGCCATCGCCATCGGCGCCGCTGGCGGGCACGGCAACGGCCACGCCGGCCACGTTGCGCCGCCAGCATCGCCCACGCGCAAGGCCAGCGCGGGCGGCGGCGGCAACAGCGACGCACTGGCGGCGCCCAAGGCGGCCGACCGGCCCCCGCTGCTGCAGCGGGTGCCGGCGGTGGCGTGGATCTCGCTCGCCTTTGCCGTCGTTAGGTACGACGTGGCGCAGCAGCAACGCGCTCACATCGATCGATGGGCGCGTCGCTCACCGCGGCCGCGTGCACGGTGGGGGAGGGCTGCGCGTTCCCTTACAGCACCTCCGTGGTCGGCCCCGGCTTCCTGTTCCTGGAGCACGGCGGCGCGAGCGCGCTGGTGCTGATGACCTGGCGCATGGAGTGCGTCTTCCTGTTCCTGCTGCCGTTCAGCCTGTACGAAATCTACCTGGCGCCGCGGCGGCTCCGGCGCCAGTGGCTCGAGCGCACGACCGTGGTCACGACCATCGTCGCGGGCCTCGGCTGGGGCGGCACGCTCGCCTGCTACGTGCTCGCGCTGTCGTTCACGTCGACGCTGCGCGCGTCGCTCATGTCGTCGCTCACGCCGCTTGTCCTGCTGGCGTACTACGCCTACACCGGCCAGCGGATCTCGCGCGGCGAGCTGTGGGGTGCCGTGCTCGCGACGCTCGGCATGGCGATCTGCTTCCTGAACGACTCGGACCCCGAGCGGTCCGCCGACTTTGGCATGGCTGTGACCGTGACCCCCGACGCGGACGGCGGCGCGGCGGCAGCGGCGCCGACGGCCGCCGCGCTGGTGGCGGGCCACGCGCTCTTTGGCGACGTGCTGGCGACGGCGGCGTCGGTGTTCACGGCGGTGGACGTGGAGTACTCGCTCGTCGCGCGGCAGACGCTGCCGCTGTTCACGTTCAGTGCGGCGGCCGCGGTTGCCGCGGGCGCGCTCGTGGCGCTGTGCGCGGTCGTGTTCGAGGGCGCGACGCTCGGCATCTCGCTGCACGGCCTGCTCGGCTGGCTGCTGCCCGAGTACTTCTACCCGGTGCTCGTGTTCAGCTTCGTCGTGGGCTTCCTGGCCATCCTGGGCTTCAATCACGCGGTCAAATACGTGCCGCCGCTGGTCTTCTCGGTCATCATCCTGATGGAGCCCGTGCTGACGGGCATCTTCTCCTTTGAGATCGGCCTCGAGGCACTGCCGTCCCTGTGGACCGGCCTCGGCGGCGCCGTGATCCTCGCGGGCATCCTCCTGGTCGTCGTCAACGACTCGGTGCCCCACGCGCACTGACGCAGGCTGGCCTGCTCCCATGTTCATTTTTCACTTCTTGGCGCGCGCACGCTACGCACGGCCTGCTTGCATGCCTGTTTGTGTTGCTTTTTGCTCGCGCACGTTGATCGTCCCTCCCATGCATGTGCCACCACATTGCCTTGCCGCGCCTGCGCGCCTGCTCGTATGCCTTAGAAACTGTACTGGTACCTGTTCAAACACGCGTGTACAGACACATATCTCACTGTTATCGCTTGTCTTAATACACGTCTGGCCCGGAGCCCCGCCGCCGCGCCACCACCCGCACAGCATCCAGGCGCGCGCGAGCCAGCCGCACGGCACGTTGCGCGAGAGGCAGCGCAGGCATGCGGCGTCAGCATCGCGCACATGCCAGGCGTCCGCCTCTAGCAGGCGCAGTAAACCACCGCGCGCCGTCGAGGCTACCGCTATCCTGGCAAGCGCACGTGGCTGCTGCTTCGGCTAGCGCCGCCGTCGGCCCACGCGCACCGTGGCAGCGTCGTTCGCTGGTGGCGCAACAGTAGCGCAACAGAGCCGCGTGGCGCGACGATGGGGGCAGCGGCGGAGGCGGCCGCGGCGGCCGGCGGGCCGGCGGCGCCCCACGCCGCCTTTGTGACCGAGGCCGTCGTCGCCGTGCCGGAGCTCCACGGCCCCGTCCGCACCTACGTGCACCGCGCCGCCGGCGTCCGCGTCGTCGTGTGCGACGTGCCGGGCCCGCTGTGCTCGGCGTACATCGTCGTGCCGACCCAGTGCAGCGACGACCGCGGCCTGCCCCACACGCTCGAGCACCTCGTCTTCTGCGGCAGCCGCAGCGTCCCGCACCGGGGCTACCTGGACCACCTCGCCCTGCGGTGCCTCACCAACGGCACCAACGCCTGGACCGCCGACGACCACACGGCCTACACCGCCACGACCGCGGGCGCCGTCGGCCTGTACCGGCTCCTGCCGGTCTTCCTCGACCACGTCCTCCACCCGACGCTGCGGCCCACGCAGTTCACCACCGAGGTCTACCATGTCGACGGCCAGGGCCGGGAGCAGGGCGTCGTCTTCGCCGAGATGAACGGCCGCGAGAACACCGAGGGCGACCTGCTCGACAACGCCCAGCGGCAGCTGCTCTACCCGGGCACGCCGCTCGCGCACGAGTGCGGCGGCCGGACCGACGCCATCGCCACGCTCACCAACGACGACATCCAGGCGTACCACGCGCGCTTCTACCGGCCGGACCGCGTGGCCGTCTTCGTCTTTGGGCAGGTGGACGACCCGCAGCTGCTGGACGCCGTCGCACAGGTCGACTTTGGGTCGTCGCCGCCCAGTACCAGCCCGGCCGACTGGCCGTGGGCGACGCCGCCGATCGCGCCGGGCACGCCGCTCGCACCCGAGGCGCGCGTTGTGCCGTTCCCGTCGCCCGCAGAGGACCTGGCGTCCGTCTCGCTCGGCTGGCGCGGCCCGGCCTTTGACGACCTGGAGACGTGCCTCAGCCTCGAGGTGCTGCTGCGCTACCTCCTCGAGACGCCGGCGTCGCCGATCTCCCAGCGCTTCATCGAGCGGGACGTGCCGCTGGCCAGCTCGGCTGACTACGAGCTCAAGCTATTCAATCCCACGAGCGTCCTCATCACGTTCTCGGGCGTGCCGATCGCCGCGCCCGGCCGCGCCGACGCTGACGACCGGGGCGAGGACGAGGACGAGGACCGCAGCGACGCTGGATCGGCGAGCGGCACCGAAACTGAGGAGGAGGAGGAGGGCGAGGACGAGGGGGCCGCGGACGACGACGACGACGCTAGCGGCAGCGGGTCGGACGGCGAGGACGATGCCGAGCTGGTGGGGCTGACGGAGCCGGGCCGGTACAAGCAGCTCCTGCTGGACCTGCTCCGCGAGCTGCACGACACGGGCTTCCCCGACGGCGCGGCCGTCATGGCGCCCATCGTCCGGCGGCACCGCGTCAAGTACCTCGAGAGCCTGGAGGACGACTCGGTCGACATCCTCGCGGGGGCGCTGATCCAGGAGGTGGTCCACGGCGGCCGGGGGCCGCGGGACGGCCTGCCCGTGCCGGCGCTGGCGGTGCCCCTGGGCGACCGCATGCGCCGCGTCGGCGCGACGCTCGACCGGCTGGAGCACGAGCCGATGGCGTTCTGGCGCGCCCTGCTCAAACGGTGGTTCCTGGACCACGCGCCCGTCGAAGTGATCATGCGGCCGGACCCGGACCTCGCCGCGCGGCGCGCCGACGAGGTAGCGCGGGCGGTTGCCCCTCCCTTGGACGGGCTACGTCGCTAACCGCCCCTCGCGTCGATTGCGGGCCGCCCGGGCAGGCGAACACGCGGCTGGCCGAGCGACGGGCCGCGCTGGGCGAGGCCGGGCTGGCCGCCAAGGCGCGCGAGCTGGAAGTGGCGCTGCAGGACAACGCGATCAACCTGACGCCGGACCTGCTGGCGACGATGCCGGGCCTGCCGCCGGTCGCCACGGTGCCGCGGCTGCCGACGCACATCGTCTACCACTGGGGCGGCAAGTGGACGGGCGTCGACCCAGCGACCCTGGCCGCGGACGGCCACCACGTCGCCGCGGCGCGCCAGCCGTCGGACCGCGCCGGCCCCGCGCTCCTGCCGGATGCGCGCGCCGGCAGCGGCCTGGTGCTGCTGCCAGACGCCACCGCCAACGCGTCCGTTGCGCCGCCCCGGCGTGGCCGCACCGGGGCGGGGAGCGTCGCGGGGGCCGCCAAGGCGCTGCCGATGCCCGTGCAGGAAGTGGCGACGGTGACTCGCTTCATGCACCTGCGGGTGTGCCTGGACATGGCCGCCGTGCCGGTGGAGCTGCGGCCGTACATGGTCCTGTGGCAGGAGGTGCTGCTCGAGACGGACCTGTCGCGGCCCGGCCAGGTACGCGGCGTGGCCGCCCGGGCGGGGTGCAGAGCGCATGCAGCAGCGCCTGACACACGCGCCGAGGCGCGCCCCCACACGAGGCGAGCCGCTGCAGGCGCCGATGAACTACCGCGACGTCGTGCGCCAGATCAGCGAGGATACGCTGCAGCTCGAGTGCGGCCAAGGGTTCGGCAACGAGACCTTCAGCTGCTCATACCTGGGCGACATCTTTACCCTGTACGGCGTCGCCGAGCCGAGCCGCTTTGCGCGCCTGTGCGACTGGATGCTATCCTTGGTGAGCGCCCCGGTCCGGGAGGTGCGCGCGTCACATGGGGGCCCGCCAAAGCTCACGCCGGCTGCGACACGGTCGTTCCCACTGGAGCGCGGCGGCCAGCTGTTCTACGCGTCGTTCCCGCCGGAACGCTTGCGCACCGTGGCCAAGAACCTCCTGAGCGACATTGCCGAGATTGCGCGCGAGGGCGAGTCCATGGTCGACGTGGTGCTCGTGGACAAGACCGAGCCGCCGGCGTCGGCGCTCCGGTTCATGTCGATCCTGCGGCAGCGCGCCTTCTTGCGCCAGGTGGTGCGTTCTCCGGCCCCTCGCGCGCGTATTTGTGTATCTGGATACTCAGTGCTATGATGGGGCGCCCACGTTGCGGCGCGGATCGCATCACAGGTGGCTGACCTGTCGAGCAATGACGAGGACCGCCGGCGGTCCGTGACGTCGGCCATGTACGCCCTGCGGCACGCGCTGCTCTCCGACCTCCGCCTGGCGTTCGCCCAGGTGATGCACCCGCTGTGGCAGGCCGGCGACCCCGGCTACGTGGACGCGGTGGCCACCTTCAACGCGACGTGGCACCGCCTCTTTGACGGCTACCGCAACAGCCTCCGCCCGGCGCCCGCGAAGCGTGCGCGAAGCGGCCGCGCGGCGGCGCGCGCCGAGCCGTCGGCGCCGTCGATTGTCCGAGCCGCGGACGACCGGCCGTGGCCGTTCCCGCGGACGCACTACGTCGCGCCCACGAAGGAGGCGGCGGTGCTCGTGCCCATCCCGGGTATGTCACCGTGTTTTGGTTGGCCGTGGATGGGCGCGGATGGCTCACGGCCGAAATCGCGCTCGCTCGGTCGGTCGGGCGTCTGCGCGGGCCCGCCAGGCATCGACGCGTCGTACCTGTCGCAGCTCGTGGCGTGCCCGCTGGAAATGGGCTCGCGGGAGCACGCAGCCGTGGCGATCCTCTGCGAGCTGCTCTCGCGGACGGAGGGCCCCCTGTACATGGCGATCCGCGGCCGCGGCCATGCGTACGGCGCCGAAGTCTCCTACTGGCGCTGGTCCGGCCAGCTGGTGTTCTCCTGCCGCGAGGCCACCGCGCCCGAGCTTGGTGCGGACCCTTCAGCGGCCTTTGCGCGCGGCTTGGGATGCCTGTGGCTGACCGCGCTCTACATTCGCGACAGAGGCGACGAGCCATCCAGCGCTGGCGAGCTTTTACGATACGCTGCGCGACGTCCACGCCCGCAAGGCCACGGCGTTCTCGCCGTTCGAGCTCGACACGGCGCGCGCCTCGCTCATCTACCGGAGCTTTGCCGGCCGCGCCTGCGCCAGCCAGAACGGCACGCGCGCCCTGCAGCAGGCCCTGACGGTGCGCGCACGCGGGCCGCCGGGAGGGGGCAGGGGGGCCGGGATGCCGCACGACGCACGCATGCTGAACCGTCGGCGCTTCACTCCTGGCGGTGCCACGGCAGGGCGTGTGGCTGCCGTGGGTGGACGACCCGTTCACGGACGCGCTGGCGGCGGTGACGGCGGCGGACCTCGAGCGCGCGTTGGACACACACTTTATGCGCTTCTTGGCGCCCGTGGACGCCACCTTGGGGTACGCCGCAGGCCGCGCCCAGGGACCGCGCCAGCTCCGCCAGCGGCTCACGAGCTCGCATCCCTTTCCCCGGGGGAGGCGGGGGGGCGGGGGGCCCACCGCAGCGCCCGCGTCACCGTCGTGGCGGCGAACGCCAAGCAGGCGGACGCTATGCTGGAGCGCTTTGCGGGCGGCCCGCACCCGCTCGCGCTGGTGCGCGAGGATGTACAGTGGTAGCGCCTTTCTCACTTGTGACATAGCCGCACGATAAGATTTGCGTTTCATTGCCACAGTGCCCAAGAACGTACACGGCCAGGCGCCCCCCCCCCTCGCCGCCACCCTAATCACAAGAATGTGCCAGCGGGAAGGCGTGGCGCTCGCGTGCCGCCGGCAGCCGCAGCAACGAAAAGCGTGCAAGCTTGAGGAATGTAGTACAGCGGACAAGCTAAGGCGGTTGCTGCGTCGGTCGGCTCATCACGAACGAACAAGGAAAAAAAAAGGTCCCTTCGGCTTTCTCTCTCTCTCTCCCAACTCCTGTGCAAGCTTAGCAGCAGCCGCCCTGCTTGTCGGTGTTCACCTTCTGGGTTGATTGGATCTTGATGCCGGCGTCCTTCTTGGCGGCCGGGCCCTGGCTGCTGCCGATCCGCATCTTGATCTGGCGCGCCATCGTCAAGAAGGCCTCCTCAACGTTGGTCGAGTTTTTTGCGCTGGTCTCCAAGAAGGGGATGTTGAGGCTGTCGGCGAACTCCTGCACGCGGCGGGAGGCAGCGCCGACGTCGGGTGTGTGGCAGCGAGGCGCTATTAGCCGCCGACTCACGGCGAGCCACAGGCCGTCGGTCCACCCCCCACTGCACCTTTGCCGTCGTGTACTCAACGACCTTCTTGTTGACCAGGTCCGACTTGTTGCCGACCAGCAGCTTGTTGACGTTCTCCGCTGCGTAGCGGTCGATCTCGCCCAGCCACTGCTTGACGTTGTTGAACGACTCGGCGTCGGTGACGTCGTACACGACGATGATGCCGTGCGCGCCCCGGTAGTACGACGACGTGATCGTCCGGAACCGCTCCTGGCCGGCGGTGTCCCAAATCTGGAGCTTGACGGTCTTCCCGTCCAGCTCGATGGTGCGGATCTTGAAGTCGACACCGATGGTGCTGATGTAGCTCTCGGTGTACGTGTCGTCCTAGCGGGCGGGGCGATGAGAGTGGCAGCGGCCATCGGGTCAGCGCGCGTGACGCCGCCGGCTAGCCGCCTCGGCGCGTCGCGGCCGCGTACCGCGAACCGCAGCAGCAGGCACGACTTGCCGACGCCAGAGTCGCCGATCAAGAGGAGCTTGAAGAGGTAGTCGCTGGGGGCGAAATGCAACGCAGATACGCGCTCCGGAACGCCGGTTAGCGCTTCGCTCGTCCAGCATAGAAAGCAACGCGCCGACGGCCACGAGGACGTACTACTCGGGGTTCATGGTGGCGGCGTTTGTGGTGCTTGCTCAGCACCGGTCAAGCAAGCGGCTACAGAAGCAAGCGGCTACAGAAGCAGAACCACAACAAAGGAGGCCGCGGAAAAGCATTAGCTGCGGCTCGACCGGCTGCTGGCGCACGCTTCGAGCGCGCCTAGCAATGCGCTAGACGGCAGCGCGATAGAGAGCGCCCCAGAGCACTCCACGCCGGCCGGCCCAACAGAGCGGCCTCGCGGCACACAGGCCTTTGGTCGGGCCGGATCAAGGTTGAGAAACCGACGCCCGGCGGCGCTTCCAACCTCGACGACGCACACCTTGTCCACCGTGCGGCCGCGCCGGACACAGCACGCCAGCGGGACCGCTCTCTGCCCGCCTCTTCCTACCCGCCCCGCGTCCGCTTTGCCTGCCCGCGGCGGCCTCCTGGGTTGGCGACGCGCTGGCGTGCCAAAATAGCGCGCGCGGCCGCTCCGCGCCGGCAAGGGCGGGTGCTGCTGCGCGCGCCGCGGCGGTGCACCGGACAACCGCGACAGCGCGTTTGCGTCGCCGCAGCCGCCCGGCACGGCGGCCGACGCGCCTCCCAAGCGAATAACGACCCCGCTTCGTTCTTTCACTTCTCTGGCCTGGCGTCACGTACCGCGACGAACGGCAGGCGGGGCTGTAGCGCAAACAAAAACTGTGCGTGCACCGCGCAGGCGCAGAGCACGGGTCGGTGCGTGTGGCGGGTGTGCACGCGGGTGGGGGCGTCGCGGGCTGCAGCGGCGGGTGGGCGGCGCAGCGGCAGCAGCGGCGGCGGCGGCGGCGGCGGCAGCGGCGGCGGCGGTGCGTCCTCGAAAAGCACAAGAAGGGCGAGCGACGTATGAAAATGGCAGAACAGCGGCAGAACACTGGCAGAACAGCGGCAGAACAGCGGCCGACACACACCACCCCGTTGATGTGGCAGAACAGCGGCAGATCAGTGGCAGAACAGCGGCGGAACAGTGGCAGAATCCCAAGCCAAGCACGAACCCGGTTCGCGTGTTCGCGTCAACCGGCAGCGCGGGCGCGCGGCGCGCGCCGTTGGACAGGTCTGCTACCGCCGCAGGAGGTCATACGGCACGCGTGCAACCGAGGTTGCCCTGCATGTGCAGAAGGAGGTGGGACACATGCGGTGCCCTTGGTCCACTTGGAGTGCAGCCGTTTGATTCGCGTGATTCGCGTTGGCAATGCCAGCTGCGGACACGCGGCTACGCCGCCCCATCGACAAGAAGAGGCCGGCGCCACGCCCATACCCGCAAGCACAAGTTCAACAAGTTTACTGCAAACAGCATAGAGTGTACAGATGGCATAATTATACATGGATGGCACACTGACGGCCATTCTGTTTTTCATATATCGTACATGATGCCGCTTCTGGCAACCCATCCTCCCGACCTGCTCACCCTACGACGCGCACAGCTACCGCGCCGCACGGCTCACGCCATCATCGGGTGGCTCGCACTCGAGCTCAGGCGCAGCCGCTCGAGGAGGCCGACGAGCACGCGGTCGGTGGTCTGCCGGGACGCCGACAGCTTCGACACCACGGCCAGCGCCGCTGCCGCCGCCTCGGCTTCGGCCTGCGCTGCCTGCATCAGGGCCTGGACCGCACCCTCCGCGCGCCACGCAGCCAGTCGCTCGAGATTAGCCCAAGCGCGTCCCGGACCGCCCATGGCACTTTTCGCCGCTGCTCTCGCACCTCGGAGGTGATAACGGTGGTGCTCTGCTCAAAGGGCAGCCGGCGGCGCACCGCCGAGCCCACGGGCGGGGCGCCGGCGGTGCTGCATGGCGTCTCGCCGGCTGCCGCCGCCGCCGCCGTCACTTTGGTGGGCGACCGGTGGCGCGACCGCCGCGTGGGCGACGGCGTCGCGGAACACACGCGCGGCGACGGCCACGCCCGCAGCTTCTTGGCGGGGCTCAGCGGCCGCGGGGTGCGCGGGCCGCCGCCGCCGCCGCCACCGCCGCCGCCGGCTGCAGCCGAGGTCGCGCGCGCCGCGCGCTCCTGCGCCTTGCCGGCGCGGCGGGCGCGCTCTTTCATGGTCTTGACGATGGTCGTCCGGGCGAGGTGCCGCACCACCTCGAGCAGGCGCTCGCGGTCGGCCACGAAGCCGGTCCACGCGGCCTCCATGTCCTGCGCGGCCATGCTCAGCGCCGCCGCGACCGACTCCTCGCCGGCGCCAGCCAGCGGCCCGTCGCGCTGCGCGGCGGTGGCGGCCGCAGCGTGGACGGAGCGGAGCGCGCGGCTGTAGAGCATCTGCGCCTGCCGAAAGTCGATCTTGCCTGTGCCGCCGTTCGTCGCCATGGTGGCTGCGTTCGTGCGTGCGTGCTGCCGACCGGCCGTACGGGTGGGCACAAGCCGCGGGTGGTGGCGGTGTTTTCGTTGTCTGCCTCCAACTTGAAGCCGTTACACCGTTGTGCATCACCTCCACGACACCGGCACTCTATTCATAGCTTTCCTCACACCTTTACAAACGAAATCGTGTGGGTGTTCACGTGTCAGAAGCGTGTCAGAGAGATATGACCGCCTCGGACCCAATGTGATGACGTCACTCGATCGCATGATCGCGCGCGTACGGCGGCCGCCCCAAGAAAACCCGTTCGACCGTCGTCGCTGCTGGTGCGTCCCGCCGCCGTGGCCCCGTCGTCGCGCTGCCCTGCCCGCTGCCACCGCCACGGCGCGCACCGCTCGCTGTGCGGGCTGGCCTGCCAGCGACGCTAATCCTTGCAGGCCGCATGACCCAGCGAAATCGGCGGCGCGCAGATTGACATCCACGCCGCACGGCACGTTGCCACTCCCGCCAGGCCGCCCGACTCCGCGCCTGCCCACGCCGCCCGCTGGCCGCAGCTGCCGCCGCCACAATGGCCGCCGAGTCCCTCGTCGCCAGCGCCTGGGCAGCCTGGCATGAGCTGCTCGTACGCCCTGCGCCCGCCCGCTGCCGACCGTCACAGACCCGACTGACCTGCGGCGTCGTGCCCACCCCCTGCCCGCACCATTTTGCCAATCCGGCAGGGCCCCAGCCAGCAGTTCATGTTCGCCGTGACGATGACGGCCGTGCACAACGCGGCCTTTTACGGCTACAACAGCTTCCTCTACCTGATCCAGCGCTTCAAGTGGCTCCAGCAGTACAAGGTCGAGGTCGGCAAGATGCCGCCGGCCGACCTCCAGCGCAGCGCCTTCCGCGAGCTCCTGCTCAACCACTGGGTCCTCTACCCGGTCCTGGTCTACTACGGCATCTACCCGATGCTCAAGCACCGCCTGGACTTTGGGCCGACCCTGCCGAGCCTCTGGACCGCGCTCGGCCACATCGCCGTGCTCATGGCGTGCGAGGACACCGCCTTCTACTGGTCGCACCGCCTCCTGCACCACCGCCTGCTGTACAAGTGGGTGCACAAGCGCCACCACGAGTTCAAGTACAACATTGGCATCGCCGCCGAGTACGACCACCCGGTCGAGGTCGCCGTCATCTACCTGTGCCTCGTCGCGGGCCTCGTCTTCGTCAAGCCGCACGCCGTCGTCTTCTTCGCGTGGCTCTTCCTGCGCGTGATCGAGGCCGTCGACAGCCACTCGGGCTATCGCTTCCCGTGGTCGCCCTTCCAGCTGCTGGACCGGCTCCAGGGCGGCGCGCAGCGGCACGAGTTCCACCACTCCCACAACGTCGGCTCCTACGGCTCCTGGACCACGTTCTGGGACGCGCTCATGGGTACGCGGGCGCGGGGTGGGGCCGCGGCCGGGTGACGCCGTGGCCAGCGCGCTCACGCATCCGCACGAGCGCGCGCCCCAAGTGCTGTGGAGGGCGGACCCGCATGCAGGCACCGACGTTGCGTACCGCGCGTACCAGATCACGCAGACGCGCGACGTGCACCGCCGCTGGTTCCGCCACCGCAGCCGCCAGTTCACGTGCGACCTGGCCGACCTCACGCAGCACAGCATGGCGAGCAAGCTCCACGCGCACGCGCTCTCTTCCACGCTGGACACGTGGTGCGACGTGACGCTGGACGGCCAGCCCGTCGCCGACTGGAAGGGCCTGCAGATCCCGAAGAAGGGCACGCTGGTGTTCACCGTCCACCAGCAAGGCTTCTGGGGCCGCGGCGCGCCAAAGCGCGACTGAAGTTCTGCCGGCCTGGATCGAGGATAATTTGCCGTGGGGTCTCTACGTGCACATAGCGCTGTACATGAATGGTTTGTAGTGCTCGGTTGTCAAGTATTTTACAGTGTGGTGGGGGCCGCCTCGGCCGCGGCGGCGATGCCGAGCGGCAGCGGGAACGTGCAGCAGTACATGTCCTTGCCCGGCGCCACGCTGCGGACGTTGACCACGGTCGTGCTGGCGGCGTCCAAGGGCCCGCCCAGCGCGGCGCTCGCCCGCTAGCGATCGCGCAGCCGGGCGCGCGGCGATCGGGATGGGCGGGTGAGCGTCAAGGCGTGGCGCACCGCGGCGGCGGGCGGGGCGCGGTCCCCCAACCTGTCGGATCGTGGCGGCGACGTCGTTGCTCTCGGCCTCAAAGCAGTAGCAGTGCACGGTCGGCAGCATCGCCGCCGTCACCCCGGCAAGCTCCGCCGCGACGCCGCGG
>Ga0180216_1000924_pt1 | contig 27956 bp, 26 predicted proteins | sample eDN3rd37CBELigMG_FD_128879 | JGI IMG/M metagenome (GOLD analysis project Ga0180216, IMG submission 128879) | Enriched Miracle-Growth compost microbial communities from Emeryville, California, USA - eDNA 3rd pass 37_C BE-Lig MG (version 2)... ... | reverse complement strand
CTGGCTCCGGTTCGGAGCGAAGTAGACGATCTCGGGCGTCCGCCGCACGCGGACCTGGAACTCCCGCTCGTCCATGGAATCGGGGCCCTTCGCCTGGAGGGTGTAGGTGGTGGTGGTCTCGGGGCCGACCTGCACCGACCCCTCCTCGATGGAAGCGCCGCCCAGGTCCACGGGCCGGCCCTCGCCGTCGAAGAGCGTGAGCGAGGTGGCGTTGCGCGTCCGCCAGGAGAGGGTCGCGGTCCCGCCCGGCTCGATCTCGGAGGGCTCGGCGGTGAAGGCCAGGATGGCGGCCTCGCCCGGGCCGGGCTTCTTCTCCTCCTCGGAGGAGCAACCTATGGCGAAGAGAAATGCGAGCGTGAGAAGGGTGATGCTGCGGTACTGCAAGGTAGAGGCTCCATGCCCCCGCCGCCGCCCAAACAAGCCGAAGAAGGGCCGGATGTCAACCACCGGGGCCTGGCCGGTCGCCGAGGCCCTCAGGCGCTCTTCGCGCCGTGGCCGTAGCCGTACCGCTTGTAGGCGTAGTAGCTGTACTCCTGGCTCTTCAGGTCGACCGCGTTGATGAGCACGCCGAGCAGGGGCGCGTTCACGTCCTCCAGGCTCCGCAGCGTCCGACGGGCCAGCTCCTTGGTGGTCTTCTTGAAGCGGGTGACGAAGACCACGCCGTCGGCCAGGCTGGAGATGACGGCGGCGTCGGCGGCCGCGATCACCGGGGGCGAGTCGATCAGGATGCGGTCGAAGTGCCGGGAGAGTTCCTCGAGGAGCGCCTTGAACCTCTCCGCGTGGAGGAGCTCCACGGGGTTCGGCGGGATCGGGCCCGAGGGGATCACGGAAAGGCCCGGAACCTCGGTCTCCTGGACCGCGTCCTCCCAGCGGCTCCCCGTCGCCAGCAGGGTGGAGAGGCCCCGCTCGTTGGGCACCTGCGTCATGCGGTGCACCACGGGCTGGCGGAGGTCCGCGTCGATCACCAGCACCCGCTGCCCGTTCTGGGCGATGGCGATCGCGAGGTTCATGCAGCTCGAGGACTTGCCCTCGCCGGGGCCGGGCGAGGTGAACTGCAGGATGTGCTGCGGCTTGTCCGCCGACATGAAGAGGAGGTTGGTGCGGACCGTGCGGCAGGCCTCGGCGTAGGCGGAGTTGGGGCTCCGTGCGACCTGCAGGTCGCGCTCGGGGGTGCGGTATTCCCCCTTACCGACCGACATCGCCGGCAGCATCCCGAGCACGGGGATCTGCAGGAGCCGCTCGGTCTCCTCCTCGTCCTTGATCGTGTTGTCGAGGAGTTCGACCAGGTAGACGAGGCCGACGCCGCCGAAGAGCCCGAGCATCAGCGAGAGCGCCAGGACCAGGGGGATCCGCGGCTTGATCGGGTCCAGGGGTGGGACGGCGGCGTCCAGGAGTCGGACGTTGTTCGAGCGCAGCATCACCGCCAGGTCGGCATCCTTGAGCCGGGCGAGGACGAGGTTGTAGAGGCGCTCGTTGTTCTCCTGCTCGCGCTGCAGGCGGCGTTGATCGATCTCCTTCTTGTTGAGCTCGAAGGCCTCCTGCTTGAGGCCCGCGATCATCTGCTCGAGCTGCCGCTCCGTCTCCACCACCTCGCGGTGCTCGGAACGCATGCCGTCGAGCGCGTTCTCGATCTCCTCGTGGAGCTGACGGCGGAGGGTGCTCATCCGCTCGTCGAGGGCGACCCGCTCCGGATGCTTCTCCAGGTAGCGCTCCGCCATGCCGGCGAGCTGGTTCTCGAGCTCCACGTAGCGCTTGCGGAGTTCGGCGATCATCGGCCGCTCGGCGACCCGCCGGAGCTTGAGCGCCCAGAACTCGTCCTGCTGGTGCGACTTGCGCAGGCGCTCCACCTCGGAGAGGGCGGCCTCGAGCTGCACCCGCCGGGCCATCAACTCCGTGAGCGAATGGCTCAGGGCGTTGATCCGCTCCGAGACGATGTTCTGGCGATCCTCGATGGAGGTGGAGAGGATGTCGTTGTCTCGGCGGAAGGTGTAGAGCGCCAGCTCGGAGCTTTCGAGCTTGCTCTTCAGGTCGAGCATCTGGTCGGCCAGCCATTGGCTGGCGGCCTTGGTGCCTTCCTGCCGGCGGTCGAGGTTGCTTTCGATGTAGGCCTCGACGATGGTGTTCGCCAGATCCGCCGCGCGCTCGGGATCGACGTCCTCCACCACGATCTGCGTGAGCTGCGAGTTCTTCACCGGCTCGACGCGCATCCTCTTCTGGAGGATCCGCACCGCGTCCGACTGCTCCAACAGTTCCGCGCGGCGCTCGGGATCCCGAACCGAGGCCAGGCCCAGAAACTCCAGGTCGCGGTCGAGTCCCCTCTTCTCCACGACGCGGCGAAGCACCTCGCGGCTGGAGAGGACCTTGTACTGCGTCTCGAGGAATTCCTTGTTCGACCAGTAGTCGGAGCCCGCGAAGTCGACGACCTCCGTGTTGTCGCCCAGGACGCGCGGCGCCTGGAACTCGATGATGATGGAGGCCGTGGCGGCGTAGATGCGCGGAGTGAAGGCGAGATAGGCGACCGCCAGGGCGACGGTGGCGCCCACGGCGCCGACGATCCACCAGACTCTCTTCTGGAGCAGACGAAGCTGTTCCCTCAGGTCGATCTCGACCATTCCCTCGCCCTCGCGGGACGGGGGATCCCACCTCTGTTCCGATTCGGGTCGCATGCGGCTCCAGCCTAACCGGGGGTCGGGAGCGAAGCGGACGACCGCTCGCCCCCGGTCGAAGCGCGGCAGTCTAGTTGCTGACGGTTTGGCGTTCAACTCCCACGCCGAAAGGGGAAATGAGGCGAGAGGGGGCGGGACCTAGCTTCCTTTCGTGCGGAAACGAACGTTGCCGGCCCTGGTCTTCTGGGGGGTCGTCGCCGCGTCGGCGGCATTCTTCGGGAGGGAGCCCGACCTCAACTGGGACGGGATCGCCTACGTGGCGCTGGCATTGGAGCGCGAGTCCGGGGCGGAGGAGGCGCATCGGAGGAGCTACGCCTACCTCCGCGAGCTCGCCTCCGAGGCTCGGTACGAGGAGCTCACGCACGCCACCCCCTACCGGGAGGCCATGGCCACGAGCCCCGAGGCCTTCGGCGCGAACCTCCGTTTCTACCGGATGCGCCAGGGCTACGTCGGCCTCCTCCACGGCGCCCATCGATTCCTCGGGGCCAATCCCTTTCGGGCGAGCACGTGGATCGGGATCGCCGCCTTCCTCTTCTTGGCGGGCTCCGTCTGGGCGTGGAGCGGCCAGGCCGTCGCGAGTCTGCGCCAGCGGAGGGAGGAGGCGGAATGGCTCAGGCTGGGGACGCTCCCCCTGCTGCTGCAGCCCGCCGCCCTGGGCTCGATCCCCCTCTGCACCCCCGATCTCCTCGCCGGGGCGCTGCTCGGCTGGGGGGCCTACTTCCAGGTGGTGCGGCGGGAGCTTCCGACGGCGGCCCTCTTCTACGTCCTCGCCGTCCTCTCCCGGCCCGACGCCCTCATCCTCTCTTCCCTCTTCCTCGGCTCACCGGCGGCGCTCGCCGCGTTGGAGCGGATCCGCGGGGATGCGGCCCGGTTCGGACCGGCCCTCGTGCCGCTCTTCGTCGGCCTCGGCGTGGTCGCGGTGGGCCTCGTCTCCATCCGGCTCTGGGGCGCGCACGGGTGGGGCACGGTCTTCCGCCACACCTTCGTCGAGAACGAGGTCTTCCCGGCCGAGGCGGCTCCGAGCGTCGGGGAGTACCTCCGGGTGGTCGGGACGGCGATCGTCTTCCTCGGCAGCGGGGTCAAGGCGCGCGCGCTCTTCTGCCTGACCGCGCTCGCGGTGGTCTACCTCCTCCGGCATCCGCTCGTGTCCCGCGAGCGGCGCGCCTACGCGACCGCGGCGCTGGCCTCCTGGATCGCCTTCTTCTTCCTCTTCCCCCTGCCCCTCGAGCGCTTCTACGTGGCGCACGTGGCGATCGTCGGCGGGATGCTCTTCCAGACCCTCGCCGAACTCGTGGCGCTCGCGATGGAGGAGGGGCGGTCCGGCTACTGGGCGCTCCTTCGTCCGCGGCTCGTCGACCAGGCCCGCTAGTCGAGATCCCCGAGGCGTTCCGCCTCGATGCCGGCGCCGCCTTGGAACCATACGAAGGTCGTGGTGCCGTCTTCGGCCTTGCGAGGCGCGAGGCGAGCGTCGAAGAGGAGGGTGTAGAAGTCGCCCCGGCTGTCGTAGCCCAGCTCGTAGGCCGGCTGGCCCGCCGCCTGGACGTGGAGCTTCCCCTCCTTGCGGAAGAGGCGCATCTGGAGGCCCATCGGGAAGCGGTACCGACCCTCCAGCGCCTCCACCAGCTCGGTGGGCGGCTCGGCGACCCGGCGCGGCGCGCCGAGGGGGAGGGCGGGATCGAGGAGGTGGTGGCCCACGTCGCCCAGGCCCCCCAGCGTGGTGAGGGCGGTGTCGGAGAGGACCACCACCGCCCGGCCACCCTCGGGATCGATCGCCACGTAGGAGGAGAAGCCGCCGGTACCGCCCTCGTGGAGGAGGACTTCGCGGCCCGAAAGGTTGCCCACGTGCCAGGCCGCCGCGACCTTCCGCTCTCCCTCCCAGAGCGGCCGGTGGGTGAAGGCGAGCGCCTCGGAGATGGGAGCGCGGACGAGGCCGAGGTGGCCGCGGACGTAGGCGATCATGTCGTCCAGGGTCGCGCGCACCCCGCCCACTCCGGCCAGCTCCGGGTGGAGGTTCCACGCGGGGACCGGCTGACCGGTGGAGAGGTGGCCCTGGGCCGGCCGGATCCCCTCCGGCGGCGCCTGCACGTGGGCGCCGGTCATGCCCAGCGGGGCGAAGAGGCGTTCGCGCGCGAGTTCGGCGAAGGGGAGGCCCGCGCGCCGCCCGACGGCGTAGGAGAGGAGCATGGCTCCGTAGTTGGAGTACTGGTAGCGCGTGCCCGGCGCCCAGCCGACGACCGTCCGCCCGAGGGCGGCGAGCAGCGCATCGGCGTCGACGAGGACATAGGGATCCAGCGGGTCGATCATGGGTGCGCCGGGTGGGAGCGGAGGGAGGCCGGAGGTGTGCGTGAGGAGGTGGAGGAGGCGGATCGGCTCGCCGTCGAGCGCCGGCACGCTGATGCCCTCGGGGAGGTACAGGGAGAGCGGGTCGTCGAGGGAGGCCTTCCCCTCCAGCACCAGTTCGGCGAGGAGCGCCGCGGTCATGGTCTTGGCGACCGAGCCGATCTCGAAGGCGGTGTCCGGCCCGATGCGTCCCTCCACCGAGCCCTGGGCGCAGACGTAGGCGCGCTGCACCTCGTCGCGATCCACGACGGCGGCGGCGAAGCAGGCGCCCGTGCGGTCGCCCTCCAGGCGCTGCCTCAGGATCCGCTCCAGCTCGGGGCTGTTCGCGAACGTCTCCGAGGCGGGGCGGACCGCCTTGCCGGCGCAGGCCGCCAGCGTGAGCGCCGCGGCGAGTAGGACGATCGAGCGCATCTTCATCGGCAATCCCTCCGGTCCGCGAGACGGGTGCCCGTCATGCTAAGCGGTCGCCGGCGCGGCGTACAACGAGGAGAACGTGGTTGCGGCTTCGGGGGGAAGAAGGCATCCATCGTCGGTGTTCGTTGTCGCACGAGGAGACGATGCCCCCCGAAACCGGCCGTGACGAACTGGAGGACCTCCTCGCCGAGGCGAAGGTGCGGTCCAAGAAGAGACGAGCGAGGCTCTGGATTGGCGGCGTCGCGGTGGGCGTCGTCCTGGTCGGCGCATTTTGGCTCGGAAGGGGCGGGGAGGCGCCGCTCCGCTTCGAGACGCAGGAGGCGCGGCGCGGGGACCTCGAGGTGACGATCACCGCCACCGGCAAGGTGCAGGGCGTCAACACCGTGGAGGTGGGCGCCGAGGTCTCCGGCCGGATCGTCGAGGTGCTGGTCGATCACAACAGCGAGGTGAAGGCCGGTCAGCTCCTCGCGCGCATCGATCCCGAGCAGTTCGAGGCGGCCAAGGAGGAGGCGAGCGCGCGGCTCCTCGTGGCGGAGGCCACCGCGCGGCAGGCCGAGGCGAGCCTGCGGGAGGCGGAGGCCAACCTCGAGCGCGCCGAAGCGCAGCGGGAGGAAGGGCTCATCGCCCGCCAGGAGTACGACGCCATCCGCGCCGCGGCGGAGCGGGCGCGGGCGCAGATGGCGAGCGCCCGAGCGCAGCTCCGCCTCGAGCGGGCGAACCTCGCCAGTGCCGCATCGCGGCTCGATCGCACCGAGATCCGCTCGCCGATCGACGGGATGATCCTCTCGCGCCTGGTCGAGCCCGGGCAGACGGTGACCGCGGGCTTCCAGACCCCCGTCCTCTTCAAGGTGACGGCGGATCTGCGCCACATGCGCGTCCACGCGAAGGTGGACGAGAGCGACGTGGGGAAGGTGCGGGAGGGCCAGCGCGCCCGCTTCACCGTCGACGCCTGGCCCCAGCGGAGCTTCGAGGCCCGGGTGGAGGCGGTGCGGAACGAGCCGGTCGAGGATCAGACCGTGGTCTCCTACGAGACGATCCTCTCGGTCGAGAACGAGGAGGGCCTGCTCCGGCCGGGGATGACCGCCACCGTCACCATCGTGGTCGACGAGCGGAAGGACGTCCTCTTGGTGCCGAACGCGGCGCTCCGCTTCCGGCCGCAGGTGCCGGGCTCGGGGCCGCGCTTCTTCTTTCCCGGTCTCGGGCAGCGCCGCGCGCCGCCGGCTCAGGCCCGCGCGATGCCCCGCGGTCCGAGCGTGTGGGTCGAGGGGCCCGAGGGCCCGCGGCCGATCTCCGTGCGTCCCCTGGCCACCGACGGCGAGTGGACCCAGGTGGAAGGGGAGGGGATCGAGCCGGGCACGGCCCTGATCGTCAACGTGGCGGAGCCGCCCCGATGAATCCACTCATCGCCCTGCGTCGCGTGGACAAGGTCTACGGGGAGGGCGAGACCGCGGTCCACGCCCTCCGGAAGGTCGACCTGGAGATCGACGAGGGCGACTTCGTGGCGATCATGGGCCCGAGCGGAAGCGGCAAGTCGACCTGCATGAACATCCTCGGCTGCCTGGACACGCCCACCTCGGGGACGCACCTCTTTCGCGGGATCGACGTCGGCTCGCTCGACCGGGATCAGCGGGCGCTCCTTCGAAGGTACGCCATCGGCTTCGTCTTCCAGGGCTTCCAGCTCCTCGGCCGGACCACCGCGCTCGAGAACGTCGAGCTCCCGCTGGTCTACCAGCGCGTTCCCCGAAGGGAGCGGCGGCGGCGGGCGATGGAGATGCTCGAGGTGGTGGGGCTCCAGGGGCGCGAGCACCACACGCCCGCGGAGCTCTCGGGCGGACAGCAGCAGCGCGTGGCGATCGCCCGCGCTTTGGTGACGCGGCCCTCGCTCCTCCTCGCCGACGAGCCCACCGGCAACCTGGACTCGGCGCGGAAATTCGAGATCCTCGACCTGCTCTCCCGGATCAACCGCGAGCGGGGCCTCACCGTGGTCATGGTCACCCACGAGCCGGACCTGGGCGATCATGCCGCCCGGCAGATCGTCTTTCGCGACGGGAGGGTGGAGAGCGACGAGCGGCTCCGGCCGCTGGAGGCGCGGACGGCGTGATCTTCAGCATCCTCGTCATGGCCCTGCGGGAGATCCGCCGGCACAAGATGCGCTCGGCCCTGACGACGCTCGGCATCGTCATCGGGGTGGGCGCGGTCGTGGCGCTCGTCACGGTGGGGGAAGCCTCGTCGGCCAAGGTCCGGGCCGACATGGCGTCGATCGGCAACAACCTGCTGCAGGTGATCCCGGGCTCCGCGCGTCGGGGCCCCGCGCGCACCCCGGCCAAGCCCTTCCAGGAGGAGGATTCGCTCGCGATCCAGCGCGAGATCGGGGCGGCCGGCGTCGTCGCCCCCGTGACCACGCACGGCGGCATGGCCGTGGCCGGAAATGCGAACCATTCCACGTGGGTCTGGGGGACGACCGAGACCTACCTCGAGGTCCGGGGATTTCGGATCGAGAGCGGACGCATGTTTCGCGACGCCGAGCAGGGGATGGGCGTCTGCGTCCTCGGCGCCACCGTGCGGGAGAAGCTCTTCGGCGGGCGCGATCCCATCGACGAGAACGTCCGCATCGGGAGCCTCTCCTGCCGGGTGATCGGGACGCTCGCGGCCAAGGGCGCGAACGCCTGGGGCTCGGACCAGGACGATTTGATCCTCGCGCCCCTTCGCACCGTGCAGCGCAGGCTGAAGGGCAACCGGGAGGTGAACTCGGTGATGGTCAGCGTGCGCTCCGAGTCGTCCATCCCCCGGGTCAAGTCCCAGATCGAATCGCTGATGCGGGAGCGGCGGAAGACGCGGCCGGGCCAGGAGGCGGATTTCTTCGTCCACGACATGAAGGAGGTGGCGGAGGCGATGCAGGCGGTCACCGGTACGATGACCGCGCTCCTCGGCGCCATCGCGGCGGTCAGCCTCCTCGTCGGCGGCATCGGGATCATGAACATCATGCTGGTCTCGGTCACCGAGCGGACGCGCGAGATCGGCATCCGCATGGCGATCGGTGCCACGGCCGGCGAGGTCCTCCTGCAGTTCCTCATGGAGGCGGTGGCGCTCTCGCTGCTCGGTGGGTTGGCCGGCATCCTCCTGGGCCTGGCCGGCTCGTACGCGGTGAGCGCCGCCCTGGGCCTTCCCCCCGTCTTCGTCCCCTGGATCGTGGGCGTCGCCTTCGCCTTCTCCGCGGCGGTGGGCGTGGGATTCGGTTTCTTCCCGGCGCGGAAGGCGGCCCTTCTCCATCCGATCGAGGCGTTGCGACATGAGTAGGATCCTCCTCGCCTCGCTGATCCTCTCCCTGTCCGTGCCCGCTCTGGGCGAGAGTCCGATCGGCCCGGACGAGGCCGTGGAGATCGCCCTGCGGCAGAACCCCTCGCTGGCCGCCGCCGTGGCGAACCTCGAGCGAGCGAGCTGGGCGGTGATCGGCGAGGATGCCTTCTTCTCCCCGACCCTCCGGCTCGACGTCGGGGCGAACCACAGCGAGACCCCCGCCTTCCGAAACGGCCAGATCGACCGCACCGGCATCGATCAACTCCAGGTCGGCTCCACGCTCTCCCACCGGCTCCGCCTGGGAACGGACCTCGCCCTCCGGCTCGAGCACAATCAGCGCTGGGAGGACGGGAGGGAAGATCTCTCTCTTTTCGCGATCGGTCCCGTCTACGACACCTCGGCCCGGCTCGAGCTGACCCAGCCCTTCTGGCGGGGTTCCGGGCGCAAGGTGGTCGAGGCGGCGCTCCGCCAGGCGAGGGGGGCGGAGGCGGAGGCCCTGCGCTCCGCCGAGCGCGCGGCGAGCCAGCTCGTCCGCGACGTCCTCGTGGCGTGGTGGGAACTCTGGTACGCGGAGGAGGCGCTCCGGATCGAAGAGGAGGCGCTCCGGCTCGCCGAGCGGCAGCGAGACGAGACCCGAAGGCGCGTGGGGCTGGGCACGGCCGCGCCCGTCTCCGTCCTCACCTTCGAGACCCGCGTCGCCGAGAGGGAGGAGGGGGTGGCCAATGCCCTCCGGCAGCGGCAGGAGCGAGCCCTGGCGCTCGCCGCGCAGCTCGGAGATCTCTCGCTCTCCATCTCCGCCGGGCCTCCGAGCCTCCCGCTCGTCCCCCTCCCCGAGCAGGAGTCCGTGCGCAAGATGGCCGCCGAGCGCGCGCCGGAGGTGCGGGAGGCGGAGGCCTCTCTGGACCTCGCCTCGCTCCGCGCCGAGGTGCTCGCGGATCCCTTCCGGCCCCGCCTGGACGTGCAGGGCTTCGCCGAGGTGGGCGGACTCTCCTCGGTGTATGCGGGCTTCGGCGGGAGGGATCGCTTCGCGTGGACGGCGGGCGTGAACCTCGTCTTCGAGCTCCCGCTGAACGGCAATCTCCACCGTGCGGCGGCCGCGCAGGCGAGCCTCTCCGTGCGGGAGGCCGATCGGCGGCTGGCGCAGGCGAGACTCGGCGCCGAAGCGGAAGCCGATGCCGAGCGGGCCCGCTACGAGTCGGCGAAAGCGCGGGTCGAACTGGCGCGTAAGACCCTCGAAGTGGCGGAGGCGCAGCTCGTGGCGGAGGAGCGGAAGTACGAGATCGGGACCTCCACGCCCATCGAGGTGCTCCAGGCGGAAGAGGCGGTACGGTCGGCCCGCCTGCGCCTCGCGCGGGCCGAGGTGGACCTCCGCAACGCGGAGACCGCCATCGAGCACCTCACCGGTGGCCTGGTGCAGCGGTGGGTGGAGCCGGTTCTCGATCGGTCACGGCCCTGAGGGCGTGGCCGATGCTCGGCCCCCGGGCCCTCGCCGTGTTCTCCAGGAGCGACTCCAGGAGGCGGACGGTGTTTTCCAACTCCCGGATCCGCGTGTTGCGCTCGTGCATGGCGCGCTGAAGGGAGACGGCGAGGCGCGTCGAGCCGCGGATGGTCTCCTGGAGGACCCCGACCGTCTCCTTGAGCAGTTCGACCTCGCGTCGGAGATCGCGGATGAGGCGCTCCTGGCGGACCAACCTCCTGGCCATTTCGCGGGGCGACTCGGAGGCCCGGTCGTCGGTCCCGGGCCAGCCCGTGATGCCGCTCCAGTCGAGGGCGGCCAGCGGGTCGCCGGCGAGAGAACTCGTGATCGTCGGATGCATGGGCGAGATTCCTGAATAACCCCGTGGGGCGAGAGATTGGTTAACCCGATCGGACCGTTTGCTTGGATTTTCGCAATCCGAGCAAACGCTCCCAATCCCATGACCTGGGCAACATCCCCATGTGATCGAGAGATTCGCCTCCCGCTCGGTTGCTCGGGGAGCGGTCTCGGGGTAAGAGCCGGGCCTCGGCGAGGTCTGCAGCATGGGATATTCGAGCCTCGGGGCCTGCATCGAGGATCTGGAACGCCACGGGATGCTGGTGCGCATCCGCGAGGAAGTCGATCCTCACCTGGAGATGGCGGCGATCCACCGCCGGGTGTACGAACGAGGCGGGCCGGCGCTCCTTTTCGAACGGGTGAAGGGCTCGCCCTTTCCCGCGGTCTCGAACCTCTTCGGGACGCTCGAGCGCTCCCGCTTCCTCTTCCGCGACACGCTCGACCGCGTCCGCGCCCTGGTGGCCCTGAAATACGATCCCGTCGCGGCGGCGAAGAGGCCGCTGCGCAGCCTGCCTGCGCTGCTCGGAGCCTACACGGCCCTTCCGAGGAGGCGCCGTCGCGGCGCGCCGATCCTCCACGGCCGGACGAGGGTGAGCGAGCTTCCGCAGATCGTCTGCTGGCCCATGGACGGCGGTCCCTTCGTCCTCCTGCCCCAGGTCTATACGGAAGATCCCGCGCGGCCCGGGATCCTCGGGGCCAACCTCGGCATGTATCGGGTCCAGCTCGCCGGGAACGAATACGAGACGGACCGGGAGATCGGCCTCCACTACCAGATCCACCGCGGCATCGGTGTGCACCAGGCGAAGGCGATCGAGAGGGGCGAGCCGCTCAAGGTGAGCATCTTCGTGGGCGGGCCGCCCTCGCACACCTTCGCCGCGGTGATGCCGCTCCCCGAGGGGCTCTCGGAGCTCACCTTCGCCGGCGCGCTCGGCGGGCGGCGCTTTCGCTACTTCTACGACGACGAGGGTTTCTGCGTCTCGGCCGACGCCGACTTCGTGATCACGGGCACGGTCCACGCGGGCGAGCTCAAGCCCGAGGGGCCCTTCGGGGATCACCTGGGCTACTACAGCCTGCGCCACGACTTTCCGGTGCTCCGGGTGCGTCGCGTCTACCATCGAAGGGATGCCGTCTGGCCCTTCACGGTGGTCGGCCGCCCGCCGCAGGAGGATACGAGCTTCGGTGCGCTCGTGCACGAGCTCACCGGTGACGCCATCCCGCGCGAGGTCCCCGGCCTCCGGGCGGTGCACGCGGTCGACGCGGCGGGCGTGCATCCCCTCTGCCTGGCGATCGGCGAGGAGAGGTACACGCCCTACCAAAGGGAGCGGTACCCCCAGGAGATCCTCACCATCGCCAACCACGTCCTCGGCACCAACCAGCTCTCGTTGGCGAAGTATCTCTTCATCTGCGCGGCCGGGGACGATCCCTCCCTCGACGTGCACGACGTGGAGAGATTTTTCGTCCACGTCCTCGAGCGCGCCGACTTCCGGCGGGATCTGCATTTCCAGACCCGGACCACCATCGACACCCTCGACTATTCCGGGACCGGGCTGAACGAGGGCTCGAAGCTGGTCGTCGCCGTCGCGGGGGAGAAGAAGCGCGAACTCTGGCACGAGCTACCCCCGGGCTTTTCGCTCCCGTCCCCCTTCGTCGCCGGACGGCTCGCGCTCCCCGGCGTGCTCGCGGTGGGGGCTCCTCCCTTCGAGAGCTACGAGAGCGAGTTGCCGAAAATCGAGACCTGGGCCCGGAACGTCCGTGCGGAGGACTTGGGCGGGTTGGCCATGCTGGTCCTCTGCGACGACCCCGAATTCGTCGCCGAGAACCTCGCCAATTTCCTCTGGGTCACCTTCACCCGCAGCAACCCCTCCCACGACGTCCACGGCGTGGGCGCCTTCGTCGAGCACAAGCACTGGGGCTGCACCGGGCCCCTGATCGTCGACGCCCGCAAGAAGCCCCACCACGCCCCGGCGCTGGAGGTCGACCCCGCCGTCGAGCGCCGCGTCGACCGCCTGGGCGAACGAGGCGCGTCGTTGCACGGGATCATCTGAGCGCCGACGACTAGGTCGCCATTTCGACTGGTGCGATCTCGGTGGCTTGCAATCGACGCGAGGCGCGCCGGTGTCGGGCACGGCCCTATGCGTTCACGGTGGGGGGAGGTTCGACGGCGGGCTTGTCGATGCGCTGCTCGGGCGCGGGGTAGGAGGGCTCGGGGAAGGGGTCGAGGGAAACGGGCTCGCCGAGGCTCGCGGATCGCTGCAGCGCCTCGATGATGCGCACGTCGGCCAGCCCCTCGATCCCGGATGGCTCCGGCTCCCGGTCCTCGAGGAGGCATCGGGAAAAGTAGACGAGGAGGGGAGCGAACTGGTCGTTTCGGGGGAAGACCTCCTCCTCGCGCTCGTCCTCCCGTTCGAGGCGCAGGGTGCGCGGGTCGGAGAAGGAAAAGGCGCGGTCGACCTCCAGAACCCCCTGCGAGCCCACGAGCCGGAAGTGAGAAACCGAGGAGGCGACCTGGCTGATCTGGAAGGTGGAGTAGCGGCCGCCGGGGAAGCGAAGCACGCCCGCCACCGTCTCGTCCACGCCGTCCTTCCCCGCCTCGCGGCCAACGTTGGCGAAGCAGAAGACCTCCTCCGGCTCGTCCCCGAAGAGATAGCGCGCGGCGTTGATGCAGTAGATCCCGATGTCGAACAGCGCGCCGCCCCCCACCTCGGGCCTCGTGCGAATGTTTCCGGGCTCGACCCAATGCGTGAGCGCCGTCGCGAGGAGGACGGGATTGCCGATCTGTCCGGATCGCGCGTACTCGATGGCCCGGAGGTTGGCCGCCTCGAAGTGGAGGCGGTAGGCGATCATCAGGCGAACCCCGGCCTGTCTCGCGGCGTCGATCATCGCCTGGCAATCGACCGAGCTCGTGGCCATCGGCTTCTCGCAGAGGACGTGGACGCCGCAGGCCGCGGCTCGCTCGGTGTACTCGCGGTGGAGGTGGTTGGGGAGCGCGATGTAGACCGCGTCGGCCTGGGAGCCCTCCAGCACCCGCTCGAAGTCCTCGTAGGAGCCCGTGTGCTCGACGCCGTAGCGGGCGGAAAGCTCGCGACGCTTCGTTTCGTCGGAAGAGACGAGGGCGACGAGCTCGGAGTTCTCGGCGGCGTGCGCGAAGGCGGGGAGGACGGCGACCTGGGCGATGTTGCCAAGCCCGACGACGGCGTAGCGGATCCTTCGTGTCTCGACCATTCGCGGCTCCAACCTCAAAGCTAATCAAGGCCGATCCCGAAGCCACGCCACTGGCATCACCCGGGCCGATGTGCACCCTAGTCGCATGGATGCCATCGACCTTCTCGCGCGACAGCATGACGAAATCGAGGAACTCTTCGAGCGGATCGAGAATGCGGAGAACCCCGAAGAGCGAGCCTCCACCTTCGCGGAACTCGCAGACGCCTTCATGATCCACTCGCAGCTCGAGGAGGAGATCTTCTACCCCACGGTCTTCGAGGAGAAGACCGAGGAGGAGCTCCGCCAGGCGGTGGAGGAGCACCTGCAGGCCAAGCGGATCATCGCGGACATGCTCGAGATGTCTCCCGACGACGAGCAGTGGGCGGCCAAGTGCCAGGTCCTCCAGGAAGACATCGAGCACCACGTGGAAGAGGAGGAGGACGAACTCTTCCCGATGGTGCGAAGGCTCTTCACCCGCAAGCGGATGCGCGATCTCGGCTCCCGGATGCTCGAGCGATTCGAGGAGCTCGAGGCGGAGGAGGAGCCGCGCATGCTCGTCTTCGACCAGACCGACGCAGCCGTGGTCCCGGCACCGTAGCGTCCCGGCGCCCGCCCGGCCGCGCGCTTTCGAACGGCGAGCGCGGCCGGGAGCCATCGGCTATGCTCCCGGTCCCGCCCATCAGGGCGGCTCCGGGAGTTGTGGATGAAGCTCGGACGAAACGATCCCTGCCACTGCGGAAGTGGAAAGAAATTCAAGCATTGTCACGGACGGCCGGGCGCGGAGGAGGGCCGCGACCGTTCGGTCCTCGGCCTGCTCGTGATCGGCCTCGTCCTCCTCGTCGCCCTCGTGAGCGCGGTGGTGGAGTTCGTGCAGTCCGACGGCCTGGATGCGAGCAACCTGGTCTGGTCGGAGGAGCACGGCCACTGGCACACCGCCGACGGCCGCGAGCTCGGCTCGGGTCGGCCCATCCCGCCGCCGCCCGGAGATCCCCCGCCCGGGAAGGTCTGGTCCCCCGAGCACGGCCACTGGCACGACGCGCCCTGACCGGCATTTCCCTCGCTTCCATCGGGGGAAGCCGGGCTCGGGCGCGCTCCGGCGCACGGCCCTTTCCGATTCGCCGTCGGGGACTGGCCCCGGCGTGGCGGCTCTCCCAACTTGATCCCCGTGTCCCGGATCCACCGGGGCGAGCCTTTCGCGGTGGCCGAAAAGGGGGGTGCCATGCAACCGCACGAGCTGGGGAACGCCCGCGCCGGGTGGTGGGTCGAACGGATCGAGAACGAGGAGCGCCTCGAATCGCTGAGCGATCCCTTCCAGAGCGGGATGAGGACGCTCTTCCAGGGGAGCACCGGTCAGAACGTGAGGAGCTTCCTCCGCGGCGACTGGCTGGGGCATCCGCTCCACCCCGTGCTCACGGACATCCCGATCGGCGCGTGGACGGCGGCGACGATTTTCGACCTCGCCTCCCTGATGGGCGCACGCCACTTGGAGCGCGCGGCCCAGGCCTCCGTGGCGGTCGGCGTCTTCGGCGCGATCGGCGCGGCGGTCACGGGGATGGCGGACTGGTCGGGCGTGGAGGGCAAGTCGCAGCGCGTGGGCGTGGTCCACGCCGGCTTGAACGCCATCGGCCTGGGCCTCCAGATCGCCTCCCTCGTGCGACGTCGCACCGGGCGCGGCTCCGGGCGGGTGCTCTCGGGGCTGGCCTTCCTGATCTCGTCGTCGGCGGCCTATCTCGGGGGCCAGCTCGTCTACCAGCTCGGGACGCGGGTGTCCGGCCGGCCGCAGGAAAAGGCCTACCCCTCAGGTCGGGGCATGGGGGAGTCGTACGGGGCCGACTTCACGGGCGATCTCCAGTAGCTCGCCGTGCAGCGCGGGCGGGGCGGTGAGGATCTGCCCCGCCTCCATCGAGAAGGGGGTGCCGTCCAGGTTGGTGACCACCCCTCCGGCCTCGCGGATGATCAGCGCCCCCGCGGCCACGTCCCAGGGCTTGAGCCCCAGCTCGAAGAAGCCGTCGAAACGCCCGCAGGCGATCCAGGCGAGGTCGATGGCGGCGGCGCCGAAGCGACGCACCGCCTGAGCACGGCGCAGGAAGGCGCCGAAGAGGGCGAGGGGCTGTTCGTACTCCTCGTGGATCCAGTAGGGGAAGCCGGTGCAGAGGATGGCCTCGCGCACCTCGGTGATCTCGGAGACCGCGATCGGCTCGCCGTTGCGACGGGCGCCGCCCCCCAGCGTGGCGGAGAAGAGTTCGTCGCGCACGGGGTCGTAGACCACGCCCACGTCCACCTGGCCGTTGGCCTCGCAGGCGATGGTGACCGCGAACTGGGGGACGCAGTGGGCGTAGTTCGTCGTGCCGTCGAGCGGATCGACGATCCAGCGGTAGGGAGACTCCCCCTGCGAGCCGGACTCCTCGGCGAGGATGGCGTGGTCGGGAAAGTGGCGCTCGAGGGTCTCGAGGATCGCCCGCTCGGAGGCGGTATCCGCGTCCGTGACGAGGTCGATCGCCCCCTTGTGCGCGAGCTTCCGCTCCTGGGGAAAGCGCTCCATCAGGATGTGCCCCGCCCGCCGCGCGGCCTCCTCCGCCACCTGCAGCCTCGCGATCGCCGTGGTTTCCTTTCCCATTCGCTCCTCCGCCGCGCTTCTCCCCCAATCCGTCCCGGGACGCAAGCGCCGCCGCCTCACCTCTCGTCGCGGCGCAGCTCGTCGAGCACGGTCGACGGGGTCATCGGTTCGCGCCGCCGATGCGCCGCGCGCGCCGCCGCGTTCGTGGCGATCGGCGTCGTCAAATAGAGAAAGAGCATGATCGCCAGGGCTCGGATCGCGATCTCTCGCGGGGAGAAGAGCGCCACCCCGATCAGGCAGAAGGCCGAGCCGATGGCGATCACCTTCGCGCCCGCATGGATCCGCGTGTAGAGGTCCGGCATCCGGTAGAGACCGACGACACCCAGGGTGGAAAAGACGACCCCGGCGAAAACCAGCCAGGCGCCGAGGAGTTCGCCGATCATCGAAACACCTCCCCCGATTCGATCTGGCGCGAGAGGACCACTGTCACCAGGTACGAAACGATGGCGATGAGAAGGGCCGTGTCCATGTAGAAGGTCGCCTGGTTCAGGGCCGAGAAGAGGGCGAGGTCGACCGCGACGAGCACGAGGGTCAGGTCCGTGGCGATCACGCGGTCGAGCTTGCGGGGACCCACGGCCACGACCACGGCGCAGGCGGAGCTCAGCGCCGCGACCGCCCAGAACATCACCCAGAGGTAGGTGGCGAGCCAGGGGCTCATCCCGTCAGCCTCCGCGTCTTCCGGTGGAGCTCCTGGACCTCGACGCGGATGCGATCGGGATCCGAGGCGTCGATCGCGTGCACGTAGAGGATCCCCTCGACGACGTCGTAATCGACCACGAACTGCCCCGGGGTCAGGGTCACGTGGAGCAGGAGGACGAGGAGGTCGAGCGTGCCCTGGAAGGGGATCGGGATGGCGATCACCCCGGGGCGCAGCGGGATCACCGGGCGGATGATCCGGTCCGCCATGTCCAGCGTGGAGCGGATGGCGTCCGGGACGAAGAGGAAGAAGAAGGCGAGGACGAGCCCGACGATCCTCCGGGCGAGGGTGAGGAGGCCGATGCGGCTCTTCGAGACGAGGATGCGGCGCACGAGGGGCAGGGTGGCGAGGCCCGCGAGGAAGGCCCAGAGCATCTGGTCGGCGGAGGCCTTCCCGATGAGGAGGATCCAGAGGGGGAAGACCGAGAGGAGATAGACGAGCCAGACCGGCAGGCGGACGTCCCTCATGGCCCCAGGACCGCCTTTCGATACGCCCTGCCGTCGAGGAGCTGCACGGCCGCGGCCTCGCCGGCGTCGATCAGGGGGCCCGTCCCCAGCCCGAGGAGGACGACGAGGAAGACCAGCGCCGCGGCGACGGCGAGCTTCGAGCGCGAGGCGCGGGGGCGGGCGCCTTTTGGTGCGCCACCTGCCATGCCGAGCCAGATCCGACCCGCGGCGGTGAGGATGGTGAGCGAGGCGACCACCAGCGCGAAGAGCGAGAGCCACGCGCCCTCCGCGGCCAGGGCGGCGAAGACCGCGAGCTTTCCGGAGAATCCCGCGAGGGGGGGAATCCCGGCCAAGGAGAGCAGGGCGACGAGCGCCGTGGCGGTGAGGAGGGGGGAGCGGGCGGCCAGGCCTCCCATGCGATCCCAGCGGCGGTCTCCGTAGATCCCCTCCGCTACGCCGGCGACGGCGAAGAGCGAGGCCTTGGTCGTCGCGTGGATCACCGAGTAGACGACCGCGGCCCGGATTCCCGCGACGGTGCCGAGCGAACCGCCCGCCAGGACGTAGCCCATCTGCGAGGCGGTGGAGTAGGCGAGGAAGCGCTTGAGGTCGCTCTGACCGAAGGCCATCCACGCCGCCCCCACCGCCGTCACCGCCGCGAGGGGGAGGAGGACCCAGCCCACCTGCCCCCCGAGCCAGGGGTCGTGGCTGAAGAGGACGCGCAGCACCCCGTATCCGCCGACCTTGACCACCGCTCCGGAGAGGACGATCGACACGGCCGTCGGCGCGATCGAGTGCGCATCCGGGAGCCAGAAGTGCAGGGGGAAGAGCGCGGCCTTGAGGGTGAGCGCCACGAGGACGAGGGCGATGGAGAAGAGGTAGAGCGGAGGGGAGGCGAGGCCCACGGAGGCGTGGTGGAGCGCGGCCAGGGTGAGGGTTCCGGTCTGCGCGTAGACGGAGCCGATCCCCATGAGCATGAGGACGGAGGCGAGGAGCGAGAGGGTGGCGTACTTCAGCGCCGCCTCCACGTGCGGGGCCTGCCCTCGGTAGGCCACCAGGCCGTAGGAGGAGACGCCGAAGAGCTCGACGAAGACGTAGAGGTTGAAGAGGTCCCCCGTGAAGACCGCGCCGTACATCCCCGCCTGGATCATGAAGAACAGAGCCATGACCCGCTGCCGCGGCACGGCCTCCGCATCCAGGAGCGCATAGGCGACCGCGGCGGTGGAGACCGTGGCGATCGTCACGCCGAAGACGGAGGAGAATCGATCGGCGACGAAGGCGATGCCCACGGGCGGCTGCCACCCGCCGGCGCGGTGGACGAGGATCGTGCCGTCCCAGGTCCGCGCCAGGACGAGCACGACGATCGCCAGGATGGCGAACTGGAAGAGCCAGACCACGATCCGCAGCGGGATCGGATGTCTGCCGAGGAGGAGAACGCTCGCCACGCCTCCGAAGCCGAGGAGAAGGGGGAGGATGGGGAGGGCGGAGCGCATCAGTGCTCGAGACGTGAGACCTCGTCGAGATCGACCGTCTCCAACTGCTGGCCCGTCGCGAGGACGAGGGCGACGAGGAGCGCCGTCACCCCGAAGCCGATGGCGATCGCGGTGAGGATCAGGACCTGGGGGATGGGATCTCCCCCCACCTCCTCGTGGACCACGTAGGGGGCCCTCCGTCCGAAAAAGGCGCTGCAGAGGAGGAGGAAGAGGTTCGCCCCGCCGAGGAGGAGGGAGAAGCCCAGGACGAGTCGGATCGCGTCACGCTGGAGCAGGTGGAAGATCCCGACGGCGATCAACACGGAAAAGGTGGCGCAGAGGAGCCAGCTCATGGGCTCTCCTCTTCCCGGCCGAGGCCGATGCGGCGGAAGAGTTCGAGCGTCCCCCCGGCGAGGACGAGAAAGATCCCGACCTCGAAGAGGAGGGTGCTCGAAAGGGAGAAGCCGCTATCTCCGAGGGGGAGGACGACGCCGTAGACCTGGAGGAAGTCGTCACCGACCAAGAGGGGGAGGGCGGCGAGGGAGACGCAGATGGAGAGCCCCGACGTCAGGCCGAAGCGAGCCAGGCGGGGCATCCCGCGGTCCACCTCCTCCACGCCGAGACCCACGTAGAGCAGGACGATCGACAGGCCCAGCAAGAGCCCTCCCGAAAAGCCCTCGCCGGGCTGGGTCTCGGCGTTGACCACGTGCGCGAAGGAGAAGAGGAGCAGCACGGGAAAGATCAGGCGCGCGCTGATCCGGATGATGTCGCTGGGGAGGTTCGTGCCCCGCATGACTCAGCGCTCCTCTCGACTCTCCTCCTCCTCGCTCGGCTCGGGGGGCCTGCGCTCCGCCCGCTTTCCGAGCAGGAGGACCGCGCCCAGGACGGAGGCGGCGAAGACGGCGACCTCTCCGAAGGTATCCATCGCCCGGAAATCGGCGAGGATCCCCTTGACCACCGCCTCCACCCCCTCCCGCTCGGAGAGGGCGTAGAAGGATCGGCCGAGCGTGGGATCCGTGGGGTAGCGGAGGACCGCGAAGAGGGCGAGGCCGAGCAAGACGCCCAGGAAGCTCGAGCCGAGGACGATCGCCCAGGTCGCGGCCCGCCCCCGACGAGCCTCGGGGCGGCGCAGGTGGGCGCGGAGGCGGTTCGGGATCCGCCCCAGGGCCGCGAGCAGGAGGAGAGCCGTCCCGGTCTCGACCACCATCTGGACGAAGGCGATGTCCGGGGCGCGGAGCAGGGCGAAGAGGAGCGAGAGCAAGAAGCCCACCCCGCCGACCACGATGATCGCCGAGACGTGGCGACGGACGACGATGGAGGCGATGGCGAGGGTGGCGATGGCCGTCGTCAGCGCGACGAAGGCGACCCCTGGGCTGCGATCGTCCACGGGGGGCGGCTCGGGCAGCCCCCCGACCTGCGGAAGGAAGACGATCCCCGCCACCACCGGGACGAGGATCAGGAAGCAGACGTAGTGGACGAGCCGCCCCGTCTGGAGGCGGGAACTCCACTCCCCCAGGCGCTCGAGCAGGACGAGGAAGCCAAAGAAGAGCCGGGTGGGGCCGACCGCCCTCGACGCCATGCGGACGGCGTCGGTGGGGGAGATCACGACGCCGGGCACCCAGACGCCCAACCGGTTCCACCGGGTCTGCATCCAGCCGAAGGCGACGAGGCCGATGGGGAGACAGAAGACGCCCGCATAGACGTAGGGCGGCCAGGGCCAGGGCACCTCGAGCTCGAGGGCGTCGGCGGGGAGCGGGTTGGCGAGCCTCGCGCCCAGGCCCGGCCAGAGGCCCGCGACGAGGAAGAGGACCGCGAGCGTCGCCGGGGCGAGGAGGATCGCCGAGGGCACCCCCTCCGGCCGCGACGGCGCCTCGTGGGGGCGGGAGAGGAAGATGGACCAGAAGAAGCGCGTGAGATAGGCGACCGAGAGGATGGCGATCGCCATCGCCGTCGCGACGATCCCGTCTCCGCCCTTGGCGAAGACCTCGTGGAAGAGGAGCTCCTTCATCCAGAAGCCGGCCGTGAAGGGAAAGCCCGCGAGGCCCAAAGCGAGGATCCCGGTCAGGACCATGAGGATGGGGTGGGTGCGCCAAAGTCCGCCCAGCTGGCGGATGTCGTCGGCTCCGGTCGTGTAGGAGAGCGAGCCGGCGACGAGGAAGAGCCCGGCCTTGGAGACGGCGTGGAAGGCGATGAAGTAGATGGCCGCCCGTTCCGCGCCGAGGCCGAGGAGGAGGACCGCCTGCCCGTGGTAGGAGACCGTCGACCAGGCGAGCATCTCCTTCATGCGCGTGCGGGCGAGGGCGATGCCCCCGGAGACGAGGGCCGTCGCAGCGCCGACGACCACGAGGGCCGGCTCGAAGTTCGGCAGAGCGAAGAGGAGGGGGAAGAAGCGGGCGAGGAGGAAGACGCCGGTGGCCACCAGGGTCGCCGAGTGGAGCAGGGCGCTCACCGGGGTCGGCGCCGCCATGGCGTCCGGGAGCCAGCCGTAGAAGGGGATCTGGACGGATTTGGCGAAGGCCGTGAAGAGGAGGCCGAAGGCGAAGAGGGGGGCGAGGGGGGAGGAGGCGAACCATCCCGCGGGCCGGGAGAGGAGCTCGTGGATGGACGAACTTCCCCCTTCGAGGAGGAGGACCACCAGGGAGACGAAGAAGAAGAGCCCGCTGCCGCCCGTGATGGTGAGGGAGTGGAGGGCGGCCGCCCGCGCCTCCTCCTCCCGGAGGTGGTAGGCGATGAGGAGGAAGGAGGCGACGGTCACCAGCTCCCAGAAGACGTAGAGGGTGAGGAGATCGTCGGCGCAGACGACCCCCAGCATCGAGAAGACGAAGAAGAGGAGGAGCTGGAAGAAGACCCGCAGGGGGCGGTGGCTCCCGTGCTTGTGGTGTTCGTGCGGCATGTAGCCGCCCGCGTAGGCGAAGACGAGGGCGCCGATCGCGCAGGCGAGCTGGGAGAAGATCCGGGCGAGGGGGTCGAGGCGGAAGGCGAGGCGGACGTCCCAGGCGCCGATCCAGGGGAGCGAGACGGTCGGCTCGATCGCCGCCGTTCCGAGCCAGGTGAAGGAGGCGAGCTGGCCGAGCAGGAGGACGACGGCGAGGCGGACGCCCCAGGCAGTCGGCACGAGCCGGAGAAGGAATGTCAGGGCGAGGGGCGCCGAGATGGTCAGGAGGAGGCCGATTCCGGTCGCATCCATCGGCGGTCAAGCTGCCGAGCGGATCCGCGCCTCGCCCCTGCCCGCGTGGAGCACCCCTTTGGAGTTTCGTCGACCGGACGGTATGAGAGGCGCATGAACCTCAGGATCCTCGGCATCGTCGTCCTCCTCCTTTCCGCCTGCTCCGCGCGGGGCGAGGTGCTCCGCGGGGAGGTGGTGGGGGTGACCGACGGGGACACCATCACCGTCCTCGACGACCGGAAGCAGACCCACAAGATCCGCCTGCAGGGGATCGACGCCCCCGAGCGGAAGCAGGCCTTCTCCGAGCGCTCGAAGCAGAACCTCTCGCGCCTCGTCTTCGGCAAGCGGGTGGAGGTGCACGAGCGCGGTCGCGACCGCTGGGGGCGGATCCTCGGGAAGGTGATGGTGGCCCCGCCCGACTGCCCCTCGTCGGACTGCCCCACGACCCTCGACGTGAACCTCGCGCAGATCGAGAGCGGCCTCGCCTGGTGGTACCGCCACTTCGCCCGGGAGCAGCCGCCCGAGGACCGGGCCGCCTACGAGGCCGCCGAGCTGCGCGCGAGGGAGGCGAGGACCGGCCTCTGGTCGGATCCCTCCCCGGTGCCGCCGTGGGAGTTCCGCCGGGCGAAGAAGCGCCGGAGGATGAGAGCGCTCAGGCGGGAGGCTGCGCCTCGGCGTCGCTCACGGTCGCGCGCACTTCGAGCGTGACGTTCCCCCGCAGGGCCCGGGAGATGGGGCAGTTCTCCTTGGCCGTCTCCGCCGCCTCGGCGAAGGTCGTGGGCTCCAGGCCCGGCACCCTCCCGCTCACCTCCAGGCGGCTGCTCTCCACCTTCAGGGCCACCGGATCGAAGCTGACCCGGCAGCGGACGAAGAGGCTCTCGGGCGCATGCCCGAGCTGCGCGAGCTGGGCCGAGAGCGCCATGGAGAAGCAGCCCGCATGGGCCGCGGCGAGCAGTTCCTCCGGACTCGTCCGGCCGTCGGGGCGCTCCGCTCGGGCCCGCCAGCTCAGCTCGAGATCCCGGAAGGCCTGGCTGCTCTCGGCCGAGGTTCTTCCGGAACCGGATTTCAGATCGCCCTGCCAGATCGCCGTCGCTTCCCGGACCGCGGCCATGGCCTTCCCCCTTCGACCGGCTCAGGCCGGCGGTTGGTCCTGGAGATCCGCCTCCGCCTGCTCCTCCGTCAGGCCGGGGCGGAGTTCCCAGCCCGTGCATCCACAGACGCCCAATACGACCAGATCGAGTTTCGAGTGGACGGGGTGGAGGCACTTCGCCTGTTCGGCCGCCATGGGAACGTGCGACGGGCTCGCGAAATACCGGCAGGATTTGCAATGGCCCCAGCGATCGTCTTTCATGTGTTGCCTCCGCGCGGTGGGTGTCAACTTCAGGTAGGGCTCCCCGCTCCGAGGCGCAAGGCGGCGGACGTCCTCGAAATTCAGAATGATTTCAGCCCATTCTCAGGCTGATGTGGGAGAGAATCCACTGTGTGGGTGGGCGGACGACACCCGCGCCGTGAATGGAGATTGGCCCTCTGGACTGTCCTCCCCCTCGGTCTGTGGGCCAGGCCCCTTTCGCTCGAACGCGCCTCGAGCGAAAGGGGCCATTTTCTGTATCTCCCCGTCTGGACTATAGTCCGATACATGCACCATGGCGCGGCTGGGGTTTCCGATCGGGGTCGGTTGTCCGCTCACGTTCTACCCTTCTTCGGCAGGGAGCGGGATCGTGAGCGAATACTCAGGGCCCTGCGTGAAGGCACGCGGCTCCTGACCATCGTCGGGCCCTCGGGGATCGGCAAGTCCCGTCTCGCCCGCTCGGTCGCGGAGGGCTTCGATGCCGGCCGCGTCTTCGTCTGCGACCTCGCGGCCGCCCGGACGGCGGTGGACTTCCGGGCCGCGGTCGCCAAGGCGGTCGGCCTTCGCGTGGGGGACGGAGGGGGGGCCCTGGTCCGGGGCCTCCAGCGGCAGGGCGGCCTCCTGCTCGTCCTGGACAACGCCGAGTACGTGGTCCAGGAGGCGGCGGAGGTGATCGACGGCTGGATCGCCGATTGCCCGCGGCTGCAGATCCTCTCCACCTCCCTCGAGCCCTTCTTCCTCCCGGGGGAGACACGCTACACCCTCGGTCCGCTCCAGGCGGAGGACGCCGTCGCGCTCTATCTCGATCGGGCCCGGAGGGTGGGGGGGAGCCAGGCCATCTTCGGGGCCGACGTCGCGGCGCTGGTCGAGCGGCTGGATCGCATCCCCCTGGCGATCGAGCTGGCCGCCGCCCGGGCCCACGTCCTCCCCCCGGCGCAGTTCCTCGGCCGGATCGGGCAGCGCTTCCAGCTCCTGCAGGGGCGCCAGCCGGGGCGCCACGGCTCTCTGGAGCAGGCGATCACCTGCTCCTGGGACCTCCTCCGCGAGTACGAGCAGATCGCCCTGGCCCAGGCGGCCATCTTCGTCGGCGGTTTCACCCTGGAGGCCGCGGAGGAGGTCCTCGAATGCGGGCCGGATGCGCCCCCGGTCCTCGAGATCCTCTCCTCGCTGGTGAGCAAGGGCCTCCTCGCCCACGACGGCGCGGATCCGCCGCGCTTCACGCCCTACGAGAGCCTGCGCGAGTACGCCTTCGAGCGGCTCGAGGAGATGGGGAAGGTCGAGGCCACGATCCGCCGCCACGCCTCCTACTTCCTCGATCTCGGCGAGGCCCTCGCGGAGATGTACGAGGGGCCGGTGCAGGCCCAGGAGCGGCTCGATCTGGAACGGGACAACCTCCTGGCCGCCCACCGTCGTCTCTACGCCACGGACCCCGAGACGGCCGCCCGCATCGGCCTCGCGCTCTGGAGGAGCTACAACCGGCAGGGGACGATCGAGGCCGAGATCCTCCTGCTCGACGAGACGATCGCCGCGGCCCGTCGAGCCTCGAGCCCCCGCCTCTTGAACCGAGCGCTCGTGGCCCGGGCTCGGTCCAAGATCCGTCTCGGGCGCTTCCCCGAGTGCCGGGAGGACGTGGACGAGGCGCTGCGCATGGCGCGGGAGGCGAACGACGAGGAGGGGGTGGCGCTGGCCCTGCTGGAGTACGGGGCCGCCGCCTCCTTCAATCGCGAGCACGACGCCGCCCGGGAGGCCTTCCTCGCGGTGCGGGCCACGGCCCGGAAGCTCTCGGACACCCTCCTGGAGTCGGCGGCGAGCAACGGCCTGGGCGTGGTCGAATTCTACGGCGGGAATCCCGAGGGCTCGGTCCCGCACTTCCTCCACGCCATCGAGCTCGCCCGCCGGGCGGGGAGCGAGGTCCGCGAGGCCTCGTACGCCTCCAACCTCGGGCACGCCTACACGGTCATCGGCGACTACGAGGGCGCGCGGACCCAACTCGAGGCCGTCCTCGCCATCGCCCGGCGCCGGGGGGACGAGGGGGTGTGGGGGATCGTCCTCATCAATTTGGCGAACGTCGCCATCACCGAGGGCGCCCTCGACGAGGCGCAGGGCTATCTGCGGGAGGGGCTCCCCCGCGTGCAGCGCATCGGCGCGGCCATCCTGGAGGCGGCGGGGGTGGCGAGCCTCGGGCAGATCGCCCTCGAGCGGGGAGAGTTCGCCGCGGCGCGGGCCCGTCTGGCGGAGGCCACCCAGCTCCTCCTGGACTGCGGCGACAGCCACATGCTGCCGCAGGTCTCGACCCTCATCGCCCTGACCCACGTCCTCGCCGGCTCGGCCGTCCTCGCGCGCGAAGCCCTCGCCCAGTGCGAGGCCCAGGAGCCCAAGGATCCCTCGCTCTCGGCGGCGCGCGAACTCGTCCGCTCGATGCTCCGGGTGGTCGAGGCTCGGCTCGGCGGGGAGCCGGCGAGGGCCGCGGAGGACGCGACCCGGGCGCTGGTGGAGGAGATCGCGGCGCGGCCGCTCCGGCACTCGGAGGTCCTCGTCCAGACCCTGCGCATCGCGCGGCGCTTCCTCGAGGAGCCGGTGGAGAAGGCGCCGGAGGAGATGCGGCGGCTGATCGTCGGGACGGACGTCTCCTACTTCGAGTGGGAGGGATGGGGCCGCGTCTCGCTGCGGACGCGCAAGCCGCTCCGGCTCCTGCTCGGCGCCCTGGTCAGCCGGCGGATCAGCCATCCCGGACAGGGCCTGGGCGTAGAGGAATTGGCCCGGGCGGCGTGGCCCGGGGAGACGATCCTCCCGAAGGCGGCCGCCAACCGGGTCTACGACGCCGTGCGCTCGCTGAGGAAGCTGGGGCTCGGTCGGGCCCTCGTCCGACGGGATGGAGGCTATCTCTTGTCGCCCTCGCTCGACGTGGTATGGGCGGAGGAGTGAGCCGAGCGAGTTCGGGAAAGGTCGTCGTGATTCCCGCCCGGGAGCGAAGCGAGAGGCTTCCGGGCAAACCCCTGGCCGAGATCGCGGGCAAGCCCATGATCCTCCACGTCTGGGAGCGCGCGCGTCGGGTGCGGGGGATCGACCGCGTCCTCGTGGCTACGGATTCGACGCGAATCGCCGACGTGGTGCGCGAGGCGGGGGGCGAGGCGGTGACGACCTCGGCCGACTGCGCCTCGGGAACCGATCGGTGCGCCGAGGCCGTGCGCGGTCTCGAAGGTGTCGAGTTCGTGATCAACGTGCAGGGAGACGAGCCCCTCCTCGATCCCCGCGCCGTCGAGCGGCTCCTCTCGGCCTTCGAGGATCCCGCGGTGCGCATGGCGACCCTGGCTCGCCCGCTGCATGCCGAGGAATCGGAGAATCCCAACGTCGTCAAGGTGGTTCGGAATCTACGTGGGGATGCTCTCTACTTTTCCCGCGCCCCGATCCCCTTCGACCGCGGAGGAGGGGCCGAGCCCCTTGCCCACGTGGGCATCTACGGGTATCGGCGGGATTTCCTCGAGGTCTTCTCCGCGCTCGAGTCCACTCCCCTCGAGCGTACGGAGCGGCTCGAGCAGCTCCGCGCCCTCGAGCACGGCCACGCGATCCGCGTCCTCCTCACGGACTATCGCTCCCTCGGCGTGGACACGCCCGAGGATCTGGAGCGGGTGCGGGCGATCCTCGGATAGGCCGGTACGGGAGTTTGCAGGTATCCCCCGTTGGTGTAAAAGCGACCGGGCCCCCTTCGGAGCTGGCCCAGAGAGAAGGCGAGTATGACGGCCGCCAGGAGCAGGCGACGATCCACCAAATTCATTTTCGTGACCGGAGGCGTGGTCTCCTCCCTCGGCAAGGGATTGAGCGCCGCGTCGATCGGCTCCCTCCTCGAAAACCGAGGCATGCGGGTCTCCTTCATCAAGCTGGATCCCTACTTCAACCTGGATCCCGGCCTGATGAGCCCGATCCAGCATGGAGAGGTCTTCGTCACCGACGACGGCATCGAGACCGACCTCGACCTCGGCCACTACGAGCGCCTGACCTCGGCGCAGATGTCCCGGCTGAACGCCTACACCTCCGGGAAGATCTACTTTTCGGTGCTCCAGAGGGAGAGGCGGGGCGAGTACCAGGGCAAGACCGTCCAGGTGATCCCCCACATCACCGACGAGATCAAAGGCGTGATCCGCGAGGCGGCCGAGGGCAACGACGTGCTCATCGTGGAGGTGGGTGGCACGGTCGGTGACATCGAGTCGCTCCCCTTCCTCGAGGCCATCCGACAGATGCGCTACGACGTGGGGGCGGAGAACTGCCTCTACATCCACCTCACCTACATCCCCTACATCGCTGCGGCCGGCGAGCTGAAGACCAAGCCGACCCAGCACTCGGTGATGAAGCTCCGCGAGATCGGCATCCAGCCGGACATCCTCATCTGCCGGAGCGAGAAGGAGGTCCCCGCCGATCTCAAGCAGAAGATCGCACTCTTCTGCTCGGTGGACCCGGGCAACGTCTTCTCGGCGGTGGACGTCT
>Ga0180216_1000923_pt1 | contig 27964 bp, 43 predicted proteins | sample eDN3rd37CBELigMG_FD_128879 | JGI IMG/M metagenome (GOLD analysis project Ga0180216, IMG submission 128879) | Enriched Miracle-Growth compost microbial communities from Emeryville, California, USA - eDNA 3rd pass 37_C BE-Lig MG (version 2)... ... | reverse complement strand
CAAGCAGATATTCATCCAGCAGAAGCGGCTGACACTCGACCAGATCGAAGAACGGATTCGGTATTTCGTCTCGAAGAAGGGCAAAGGGCTGGCTGTCATTGACCACATGGGCCTGATCGATCGGAACAAGGGCGAAACAAAACTGGCAGACTGGGAATTTGGCCAGATAGTCACCGCAAGGCTCAAACAGATCGCGAGAGAGGTCGATATCCCAATCATCGGCTGTGCGCAGCTCAAGAAGAACGTCTTCGCCGATTACAAGCCAACAGTGAATGAGAAGTTCTTTCACCAGTTGCTCGCGAAGAAGCCCCGGTACTCGGATCTGATCGGCGCGATAGAGCGCGATGCTGATCACGTTCTGATCCCGTTCCGTCCAGTCGTGTTTCTCAAGGAATACGAGCCGTCGAAGTTCTCCGATCTGTACGAAGTCTGGAAGAACCTGGTCGATCAGAACGAAGACAAGGCGAAAGTCTTTCTTGCTCTGTCACGTGAAAGTCAGTGGCCGCGAGATGTTGAATGCGGCTGGCACGGACCAACGACAACGTTTGTTGATCTGGGCGGCATGAATGAGCCGGAACTGATCCGACAGGAAATCATCGAAAATCCACTGGGCTTAAACCTATGAACGAATCGACCGCATTTGCAGAAGGCACGCCCAAAGGCTTTATCGGAAAGTTCCGTCTGGTCTGGCGCACCCAACATTTCACCGTAGCCGATGAGTACGGCCAGCCAAGGTATTTCCCAACCGCCGAAAAGGCAGAATGCGAGGCGTGGAGAGCAAAACACAAGATCGAGCAGAGTGTGATGGTCCGTGACGGTGAAAAGCTGTCTGTGGCTCGCTCTGAGGCGGAGAAGGTATTCGGCGCCATCTTCAGGAAAGGCCGCAAGATCGAAGTCGAGCGGAAGGAGAGGGCAGCGTAATGTTAGCTGTGCAATCTCGAAAACTGATGAATGGCCACCAGGAATTCCTTTCTGGCATCCTCGGGGCAACGCCCGTCATCAATCACGTCAATAAGCTTTTCCAATGGTCGAAGCAGCGTGTCATCCATTTCATCAGGCCAATGATCGAGAATGAACGCAGCGGCTTCCTGAGCGCAACGGATCGTTGTCAGATATCCATCGTCGCCCACGACCATTATCGGCTTGTCCCAATAGCGGTTCATGGTGCGTTCCTTTCAATAGGAGAACGGCCGCCCAGGATAATCGTTCCCCAGTTAGGAGGACGGCTATGACCCGGATGTGGTTCTGTTACGAGTTGGAGAACATGTCGTGGTCGCCCGTCGTGTATCGAACCAATGGCGGCGCGCCTGAGCTCAAAGCCGTCATGCAGCGCAGCAAGATCGTTGAAGTGCCGGCCGACTGTGTCGGGTCAGACGGTGAGCCAATGTTCGGAGCTTTGAAACAGAGATTCCCGTTGGAGGTCTCGGATGGCTAAGCGGTCATGCGACATCTACAAGGTGGCCCGCCAGTGCGGTGTGATCCTGCGAGCCAGCTGTGACCATTCACCGACGAGCCGGAAGCCAAGGGAGTGTTTCTGCAAGCCGACATTGCGCGAAATAGGAAGAGAGCACGGCGAGGATCATCTTCGCCTTGTTCTGCAATTAATGGTCGGGACGGCTCAGAACTCACTGTTCATCTATTCTGACATGGTGAAAGCAGTTTCGTCCGTTCTGATCCAGTGCCCGCACCTGATCCACAGCCGAACGCTTGTCTCTGACTTCGATTCCATCGACCTCGGTATGCTCCGACTGAAAGCCAAGGCAATGAATTGCGGAATACCGACAACCCACGTTCTCAGGGTGCTTTTGATGATGATCCTGAACAAGCCAGCACAGAGCGATTTCTTCGACAGCAGGGAGGCGGCATGAGCCAGACGTACCAAGAGTGGACCGCCAAGGATATCGAACACCGCGTCCTCGAAGCCGCTGAAACGCTCATGCTCATGCCTGGTGAGAAGGGGCCAACATGGGCAAGAGGGTCGATGCCAGACGGTAAGCCTGACAGCTTCAACATGGCGTATGGATCGGCGCCCGCCACATACAAGCGCCGTCCTGTCGCCGCCGCTATCGACCGGATGTACGAATGCTGGAAATGGATTAACGAGCTTGAGAAGGCCGAGGACCGCAAGCTTCTGTACGGCTGGGCCTATGTGAAAGCCCGGAAAGGCATGAAGCTAAGCCGGTTTGCATTAGAAAATATGATGAATGACCGACAAATGAGAAGGAAAATTGATCAATTAACCCAAACGATTGCGAACAATCTCAACCGATTGTATCAAGTTCGGTTGACAGTCGGGCTAGACAGCATGTCCGAAAACGACGATAACTCACATCAACAAACGGTATCGTCCGAGAAGTGCGCGACACACTGGAGAGCGCCGGACGCCAAGCCCAAGAACATCCCTTCTCTTCATGAGAAAATGAAACCCGCTGCATAGCGGATGGGCACCAATCCTGAGCGAAAGCGTCTCGTTGAAGCCAAAGGCAAGGCTGGAGGTGGAGAGCGTTAGTAGGTGGCACGGCACGGCCCCGTGATGACACGGCGGAAAGTTACGTCGACAGGTGGAAGACGGCGCAAGCCGGTGGCACAGGATGCCTTTGCGGAAGCCGACGATCCGCCCTCATGCAGTACCGCCCCACTTATCCGGGTAGCGCGAAACATGAGGGCAAACAAATCAGAACGGCGTTCAAGCGTCTGGCGTGTTTCCAGAGGGGACGAAATAACGGTAGCCGCGCCCATATAGCGCGGAGCCTTGCAAGCCTGCCGTAGTCCCGTTCTGATCTTATCCGTATGGTGGTAGGCCACCGTGTATGAGGTGGTGCCCAAATGAAACGATGTGTCCACTTCGTCGGGTTTTGTGGTGAGGAATACTGGTCAGCAGTCAAAGCTTTCGGGCCACCACACTTCATTCATCGCGGATGGGACTTGAGGGCGCGCCGAGAAATAGCTGACGGTGATCTGGTTGTCTTCGCCAAGGGGTCGCACGATCAAGAGCCGCGCACGAAGTCATTTGACGACATTCGCGAGTAATTTAGCCGTCGCCTTCGGGTGGCGGCTTTTTCATTGGAGAGAGCCGGCGGAACTAAAACGGGATGGCTTCATCCTGCGGCATAGACCGGAGCTTCAAGAAGTCATCGCGGTCAAAGATGCCGTACTTTTCTATCCAGACCTTCAAGTCGAAGGTTGCGTGTCTGACGAAATCCTGAGCGGTTTCCATTTCGGTGAACTCATGTGGCCGTGATGTACCGTCTTCGAGAAGTTCCAAAACCTTGATCTGATACATTGCTGCCCTCCTGTTTTCATCAGGATAGCGCATCTGTCTAAATATGCGACCAACAATCAGCCCCGCCATTGAGCGGGGTTTTTCATTTGGAGTGTTCAGATGGCATTATGTGCCTTGAAGCTATCCATTGACCTGAATGGATTGCATGAAATGCTATCTCCGCTTTCCTATACTTCGGATAGATTTCCTGAATTTCGAGACAGCCTCCTCAGCCTTCTCAATTCCGGTGAAGAGCTTTTCGCTATTGATGATGAAATCAGAACCGCACCCAGCACAGGTCATTTTGTCGTGCGTTTTAAGCCAAGCGATAGTCTGCTCGATCTGATTTCTACATTTAGGGCAAGTCACCCCGATTGTCTGGTTTTCAAACATGATAAGCCTCCCGCTGGTAATTCAGCACAGGCACATTCAACTGTCTAGCCATTCTGGGAGCGACACTCCTTTCACTCATCCCACCGGGCGGCTAGACCGGCAATAGAAGCCGCTAAGTCTTAAACGTACTCCAGACAGAAAGAGCCAGAGCGATTAAGTCGATGGCATTCCCTTTGGTCCATAGAACTAAGCTGTCCAACCGAGAAATAGCCTTAACGGCCTCGTCTTTCGATTGTGCTGAGGAGATAATTTCGCGAACTTTCGCAACTTCTTCCTCCGTCAGGGTGAACCGGTAACCTCCGTCAGTTACTACCACTCGTGACGTCTCAATCGTCCCCACCTGGTCGGCATCGATTGCAGTATCGAAGCCATGAATTTCAACATCGGTCATTTTGACGTGCCCGACGTTGGTGAGCTTTATGCCAGTAGTCTTTCTCACTGCTTTCCCTCCGTCCATACCCGAACAGGATTGAACCGTGAGTCTCACGCCGAAACAAGAGGCCTTCGCCCGCGCCTATGTGGAAACCGGGAATGCCTCGGAAGCGTACCGGCGAGCATACAATGTGGGTGAGAAGACGAAGCCTGAAACGGTATGGCGAAAGGCAAGTGAAGTCCTCGCTGACGGCAAGGTAACGGCTAGGGTGCACGAACTGCAAGGCAAAGCAGCTCAAAAGGTCGCTGTAACGGTCGAGAGTTTGGCTACAGAGCTCGAAGAGGCTCGCCAGATAGCAATTACCGAGAAGCAGTCCAGCGCCGCTGTATCGGCCACTATGGGCAAAGCTAAGCTGTTCGGTTTGGGTACTGAAAACCGCAAGATCAGCGGGACACTTCAGGTCATCACGATATCTGCAAAACAACTGGAAGCGCTGACAGACGATGAACTTGCAGCTCTCGAAAGCGCCTACCCGGTTCTGCAGAAGCTCGGGCTTGTCTCTGCAGGCAATCCGGGCGGAGAGACAGGCGAGGGAAGCGAACAAGAGGATTGAGGAAGAGGCGGAAAGCGCCGGTGTTTCTCTGTCCTCATTCATCCGTGGCGGCTGGCACGTGCTGGAACCGGGCAGGGCATATCTGCATGGCTGGCACATCGATGCGATATCGGACCATCTCGGGGCGGTAACGAACGATCAGCTAACGCGGCTGATCATCAACGTTCCGCCTGGTACGATGAAATCGCTTACTGTCGGTGTTTTCTGGCCAGCATGGGAATGGGGCCCGGTCGGTAAGCCGTTCATCCGGTCTATCGCCACCTCGTATAAGGAAAGCCTGGCCAAGCGCGACAATATCAAGGCTCGCCGTCTGGTTCAGTCTGACTGGTATCGCCAGAGATGGGGCAGCCAGTTCCAGATGATGCCCGATCAGAACTCGACATTGAAGTTCGAGAACGACAAATCAGGGTTCAGAGCGGCCATGTCGTTCGAATCCCTCACCGGTGAGCGCGGCGATCGCGTGATTATCGACGATCCGCTGTCAGTGGGCAAGGCGAAGTCTGATGCTGATCGTCTGACGGCGCAGGAAACGTTCCTTGAAGCGGTTCCGAACCGTCTGAGTGACCCGATCAAGTCGGCCATCATCCTTGTGATGCAGAGACTGCATGAAGGTGACACTACCGGCGTGGCGCTGGCCAAGAACCTTGGGTACGAGCATTTGATGCTCCCCATGGAGTTTGAGCCCGAACGCCGTTGTTACACCATAGTGAAGCCAACTGGGTTTGATACACCTGCGGTCCGGGCGCGATACGATGCTGGAAAGCAAATCTGGTATCGGGAGGGACAGGAGATACCGGAATCCCGGCGTGAGTATGTCGAGAAGTCCGATCTCAAGACGGTTTATACTCACGACCGACGCGAGAAAGATGGCGAACTGCTGTTTCCAGAGCGCTTTCCGCGTGAAGTGGTCGAGCGAGACAAGGTATCTCTTGGATCAACTGGTCACGCTGGACAGAACCAGCAACGACCTGCGCCACGTGAAGGCGGGATGTTCAAACGGTCGTACTTCTCGATCGTAGGAGCGATACCGGCCGGCACCGTGTTTGTCCGAGGATGGGACTTGGCGGCAACGGAAGATGATCCTTCATCGGCCAGAACCGCCGGTGTGAAGATCGGCAAGATGCCCGACGGCAAGTTCATCATTGCTCACTGTGTGGCAGAGCGGGCCAGCCCCGCAGGCGTCCGCACTTTGATCAAAAATACGGCTGAACAGGACGGCAGGGATTGCGCAATCTCCATGCCGAAGGACCCGGGTCAGGCCGGTAAGGACCAGGCACAGCAGCTTGTTGCAATGCTGGCTGGCTACAAAGCTAAGGCTACACCGGAAAGCGGCGACAAGGTCACCCGTGCCGAGCCTTTATCGGCTCAGTGTGAGGCTGGAAACGTCGTTCTGCTGAAAGGCGCTTGGAACGAACCATTTCTCGATGAGGTCGAGGTGTTCCCGAACGGGAAGCTGAAAGACATCGTAGACGCATCGTCCCGCGCATTTAACGAACTGGCGACAAACCAGACACGAACCGCACTCTTCGGTACATCAGGACGGATAAATGGCTGATACAGATTTTCTCGCTACATCAGCCGATTATAAGGCGATGTTAGGCTACTGGACGAAGGTTGCAGCGATCCGTGGCGGTGTGGATGCAATGCGGAAGGCGGGCGCGGCTTATCTCCCACAATTTCCGAACGAGAGCGATCCGAACTATGCCTACCGTCTGGCGAACTCGAAGTTCACTGACATCTATTCGGACATCGTGGAGAACCTGGCATCTAAGCCGTTTTCAAAGGAAGTGACTCTCGCCAACGATACCGTGCCGGAAGCAATCAAGGTTGTGACCGAGGATATCGACGGCGGCGGCAATCATCTGCATGTCTTTGCCGATAATGTTTTCTTCAATGGCATTCACAATGCCATTGACTGGATACTGGTCGACTATCCGACGGTGCCGGAAGGTTCCACGCTTGCCGATGAGAAGCGTATGGGTGCACGGCCGTACTGGGTGAATATTCCAGCCACAGACATGCTCTGGGTCGAAAGCAAGGTCATCAACGGCAAGGAACAGTTCACCTACGCAAAGATCTATGAACCCGTCACGCAAAGCGACAATGCCGGCAACGAGAAGTGCATTGATCGTGTGCGAATCCTGATCCGAGATGAACTCGAAGGTGGTCAGTATGGACCGGCCCGATATGAAATCTGGGAGAAAGGCATAACGAGCAATGCTGGCTGGTCGCTGATTGCTGAAGGTCCGATCTCGATTGGTGTTATTGCGCTGGTTCCGTTCTTCACCGGTAGGCGTGAGGGATCGACATGGCGCATTCGCCCCCCGATGCGAAACGTTGCCGAATTGCAGGTCGAGCATTACCAGCAGGAAACCAATCTCAAGTCCGCCAAGGAACTGACCGCATTCCCGATGCTTGCGGGCAATGGTGTGACGCCACCGGTGGATGAGAACGGCAGGCCGATCATGGCGCCTATTGGCCCCTCGGTGGTTCTTTATGCGCCTCCGGCTCCAGATGGCACGAAGAGCGGACAGTGGCAGTTCATTGAGCCGTCAGCCTCATCGCTCAAGTTTCTGTCTGAAGAGGTGGACAAGACCGAAACCCAGATGCGCGAACTTGGCCGCCAGCCGCTGACAGCAGGCACGAGCGGGATTACCCAGGTTGCAGCAGCATTCGCCTCCCAGAAGTCAGCCAGCGCCGTACAGGCGTGGGCTTTCATGCTCAAGGATTGTCTGGAGCGAGCTTATGTCTTCACATCGATGTGGTTGAACGTGAAGCTCGAGCCGACCGTCTACGTGAACACTGACTTCGCTATCGAGCTTGGTGAGGACAAGGCACCTGAAACGCTTCTGACTATGAACGAGCGCGGAAAGCTCAGCACACAGACGCTCTGGCAAGAAATGAAGCGCAGAAGCATCCTTTCACCCGAGTTTGACGCGGACGAAGAGGAAAAGCGGATTATGGACGAACTTCCCGGCGATGACACCGAGGATGATCTGACCGCTGCGGTCACTCCACCGGTGAAAGAGCCGGCGGAATAGTTCAATCGACAATCTGACTTCACACGGCTCGGTAGGGTGATCCTTCCGGGCCTTTTTCAATGCGCGGGAAGCGCACAACTATCCGGGATGGATAAACATGGCTCTCAAAGCAATTCTGGCATCGCTCGACGGGATCGATGATGCAATCAAGGCTCTGTATGTCGAGAAGGACGGCAAGTTCGTTCTCGATGTCGAGCCGGTCGACGGCTTCGCACTGGAAGACGTGAACGGCCTCAAGACAGCTCTCGGCAAGGAGCGCACCACGCGCGAACGCCTGGAGCGCGATGTCGTCAAGTTCAAGGATCTCGACCCGGACAAGGCCCGCGAGGCCCTGGCGAAGCTGGAGGAACTGACCAGCATCGACCCAGCCAAGGAAGCCGACAAGATCGCGAACACGAAGTTTGAGGCTGCCAAGGCCCAGCTTCTGGAAAAGCACACTGGCGAAATTTCCAGCCGCGATGAGCGCATCGGTCATCTGACCAAGACCGTTGAAAGCCTGCTTATCGATGCTGCTGCGACGTCCGCTCTGGCTGAAGCGAAGGGTTCAGTTGAACTGCTCCTTCCTCATGTGCGGGCTCATACTCGCGTCAAGGAGGTCGACGGCAAATTCACGGTCGAAGTGGTCGACAAAGACGGCAACGCAAAGATCGCGGATTCCAAGGGTACGCCCATGGATATCGCCGGCCTGGTTGCCGAGATGAAGGAATCTGAAGCGTTCGGGCGTGCCTTTGAAGGATCCGGTCAGTCGGGCAGCGGCAAGCAACCCGGCCCCGGAGGCGGCGGTAACCCTCCGCAACGCGGAAATTTCGGTGGAACCCGTGAAGAACGGGCGGCGGCTATCGCAGCCAAATTCCCTGAACTGAAGGGCTGATCGCCCTGAAACCTCTCTGCTGCTGTCTCGGGATGAGAAGCGGCACCCAGCGGGCGGGAAGCCCATCCAACCGACAATCCCGAGACACAGCATAGGAGCTTTCCATGTCTCTTTCCCAGATGCAGGTATTCAACAAGTACTTCATGCCCGCGATCATCGAAACGCTGGCGCAGATGGTGCAGAAGTTCAATGCCGCCTCCAACGGCGCAATCCGTCTCACGACGGATGGTTTTGAGGGCGATTTCCTTCAGGAGTCGTTCTTTGCATCCATCCACTCAGCGCAGCGTCGTGTTGATCGGTATGCGGCACAAGCCGCAGCAGCCGCGACTGATCTGACCCAGCAGAAGCACTCTTCGGTCAAGATCGCCGGCGGCTTCGGCCCGATCCGCTACGAACCATCGCAGATGACCTGGCTTCAAAAGCCGACCGCTGAAGGCATCGAAGTGGCATCCCGCAACTTTGCCGAAGCCATGATGGCAGACCAGCTCAACACGGCTATTGCTGGACTTGTCGCCGCCATCGGCAATCAGCCGGACGCGACGAATGATGTGTCCGCGGCAACCGATCCGGCCCTGTCCTACGTGGCAATGAACGATGCGCATGCAAAGTTCGGTGATCATTCGGGCAACCTGATCGCTCAGGTCATGAACGGTACGGCCTATCACAAGCTCATCGGCGCCAATCTCGTCAACACGGCTCAGCTCTTCCAGGCGCAGAATGTCCGTGTGGTCGATATCCTCGGCAAGCCCGTGATCGTCACCGATGCACCGGCGCTGTATGAGGCGGGAACGCCGAACAAGCTGAAGGTGCTTTCTCTCGCGGAAAGTGCTGCCATTGTTCATGACGGCAGCGATGTGATCACCAACATCGAAACCTCCAACGGCCAGACCCGCATCGAGACGACTATGCAGATGGACTATTCGTTCGGTCTGGGACTCAAGGGCTACACTTGGGATGAAGCCAATGGTGGGAAGTCGCCGTCCGACGCTGAGATCGCCACCGGCACGAACTGGGACAAGGTCGCGACCAGCATCAAGCACACGGCCGGCGTTCTGACCGTGGCCGCAGCCTAATCATCAACCCGGGCGGGCTTCGGCTCGCCCTTTTTATTTGAGGGTTTCCCATGTCGAAAGAGCGTGAAATCGCATATGTCGTTCACCCCGTATCGCAGAAGCTCAAAGAAAAGCTTCGGGCCGATGGCTTCAAGATCATCGATGCTCGGTTCGCGCCGGAGGATGCGAAGGTGATCAACCCGCACAAGAAGCGCGGGAAGGACGAAGGCCAGCAGCAGGCGCTATCGACTGGCGGCATCGGCACAGACAGTGGCGACCAGTTCAGCGAAGAGCAGCTCCGGGCGGCAATTGAAGCCGCAACCGGCAAGGCTCCTCATCCTTCAGCCAAACTTGAAACGCTGATCGACAAGTTCAACGAACTGAATGCGGTGGCGGGCGCAGAATGAGCGAAGTGGTCAAGCTCCAGCCGGTTGAAGTTGGGGAGGGGTTTAGGTTCAACCCTGACGCCATTCTCGAAGCCGCCAAAAGGAAGGGTTTCACAACTGTGGCTGTGCTTGGGCAACTTGAAGATGGCTCGTTCTGGGTGAGTGGTTCTGCCAACGCAGGCGAAACGCTAATCCTGATGGAGCGGGCAAAGCGTCAGATTTGTTTTGGAGATGAATAGTCATGGCACTTATCGTCAGCCCCGGCGATCCTGACGCTGACAGCTACGTCGATCTGAATGAGTTTAGGGCCTATTGCGGGAAGGTCGGCTACGATCTGGCCGACAAGACCGATCCCGAAGTCGAACAGGCCTTGCGCCGCGGTACGACATGGCTGGATGGCACATACGGCCAGCGGTTCATCGGTGAACCTGCGACGGTAGAGCAGGCGCTTGAATGGCCTCGAAAGAACGCCGTGTGGCGCGGTGCGCTGCTTCCGAGCACAACGATACCACAAAGGATCAAGAATGCCTTGTGTGAGGCTGCTTGGCGAGAATTGATCACTCCCGGAAGCCTTTCGCCAGACTATGTGCCAGCAGAGGCGATTAAGCAGGAACAGGTCGGTGATCTGTCCGTCACATACCAAGACACGGACGGCAGGATTGATGACGTCCTGCCGGTAATCAGCGTAGTCGACGGCATCTTGGCCGGGTTCATCCGAGGCAAAGGGCCGGGAGTTTTCGGTTCAGCCGCGCGAGCCTAAAGCATATCGTTATAAGGTTGCTTCGTTTCTCCAACCAGGCGGGCGAGTTCGGTAAAGCTCCAGGGACGTTCCGCTCCGGTCGTATTGGCGATTTGAAGTACCCTGATCGGAAAGCAGATCGCATCGCGGTTCGATGGATTGAGGTCTTCGACAAATCGATCATCCCCACGAGCGGTTGCTTCGGCTTTTCTGAGGGCGTCGTCTAACTCGACTTGGGACAGAATGCCTTTCTCGACCAGTGCATGGTTGATCGCGGCAATAGCGAGGCATAGGCCTTCGATCTGCAAGTTTGCGACGTTCATGTTGTCCTCCTTCGGTTCCCGATGTTTTCCAACGCATTTGGTCGGGGATTTGATCCATTGGAGAGCGCCTAATGGCCAAATTCAACTATGCCCGTTCGGTCGCGGTCGTCAATCGCCTAATCGACAAGTTCGGACAGACCGGCGCTATACGGCGCACCGAGACATCGGGCGATCCATGGAACCCAGGAACGAGCGATACGGACTATCCGTGCACCTTGGTAGCGCTGGATTATGATCAGAAAGACGTGGACGGGACGCTGATCAAGTCGACGGACAAGAAGGTTTACGTTGCAACGAAGGGACTAACGATCCAGCCGACGACAACCGACAAGGTGATCATCGGCGGTGTTGTGAGCACAATAGTTCAGGCGAAGCCGCTCAATCCGGCTGGAACCGTGGTTTATTGGGAGTTGCAGGCTCGTGCTTAAACGTCTCACGCCTCGCGAACGGTTTGAACAGCTTGTCTCCTCATATGAACCATTGTTGCGCGCTGCGTTCATGGATGCTGTTAACGACATCAAGAGCAAGGTGCAGATCAAGCGCATAGTCGAGCGTATGGAGAAAGGCGACATCGCAGGCGCCATTCAGGCCATGCATATCGATGACGCTGCATTTCGGACATTGGATAACGCGATAGCCAGTGCCTACAATGGTGGCGGAGTTGCGACGACGGGCCGTATGCCTCCAATCCGTCAACCGGGTGGCGGTCAGGTCATCATTCGGTTCGATGCTCGTAATATCCGTGCCGAGACTTGGCTTCGTGATCATTCCAGCAAGCTTGTCTCCGGCATAGTCGAGGATCAAAGGGCAGCAGTAAGAACGGCTCTCCAACTCGGAATGGAGCGAGGTAACAATCCGCGCACCACAGCACTTAATATCGTCGGGCGGATCAACCGGGCAACTGGTCGAAGGGAGGGCGGTATTCTTGGGCTGACAAGCGCCCAATCCGATTACGTTGACCGCGCTCGCCAAGAACTACTTTCGGGCGACCCGGAGGATTTGCGTCGCTATTTGACGCGAAATCGACGTGATAAGCGCTTCGATAGAACCGTGCTGAAAGCCATCCGGGAAGAGCAGGCCGTGCCTGCCGACTCCGTTAGCAAGATCGTTGGGCGCTATTCGGACAACCTTCTTCACCTTCGTGGTGAGACGATTGCCCGTACAGAGACCATGGCAGCTTTAAATGAAAGCCAGATGGAAGCTATGCGGCAGGCCGTAGACGGAGGCGTCGATCAATCGACCATCGTGAAGGTATGGCGATCCTCCAGCGATAACCGCGTTCGTGACACTCACAAGGCCATGCACGGTCAATCCGTTGGCATGGAAGATAAGTTCACGAGCCCGAGCGGAGCATTCCTTGCCTATCCAGGCGATCCAGAAGCGCCAGCAAGCGAAATCATCAATTGCCGGTGTTGGATGGAAATGGAGATCGACTTCCTCGCAGGAATTGAGTGATGGTCAGAACCACAGGCGTTCACGTCAGCCCGAATAATCGGCTATCACGCGGTCAGGCGCGTTTTTCTGGCCAGGTTGATGATTGGGTGCTGGCAACAGAGAAGCGGCTGACCGCCGTGCTGCGTGAGAGCACCCGCCGAGTGATCGAAGTCATGCAAACGCCGGTAAATGAAGGCGGCAATATGCCGATCGACACCGGGTTTTTGCGGGCTTCTCTCGTTGTTGTCGTGAATGGTGATCCACCGCCGCCCAATCGCGATAAAGACGGCGCGAAGCACAATTACAATCCATCGGCCATTGTTCTCGAAATAGCCAAGTTCAATGCAGGTGATCGCCTTGTAGCGGCGTACACGGCCAATTACGCGCAGTTTGTGGAATATGGAGCGGAGGGAAGACCGGCAAGAGGTTTCACCCGCCTAGCCGCTCAACAGTGGGGCCAGATCGTCTACGACGTGACAGTCGAGGCTAAGGCAAGAGCAGGATCGAAGTGATGGCAGTTGAAAGCACGATCCAGAACCTGCTGTTCAGCCGTCTTGCATCGCTCGTTCTCAGCCCGACATTGCCGATCGCTTGGCCGAATGTGGCGTTCACACCGCCAACCGGTCCGTATCTGCGGGTTTCCTATCTGCCGAATACGACAACCCGCCTGACGATCAAGGACGGCGGATTCAACCAATACATGGGCATTCTGCAGGTTAGCGCCGTCTATCCAGTCGGGCAGGGCGAGATCACGCCACGAAAGACGGCGGAAAAGATTGCAGACCATTTCAACGATACCCTGCGCATTCCAATGGCGCCGGGAAACATACGGGTGATGAAACGCCCTGATATCGGATCGGCCATTCAGGAAGCCGACCGAATTCAAGTTCCAGTGACCATTCAATGGGTCGCATACGCCTGAACATCACAACATAGGAGGCCGTCATGGCTCTTTATCCTGTCGCAGGATCAAAAATCTTTATCGGCGGCGTTCTGTCCGATAAGTCCACCGACTTTGTTGAGGCCGATTTCACGTCGCAGGCGTGGGTGGAGATCGACGGCTGGTCGCAGATGGGCGCAGCAGGCGATACCGCGGCGCTGATCACGACCTCTCTGATCAACCGTGGCCGCGATATCAAGCAGAAAGGCACGTTCAACGCTGGCCAGATGCAGAACGTTTTCGCCATTTTCGATGACGACCCCGGCCAGATTGCACTTCTGGCTGCCGCACAAACGCGCAACAACTATGCCTTCAAGATCGAACTCGAGAACGGCGCAGAGCGCCTTTTCATCGCCCTCGTGATGAGTGCTGAAGAGGCCGGCGGCGAAGCCAACACCATCCAGAACCTCAATTCCACGCTCGAAATCAATTCGAACATCGTCAAGGTGGCAGCATAATGGACCTCGCATCACTCGCCGTTTCTCAGGAGGGCCAGACCCTCGAACTTCGCCACCCCATTGAAGGGACGGTTCTCAAGACCGATAAGGGCAAGCCGATCACGATCACTCTGGTCGGCACGGACAGCGATGTCTTCCGCAAGGCGCAACGGAGCATCCTTGACCGCCGACTGAACCAGAAGGGCAAAACAAAGCTTTCTGCCGCCGAGCTTGAAGAAGAAGCCGTAACCACTCTGATTTCCTGTACTTTGGGCTGGTCGGGAATTGTTCTTGATGGCGAAGAACTGGCGTTCAACAAGGACAATGTCCGGAAGCTCTATTCGCGCACCGATCTGCCCTGGATCAGAGACCAGGTGGACGAGTTCATCGCGGATCGAGCAAATTTTTTGAAACCCTCCGCGACGAGCTGATAGCCTTTGCGGAGGCAGCATTTGCGCAGGCGGACAATCCAGAACCGGACCTGCCTGCTTTCCCCGACCGGCTTGGCTATATCTGGGCTTGGTTCATGGAACTGAATGCCAGCCGGCAGATCGGCTTTGTCGCCTGTCCGATTACATGGCTTGAGATCGATGCTCTCTCCCGCGGTGCCGGATTAGATATCCGCCCGTGGGAAAGAGAACTCATCCGAGAGATCGATATGGCAGTGATGACCCTCTGGCGAGCAAAGGAGAATAAGACAGGGCAGCAAAAGCCAGTCGTTCAGCATCGGAAGCTTAGCGAAGGGTTATTCGACGCGTTGTTTTGAATGTCTTAGTCACCCCACTCCGCTAAAAAGTCGATATTCATTCTGATCTGTATTCCGCATGCCTCACGAACACATCCAGCTGGAGGCAGCCAAGTGGCAGTTTCCATAACGATTTTCGTATCGTGTAGCTGTTTACAGGTCGGACAATCATTGAACATGCTGGAGTATTTCAAATAGGCATGATCGATGCCAGTCGTCGAGCCGATAGATCGTGCGCGCGAATGAGAAAAAACACCTCGCAATAGCGTCGTCTCGAATGAGTCTTTCGGCCTTAATCGCCCTTTGTCAGTAAGCGCATTAAGCGCGTCACGCGAAAAGAACGCGTTTGAGCGGAGGCCAAGTGCCTTTTTTTCTGCCGTGGTTAATTGCTCACCGCGCTTCCTGTACTTGCTGGCAACTTCACGAGGATGGTGAGTTATACAGAACGATAGGAGCATCGCGATTGTTGGGATCTGAGCTTCGTGGATCAGCTTCAAAGCCAACACTGATTCCTCAGCGAATGGCAGAAAAGCATCGACACGCTGTTTTGCTGTCAAAACCATAGGTCACTTGAACGGGTTTATCTGTTTGGTCTGATCCGATTCCTTAAAAGTAATCATGGCCCTTCCAACAGGAGCATTGGTGTACGGGGCGCAGCGTTCGATGGCCCGCGTTGCAGAAAGTGCGAAGGTCTTGCCCACGGCATCTTTCGGATACTTCTTCGCAGTGATGTCTACGACTTTACCGTCTTTGTCGAACTCAACCTCAAGAGTTGCCGAATAGCCGCGACCAGCAACGCCAGACGGCATATTCCAGCACTTCCGAGCTTGCTCGCCAATCTTTGTTGCGGCGTCATCGGCAAATGCCGGTGAGGCGAGAAGCGCAACGGAGACAATCAGAGCCGTTTTCATTTAATCCCCCGAATAGGTGTGACATGGATCTTGCTACTCTTGGTTTGGCTGTCGATACCAGTCAAGTAGATCGTGCAAGTCGCAACCTAAACGAATTTTCCGGCAATGCAGGAAAAGCAGAGCGCGCGACGAGCAAACTTCAAGCGACAATCGAGAAGATGCAGAGATTTGCACAATCTCTAGGTGGCGCGATTTCGAAAGTGGGTAGCGGGTTCTTATCAATATTCTCGAACGCTGAACAAGCATCGCGTGCGACAGAAAAACTGAACCAATCCGTAAACGGTTCGTCGCAGGCGATGAAACTTTTGCGAACAGCCCTCACTTCAGTCGGGGCTGCATTCAGCGTCAAGGCAATTATCGACATGGTGGACGGATGGTCGGACCTGACCTCGCGAGTGAATCTCGCGGCTGGTTCGATTGAAAAGGGCTCTGCCGTGATGGAGCGCCTGTCAGAAATCGCCCGTCGCACCTATTCGAGCATTGCGCAGACCACAGAAAGCTACATCGCCAACGCTTCCATCATGCGTGAGTTGGGCTATTCGACCAAGCAGACGCTGGATTATACGGCGGCGCTGAACAATGCGCTCGTGGTTTCGGGTGCAAAAGGCCAGCAGGCAGCAAGTGTTCAGAATGCCATGGCTAAAGCTATGGCTCTTGGCAAGCTGTCGGGCGATAACCTGAATACTGTGATCGCTACCGGTGGCCGATTGGCGGAATTGCTCGCTGAACGTTTCAAGACGACGACTGGCGGACTTCTGCAGCTCGGTCAAAAGGGAAAGATCACCGGCGATATCATTGCCGACGTACTTCTTAAGAACCTCGAACGGCTAAACGAAGAAGCCGACAGCATGCCTGCGACAATCGGGGACGCATTCACGCTTATCGGCAACAGCATTCTCCGTGCGGTAGGTGTGTTTGATCAGGCGAACAACATTTCCGGCACGTTTGCGGAGATGCTGATCAAAGTCGCTGACAACATGGACAGACTGATTGTGATCACCGGCACTGCCGTGACGCTCTACGGGACGGGATACGTCGCCGCATTCGTCGCAGCGCGCTTGGCGACCATGGGGCTTACAGGCGCGCTAAGCTTGCTCAGGGCTGCACTAGTTCGAACGGGTATTGGTGCGATTGCGGTTGCTCTGGGCGAGTTCGTCTATCAACTGCTCAAGGCTCGCGAAGCATCCGACAGTTGGGGCGAAGCGTTCGCTCTCGTAGCCTCTCGAATGAAAACGCTGATGGAAGGCATTCAGAACGTCTTTCTCGGGCTGACTGATTTGATGAAATCCGCGTGGTCGGAATCTATGGCGTCTATCCTCCAGGCTACACAGGACACGTTTGGATCGATTGCCGGACTGTTTGGCGCCACTTTCACCGGTTTTGGCGATCAGATCGACAGTCTGCGCGAAGCCAGTAAGGATTTCGGTGCTTATTCGAGCATTTATTTCGATGAGGCTGGGAAGAAGTTCGCCGATGCTTTCAAGGAGTTTCAGGCTGCCAATGACAACGTAGATTTGTCGGGTGATGCTGGAGTAGCCAAGAAACTCGCTGAAACCAGCAAGGAAGCCGAACGGGCTGCGCGAGCCTATCGAGACCTAATCAAGTCTGCAAAGGATCGTATCCAACAGCTTGAACTTGAAGAACAACTTGTCGGCAAAACCGGTGTCGCCGCAGATACAATGCGCTTCAAGCTCGAACTGCTCCAGAAGGCGCAGGACAAGGGTCGGACGATTACCGCTGCACAGCGGGCGGAACTTGAAAAGCTTGCTGAACAGTACGGCGCCGTTGCTGCCCGCGTTGCCGAACTTCAGTTGGCGGAAGAACTTCGGTTCGAACGCGCTCAGATGTTCCGCAGCCCAACAGAACAACGCGTGTACGGCGATCTTCGTCAGGCGGGTATTGATCCGGATAGTGCAGCCGGTCAACGTCTGGCGACCCAGATACGACTGAATGAACAGCTCCAGATCAGCAAGGATTTGACGAAAGACTTCGCATCTTCGTTCGTTTCCGACATGTTGAATGGCAAAGATGCTCTGGAGGCTCTCACAGGTGCTCTTACCAAGCTGGCTGACAAATTGCTGGACATGGCGCTTGATCAGGCCATCAATTCTCTGTTCAGCAATCTTCTTGGCGCAACCGGCGGTGGATGGAACTCCAGCCTGACCAGCATGGTTGGAGCAAGTTCTATCGGCTTGTTTGCCAAGGGCGGCATCTCGAACAAACCTGCCATCTTCGGTGAAAGTGGGCCAGAGGCGGCAGTACCGCTGCCGGACGGCCGTTCAATCCCGGTTCGCATCTATGGCGAAGCGAATAGCAACCAGGCATCGGGAGGTACGCAGGGCGTTCACGTCACGGTCGGGTGGTCTCGTACCGCAGACGGCAATCTGAGGCCGTTTGTCGAAGATGTAGCTCAAAAGACCGCCGCGCCCATGATCAACGAGGGCATCAGCCAGTACGACAGCCAAATGCTGCCCAGTCGAGTAAACCAAATCAGTCGGGACCCGAGAGCGGTGGGAGCGTAAGCATGGCATTGACGTTTCCACTTTCTCTGGCTGCCTTTGCCGACAAGCTGCCTATCGAGACAGTCAAATGGCGCCTTGCCTTCCAGCAGGAAACTACCGGTCTTGGTTCTGGCGAGGTCATTACAGCCGATCTGGCCCCGCCACGGTGGGAAGGTGACGTAACGCTTGGAAAGATGCGGCACGACCAAGCCGCATCAATTCAAGCTTTGATTGAGAGTTTAGGAGGGGCGTTAAGTTCCTTCTATCTTTACGCGCCACAGAAGGCCTTCCCGTCGAAAGACCCCACAGGGGCGATCATGGGAAGTGCAACGCCGGCTATCGCGTCGGTTGGGGCCAATAACAAGTCACTGTCAGTCAGTGGCTTGCCCGCTGGATACCAGCTTTCGGTGGGTGATTTGTTTGCATTTGACTACGGTGAAAGTCCGGTTCGGCGCAACATGCATCGCTTGGTTGAAGCCGCCACAGCCACCGGTGGCGGAACGACATCTGCTATTGAAGTGGCGCCGCCATTTCGCCCGGGTGTGACAGCGGGTTTGGCGCTCACATTCATCAAACCGGCGATCAAAGTGAAGATATTGCCCGGTTCATTCGATGAGGGATCGTCCAAAGACCTCTTTACCGATGGCATGGCCTTCAGCGTCTATCAGATTCCATAAGGATCATCAGATGAGAGATACCGATCCGGCCGTTGCGGCTCAGGTAAGGAGCCGTGCGCCTGTCATTCCGCGCTCTTTCGTCTGGATGAAGGCGAAGAACCGGACAACAGGAGTTGTTGAAACGCTCGGGTTCTGGAACGGCGAGGATACCGTCACGCTGAGCGTTGTTAGCGGTGAAACGGGCTTGCCAGAGACACGGATATATTACGGATGGGGCAAGCTGGTAAACATCCCGGCGATCCCGCTCGTGTCCGATCTGACGGTTCGAACAGTCACTCTGACTTTGAGCCATCTCGATCCAACTGTTCAGTTGGCTGTTCGCGGATATGATCCACGGTTTCAGCCAATCGAGATCCATCGCGGATACTTCGACCCAGAGACACGCCTGCTGATTGCTCCGCCTCGATCCCGGTTTCTCGGGTTCGTAAATGGTGCACCGATCGAAACGGCAGCCAAAGGCGGCGAGGGCAGTCTCAAGATCAACTGTGTCTCTCACAGCCGTTCACTGACGAAAACCAATCCAGGCAAACGCGGTGACGGCTCGCAGCGACTTCGCAACGGCGACCGGTTCCGTCGTTATTCAGATGTCGCCGGACAGTGGGAATTTTTCTGGGGCCAGAAGAAGGGCAAGGTCAATGGCTGAACGCTTCACTAACTGGCGAACAACTCTGAATGACTATGTTCATTCGGGGATGGCAAAGCCCTTCGTCTGGGGTCAACACGATTGCGCTTTATGGGCCGCTGGCGCGGTTTTGGAGATGACAGGATACGATCCTGCGGAAAAGTACCGCGGCCGCTACAAGACGCTTATTGGCGGTTTGCGTCTGCTTCGAAAAGACGGCTTCGAGAACCATGCAGAACTTGCAGCCTCACAATTCGAGGAAATCCATCCCTCTCATGCGGCTGTCGGCGATATCGCCGCCGTTCGTATCAATGACAGTGCCTTGTGGGCACTCGGTGTGGTGAACGGACCACGTATCTTTGTGCTTCGTCCTGATGCCTCCGGGCTCGGAACGGTTGATCTTCTGACTGCCGAAAGGGCATTCCGGATTTAGCAATGAAATCACTTCGCTTTCTGTTCTACGCCGTATGGTTCATGCTGGCGGCGATGTCGCTCGCCCATGCTGGACCGGTGGCGGCTGCCGTCGGCGCGATTGCATCGTCTATCGGCGCCATGGGTGCGCTCGGGCAGTTCGTGCTTGGCATTGCTCTCAAGGTCGGGCTGTCGTTGCTGGAACGGGCTCGCCAGAAGAGCCAGGAACCGCGAGGCGTACAGGGTCAGATACAGGTTGGCGGTGATAACCCGCTCTCCTTCATCGTCGGCACATATGCGACTGCTGGCAGCCTTGAATACGTCAACACGTGGGGCAAGGCTGGTAAAACGCCGAATGCCTACCTGACACAGGTTATCAGCCTGTCTGATCTGCCGGTAACGTCCGTCAGCAATGCGTTCTGGACGAATGGCGAGAAGACCGTCGCGGAGCTCAGTGATACGTCGTACGGCGATTGGGGATTCCCGATCTATGCCTATCGTAAGGATGGCGACAACAACCATTATTGGTGGAAGGCTCATCTCGGCAACGAAACAGTAGCCGACAGCCTGCTTGTCCGTGAGTTCGGCAGCGATAGCCAGCGTCCATGGACAGCCGACATGATCGGTCGCGGAATCGCCTATGTCGTCATCACGGCTCAGGTCGAGGAGGAGCTTTTCACTGGCCCACCACAGTGCAAATTCGAAGTTCAGGGCATCCGCCTTTACGATCCGCGAAAGGACAGCACCGTTGGCGGGTCCGGTTCACATCGTTGGTCCGATCCGTCAACGTGGGAGTTCTCGGATAACCCGGCAGTTGTGATCTACAACATACTCCGAGGCATCTACTACGACGGTCAGCGGATCTGGGGAGGGCAGGTTCCGCTCACTCGTCTTCCGCTTTCCAATTGGTTCGCGGCGATGAATGAATGTGACCGACTTGTGCCGGGTGCAGAAGTTCCGACCGAGAAGCAGTTCCGCTGTGGCGCTGAAATCAGACTGAACGAAGAGCCGCTCGACGTGATCGAGCGTCTTCTGAAGGTCTGCAACGGCAAGATGGCCGAGATCGGCGGCGTCTACAAGATTCGCGTCGGTGCGCCCGGTCTGCCGGTCTATGCGTTCACGGATGAAAGCATCGCCATCACGTCGGGCCAGAGCTATGAGCCTTTTCCGGGGTTGGAAACGATCTATAACGGTGTGAACGTCATCTATCCGGATCCTGATGCAGCGTGGGAGAACAAGGAAGCGCCGCCTCGATATTTCCCGGAGTATGAGGCACAAGACGACAATCGCCGTCTGATGGCTGATGTTCAGTTCGAGTATTCGCCGTTTCGGTACCAGAACCAAAGACTCGGCAAAGCCCTTGTTGAGACAAACCGGCGTTTCCGATCGCACAAGTTTACTCTGCCGCCTGAGGCGGTCGAATTGGAACCTCTAGACGTTGTTTCGTGGTCGAGTGTCCGTAACGGATACGAGAACAAGCTCTTCGACCTGGAGAGCATGGACGATCTGGAGAACGTCAACCAGTCGGTTGCAATCCGCGAAGTCGACCCAGCTGATTACAACTGGACGCCAGCTACCGATGAGTTGCCTACTTCCGTGGGTTATCTCGGGCCAATCCGGCCATTGCCTCAGCCAATTGTCGATTTCTCGGCCATCGCATCGGTGGCTCAGGACGACAACGGAAACAACCGCCGGTGCGCGATCCTGCTTGGATGGGATGGCGACCAACCCGATGTCGATCTGGTTATGTACGAGATCAGAACGGCTTGGGATTTGTCCGTTATCTTCGCAGGCCGCACCGAACGGGTTTCTGTCGGATCGATGCTCGTGGCTCCGGGGATGCTGCTACTTCCCACGAAGTCGTATCAAATCCGCGCCAGATACGCGACATATGCCGGGAACCGCCCGTTCGAATGGTCGGACTGGATACCTGTCACGATGCTGGATATCCGGCTTGGGCCGCTCGATATCTATCCAATCGACATCGACCAGTTGAACGAAGACATTCAACGAAACTGGCAATGGATCGGTGACAGCTTCCGATATGTTCAGGAAGAGCTTGACCGTATCGGGGCACAGGCGAGCGAGCAGGACAGTGCGAACCTGATAGCGATAAAGACGCTTCGCGAGGAGGCGTCTGTTACCGCCGAAGGACTGACTGCTTCCTACACAAGAGCGATTGAAGTCGCCATCGGATCCGGTTCGGCAATCGTAACCCGGATTGAAAGTCTGGAAGCTGTCGTCAATGACCCGGTAACGGGTCTGGAAGCGACCGCGAGTGCCGTTGATCTATTGCAGGTCAAGGTCACCACAATGGACGGCGTTCTGACCGCCACGGCTAACGCTGTGACTGGCCTGACGGCAACCGTGGGTAACTTCTCGGCGTCTGGGCTTTTCCGAACAACAGTGGAAGCCACGCCCGCCGGGGCCTTGGCCCGTATCGGTCTCAGTGTGGCCGCATCCGGCAACGGTTCAACTTCACAGGCGGCGATCTTCCTTGATGCGCTGACGGGCGGTCAAAGCCGGATTGTGATGAATGCAGATCAGCTCATTTTGACGAACGGCATCAATAGCAAGGCACCGTTCACCTTCATCAATGGTGAGGCGACGATGATGGTTGGCCGTGTGGCGGAACTGTACTCGGGCATCATCAGGTCATTTGCGGGCAACGTTGTTTTCAACCTCGATGCTGCGACCCTGATTTTCAGTGACAATACGTGAGGACGCATGGCCCAGCGCGTTTATCTAAGTGGCAACCCGCCTCGGCTAATCACCAGCAAACCGGGGCAGAATGCTTCACCTTCATTGCCGGATGCACAAAAGACGTTCGACAGTGATTGGTTTTATGGGGGCGGGATCAAGTTCCAGCTTACGGCGAACTCCCTGACGGATACACAGGTGAATTTCCCGTATGCGTTGAACTACATCCCATCTGTCGTTGCATTAATGATCGTGGATATGGACAAGCAGCAAATGAGCGGCATGTGGGGCGGGATTTCTTCAATTCCCCCGCCACCATCGAATGCCAAGGGAATATTCCTGCTCACCGGTCGGTACGATATCAGCACATCATCCATCTATGGGCTGTCGTTGGAGACGAACCCTTCGTTCAACTACATTCACCGCTTCTGGGTTTTTGAAGGATGACAAATCGCATCTTCATGGGGCAGCTTGGTTCACGAATGCTGTTTCGCGTTTCGCCACCAGGGTACAGCGCAACCAGTCTTGCTGACCCCGCCATTGTCTCATCCGACAACGATTATCTGAAGGTTCACCAAAGAGGCGCGCCCGCCGGTGACGTGATGATAAACAATGGGAGCGGTGGGGCTGGCGGTCGATACGACTATCTCCTGAAGGTTGATTTCCCAGATTTGGGATACATTCCTTTGGTGTTCTTTACTGTCTGCATCGACAGCGAGGGAGGACTTAACAACCGCGTGATATTCCCGAATGATACATCTGCTGCCACGGATCGATATCCTGTCGATGTGAAATGCGCCGTTTCGACTAACGGAATATGGTGGCGATGCACCGGGTATACCTTTTCCCAGACGCTGAAAATCAAGTACATCGTGTTCAAGAACAGGCTGTTGTGATGGCTCGGAGGATCATTCTCAGTCCGGCGGGGCTTCAGATATCCAAGCCGGGGTATGACGCCGCTGTGGCTTCACCGGAAAACATGGCGCTCTATCCAGGAATGGAGCCAATGCGGCCCGCCTATTCAGGAATAGTGACATTCGGCGGGGCTGGCAGTCAGGACTTCTCCATACCAAACCCCACCGGTGCAATCCCTTATGTGGTGTTGCGAGGCTCTGACGGGGTGCAGGCTAACCGAGGAACCTACTGCGCCGAGATGTGGGAGCCTTACACCGTCTGTCGTATTCGCAATATCGACGGTAGGGCGAGAACAGTCCGCTTCTTCGTACTCATTTAATCCAGGAAAACCCGACATGACCGACACGACGGTGAATGAACCGGCGAAGCCTACGCACGTGCAAATCGATCCGATGGCGGCGGCAAGCGAAGCAATGGCGCTGAATGAGTTCTATAAGAACCGTAACTTGCTTCTGGCTAATGAGATCGCCGGTATGCGCGCCCAGATGTCCATCCTTGAGGTCCAGAACGAAGCCTTCCGCACCGAGCTAGAGCAGCGCAACAAAGACCTTGAAGCCGCTCAGAAGACCAAGAGGAGCGCATAATGGCAATACGCCCCGATTATGATGTCGGTGAGTTGACGCTGACCTCTGGCAGCAGTGACTTCACCACATCAGGCTCATCGCTCCAGACGGCAGCGGTGCAGGCCGGTGACGCCATTATCGCGCCGTCAGGCCATGTCCTGATTATCGCGTCTATTACCGGGCAGAACAGCGGCACATTGTTTCTGCCATGCCCTGCGGCGGCTGCTGGTTCAGGCTTGCCCCTGCGCATCCGGTTCCAGCCAGACGGCAGCCGATATCAAGGCGCAGTGCGTGTTCTGATCGATCTACTATCCAGTGGCAATCTTGAAGCCTTTGCGGCTCTTGTCGGTGCTGCTGGCATGGTTCCGATCTTCACCGGACCGGGTACGCTTGATCTGGCTGATCCTGCTACGTTCGGCATCCAAGACCCCAACGGCAGTCTCGGCAAGCTGGCGGCGCTTACGCTGGCGGCACGCCAGATTTTGCAGACGGATGAGACCGGTGCACTCACGGCGCTCACATTGGCAGCACGTCAAATTCTGCAAACCGACGCAAACGGCGGGCTGAAGGCGGTCGCACTGGCAGCAAACAAACTGATCAACACCGATGACAACGGCGATATTCTCCTGTCGGATATCACGCCCTTTGCACGCACCTTACTCGATGACGCTAACGGCGCAGCGATGTGGGCAACGATGGGGGCGTCATCGAATAGTAATCGACTTACTCTCCCTGACGGACGAGTATTTATGATGGGAACTCTCGCGGCTCCGTCGACAGGTTATGGGCCTGTCACATTCCATACCAGTTTCCCCAACAATTGCTTCGGCGTTGTGAGTTCACTGAACGCAAACGTTAGCGCATCCTATACAAGGACAATAACAACGTTCGGACACAACCAATCAGGGTTTAGTGTCGTTATCCAGGCGATACTAAATGGGGGAACCCTCCAATTCGATCCCGGTATTTTGTTCAACTACTTTGCTTGGGGGAATTAGGATGGCTATTTACGTCAAAACTGATGAGCAAGGCTTACCAACAGCGTTCTTCGACACTTCGTTTTACGATTACGATGTTCCGAGTGGAGCAATCGAAATCACAGATGCCCAACACGAAGAGTTACTATCGTTCCAGGGCCAGCGCCGTATCGTGAATGGTCAAGTAATTGAATACACACCGCCCGCTGCTCCGATTGTGACCGTCATACCCGCCGTCACGCTCTGGGAGCGCATGACTGATGCCGAGGCGGAACAGGTCAACGCGGCGATGGCAACTCAGCCGTTCCGCACCCGGCAAATCTTTCTGACCGCAAGCACCTTCCGCTCCGATCATGAGCTTTGGCCTCTGCTCGTTCAGATGGCGACGGATTTATTCGGAGAAGAAAGGGCGGCTGAGCTTCTCTCACTTGCCTAACCGATACCGAAAACCTGACGATCCGCCCAGCATGCGGTGCGGTTTTTTCAACGTCGGTTTCCGTTCCCGTCATAATAAAAGAAGACTGTTATAACGATGGCAGCAGCTAGCGCCATGAAAGCCCAGAATATCCATTCGATGTGACCGTAAATGAATGAGCCCATTGGTACCTCCGTAAGGGCTAACCCAAGAGGAGCGAGAATGTTCATTCAAATGGAAAGCCCCGGCAAGGTTTCATTAACCGGGGCAGGCGCCTTGGGAAATCTAGCTGAAAGCAACGATAAGCGCCCAGTCTCAGATTAAAGGCGCGATTGTTAACATTTTAATTCGTTCCCAAAAAAAACCTCGGTGCTGGGAAGGTCGCTACCGAGGTCGCGCTGTTAGGGAGGGCAACTTCAGCAGCGCTAATCGATCATCTCACAAAGTAAGGAAATCACCAATGGCCAAGGGAACCTTCGCCAAAGCGATGCCGCATGTCTTCTCGGAAGAGGGCGGGTACGTCGATCATCCGAAAGACCCCGGCGGTGCAACCAATATGGGCATCACGCTCGCTACGCTGTCAGCCTGGGAAGGGCGTCGTGTCTCGAAAGCCGAAGTGAAGGCGCTGACCAAAGCCAAGGCGACGGATATCTATCGTGAGAATTACTGGAACAAGGTTTCCGGTGATGATCTGCCTGCCGGTGTGGATTATGCCACGCTGGATTTTGCTATCCACTCTGGTCCAGCTCGCGCCGTCAAGATGCTCCAGAAAGTCGTCGGCGTCGATCAGGATGGCGTCATCGGCGCAAAGACACTCGCTGCCGTTCGCAAGATCGCCGCTGACCGGATCATCAACGAACTGTGCGATGCACGTCTGGCATGGCTGAAAGGTCTCGGCACATTCTCGACGTTCGGAAAGGGCTGGACTTCGCGTGTCTCGCGGGTTCGGTCTCGCGCTCTGGCGTTCTCGCGTGACAGTGCTCCCGTACCTTCACCGGTGCCGCAGGTTCCAACAGGCAAGGCCGTACAGTCGGATACGTCCTTGAAAGAGGTACTGAAGAAGCCGGAAGCATGGGGACCGCTCGGCGGGCTTATTACCGGCGTCGGCGCAATGGCTGACGGTTCCGGCCCGATGCAGTGGGCGCTTGCTGTTGCAATGGTGGCGCTTGTCGGCGTCGGTCTCTACTTCTTCATCCAGCGGGTGAGGAAAGAGGCATGATCTGGGCGCTCATCCCCTCATGGCTGAAATACTCGCTCGCTGCCGTTCTGGCGGCGCTTCTGCTTCTGGCGGGTGGATATCTCGCCGGAATGCGTGAGGGCCGTCAGCAGGCAGTTTCCGAGCAATTGCGCGAAACCGTCAAAGCCGAAAAGGAAAGGGGCAAGGACGATGAAAAACTACGCGGGCTTACGGATTATGACTTTTGTGTTCTTGCCCTTCGTCGTCGCGGGCTGTCCTTCGACCAGTGCAACGAGCTGCGCGGGCTGGAGACAGAATAACCTATCGCCTGCCGGTCTGGTCGCACTGACCAAAGTAGACCGGCCAGCAGCGGAGCGGGTCGAGGGTAACGATGAAAACGGAAAACGGCGGGGCTGCTGGAAATGAACGGACCGTTAGACGAATTTGGCCTCAAACTGTCCGTCGTGATTGCCGGATTTGCAGGCGGTGCTCTGCGCGCATTGTCTCGTAAGCGATATACCGTTCGCGAAACGATTGCTTCGCCAATTTGCGGAGCGCTGGCGGCCGGCTATTTGACCGGACCGCTTCTGCATTATTTGAATGCGGTTCATTTCCCGTTGCCGCCCGATGATGGCTCAAACGCGGGGCTTCATGCCGCCGCATTTGTCGTCGGAGCCTGCGGAATGTGGATATCGGACGCACTGTTTGAAATCGTCACCAAGCGTTTCAAGCAGTGAAGCAGAGCGGGTATAAACTAAAGAAGGTGGTGACGGTTTTTGACCGTGTGATAAAAGCCCTCTCTAAAGGGAGGGGAAAATGACCAATAAAAATACAGTCGAAACTCCGCGTATCTGGGCGATCAGATGGATTGAACAGTTATCGTTGCCAAAATTTGTTGTATTTGCTGCGATTTGCAGCGCGAGCACCTGTTTGATCTTAAGCCGACTGATCTAGAAAGTGGGGCTCCGGATCTTTCCGAAGCCCTTCTTGCGTAATGTCGCTGTTACCTGCGATAGGCTAAGCGACCCCAGATATGTACTTCGTCACGGTGTCTGTTATTCTGATCAATCTTTCGATCGGTCAGGGTAGGGCTCTTTGGGTGCCCGTAAATTTGGATTGCCCGGCGCGTTTGTTTGTTCATGCGTGGGTTTCTCCTGATGGTCTCTCGGCTCCACCGGTGACGGGTCGGTTGCGTCCTTTTCCCGTACAAGATCGGGATCGGACCATGGATTTTTCTTCTGGGCCATTAGTCTCGCTCCAAAACCTATTTCGTCTTGCTGGTTTCTTTCTTGAGAGAATTCCGCAATGCATCCATGATGTTAATGACATTGCCGGTGGCTGGTTCCGTTTCGGCCTTTTTGGCCTTGGCTTTTACCGGTTTCTTCAGCGACTTCTTTTTGTCTGCGATTATGTCGAGGAGGCGTTCCTGCACTGGATCGTGAACCAGGTCGGGGCTCCAATCTCGTGTTTGCTTTTTTATGAATTT